>Ga0255052_10000087_pt1 | contig 64240 bp, 104 predicted proteins | sample JV7_2_21_MG_FD_188632 | JGI IMG/M metagenome (GOLD analysis project Ga0255052, IMG submission 188632) | Seawater microbial communities from Jervis Inlet, British Columbia, Canada - JV7_2_21 | ecosystem: Environmental > Aquatic > Marine > Inlet | place: Canada: British Columbia | collected...
CGTCGACGAAAATGGCGAGAAACGATACGAGCGCGGGCCCCAGGTGGTATTCCCAGAGCCTACCGAGACTTTCGTTGCCAGCAAGGGCGATACGAAGTTCCGCGCCATCGAGCTCAACGAGATCCAGGGCCTCCACATCAAGGTCATCGCAGCCTACACCGATGGCGACACCAAGTATGACGAGGGCGACGAGCTCTTCGTCACCGGCGAGACCCAGGCGATTTACTTCCCTAGGGAGGAGCACTCGCTCATCTCCTACGATGGCAAGTCCAAGCACTTCGCGACTGCCGTCCCGGCAGGAGAAGCTCGTTACGTGATGAACCGTATGACCGGCGCCATCACTGCCGTTGAGGGCCCCGAGATGTTGCTGCCCGACCCCAGGACAGAGGTCATCGTCCGTAGGGTCCTGAGTCAGAAGCAGGCAGGGATGTGGTACCCCGGTAACCCCGAGGCACTAAAGTACAATGCCGAGCTCGAAAGTATTATGAGGACGGCACCGACCACCAGGACAGGCGTAGTATCCGAAGGCGATTTCTCTCGCGGTAGGAAGCGCAGCAAGAAGGGCGGCACCGCGGCGCCTATGGCAAATCTCCCCGGCGTCTACAGCGAACTGGTAGACTCAGGCCTTCTTGCCTCCAGCAGCGCAATGGAGAGGTCTCAGAGCAACAGAGACCAGAAGCTCATTGCCGAGGAGTTCAGTCGCGGCTCTACCTATACTCAGCCCCGAACCGTGACGCTAGACACCAAGTACCAGGGCGTCCCGTGCGTCGAGGTATGGACAGGCTACGCAGTGATGGTCAAAGACAAGAAGGGCAAGCGAAGGGTCGTCGAGGGTCCTGCTACCATCCTCGTTCAGTACGACGAGACTTTCGAGATCCTCGAGATGTCGAGCGGAAAGCCCAAGGGCACTGGCAAGAGGATCAAGACAGTCTACCTCAGGTCGAAGAACAACAACGTTTCCGACATCGTCGACGTCGAGACGGCAGATCACGTTCACGTGAAGGTCAAGCTCGGACTCAAGGTCGACTTCGATGGCGAGCCAGAGAAGTGGTTCGAGGTCGAGAACTACGTGAAGTTCATCACCGATAGGGTGAGGTCGATCCTCAAGGGCACCACTCGCAACCTGATGATCGAGGACTTCTATGCCAACTCCACGCAGTTCATTCGGGATACTCTCCTAGGTACCAAGGATCCAGACGGACTCGTGCGACCTGGGATGCGGTTCGCAGAGAACGGGATGTACCTCCACGACGTTGAGGTATTGAGAGTTAGCATCGCCGACGAGGCCGTAGCAGACCTCCTGGTAAGCCATCAGCAGCAGGCCGTACGCGACACTCTAGACCTGGCAGCACACAGGAAGACTCTAGAGAGAACCCTCGAGCTTGAGCAGCTCAGCCGACAGGACACCGAGGCACGGCACGTAACCAAGATGGCAGCTCTAGGGCTAGCCGAAGAGGTCAGGCAGACTAATCACCTAGGACAACTCGCCCAGCTAGAGCGAGAGCAGGCTCAGGTACTCGTCGGGAACTCGACGGCAAACATCCAGACGAAGGCAGAGGGTGTGCTAGCCGAGCTAAGGCTAGCAGTGGAGCAGGCAGAGCACGAGGCAGAGACAACTCAGAGAACGGAGACTCAGGCCCTCGACATTCAGGAGATGGAGGCCCAGACCTCGGCCCACGTCAAGAGGATGGAGGCGGTCAACGATCGCCTGGCACTCGCACTCGAGCAGCTTGCTGACGACAAAATGGCACTGGCACTCGTCGAGAAGTTCGGCGGGCTTGGTGTCCTGAAGGACAAGGGTACGCTGGCAACAGCCCGAGAGGTTCTCGATATGCTCGGCCCCAATACCTTCCGCATCGTCAAGGACAAGAGCAACGGTGCCAGCAAAGTCGTAGGCAAAGACAGCACCGTCCGACCCGAACTGCACGAGTAGCCTTCCAAAACTCACCCTATAGCAATCCAATTTCCTTATATTGAAATCAAGCCAATTCTGAAAATGGATTGGCCTGTTTTCCAAGGAGACTGAGATGACTTACCAGGCAATCATAACCCCACTCGTCAATGTCCGACCTCACGGCAATGCCGATCGTCTGAGGCTCGCAACAGTCTGCGGACACCAGATCATCACCTCCCTAGACAAAGAGGACGGCGAGTTGGGAATCTTCTTCCCTTCCGACGGACGACTGACCCACGAGATGCTGGTCAAGAATACTCTCTACCAGAAGAACCCCGAGACCGGGGAGACGATGGGTGGATACTTCGGTAAGAATGGCCGCGTCCGAGCCCAGAACTTTCGAGGCGAGAAGTCCGATGGCTTCTGGATCGAGCTAGGCTCCGTAGCCTGGACTGGCGTCAACCTTGAGGAACTCAAGGAAGGCGAGCAGTTCACCCACCTCAACGGCGTAGAGGTTTGCAAGAAGTACATCAACCCTGCAACCCTCCGAGCGGCAAGGATGAACAAGCAGAAGGGAACTGCAAGGCGAAGGCTCTTCGAGATGCTCAAGCCGCATTTCGACACGCCGCAGCTCCGGTATGAGATCCATACAATCCCTGCTGGGTCTATCATCTACCTTTCTGAGAAAATACACGGAACAAGCGGTAGGACAGGCCACATCCTTGCTGAGCAGCTCGTCACCGGCTTCAAGGGCTGGTGGAACCGACATCTAGGCGAGAAGACTAGGCTGACCTTCAAGCCCCGGATGGAGTGGCAGGTAATCTCTGGTACCAGGCGAGTAGTCCTAGACCCCAAGGCTGACGTAGACCTGGGCTACTACTCTGGCAAGACCTTCAGGGTCCAGATCCACAAGATGTTTGAGCTCTTGGAGATCCCGAAGGGCGTCACCTTCTACTACGAAATCGTTGGATACGACGAGCAGGGCGGACAGCTGATGCCGTCCCACTCAGTAGAGAAGATAGGCGACAAGAAGCTCAGGAAGCAGGTCAAGAAGCTGTACGGTGACCAGATCACTTACTCATACGGCTGCCACACCGGTATGCCCTACCGAGTGATAGTCTACCGGGTTACGATGACTAACCCTGATGGCGAGGTCATCGACTACTCCTGGCCTCAGGTCAAGGAGATCTGCGGCAGGTTCGGACTGGAGACTGTGCCGGAGCTATCTGACGTACCCCAAATCTTTTGTAAGGAAGACGAGGCATTCGACTTTGGGTGCGATAAAGTAACGCTTGCACATCAAGTCGAGATATATCTCGATCAGCCCTCCCGACTAGACGAGTCCCATATCCTAGAGGGCGTGTGCGTGAGGGCAGAGCAGCCCGACGGCCGGATGAGGATTATGAAGGACAAGGGATACCTATTCAAAGTACTGGAAGGTATCGTAAAGTCAGATCCTGACATCGTGGACATCGAAGAGGCAGAGGATCTATCGGATTGTCTTTCATAACTTTGAAACTACAGTAGTATAACCCAGAAGGAAAATAGCAATGGTAACCCAAGAAGAGTTCGATGCCTTCCCGCCGGAAGTCCAAGAGCGGATTGAGAGATCACGCCTGGTATCCGAAGAGATGCGTGCCCTAAGGGCCGCGGCGAGAGAGCAGAAGAGACTTGATGTCGAGAGTCTCCAGAGTGGTAAGTGGAAGCTCAGGTACACGAAAGTCGGCGGGCAGGGTCTCGCACTAGCAACCAAGTGGGATCACGTTAGCGGAGCCTACCTAGCCATCTTCACGGTGAGATCTCGTAGAGATCAGTTCTCGAGGCCTGACGCCAGGAGGGCTCTAGTCGAGCACATCCTAGCCGGAACCCATCGACTTGCAGGCGTAGTCACGCCAGTAAGTACAGGTAAGATGGTCAAGGTTGGAATGGTCGACCAGGGCCGGTTCAATCGAGACCTGAAAGACAGGTGTCGGAAGCTGAACTCGTACCTGGAGGACGCTACGATCGGGGCGTCCCTTTTCGAGAGGATGCAAACCCATCCGCACGAGTTCCCCTCGAAGTTTCGCAAGGCCTTCCTAACGGCAGCACACACCTCAAAGTAGTGCTACTCTAGAAGAATGACTAGCAAGCGGGAAGCCGTAGCCACACTCATCGAAGCTCTGGTCTTTCTGTTCCTTCTTGAAGGCGGGAAGAAAGCCTACACTATATGGCTTAGGATACGAGCTCGTCTCCCATAAGCCAGCGGGGAATAATGTCCACCAAAGAGAAAGGCTTCGTAATCCTCTTCAATGACGGCGTCTGGTCTTACGCACCGAGTCGGCCAGAGCTAAAAGCCCTAGTCAAAAGCGAGATAGAAGCCATAACTCAAGACCCCGTCTACTCCTGGAGTGATGCAAGAGTATTGGAGATGACTACCGAGAGGCTAACCTCAGCTAAGGTTGCCTGCCTCGACCACCTAGAAGAGTTCACTGGAGATCTAATTCTGGAGATGAGGCCACTCACGGACTACATATCCTTCTCTATGAAGATCTCAAGTGATAAGATAGCTTTCGAAGTAAAGCTCCGACGAAAGACCAAAGGAAAGTAGAACACAATGTTTCTGTTAGAAAGCCCCAGACTAAAACTCCAACGAACATCATATAGATGTGAGGAGCAAACTATGTCCGGGACTTCTACTAACAGGAATTACAATGGCAAGGCCAGATCGATTCATCAAGATAGCATACGACGCAGCGGCAGGCGCAAGCCCAGGCTGTAGCTTTCACGTAGGTGCTGCAGTAGCCAAGGGAAACAAACTACTTGCTTCCGGGGCCTGCACTACCAAGACTCATCCGCAGAACCCAAAGCTCAAGAGCAATACGAACCGCAACCAGCTCTGTGCTGAGTTCATTACTATCCTCCGGGCTCTTCACTTTACTGAGAGTCTCCACCGATGTTCCATCTACATCGCCAGAAGGCGAAGGGACACCGGTGAGATAGCAATCGCCCGACCGTGCTCCTTCTGTCAGGAGTTTATGAGCAAGGCAGGTATCAAGGATGTGTACTACACCAACAGAGACGGGCAGATAGAGCGGATGGAGATCTAATGGACTGGGATACCTACCTTACGGAGATGTGCCGACTAGTAGCTAAGAAGAGTAAGGACGAGAGCACAAAGGTTGGCTGCGTTATAGTTGGCCCAAACCACGAGATCAGAAGCACCGGCTACAACGGCTTCGTCAGAGGGGCCGACGACGAGAAGAAGGAATGGCGTGCCAGACCCAAGAAGTATAAAGTCACAGCCCACGCAGAACTCAACGCTGTGGCAAACGCCGCGAGGATTGGAACTCCACTCAATGGATGCACAGCCTATGTATCTCTTCCACCTTGTTCTGGTTGTGCTATAGCTCTCGCCCAATCTGGAATCAAGGAAGTCAGAGTACTAGACTACCCAGAAGACTGGTCATCGTTGACCATCTGGAGAGAAGAGTTCGAGATTGCAGAGGAAATTCTAGCAGCGGCGAACGTTATGTTAGTGCATCTTTCCTAACCTGCCACCTTAGTAGGTTCTCTGGTTTCCTACGAAGTCTGCAAACTACCGAGAGGACCTAATGGAGAGCAGAAGAGAAGCCTACCGTGGTATGCGTTACCTCGCCAGCGAGCTCGACTATCGAGATGGCCCGGCGAAGGAAAGGTTCGACGTTCTTGGAACAGCAGAAATCCTCACAGAGCACCGCCAGAGGATCTCTGTAGGATCTCCAGGAGAGGCAATCGATGAGCTAAGTGGAAGCTACCGCCAGCTACTAGAGGCAAAGGAGTACCACGCTGTAGGTCGAACCCTTCTCAAGAAGATTACCCCTGAGGAGGAACTTGATCGAGCAACTGACTTTGGCGGTCTCCCGCCAGCCCTAAAGGAAATCCTAGGGATCCTAGAGGTCTTCGAGATCAGCACTGCCGGACTCAGAGAGCAGATTCGCCTCGCGGATGGAGACGAGACTCTCCTACAGTGGGTAATCGACAACTTCGGCGAGTTCATCGACCGGTCTCCAATTGAGGTCATCGAGCAAGGATACGAGAGAAATCCCGTCCCGCCACGAGACAGCTATAAGGTAGTCGAGAGGTTCTACCCCAGCCAGTTCAAAGAGGCCTCTGAGAGGCGTATTTCGCACCTCAAATCGACGTTGCACGACATAGACAGGCTCTACACCATCCTAGAGGTAGAGCGCCATCTAGAGCGTATTAGGGACGCTTACAGGGAAGACCAGCTCCTCATTGCACAGTGGACTCAGGTAAGGAAAGAAGAGGACAGAATCCTCTACCTCCAGTTCCTAAGGCGACAGAGCTTCGATCTAGAAGCTATCCGACGAAAGCTCTGGGCCACCTTCGACCGAGAGAGAGAAAGCAAGACCCTATCTGTCGAGGCCGCCCCCCTACTCAAGGCCGGGTGGGTAGAACATATGAAAGACGGAAAGGTCTCAGAGGAAGGTCTTAGAGACGAAGGGGCGACCGTCGTCACAGAGGCAAGAAACATCCCGCCCTGTATCTGGGACCTCGAAAAGTCCAAGGCCTTCTGTGAGCTCAACCAGACAAGACCCCAGTGGAGACAGATCTATAGCTACCTCTGGGAAAAGATGGGCTCGGCGATTCTATCTGGAGCAACATCCGCAAAGACAGAGAAGCAGAAAGACCAAGTCCGTAGGTTGCTTGGAAAGTACCAGTACAGACTGGACAAGCAGATGAGACAGCAAGTCATCACTGCCCTCATAAACTAAGGAGACACAAAATGTGTGGTTCGCTCAAGCTCAACGAAGTAGTCCCAACTAATGTTCGGGAGGAGTTCGATCCTAAAGGGAAGGTATTCGTACAAGAGAATCCCCCTTCCCTCGACGGTACCGTAATCAACAAGCCTATCTACTGGGACGGCTGGGCTCGGGAGGAAGGACTCCAGGATAAGTGGCTGAACCAGGGCCCCTGGATGAGAGCTGAGATTCTCGCTAGCTCCTTCAACGAAAGGGGAAGGGATTACGAGATCCCAATGGGCCACGCCATCAGAGCTATCGTGATGGAGAGACCTGACCGCTTCGTCCTAAAGATCGTGACCAGAGAAGCCGAGGGCAAAGAGATCGAAGTCCGCGATCGTTTCGCAGCCACAACCCTCCGAAGACTCGTCCCCAAAGGAGGATAACGTGAGGGTAATCATCAGTGGCCCAGCCAGATGGGGCAACAAGAGCAAGAGAAATCCCGAGCGAGCTCAGCTCGCGAAGGACTGGCTTCACGCCCAGATCCTAATCCTAGAGCAACAGGAAGGTCTTCTGGCGGCATCAAGCCTTCATCTTGGCCTCGATACTTTCTTTGCAGCACTCTGCATCGAGAGAGGGATACCATTCCACGCTATCCTAGCTTGTAAAGATCAAGATCTCTTCTGGGGAGCCAAAGAGAGAGAGGTCTTTGAGTACCTCACTAAGCAAGCAGAGGAGATAGTCTACATAAGCGATGAACCCTACGCACCTGGCTGCATTGCACCGCAGGCTGAAGCCATCGCTGAGTGGGCAGTAAAGGAAGATGATTCTGTAATTCTTCTTATGAGATGGGGACCGCTCGGCAAGATACAACGAGATAGAGTTGCCATCGCTAAAGAATACGGCACACTAGTAAAGACTGGGAGACTCTAATATGAGTGAAGTCAACTGGAAAAGGCTTATCACCGGTGGCGTTGTTATGGTCATCGGCTTCCTGATTATCGGCCTAGGTCTCTATCTTGGGGCCTGGCAAGCTACCGGAGCCGGAGTTGCAGTTGCAGCAGCGGGGGCGGTAGCCTAGCACCAACAAAGCAAATGACTCAGAAGGACACACGAATGGACCTCGCAGTTTTCGATGGCGACCCTGACCAGCTAGGATGGTTCTCACAGAGAGGAATGACATCTCTCATAGGACTATACCAGCCAGGAAAAGGATTCGTGGAGGAAGGCATCCTCTCAGGAAAAAGCCCGCCTACTGACGAAGAGTTAGAGGCGGTCTTTGAGAGAGCCAAGGCAATGTCAGAGAAAGACTTCGAAAACTCATCCTCTGTGAGCACTTTCGTAGTCCTAAGACGGATCCGGGTAGGGGAGTCAGAAAGATCCCTTCCAATCGCAGAATACTTCAACGGACAACTAGAAGCCTATTGCAGACCTCCGTGGAGGGAAGGTGAAGGACTCTGAGTGTTTGGAGCACTTGTCTGCATAGCCGCGATCTTCATCTGCTGTTGTACCTGCTTCTCCTGGGAGAAGCCTAAGAGGAGAGAGAAAAGAGACATCGCCGAGAGAATTTACTTCGGTATGCCTAGGTAGTTTCCCCCTAACAAGCAAAGTCCCTATAATGGAAGAGATGCTACAGGCGAAGACCCACGTCATCTCCACGTTATCGGAGACTACGGAGGTGGTTCAAGAAGAACTGTCCGAGTCTCCGGGAGCAAGGTACCATCACCTAGAACTCAAGGATTCTCCAGACTTAGATGTCGTTGCACAAGGCATTGCCCAGTTCACAAATGGCCTTTGGGACAAAGGCATACGGGCTGGACACACCATCATCTTCGTCTTCAAAGATGACGAGATTATGGCTGAACACCTTGCAGTTTCTTCTCTCCAGAGGCGACGCCAGGAGGCTGTGCACATCGTCATTAGGAGAAAGGAGTCTAGGCAAGCAGTACCCTATCTCCTAAGGCTCGAGAAAGAAGAAAACGGCAGGATAAGTACAGACTACAACTACCACAAGGAGTCCCACTCCTGCTCCGGAAATTGCAAAGGCCATAAGTAGCAGATGAGATGCATAGTCAAGGTTGATCCCCGTCTCCGAATTGAGAGCCCTCAAGACCTTCCAGTCGCCCCGCGTGTAGTTTATCTAAGTGGGTCAGTAGAGGAAAGCACAGCGGCAGAACTAAGAAGGAACCTTGAAGAGGCAGAATCACACGCCATAGCCGCAGGGCACGACATAATTCCCCTCGTTATCGACACTTACGGCGGAGATATCTACGCCACATTCTCAATCGTAGATGCAATGCAGGCCTGCAGCTTGCCCATCGCGACCATCGCTGAGGGAAAGGTAATGTCAGCCGGGGCAGTCATTTTCTCCTGTGGAGAAGACGGACATCGGTACATCGCACCAACCGCAACCGTAATGATCCACGAAGCAAGCCATTCTCTAGATGGTAGGAACGAGTTGATAAAAGCAGAGTCCGCTGAGGTCGATCGCCTGAACAAGCTGGCACTACAGATGATGGCAGAGAACTGTGGACACGACGATAAAGACTATTTTATCAAACTGTTGCACGAAAAGAGATACGTTGACTGGTACCTGACTCCGAAAGATTGCAAGAAGCATAAGCTTGCCAACCACGTAAGCATCCCAACCTTCCAGGTAGATGTCGATGTTTCCTACTCTTTCGGGTAAATAGACTACATTTCCAATCCAGGCTACCATAGAGTGATGAGACCCCAGTTTTGGAAGGTGCTCGTCATTGCCGCAATTCTTCCTCTAGGATGCGTAGCTAGGTCGAACACAAACGGAGAAAGATCCTCTACTGATGTGGCTGCCCTACTCTCGGCAGCCCACGTGGACATTGCTAGTATTGTGCAAGAGAGAGGAACAGGTAGCCTCGTCGGGATGAGCAGAGGCAGCGGCGGAGTCATCGGTAGGATGGACGATAGAGTTCTAATCGTCACCGCCAAGCACGTTATCAGAGACAGGATAAGACCTGCAGATGCCACCGTTCAGGAACACAGACTCTTTGTGATGTTTGAGCAAAGGGGAGAGCTGATGCGGGCAAGAGTCGAAGCAAGCTCCGACCGAGGCGACATCGCAGTCATCTCCTGCGAACCGCCAACAGGGATAGACATCCGTCCACTCCCTCTAGCTACTCGTCTCCCAGAGAGAGGAGACATAGCCTACATTGTGGGATCCCCTGGGCACGCTCGGGGACTTATCAGCCACGGCCTGGTAGCTGGTATCTGTGGAGAGACAATGAGTTGTAGTGCGTGTGTAGACGAGGGTTGTTATATTCTCGATCGCCCGCTCTACCCAGGCAATAGCGGAGGGGTCATAGCTAATACAGACGGAGAACTCATTGGCGTCGCCGTCCAGGTATCCTTCTTCCGCTTCAGGGGTCTTACTGTAGACCCTTACCTGTCCATCTTTGTTGGAATCGAATTGCTCGAGCCACTTCTTGCTGAGATTGATGACGATCAGCCTCTGTCTCACACTGGCCCTGAGCGGTAAAGAAACCTCACTAGAGAAGTAGTAGGAATTCTAAGGAATCAATGACTGACAGGGATACAAGCAGTCTCGATGAACTGATGAAAGCACCTCGGTGCCTTGCACCTAATGGCTGGACTGCTAAGATGCTCGCCGCGGCACTAAGGAAAGATCCCTATCAGAGCAGGCTAAGCATTAGCCCCATCGTTCTCCGCCATCCCGTAACGGGCAAGTCAGGAGTGATGGGAGAGTTCGTTGACGATACGGTTGGAGAAGAGAGAGTAGCGGTAGAAACCGACGATGCCATTGTATTCATTGCCAGACTGACAAACTCGGCACTAGGCACCGTATTCGTTCCCATCGGAGCCCTAACGACAACAGACTCAGTAGAGAAAGAAAACCCGCACTATGGGACAGTCGGACCTAAGGAAGAGGATTAGAGAGTACGAAGATGCCTACAGGACTGTTCTTCCCCGCCGTCTCCCGCTAATCATCAGAGTAGATGGCAAGAGCTTCCACACTCTCTGTAGGGGAATGGAAAGACCCTGGGATCCTATCCTCAAGCATGCAATGGATACTGCAGCTATGGCTCTCTGCATGGGGATTCAAGGGGCGAAGGTAGCCTACACTCAGTCTGATGAGATCACCATCCTGGCGACTGACTACGACGACATAGGGACTCAGTCCTGGTTCGGCAAGAATCTCCAGAAGATGTGCTCCACCGCTGCGAGCATTGCCTCTGTCACGTTCACTGAAGCCCTACGGTTCGAAGGTGAACTCCTGAGGGAAGGGCCTTACAACAGGCTAGCAACCTTTGACGCGAGGTGCTTTATCGTGCCTAGGCACGAGGTCTGCAACGTCTTCATAGATAGACAGCAGGACTGCGTCAGGAATAGCATCCAGATGCTAGGTCAGTCCCACTTCTCCCACAAGGAACTACAGGGACTGAGTAACAACGAGATCCAGGAGAAGCTCTTCCAAGAGAGGGAGATCAACTGGAATGACTGCAAGATCTGGCAGAAGAGAGGGAGATGTGTAGCAAGGAAGCTCTCTATGGACTTTGGATACCCCGGCGAGGGGAAGATCATGGTTACGCCGCGCCGTCACTGGACAATAGATAGCGAGCCCCCAACCTTCACGCAGGACAGACTATACATCGAGAGATTCGTATGGCCAGAGAAGGATTCGAAAGAGGAAGAGTAGAGCACTTCAACTCACAGAGACGCTGGGGTTTCATAGCGCAGGATGACAAACAAGTCCTATTCTTTTTCTCTCGGCGAAATATCTTCGGCGGAAGAGGCATGAAAGACCTTTGCCAAGGGGATCTTGTCGAGTTCATCCCCTATGCCGGCGGGCCAGAGGAGCTACCGGAGGCAAAAGCAGTCACGCTTATTGAAGGCTCATTCGTAGATAGATTCGTAAGACTTCTAAACAGTAAATGGGCAGAACCCAAAGCAAAGGAATTCAAGGAGATAGAATGTTCATAGTAGAGTACACCCAGCACCGCCCCGACGATGATATGCTCACTAGAATTACTCACCACTTCGCGGCAAGTAAGAAGGACCTTCCATCCCTCATCGAGAAAATCGCCGAGACGGCGGGAGAAGAGGTAAACATCGTCCTAAACAGCTGCACATACGACGAGCTCAACACTAGCTTGAGCCGCGAGGGGCACCTCGATATGTCCCACCCGCTGAGCGACGTCCTAAAGATCAGGGTCTCCCTAATCCCCACGCAAAAAGAGACCCCAGCAAAGAAAGAGGAAGCAGATGAAGGAAGCGAAGACTGAGATCGTTGTTCTCCTAGACAGCAGCGGATCTATGCAATGGATCTTCAGCGATACTCTTGGAGGGTTCAACAGGTTTCTAGAAGACCAGAAGGCAGAAGACGGGGAAGCCTGTCTCTCAATGGTTCAGTTCAACTACAACCCAAAGACAACCTATTGGCGGAAGCCAATTGCCAAAGCTCCCAAGCTCAGTCGAGCCAACTTCAAACCTTCAGGAGGAACTGCTCTACTGGATGCTTGGGGAGCAACGATGTTGAAGCTCGACGCTGCACTAGAGAAAATGTCAGAGGACGAGCAACCCGAGAACGTTATCTTCGTAGTCCTCACAGACGGCCAGGAGAATGCCAGCAAAGAGTACAAGAAGCACCAGATCTTCGATATGGTTAGCAAGTATCGGAAGGAAAAGAACTGGGAATTTCTTTACCTTGGGGCAAATCAAGATGCAATCGCCGAGGGAGCAGGGCTTGGAGTAAGCGAAGGGTCAACGATGACCTTCAACGCCAGCTCTGATGGAGTCTCCGGTACCTACGATTCAATCTCCCGAGCAGTAAGGCAGTACAGGAGAGGCTATCGTGGCGACTACTTCTCGGAGGCCGATAGGGAAAAGGCCAAGAAGGGCTCTTGAAACTATAGTGAGGCGTGCTATATTTAGCACTTGAGTGGATCCGCCGAAAGAGAATGAGTAATGAAGACTAACGACATCGCCGCCTTCTGGTAGATCCCCCGACCTAGAGGTCCCCCGTGGCCGTAAGCATGCAACCTAACGTTTGTTTGTTTCCGACTACGGAGGACTAAAAGTGATAGATCAACAAGTATATAGAAGCCCCGAGCTCTACGAGCTCAAGAAATCAATCGTCAAAGAGTACTGGGATTCCGCTGCTGGACGCGGCGGAGGTACCGATCGACGTAGATATCTACATCTCGCCTACAACTTCCTCAGGGGTATGCCCTACAAGAGAGTAGAGAGCAGAACCCACGAGCACCACCGTCTCAATGTCCGGCACTGGTGGAACAACTGGACTAGGATCACTAAGGTAATCCAGGAGTTCGACTCTGACGGCATAGCAGACTGGGCTACCGACGACATCATCGAGAGATGGATCAGGGTAGGAGAGCCCGAGGAGCAAGTGGCATGAGGAAGCTATACCTCATCGGCCGCTCCGACCTCCCGCCCGGACTAAGAGCCGCCCAAGTGTGCCACGCAATGAGACTCTTCGCCGACGAGCATAGTGAGGAGGAGTCCCACTGGTACGAAACCTCTAATACAATAGTGCTGCTCGAGACAGCAGATGAGAATTCTCTGTCATCTCTCGCAAGTTTGGCTACAGCACGAAGGGTTCCATATTCACTCTTCCGGGAGCCGGACAGAAACGACGAAGCCACAGCAATAGCTCTAGGGCCAAAGGGACATTCACTATGCAGAAACCTCCCACTGATGCACTCGGAGCAGTAATTGAACTAGGCGACTACGTACTCATTAGCTCCGACGGCGGGTCTGGCGGCGGGTTGGACAAGTTTGTCGTAGGCCTCGTCTCAATGACTATTCCGAAAGAGGAGCAGAGCCATACCGGCAGATGGAAGGGCGACCTTAGGGTTATCTTTCCACACTACGACTTCGCGTCTGGCGGCGGATACGCCACCAACTGGATCCAGGTTGGGAGGCGTTCCCATAGTTGCATTCTGGTCACCACCGCGCAGCTTCTCGGAAGCCCCGACGTTACCGTTAGCAACGAAATCGCAGACCCAAATACAGGCAAGACCACGCGCAACCTCAAGATCGTTCTCGAGGTAATGGAGGAACGAAGGCAGAAGGTCATCCTCACGAAGGCAGCTTAGAGAAAGCAATGGAAAAGCCAGCCACCGACGTACTCGGGAAGCATCTAGAGACCAGGGACTATGTCCTATTCCCAACAGGGACAGGGTATATCCTAGGGGTTGTAGCCGAGGTCAATCCTACCCAGCACCCGCGGCATGGAACTGTTAGGGTCATCCATCCGTACAAAGGCTACTCTCTCCACATAGGCAAGGATACAATCACCCGCTGGGGTAGCAAATGGAAGCGAAACCATACCCTAGTCAAGCTAACACAGCACGATATTGAATGTCCTGATCTTAGGATAGAGAACAAGCTAGACAATCTAGTAGACCTCCTCGAAGAGAAGAGGGTATGGCTAAAGGATAACCCGGCATAGCTCAGCTGGCCAGAGCCGGCGTTTCTAATGCGCCGTGTGCCCGGGTTCGAATCCTGGTGCCGGGTCTAGAAGAAAACGGAGAGAAAGATGAGTCATCCAACGCTGTACCACAGTGGCAAGAAAGATAAGATGTATTCCTGGAGGGTCTGGACTGAGGAGGACATGATTTGCACTGAGTTCGGTACCCTCGACGGCGAGAAACAAATCGCCAAGAAGAAGGCCCTCGGGAAGAACATTGGCAAGAAGAACGAAACCTCGCCAGAGGAGCAGGCAGAGCTTGAAGCCAAGTCGATGTGGCAGAACAAGCTAGACAGGAAGTACCGGCTGACGGAGGAAGAGGCCAGCAAACCCCTACCCCTCCCTATGCTAGCTTACGAGTTTAGTAAGAAGGCAGACAAGGTCACCTACCCCTGCGATCTTCAACCCAAACTAGACGGAGTCAGATGTCTTGCCCGCTGGGAAAACGGAAAGGTGGAACTCCTCAGCAGGAGCGGCAAGCCTTACACCGCCCCAACACACATCATCGAAGAGCTAGAGTGCATCCTCCCAACCAACACCATCCTAGATGGAGAGCTCTACGCTCACGGCGAGTCTCTCCAGACCATCAACAGCTGGGTAAAGAAGAAGAGAGACGAGACCACCCGCATCCTCTTCTGGGCCTACGATGTTATCGACGAGACCCAGCCAAAGGAGCCGTGGGCCTGCAGATGGCATCTTCTCGTCGGCCTGTTCAACCGTCCAGCATGGAAGACTGCCAGATACGTCGTGCAGACGCCCTGCTACGAGGCCCAAGACGAAGAAGAGATTCACGGTAGCCACGACGAATTCCTCGAGCAAGGATTTGAGGGGGCCATCATCCGACTCCCCGATGGGGTCTATCGGTTCGGCTACCGCTCAAACTCCCTCCTGAAAGTCAAGGCCTTTGACGACGACGAGTTCAAGGTAGTCGGCTACTACGGCGGAAAGACTGAGAAATCAAAGGACTGTGTCACCTTCGAGTGTGCTGTAGGAGATGACAAGTTCGGAGTCGTACCCAAGGGAACGCTCGGACATAAGAGGCAACTTTACAAGGATGCAGAATCCTATATTGGCAAGTGGCTAAAAGTCCAATACTTCGGGTTCTCGGATAACGGTACCCCGCTCCTCCCGATAGGTCTTTGCTTTCGCTTAGAGGAAGATATGGATCTAAAGTCGTAAACTCACGTCAGTCCATTTAGTAAAAGACTGATATCCCCTTCCCGTATGCTACGCTTATTCTTGGAGGACATATGGGAAGGAAAGTAGATCTTACAGGGAAAAGTTTCGGAAGGTTGGCTGTGATCCGAGAGGATGGATATTATCCTGAAGAAGATGGCCAAAGACTCGGGCGCAGGTCTGCCTGGCTCTGCCTCTGCGAATGTGGAAGTGAGAAGAGGGTTAGAGGGAGCTCCTTGACAAATGGCTCAACTAGAAGCTGCGGATGTCTCGCGACAGAGTCTAGGCAGAGAAATAACCACAAGAAGAAAAAGACCGAGTGTGTGATTTGTGGAACAGAAATCGTGTACCGCGCTAGCAGAGCCAAGAAGACCTGCAGCCTAGAGTGCTTCAGGGCCTTCCGGCGGGTATATATCCAACGCTACGCAGCAGAGACTCCAGAGAACCATCTGCGAAGAGTATTTTACAATGCGAAAGCCAGCGCGAAAATGAGGGGTCTTCCCTTCGATATAACCATCGAGCACACACTCAAACTCCTTAGGAAACAAGGGTATGCCTGTGCCAAAACGGGAATCGGATTCCAATGCTCGAACAATCCACCAGAAAAATCCCCGTGGGCTCCGTCCCTAGACCAGACTACCCCGGGCGGAGGGTACACAGAAAACAACATCCAGCTTGTATGTCAAATGTACAATTATTGCAAGCATACCTGGAGGCATAAAGATGTACTTGAGTTTGCAAGGGCTGTTGCGACAGTTCACTGAGGCTGGACTTCCCAATCTCCCAATCGGGCTGGCATTCCGGCTTGAAGAGGATATGAGCTAGGCTTGGATTCCAAGCGTGAATTGGTATAGAATCCCCTCTTATGCGACACGCAAAAAAGGCTCTAGCAGCCATCCTCATATTGGCAGCATTTATGCTGACGGCAGTGGTCTGTACCTCTCCTACGTTCATGGAAGAAGTACAGCATATAGTTGAAATTCCAGCAGTTCTCCTCCTGAAGCCCGTCGAATTCCTCAGTACACACAGAGACGATCTTCGTAGAGAATACTGCTACGCAACAGACGAAACCTGTAGGGAAATAGAGTGATTAGATGGGTTGGAGCGAAGGTGATAAGAAACTTCTGTCTGCCACAGCACGGACAGGGGCACTAGGGAAGCGAGAGACTTTAGTTGAGCAGTATCTGACCGAGACCTATCGCCCCGACAAGAAGAGAAGAATCTTAGACTTTGGCTGTGGGGCCTATGCCAACTCGGTCAAGCGTCTACGCAAGCTAGGCTATAAGATCTCTGGGTATGACTTCTGCCCAGAGACCCCAGTAGGCCAAGAATCCTACGAAAAAAATCTAGACGAAGGTTTCATTCTCCCTGAGGAAGAGATTGTTATACGACGGTGGGAGCTTATCCTAGCTTCGAACGTTCTAAACATCCAACCTTCCCTTGGGGCATTCTATAAAACGATTGGCTCCATCAAGGCCACGGCAAAGGAGGACTCAAAGATCATAGTCAACTTCCCGAGAGATCCCCGCCGCAACTTTGATGCGGACAGAAAGGGAGACCTAGTATTCAGAGAGCATATGAGAGGATTGTTTCACTCGGTAGATGAGATACGGTTCAAAAGTGGACGGATTTGGGTAATGACAATAGGAGAAAGATAATGGCAAGAGTAGTAGGCGACACAGGCAAAATTCGCGACGGCAAGAGCAGGAGCAGATACATCAGGGTCTGCACTGAGACCTCGAACTCTAGGGTTTACCTCAAGAAATTCGATGGCTCACGCCACGCCGTAGGTTCGGGTGAGTTCTCCATACACGAGGAGCAGCTCTCCAGTCTCATCAACCTCCTGCTTCGGGCAGAGAAGGCAATGGACAGGCGATCCAATGGCTCGTAGCACAGTCAATGGAAGAAGGATTGCCGTTACTGCCTCTTTCTGTGAGGACGATCTCGCGGCTCTAGAAGAGTGTGTAGAGGAGTGTACCAAGGCCGCCGCGGCCTTGTTCAGACCGGACAAACTTGATGGAGACCCTGAAGGTCCAAGCGTCGACGTCACAGGTATCCTTGAGGGAGACCACGACATAGACGACATCGAGAAGCAGTTTAGGATCATCGCGCAGGCGGTTCCAAGCCTAGAGGCAAAGGCCCACATCGGAGCCCAATGGGAAAGCAAATGGTGCGTTGCCACGCTGTCCCTCCAAGATGGAATTGTTACCGTTGGTTCCCCTGAGACAGACGAGGTCTACCCCAACTAGGAGAAGGACAGTGGAATTCGACCTTCTAAGCCGCACGGTCCTGTTCACAATCGCCGGGTCTAGATCCTACGGACTCCATACCCAGGAGTCTGATGTGGACGTGAAGGGTATCTGTATCCCACCCATCGCTCCCTACAGGCTAGGAATCCTGAGGTCTTTCGAGCAGGCAGACTCAAGAGAGCACCTAGCAAAGTTCTTCCATCACCTGAACAAGGAAGAACAGGCTGCCACCTTCGCAGACTGCTACAGCAGAGGGCTCGACATAAACGGCCCTGACGGGCAGATCTACGACATCAAGAAGTTTTTCAAGCTCGCACTCAATGCCAACCCCAACATCCTGGAAGTCCTCTTCTGCGACGATAGGAGCATCAGGCTAATCACTCCTGCTGGGCAAAGGCTTAGAGATAACCGAGACCTATTCCTCTCCAAGAAGGCAATGTACTCCTACCAGGGATACGCCTACTCTCAGATGAGGAGGATCAAAAGCCATCGTTCCTGGCTCCTAGACCCACCCAAGAAGGCTCCAGAGCGAGAGGATTACGGACTACCTCCCGACCGCTCCACCGTCTCTCAGGACGAGCAGAACGCCTTCCTATGGCTTCTAGCAGAGCTACTGAAGGATAAGGTAGGTGAGTTCCGCCTCACCGAGTCCACGAGAGAAGAGCTAGAGACTCTCGACCTCTACGCCCTAGCCTCTGCCGGTATTCCAGATGGAACCTGGCCAACAATCCAGGAACTAACAGGAGTACCAAAGCATTTTATTGAGGCAATGGGCAGAGAGCGGGCTTACAAGAATGCCAGAGCGTACTGGAAGTCTTACGTGGAATGGAAAAAGAGCAGGAATATCAAGCGGGCAGAACTAGAGAAGAAGTGTGGGTACGATTCAAAGCACGCGATGCATCTCGCTCGACTAATGCTCCAGGGACTTGAGATCATTCGAGATCATACCCTCACAGTCTACCTCCCGAAGGAGCAGAGAGAGTGGCTACTCTGGGTTAGAGACGGACAGATGTCCTTCGATGAACTCGAGTCCTGGTTCAGCAAGCAGGAGAAGGCTCTAAAGAAGGAAGCAGAGCTCTCCACTCTGCGCCAAGCACCGAAGAGAAAAGTAGCAGACGAGCTTCTGATTGAGCTTCAGGAGCAGCAGAAGTCATCTTAGACTCCGCGACTGCCATTACTCACACTCCAACCGGAGGGAAATGCTCGTAGTTATTGATCTACAAGAGTACTACTTGCCAGAGTTTCAGGAAGACCAAGAGAGATTCGACAAGTTGATAGGAAAGCTCTCGGCAAGAATCCGCCAAGCCAAAGAAGAAGAGGAGATCATTGTGAATCTCACCTGCTTCGAAGACGGCTGTACATTACCTCAAGTTCTAGAGATGGGAGAAGGGTACAAACACAGACACTTCCTGGCGAAGTGCGACTTCGACGGATCAAGCTCACTGCACGGTTTCATTAGTCGCAAGGAGCTACTGCCGGAGAAGATAGAACTCTGCGGAGCCTTTATGGATGTCTGTGTCCTTGATACCTGGAAAGGACTTAGGAAGCTGGGCTATGATGTAGCTCCAGTAGACGAAAGCCTTACCATATGTACGCCCAGTAACTGGAGGGAAATAAAAGGGTATCCTAAGGGGTACCTGAGGAAGGAATAGCAGATGGGACTAGATACCCGAGAGGAAGCCTCGAAGAAGTGCAACTTCCTAGAGGAAGCAGGCCAGCTCCCGGAGCGAGATGAGATCCTCATTCTCCCTGGTGGCTCAATGCTTATAGATCTCGAAGGCCCGATGGAAGAGGAGGAGATGGGGAAGCCTATCGGCAGTCCCATCCTTTGCGGATAAGATGAACGCGGGGACAATCACCTGGATTATCCTTGGAGTCATCCTCCTAGGCTTCGCATTTATCGTCTTTCCCTTTCGATCTCTACCTGTTATCCTATTCATAGCGTGGTTCCTCAGGATCTTCTGGGCAAATTACGAGGTAAACCACAGAGGGACGGGGTGAGGATGGTTTCCGGAGCTCTTGGCTTTGTGATTTGGACGGTGCTAACGGCAAGCGTCAAATTCGGCGACGGCATAGTCTGGCTCTCCAGACAATCTTACCGTGGAGGGCCCATCAACGAAGCCGTTGCCACCCTAGAAGTCCTAGCAGAAACCGCCAGAAGAGAAGGCATCGAGGAGTTCTGGGAAGCCCTCAAAGACTATGGCTACCCTATACAGGAGCTCAAGTGATGCCGCTAAGCAGAACTGCTTGCGCCGTCCTTATCGCCCTAACAATACTGGCTTGCGCCAGCTCCCCACAACCACTTAGCTGTGAGAATAGTAATCCACCGCTCGCCTCCCACGTAGTGCTGAGCTCTATCGTTTGGAACACTGAACAACAAGTCATCGAGGAAAGGTTCCAAGGGAGTGGCACAGTAATCTCTATCATCCGAGGAAGAGTCTACGTACTAACTGCTCGCCACGTTGTTGATACTGACGCTCGGGATCCCCTACCAGAAGGCCAAGAGTGGAGAAGAGTAGTTGCAATCACCCTAAAGGGACCTATCTTTCCAATAAGAATAGAAAAGGGAGCAACAAATGGAACCGATGCCATCGTGGTTTCTTTCAATCCTGGAGAAGAGCATCAAAGACTCCTCCAAATCGCGCAGATCGCGGCGCGAGACCCCCGAGTCGGAGAGCAATTACTTGTATTTGGAGCTCCCGATGCCACCTTCAGAGTCAGAGCAAGAAGAGAAGTCAGAAGATACTGCAGACCACGAGATAATTGTGGACTTTGTAGTATAGAAGACCGGTGCTACCTTCTAAATGAGGGCATCCGACCAGGCTTTAGTGGGGGAGGGGTATGGGATCGCCGGGGCCACCTCGCCGGTATGTGCATTGGCTACCGCTATCCCTTAGGAGACGATCCCTTTATGGGTATGTGCCTCCCAATTAGTACCCTTCGACCACTCGTAAACCCCTATCTAAGGTAGATATGAAAGAGACACCTCCGGGAACGAGGGGGCTCTTGAGGAAGTATCTCAAGGCTCTGAGTGCCAAGTACCGTGCGGGCGACATCTTCTATGAGGAAGAGATAGCTAAGAGAATTGGGGATGGCAACGCCATTATGCTGGACGGTAAGATCGTAGCCGCACACAAAAGCGAAGGTCTTATACCGGGCAGGATAGAGCACTGGCTTATGGTATCCGATAGGATTCGATTAGACACCAAGGACGGTGAAACCCCCAAGGTAGAATTCCCCTGGGATCACGCCCAGGACGACGATGAGCCTATCCCTCCGCCGAGAGAGAAGAAGGAAGAAAAGAAGGGTAGCAAGAAGGGGAAGAGTAAGAAGGAAACTAAGAAGACAACGACGAAGAAGACTACCAAGAAGGCCAAGAAGTAGTATGGTATAATACCCTAGTAAGCAGAGGTTAGAAGAGATGGATGAGGTCTCCGCCCACACTATGGGCATTCGTACAAAATCCCTCAAGATGGCAACGAACCACGGGCAAGCCCGTAAGACAGAGTTCGCTCGCCTTCTATATGGGGACATCCGAGCCCTGGTAAAAGAAGTTCTCGCCGACTCTATAGATTACGAACCGCACGCCTCTCCCGGCAAGAGATTCGTCCAACTGAGAGAGGCACAGTGGGCACTCCAGTGGTTCGTCAGCAACGAGCCACCCGAAGGCCACTCAGCCCTCCTACTAACAGGAACCGTCCCAGCTCTAGCCTGTAAGCCCTGGGCGAAGATGGGAATAGCATTCGACTTCATCGGATACGAAAGCGACCCTTATAAGTACTGGCGGGCGTTCTCTTGCCTGCCAGGAGCCAGAAGGCAGGTTGGCAATCAGCTAACTCCGCTCTGGGTGCACAAAGGGCAGGATGTTAGGGCTAAGATTACCGTCATCAATGGAGACATTCTAGACGACAGACAAGATAAGGTATACTCCGTCATCGATGCCGACTTTTGCCGGAGCTATATCAGAGACCCAGCAGATAGAGAACACCTGTTGGAGCTCATCGCGAGACAGGGTCCGCCGACAGGACCATTTGTTTTTCGAACTACCGTACACGTCGGCCACACAGACAATTCGAGAGGAGATATCAGAAGGCATACTAGAGAGTTCAAAGAGGGGCTCGAAAGGTCAGGATTTGATATCCTGGCATCTAATAGGAGCTCCTACCACTGTATGATGAGCCTTATCTATATACTAGAGAGGCTCTAGGAGAAAAGAGATATGGCTAGGAATTTTAGTTTGGAACCCGCAGACCGTCGGAAGAGGTGGACGGCCTATGTAAAGCGTCATCAGCGTCTCGACTCTGAGACTCTTGCTGCTGACCTCAACCTGAGTGTGATGTCTGTCGCGGCTATCAAGGCCAACCTTACGAGACAGGCTGACAACAAGATGACGGCCGCACTCAAGAAGGCTAAGAAATAGGACTATGTCAGAGCTACGAGTAGAGATACCGGAAGGTTATGAGCCAGAAGTCATCGAACCCTGGAAAGGGGAGGACCGTGGCCCAGAGGTAATGTACTGGGTCTACAACAAAGAAGGTGCAGCAAAGAGCTATCTCAACGCTGACGCTAAAGAGGTTTGCGAATGGGCACAGGAGCTACACAAAATGCCCCGCTTCCACGACCATAACCTCTTCAGCCTAGCCCTTCCAAAGGCAAAGCTCCTAGATGTAGCTCTTATGCTGTCGATAATCAAGTCCCGGAATCTCTTCGGAGGTCCGGAATTCTGGGACGAACTCCCAGAGTGGCAACGGATGAAGAAACTAGAGAAGAAAGAACAGAAGAAAAAGGAGAAGAAATAATCTCGCTAGAGGAACCAAGGAATAAATGAACGAAAACGATGTTAGTACTGTACGGATGACAAAGGGCGAGTGGGGAAAGACTCGTGCTTACGCAACGATCAAATTCACCAACGGAATGTCAGTCAAAGGTATCAAGGTCATCCAGGGAGCCAAGGGTCTATTCGTAGGAATGCCCTCCAGGCTCACCAAGAAGGAAGGCCAAGATGCGTGGGAGGAGAGCGTGTTCTTCGAGGACAAGGAGGACCGCGAGCGTCTACAGAACTTCCTCCTCAACCACTACAAGGGAGAAGGCGGAGTACCCCAGAGCAGCGGAAGCTTCTCAGGGGATGACGAGACTTCGTTCTTCGAGGACTAGCGAGAAGCAATGGCCGTCACAATCGACGAGAGGTTCGAGGCCATCGAGGCCGACGTCAACCGGATAATGGAGCAGCTCCAGGAAGCCACTACAGTGGACGACGCATCCGATTATGCCAGCCTCACAGACGAAGAGGTTCAAGCATTACTGAACCGAATGAAACGACTAGAGGATAGGATACTGGCTCTGAAATACAAGCGCCAGGTGGTAGCGAAGAAAGACTCGTGAACTCCATTAGAGAAGAAAAAGTCTCCAAGCTCATCCAGCAATGCCTCACTCTAACGCACCAGGCTAAGCTGTCTAGGGAGGAAATTGTGACCCTCCTTGGACAGCTCCTTATAAGAGTAGGATACTCACTCTACTTCCAGTACGAGAACCCAGCCCCGAAGGACAAACGGCCGCTAAAGATAGAGGCCAAGGAAGCCGCGAGGCTATACGAAAGCAATCCCACTACAGGGACTACCCTGATGCAGATAGGGTTCGATCTGCAGGAGAAACTACTTGTTAGAAACGAAAGAGTATAGGGAAATGGATCAAAGACCAGCAGACCACATCATCTACAAGAAAAGGGCCGCGCTACAGTTCTCTCTAAAGGCTGGAGCCCCAATCCCGATTAGTGGTGGGACAGGAAACTACACCGGTACCAAGAAGGGTATCCTCTTCGTCGTCGCCGCCGCGTCGTCCGGAGAGAGAAGCTATGACTGGGCCAATAAGGTCACCCTAGGAATCAATGAGCACGAGATCGCCAAGCTCATCAGAGGTCTCAAGGGCGTCAAGCAGAGCTTCTTCCACGACAGGAATATGGGAGACCCTTCCAAGCAGGGACAAGAGACAAAGATAATGTCCATCTCCCCTAGCGAGGACGGCGAGGTCTTGTTCGTAAATATCTCTGAGAAGAAGCACGGCAAAGAGAATAAGATCCCGGGAGTACCCATCACGAAGGATGAGGCTGTTGGCCTCACTGCTCTTCTAGAGAGCGCCATCCCGAGAGTCCTCGGCTGGGCCTAAAATACTAGTATGAAAATCCTGAGGTTCATCCAAGCCAGCGCGATCTGGCTTTACTCATACACTTATGCCCTTCTTCATTCTAAGTTTACGAGGAGAAGGATAGACATCGTTGCTTTGATGTCTATCGAGGCCGGGCCAATGTATGAGGCCAGCTACAGGGTCTCCGTCAGATCTCCTATCATCCACACCAAATATAGAGCGCTAAGATTGATTCCAGAGGAGACCGAACTACTGGTTGCCTCTGCAGCAATGCAAATTGCTATTGATCTTGCTGAGAACTATAGATTGCCACCCACAGCCGTGTTCATCAAGGTAGGCAAGAAAAAGTCCGCAGAGATTCTCAGAGAGGTATCAGATGAGTAGGAAAGAACAACAAGACGTCATCCCCCTGTTTATGACCCAGGTGAAGGGCAAGCTACAACCAGCTATCCCAAAGGTCACGGAGGGCAAGGATTCCTACAAGGTCTCCACATTCATCTCGTCAATCGCGGTAGAAGTCGAGACTGCGGTAGATGAGCTAACCGCGGGCAAGAGAGCCGGCGAGATGACTCTAGCAGCCTACGTTCTACTTGAGTCCCTACACCGAACGGGACTCCAGAATCTGGCAGACGTCATTATGGATTCTCCAGAGGCCCTAAGGCAGGCAGCTCTCTGCTGTGCAATAGGCCTTGAGGCCGGAAGACAGATTCCAGAGGAGGTAAAGATTGTCACGGCAGAGTCAGCAAGCGATATTGGTCTACGGGACCTCACAAATAAACACGACGAGAAAGAAGACGTCGAACCTCCTACCGGTGATTGACGTCACGGAGATTGGCTGGCCGGCACAACTCGCGGACGCACTAAAGCCCGCAAGAGCAAAAGACTGTACATTCTACTGCCTTGGCCCAGCTCGCACGGTAGCTAGGAAAAAGCTACCAAGGGAGACGATCTCTCCCATAACAGACCTCGATGAGCTTCTGGTTCTTCTCTCAAAGGAAGATCCTTCGCAGGTAAGTCCTGAGGAAGCAACAGCAGCAAGGGCAGGAGACGTTGTTGTCTCTGCCAAACACCACCCAGCAACCAAAGGGGCAGGGGCGTGGCTCTCGCCATACCATCTCGAGTTAGTGAAGGAGCTACTCGGGAAGGGGTTTGTGGTAGAAGTACTTGACGACTCTAATAATGTTCTAAGAACCCTCGGAGGAAAAGAGTGACCGAACAGGAAAACCCCCAGACCAAGTCCGCTATCATCCTTAGTATCGGACCTGACGGTGCTATCCGCCACGAGATTATCGGCAGCCTCAACGAGGCTGAGATCCTTGGCTTTGGAACTTACCTTTCAAAGCTACAGTCAAACGTTGCCCACGACGCTATCTACAAGGGGCAAGAGACTATCCACAACGCTCAGATGGCACTTCTAACTGCTGTCGGGCAGGTCGCAGAGATTCTAGAGAAGAAGATAGTAGCGTTGAAGGAGGAAGACGAGTCTTCCTTCTATAAAGAAGAGAAAGAAGAAGAGGTAGAAGAATGTGGAGCGGAATCCTCCTCGGAGTCCTAACCTTCGTGGGCCTTTTCCTAGTCTGGAGAAAGGCTCCGAGGTGGACAAAAAACATTATCCTCAAAGTCGCATTCCTTGCTGACATAGCCGCAACTGTCGGAGCTTATATAGCATTGAGCTCCATTACGAGCTCCCTAGCCGGAGCAGTAGGCTGTGCTATCGTTGGTATCTGTGTCTCCGCCGGCTTGGGGATGGAGCAATCAAGGAAAAAGAAACGCACGAATGACAGACAAAGCGCAGACAGAAACTGAACCAACCCCCGAAGAAATCGCAGAGAAACTCGCCGCAAGAATCATCAAGGGAAAGCAGATCCTCGATGCCACTGAGGGAAAGCTTCTCAACAACCTAAAGATAGAGGGGAAAACCCTGAAGCAGTGGGCTAAAGAGCTCACCATCAAGATGCCCAAGGACTCCGACGACCTTCAGCAACTAGAGGCAACCAGCACCGAGATTGCCACAGCCATTCAGAAGGCAGAGTATATCCTTGCCGCTTTTGAGCTCCAGGCTAGCGTAGCCAGCAACTTCCACGATGAGGGATTTGCCAGACGCTACGTAGCCACAATGGAGGCAAAGAAGGGCGAGGGCAGGATTGCTGCCGACAAGCTAAGGCAGATGGTTCTAGTTGACAGTACCGTCGATTCCTCTCTGGCTGCCAGCCAGGCTGCGAGGGTTGTTGTCGACTACTTCAAGAGACTTGTCAAAGGACTCGAAGAAGCCCGAAAGGGTTTGGAAAATAGGACAAGGCTGATCGGTCTCCGAGTCAGATTCCTACAGGATCACGGCTAGGCCAAGACATTCGAACAGGCGCCCTCGTGGCGTGATACATTCGAGAGTTCGATCTAGACATTCACTCCAGCAAGGAGACTGATGGCAGCCTTTCATCCCCCCGAGTCCACGACTGATCTTCTACATAATAGGTACTACCAGAAGGGCGAAGACTGGGAAGGGCTGTGCAGGCGAGTTGCTCACACGGCAGCCCAGGTAGAGCCCAAGAGTAAGAGAGCCGAGTGGGAGGGCAAGTTCTTCGAACTTCTCCACTCCGCCGAGGGCCTTCCTAATACCCCAGCCCTAGTAAACCTAGGTGCCAACCACGCTGGGTCAGTAGCAGCCTGCTTCTCTTTCAGACCAGACGACCATATGACCTCAATTATGGAGGTCTCTCGACTGGCTGCTATGACTCTAAAGTTTGGTGGCGGGGCAGGCTTCGAGTTATCCCTCCTTAGGCCTGCCGGATCTGCAGTTCAGTCCACCCACAAGCAGGCAATGGGCCCTGTTGGCGTGATGAAGTTCTACAATTCTGTAGGCGATATGATCACCCAGGCAGGCATCCGTAAGGCTGCCCTCATAGCTATCCTTCGGATCGACCACCCCGATGTAATTCACTTTATGCAGGCCAAGTCTGAGGACAAGCAGCTAGCCAACTTCAACATCTCTGTATCCATCACCGATGGGTTTATGAAGAAGCTCTCTAGCACCCCTGAGAGGCCCCACATCGCTCGTTTCGGTGGCAAGCAGTACTATATCCTTACCGATGGTACCGCCGTTCTGAAGGCCGAAAGAGGCTCAAAAGAGGTCCTCTCAGTAGAAGATACTTGGAACCTCCTCTGTGAGGGCGGCTCGCTGAATGGGGATCCAGGCATCTACTTTGTAGACCACGCCAACAAGAACAATCCTCTGCTGGAGACTCCTGGAGACACAGAGAGCCCCTACTATCTCCATGGGACAAACCCATGTGTAACAGGAGACACTAGACTCCATACCCACCTAGGCCTTGTAAAGGCCAAAGACCTCTGTCAAAGAGGAGATACTCTAGAAGTTACGGTCGACAAGAGGGCCCTCGACCTGCAGGAGAAGGGTACAGAGAAACGACCGGCACTGCCGATGGTTATGACAACCAAGGCCGCCCATATATTTCGGCTTAGGACAAAGGAAGGATACAACATCAAGGCCTCCCCCTGGCACGAATTTTACACTACGCGAGGAAAGTTGAGACTCGAGGAGGTCGAAGTAGGAGACAAGATTCTCATTCAGTCCGGCGAAGGCATATTCGGCCCAGCAGGAACGAAAGAACTCGGGACTATCATCGGCCTGATAGCCGGTGACGGCTGTATATCAGATCGAGGGAAAGGCAAGCACGCTGCCGAGATAGACCTCTGGGGCAAGGACAAACCCCTAGCCGAAAGGCTAGTCAGGTGGGTAAATAACCTTATCGCAGGCTTGTCCCACAATGGTAGAGAGTACAAAGTTAGTGCCGTAAGGCCTAAAGGGACAGACAAAGTGGTCATCAGATCGACCATCCTGGCACGAGTACTTGCAGATTACTGGTTCACAAAAGAGACAAAGTACGACGTCCCAGAGGTCATATGGTCGGGTACTAGACCATGTGTAGTAGGCTACCTACGAGGACTGTTCAGTGCAGACGGCACCGTAAACGCCAGTAGCGGAGGAAATAGCTGTTCCATTCGCCTATCCTCCAGTAAACCCCTACTACTAGAGCAGGTCCAGATCCTGCTATCCAACTTCGGAATCTTCTCGAGAATCTACAAGCGCCGCGAAGCTGGAGAGCGTATGCTACCTGACGGTAAGGGCGGCAAGAAGGTTTACCAGTGCAACGCAGATTACGAGCTGATCATCGACGGAGAATCACGCGGGATCTTTATGGAAAAGGTTGGCTTCCTGCAGGACTATAAGAATAGCCGATACACGGAGTGGGCCAAAGGCAAGCTACTCCGCAAAACGCAGCAATTCACGGCAGAAGTGTCATCCTTCGAGTACATGGGAACCGAGGAAGTCTACGATACCACACAGGAAGACCACAACACTGTGATCTTCAACGGCTTCGTCACAGGACAATGTGGAGAACTGCCTTTAGAGGCTAACGGGGCCTGCGTCCTCGGATGTGTAGACCTAGCAAAGTTTGTAGTAGAAGAAGAGTTAGACACCGAGCGTCTAGCCACTATATTCAGAACGATGTGTCGGCTGCTCGAGAATATGACAGACATATCCGAGTGGCCAGACGAGGTAATAAAAGAGACTGTCCTGCGGACAAGAAGAATTGGCGTTGGAGTTATGGGCTTTGCCTCTATGCTAGATAAGCTTGGCATTATGTATGGCTCTGACGAGTGCATTAAGATGATTGATATCGTCGGCTCCCTAAGAGAGACCGCTTGTGCCGAGGAGTCCAAGCAGCTAGCTAAGGAGAGAGGTAGCTATCCAGCCTCCATAAATGGCGAGAAGCATAGGAATGTTGCGAGGACTGTAATCGCCCCGACTGGGACACGGGCAATGATTGCCAATACCTCCTGGGGCATTGAACCTCATCTTTACTGGGCTTTCGAAGAGAGAAGGAATGACCAGAAGAGATTCAGATTCCTTCCGGCCGTTCACGAATACCTAGACGAAGATACTCTAGCAGACCTCAAAGAGAAGGCGGACGGAAACCTAGAACATCTGAACAATATGATTCAGAGCCAGCTACCACTCCATATGACCACGGCCAGGGATCTTTCCCCCGACGCACACCTAAGAGTTGTAGCTCAATGGCAGAGGTACACAGACTCTGCCGTATCAAAGTGCCTATCCGAAGGCACTTTAGTTCACACGAACAAAGGTATTCTTCCGATAGAGCAGCTCGGGGGTGCTTTCACCCCAGACAAAGTCGCCAAACCTCTCGAAGGACTGAAGGTTATAGACAAAGACGGGATTCCAAGGAAGGTAACTGCCCATTATTGCGCAGGAAAACTTCCCACAAGACGAATCAGGCTTTCGAACGGATCCACTCTCTCAGGCGCTCGCGAGACACATCGGGTTCTCACCCCAAGCGGATGGAAGAGACTCAAAGACCTTCGAGTAGGAGAGGCTGTTTTTGTTAGAGACCGCCACCTGTCCCTCGGTAGTCTTGGAAAGAAACCCATCGACTCCGTAGAGATAAGCAGAAACTGCAAGCCAATCACAATCCCGGAAGAGATGTCCGTAGATCTAGCCTGTTGGCTGGGGATGGTCGCCGCAGACGGATACGTAATAACCAAAACGGGGAGCTCCTGGGTCCAGCTTACGGAAAAGAACCCCAAGGTAGGGAAGAGATTTGATACCCTGACACAGAAGATTTTTGGGAGGACCCCAAAAGTCAAAGTGGATGGTAGAAACGGAGTGATTTTGCATACAATACACTCCACCCCCTTAGCCCACTGGACAGAAGCGTTGATTGGAGACTCAGCAAGGACAAAGCACGCCCCGAAGCAAATTCTACACGGGTCTAAGGAAGAGAAGATTTCCTTCGCGGAGGGATTAACCCTTGATGGATATGTCCTCCCGCAGGGGTCAGGAGGCCTCGTCATCTATGGGGGAATTTCCAAAAGGCTAAGAGACGAAACCGCCGAGATCTTGAGAAGTCTCGGTCTCCCGCAGGTAAGAAAGCGCGAAAAGAAAGTTCACGGGAGGAACTATAACTGCTACATAGTAGAGGTTAGGGAAGATCTTCAAGAGCTGATAGATCCAATCGAAAAGCACAAGAGCGTTTCCCCAAGTAGGAAAAGGTCTCTTGTGGGAATCGATCCGTCTGCGGTGGAGAACCTAAAGATTTCGTGCCTAGACCCTCGCTATAGAGGGTGGCTGTCTCTGCGAGCTAGGAAGAGAGATTACTGCTGGTCGACCACTGCGAGATCTCTAGAGCTCCAAGTTCTTGGTCGTGTGGAAAAGGTTACCCTTATTGAAGACCCAAGAGAGACCCAAATGTTCGACATCCAGGTCGAAGGAAATCATAGCTACCTTATCGACGGAATCGTCTCCCACAACACAATCGTAGCTCCCTTCGAAGTTCTAACTCCTGAGAAGGTTAGCGAGATCTACCGCTTTGCTTGGGAGAGCAAACTCAAGGGTCTTACGGTCTACCCAGAAGGCTCCCGTCAGGGAGAACCAATGAGTATTGGCAGGAAGAAGAAGACCCACGCTGGCCGACCGAAGAAGCTCCCAAGCGAGACTTACGAAGAAGAGGTAATGATTGGCAGAGACCTTGTACAGGCCTTCTGCTTCGTAGGATTGAATCCCAAGAATCTAAAGGAGCCGGTCGAGGTTTTCCTAAAGCATCCCCACGTTGAGGATCCAACAGCCATTCAGTTCATCGATGTTCTCACCAGAATGATCTCCCTTGCTCTCAGACATAGACGGTGTCCGTCCTGCGGAGAAGAGGCCGTTCCGCTAGGTGAGATAATCAAACAACTCAGGAAGACCGATGGTCAGTCCCTCTATTCTGTCCCGGGCATCTTCGTAAAAGCGTTAGGCGAGTACCTAGGGCCAGGAGAATCAGTAGGGAAATGCCCCGACCACAAGTGCAAGGGCGAGCTAACTATAATCGAAGGCTGCCAGGTCTGTATGTCCTGTAAGTGGCGAGCCTGCGGCTAAGGAGAGAAATGTGCACTAACTGGACTGATGAGTATATTGGCAGAAGTAGTACTGCCGAAGCAAAAGAGAGGCTTAGAGTTTCTCTAGAGATTGCCGTAGAGAGAGCCCTCCTCCAGATGGTCGAGGCCGGTGCTATCTTCAGGCCCAACATCGATGTCGAGGTCAATGATAAGACCGGCATTGCACACTTTCGCATCGCCTACATTGTGCCAAGCAACCACATCAAGATAGAAATTGTGCTCGACGAGCCGGAGGAGAGAGACCCAATGGCTCTTCTGAAGAAGGCGCTGGGATAGGTAATGAGCGCACCCAACGAGGAGTGGCCCACAACCGATGAGATCTGCTGCAGCGAGCCACTTCTCTCCAAACCTTCTGGTGAAGGAGTGTGGTGGAGTTGGTCCGACCTAATCCCACCCCAAGAACCCCGAGAGTTCCTGGAACTCTTCATTGAACTTCTAAAGGAAACCGCTAGGTAAGAATGCCATCAATTGTTGTAGTAGGCGACCTCCTAATCGACCGGTACCTCTACTGTACCCCTAAAGGCCTCTCTCCAGAGGCCCCCATCATATCTATGGATGTGGATGAGATTGTTAGCAAGCCGGGCGGGGCAGCTAACGTAATGATGAACCTCCTCGCGCTAAGCAGGCTCCATACAGAGAGAGGCGAGAAGAATGAGGTAGAGATCAAGTACGTTGGGCCCGTACCAGAGATGCTCTGGACTATCCTCCGCCAGATAAAGGTAGAGGAGCACTTCAACTACTATGCCGGGAGGGCATACCAAGCCACCGTGAAGAGCCGGATTATCTTCAGAGAACCGTACCAACAGATCATAAGGTTCGACGAGGACAGGAAGACTCCAGTCTCGAAGATAGACGAGGACACAATCGTCGCGATGCTCAAGGATAAGAGCTACGACATTGGCCTTGTGTCAGACTACAACCACGGTTCCATCTCCCAGGAAGTATACGATGCGGTCAGGAGGTCTTGTACTAGAGTTTTAGTTGACCCCAAAGGTGGCAACCCGCGCAAATACCAGGACGCAACCCTCATCACGCCAAATACGGAGGAACTGGGGACTCTGACCGGACACCGGCCCTGGTCTCCGGGGAAGGACGAGGCAAGAAAGCTACAGGCCTGGTGTGGTGGCGCAGACGTCATCCACAAGGTGGGAGAGCATGGGTGCATCCACTATACTGAGAAGAGCGACCCCGTAGTCTATCTGGCATATAGAAATGGGCACGCAGTCATAGATCCGACAGGTGCAGGAGATACCTTCATTGCTATGCTAGCCTGGTGCTTCAGTCTCGACATCCCAACAGACAAAGCTATCAAAGCGGCAACTAGACTGGCGGGTATAAGCGTAACCCAACCAGGATGTTTCGTTCCCGAAGACAAAGACTATACAGATGCCCTCTATCCTTGAGAAGACTGTAGCCGTTACTGGGTGCTACCAAATATTGCACCGAGGCCACGTTATTCTTCTGGAGAAGTGCAGGAAGCTAGGCAAGCTGACGGTTCTGCTCAACAGCGACGAGAGTGTGCTGAGGCTCAAGAACTATCTCGCAGAATCCTGGGAGACAAGACGCGATAACCTACTAGCTACAGGGCTAGTAGATAGGGTTCTAAGCATCGAAGATGATCCAACCATAATGATTTGGTTCCTCAAGCCAGACATTCTAGTAGCAGGAGACGACCACGACTATAGTGCCATTATGAGCAGGGGAGGGAAGTACGCAGGTGAAGTTATAACCTTCCCATACACTGAGGGGATCTGCTCGACAGATCTCTACAAGAAAAGTAAGAAGGAATGAACGCACCATACGAGAAGATCATAGTAAAGCTTAGATTCTCCGATGACTATTTCACCGCTAGGGTATCGTCCTCCTTTGGTAAGCTCCAAACAAAGAAGCGGGTAGAGTGCCTGGACGCTGACCTGACAGCACGTTTCTGGGGACGAGATAGCATCCAGAAGATACAGGATGTTCTTGGTCTCACAACATCAGAAAAGATCTCGCTCAGGAACGGACAAACCCTCGGCAAGTACATTCCCCAAACCCTTATGGAGTCGTGGGTCAGGCAGAGGAAGGAAGCGCGAGTCAAAAGGGAAGATACCGTCCGGAGAATTGAGAAGGTCCTCACCGCCTTACACAAACTCTTCCTAAAAGATCGACGCTATAGAAGGGCTGCCCAGGGACAGGTTAGCTCTGATATAATGCCATATATGGACGGTTCTACCCTTCTCTGGCTGAGTGTTATCCTCTCGGCAAAGAAGGATTTCCTAAGATATCACGACGATCCGGATAGAGACGAGATCGAGGACTACAAAACCGCCCGGGACTTTCTCCTTGATGAGGACTACCACATTGACCTTGACCTTCCCGAACAGAGAGATAAAGGGAAGGGTAAGTTCGTCAATCTGAGAGACCTCCTAGACTTCTGTATTGAGAACTGCCGGGGAAGAAAACTAGATACAGGCCTGATAGATCCGTCCACTGAACATCTTAGATCCTCCCTTGCTAAAGCCGCAGGAGATCCTAAACTAATAGCAAAGTACTGTAGAGAAAAAGATTTAGATACTGCCGCAGCGTAGTACCAACATAGTAGAGTCGGAGGAAGCCTTGTCTAAAGGGGTAAAGCACGACCAAAATAAGACCCGCTGGAGCCTACTGCCGTGGCGAGAAGTCGAAGAGATCGTGCGAGTCCTTATGCACGGGAGCAGGGAATACAACGACTACAACTGGCAGAAGGTCGAGAATGGGAGAGAACGATACTTCAACGCCGCGAAGAGACACCTCTTAGCGTGGTGGCAGGGAGAGAGACCCGACCCGGAGAGCAAACTCCCCCACCTAGCTCACGCAGCTTGCTGCATCCTATTCCTAATGTGGCTGGACAACGAGGAGGATCGCAAAGAGTATACTAAGCTTTTCACAGACGACGAAGACACTTTCGAAGACGATAAAGACCAGAGACATAACTAACGCATCACGGAGCAATATGGCAAAAAAGAGTAAAGGGAATGGCAAGGCCGTTCCCGCAAACTGGGACCTAGTAGTATCAAGTCTAACTAAGAAGCTCGGAGGCAGCCAGGCACTTTTCCGCCTGGACGATATGCCCCAAGCTCTAGACGTAGAAGTCATCCCAACAGGAATAGCCGGACTAGACAATGCCCTCGGGGTTTTCGGATTCCCGAAGGGAAGAATCATAGAGGTCTACGGACCAGAATCTTCAGGGAAGACCTCGTTAGCCCTGATGACCATTGCCCAGGCACAAAAGCTTTACCCCGACCGACCCGTCCTATACGTCGATCTAGAACACGCCCTAGAGCCAGTCTGGATGGCTACGCTAGGCGTACAGAGCAATACCCTCTGGATCGCCCAGCCTAACTGTGCAGAGGACGCACTACAGGTAGTCCTCACAGCAGCAGAGACCGGAGAGCCTGTACTCATCGTTCTTGACTCAGTCGCAAGCCTTTCGCCCCTTGCTGAGATTGAGGGAGAGATGTCCGACCAACAGATGGGACAGGTCGGCAGGCTGATGGGCAAGTTCTGCAGGAAGATCATCCCGGCCCTAAAGAAGAACGGCACAACTCTTATGTGTATCAACCAGATCCGAGCCAAGCTCGGGCCCTATGGTGGAGAGGCTCGTCCAGGAGGCAACGCCCTCAAGTTCTTCGCGTCGCAGATAATTAGAATCAGGAAGAGCGGAGACCTAGCCAAGGGCGGCGAGATCATCGGTATCGACGTCACCTGCGAGATAAAGAAGAACAAGGTTGCCCCACCGTTCAGGTCTGCAATCATTTCTCTCCTGTTCGAGTCTGGTTTCTCCCCGACGCTATCACTTGTGGACTGCGCCGCTGAGGAAGAGATCATCAAGAAGTCAGGGGCTTGGTACAGCTACAAGGACGAGAACATCGGGCAGGGCCGTTTGAATACGGCAGCATACTTAGAGGGACATCCAGAGGTACGAAACGAAGTCTATGAGGCATACAAGGCCGCGAAGCTCCAGGTACCTCTAACTTCCCCAGCTTCAATTCCTGCTCCCGAGTCCCTCGACGAGGAGGAATTCTTTGATGCATAGATACACTTACTTCTGTAAGAAGTGTGGGCATCACGAGGAGTGCCCCTCCAAAGCCGATTGGGATATCGTAAAGAAGAACCACAAGAGAAGAGGATGCGATCTATCCATCGCCCCGGTAGACGGGGGGATGGAAGGGTACTGGGTACTAGCTAGACCTGACCTTGCCAGCGACCTAAAAGAAGTCTGGGATAAGAGAGCAAAGGAAAGAGAAGAGAATGAACAAGAGAATGATATTGATCCTGGATCAGACACAGGAATCTAAAGACGCCGAGACTTTCCTGTCAGGCAAAAACGTACCCTTCGAAATCCTCATCGCGTCGTCCATATGGAAAGAAATAGGATACTCCTTCCCAACCCTCCTTACAGGCAAGAAGGTTTACCAAGGGCTAGAGGAGATCAGAAAGGTACCGAAGGACCTTCATTATGGTGCACCAAGTTGAAGACTACACCAGAGCTACCCTGCCAGTAGAGATAGACATTCCATCCAAAGGGTGTAAGGACTGCTCCCTATCTGAGAAGTCCTTTCCCATCCGACCAAGGGGCAATTACGATGCTAGAGTTATACTTGTTGGCGAGGCTCCGGGGAAAGTAGAGGAAGCAGAGAACTGTTTCTTCATAGGCCCCGCCGGACGTTTGCTAGCTGAAGCTACTAAAGGGCTGGGGTTTAGCCTAGACGAAAACTTCTTCGTTATGAATACGGTTCTCTGCCGACCCCACCCACCAGCAGGGGTCAGGAAAGAAAATCGATTGCCAACGGCTACAGAGATCGCTGAGTGCCGACCTCACCTTGAAAAGATAGTAGAGGCGCACAACCCAGACCTAGTAGTTGTGATTGGCGGGGTAGCCGCCAAGGCCGTAATGAAGAAGTACCCCGGTTCTGTAGGTCGAACCGTCAACCGCTTCTTCGGATCTGACGAGCATAACCTACCTACAAGCGCAGACCTCTTCGCAATCTGGCACCCAGCCTATATCCTCCGGAATATGACGGAGAAGCCTGGCTGGACAAAACAACTGGTCAAACTCAGGGACTATATGATCGGACGAGGATTAGTAATCGGATAACGAATGGACAAATGGACAGAGATTTTCGAAGTCATCGAGAAGGCGCCGCTAGACAGTCGAATCAGAAGAAGAACCCTACTCTTCCTCAAGCTTGCCAAGGAAAAGTACTCACAGGAGATCTGCGACGAGATCATCAGTAGCATAAAGAAGGAACTAGAGGAGATAAGAAAGGGTCTCAACTAATGGCTGAATTTGTACACCTTCATCTTCACTCAGATAGATCGCAACTTGACTCTATAATCCAGATCCCCAAGCTGATACCCCTCTGTAGAGAACAAGGAATGAGGGCTGTAGCCATCACCGATCACGGCGTGGTATCGGCTGCTATCAGGCTGTACGAGGAGGCGCGGAAGGAGAAGGATAAAGATGACAACCCTGTGGCGCCCATCAAGCCCATCATAGGCTGTGAGCTTTACCTAGCTCCTACAGATGACCATACGCTCCGCGAGCCACTGGAAGGTCATCCACCGCAACAGTGCTATCACCTTACGGCCCTAGCAAAGAACGCGGCGGGAGTCTCACAGCTATATCAACTCTCCTCGCTGGGTTATCTAGAGGGCTACTACTACAAGCCTAGAGTCTCTATCAAGCAGATCGAAGAGATCGGGAAAGACCTCATACTCCTAGGGGCTTGTGCCAAAGGCCCCGTCAGCTGGAGTCTTCGGAACGACAACCGAGCCCAAGCAGGGGAGTACCTGGCTCGTCTCCGCGACTCATTCAAGGACAGGTTCTACCTAGAGCTTATGTACCACGGGCTCCGCTTCCAGGAAGTACTAAACGAAGAGCTTCTAGAGATGTCCAGACTCTACGAGGTACCCTGGATCCCAACGAACGATGCTCACTTCCTATCTAGGGAAGATCACTACGAGCACTCTCTAATGATGTGTCTCCAGCTGAAGAAGACTCTTCCAGAACTCGACGAAGCTAAGATGCGCTACCCAACTGAGTGCTATGTGAAGAGTCCGGAGGAGATGGAGTCATACTGGGGTGAAGACGCCTGTAGAAGGACGCTTGAGATAGCAGAGCAGGTGGACATAACCCTAGAGCTAGACAAACAACGCTTCCCTCTTTACTCTGAGCCCGATATCTAGAGTATGCTATAATCTGGGGATGAAGGATAGGACTTGTCAGATCGAGTGGTGCTCTTCCCCTATAGATAGGAAAGGGCTCTGCACTAGACACTACACCCAGCAATGGAGACACGGCCGGATCATTCCTAAAGGGAAGGAACGCCCCACAAGAAGGTTCGACCCAAGCGAAAAGGTCGAGATCAAATGTCCAGTATGTGAAGAGACATACAAGATCGGGCTGCCTTACTATCTCCACAGAGTACGAAACGGTAAGTATAGCCAATGCCACAAATGCTCACACAAGCTCCGCGTGGCAGACCTTCCATTAAATAAGAAGGTCGAGAAAGGTGTCATCGAGAAGCTTCCGGACGGCTCGACCGTTCACTGGGGCGACTTCACATACCGCAAAGGGGGAAGACTATTCAAAGTCCTATGCCGAGAGGGATGTCAAGGAAGAAAAGAGCGTAGGTGCCAGCCAACCTCACTTCTGAAAGGAAAGGGTCTGTGCATATCCTGCGCCATGCTCCGCCACCATAATGGAGGAAAGTTCCCAGAAGTTGGGGATAAGAGGCACACCAGCACAGGATACACAGACATATACCTAGGAGCCAACTCACCTGAATGTCTCCACTCCAAGGCAGGATGGGTACCGGAACATCGGGCTGTATGGCTGGCTCATTTCCCAGAGGATAAGGAGAAGCTAGCCGACGGGTTTCACGTACACCATAAAGACGGCAACCAGACGAATAATCTAATAGAGAACTTGGCCTTGCTCTCCAGAAGCGACCACACTAAGTATACCTCCCGGCTCTCAAGCAGGCTTATGACGCTTCTAAATAACGGGGAGATTAAGATAGATAGTAAGCAGGCGGGACTAGAAGACATTCTATCCATCAACGACTGCTTCCCAGAATACTCGGAGTAAATATGAAGTTTTGCTTGATTTCGGATACCCACGGACACCACCGCAAGATAGATATTCCTAAGGACTGCGATGCCATCCTCTTCGCGGGGGATATGACTAAAAGAGGAGAGCCCGCCCTCCTAGCAGACTTCGCCGCGTGGACAGAGGAGCTAGGAAAGCCATTCGTAGCTATAGCGGGGAACCACGACCTCTCCCTAGACAAGGACACCTCCCTAGAGCCACTGCTAGACAACCTTTGCTACCTGCGGGATTCCTCTGTCGAGTTCGACGGAATAAAGATCTATGGCTCTCCTATGGCAAAGAAGATTGGAGTCTGGGCATTCGGCTATCAGACAGATGGAGAAGCTAAGGAGTACTGGGATCTCATCCCAGACGACACCGACATCCTGATTACCCACGGCCCGCCGTTAGGCATGCTTGACAAGCTATACTACGGAGGGGAAAGGGTAGGCTGCCCAGTCCTACTAAAGGCCATCGACCGAGTGAAACCAAAGCTCCATCTATTCGGCCACATACATGAGAGATGGGGAATTATCAAGAGCCATCCAACGATCTTTGTAAACGCATCCATCTGCACTTGGCCAGGAGTGGCACCAACAAACAAGCCATTCGTGCTAAACATAGGATAGGAGCTATAGATGAAACCAATCTACAAGGAGGACTTCCGTACCATTAGAGCTAACACCTTCAGCGGGGTTAGGGTCAATGATTCTCAGCTAAGCGACGAGCCTACAGACATCTCGGCCTGGTTTGGAGGAGAGAATATCGGCTGCGTGCAGGAGGTCAACCTACAGATAACCAAGCAAATACTCCCTCCATATATGAGCAACCCAGACCCTAGGACTTTCAGCAAGGGCCAACAGGCTTTCGCAGGCAGTCTTACCTTCATCAACCTCAACAGAGATCTGGTCGCAGAGAAGCTAAGGGAGGAGATCCTCTACCCAGACATCCCCGCGATCAAAGAGGGAGATCCCTTCCCGCAAATCAAACTTGGTTCGTGCGAGTGTACGACTATCGAGGACTACCACCTAGATCAGTTCCCTCCATTCGACATCGTCATAAGCCTAAGCAGCTTCCAAATGGTCATAGCGGGCGCAGAACTTCTCGTCGAGGGTTGGAGTTGCTGCATTGATGGGGTAGAGACAGAAAGGTCGCTTACCTATCTCGCCAGGAACTTCTTTATGCGCCCAATTCCGAGGGAGACAGAGACCAAGTCCGAAGATCCCTTCAATCTCCTAAAGAAACTGCTGTAACCGAATGCCGACTAAGCTCTACGAACCTTCGTATGTCAACCAGCCGGCAGATGGATCTTACCACGGTCTAGAGAAGGTAATGACTCAGTACTCTAACGGTACCGGTTTTAGTAAAGAAGACTTCGTCAACCCGCCAACCGATGGAGAGACCCAAAAGCTAACGGCTATGATCACGAAGATCTTCGAAGATCATAGCAAGGCGATCAATAAGGCGATCACCGACGAGCTCAAAGACTATTCCATCTCTGCCAAGAAGGCTTCGAAGCCGGCAGTAGTAGATCAATCAGGCAATGGCAACCACGGTGTAATTACCCCAGAAACCAAAAGCCCGCGGACTAGAACTCAGAGAGTCAAAGACCGGATGAAAGAGAAGTTCTTCACCGAATGAAACCTATCTTCATCGAAGCAACGACACTAAGCGACGCATGGTTTCAAGCCCTCGATGCCGTAATGGATCACGGTAGAGTATGGACTGTAGATCACGGTTCCTATATAGGACAGGATAGATGGGAGCTAGACTACGTTACGATTCACGTCAAAGACCCGGGAGCAAGACCTCTAATACCAGAGATCCCACCCGGACTAGCAATCCCGCCGCCGGTGAGCGACGAGTACGTTGAGGATTATCTTCCATACCTGATGACCGACCATAGGGAGCCAGGAGAGCAATACACCTATGGCGAACGCCTGAAGCCTCAAATGGAAGAGATCATAAGAAGGTATAAGAAGCACGGGTTTGGTTCCAATCAGGAGTGCATTGCCATAGCTAAACCAGAGGACATTATGTTAGATGATCCTCCGTGCCTCAGACAGATAGACACCAGGATCTACAAAGACGAATGTCGTGAGGGCCCCGCCACCCTCCACTTCGTCTGCTACTTCAGGAGCTGGGATCTATGGGGTGGATTCCCCGCGAACCTAGCAGGGATAAGGCTCGTCCAGGAATATATGGCTCTAGAGATTGGAGTCGAGGCAGGCGAGATGATTGTTGCATCTAAAGGACTACATATCTACGACCATGCCTGGGATGTAGCTAAGATCAGAACTGCGAGATAGCAATGAGAGAACAGTCAACAAGCCCACAGGAAGGACAATGGTACTTCCGCCGGACAACTAAGGAGAAATTCTACGTTGATTTGGTGGACGGCAAGATTACCTACTGCCGGAGACAGGACGGAACCTATCTATGTGTGAGCACCCAGGAATTTGATGGCGGCTTCTCAAAAGTCGAAACACCCTCGCTGTAAGGGGTGCGGAACAGCCAGGCCACTAGAGGTTTTCTACGATACTCCTGGAGGCGACATATACCTCTGTTCTAACTGCATCTCAGAGCTACTCTACCGAATGCTAGACGGCTACTACGACGACGTAGGAGAAGTCTACGAGGAGTGGATATATGACAAGAAAGTATAGGGTCGAGTGGCAGGTCGAGTTCGACAGAGACGTCCTCTGCATCAAGATCGTCAGAGAAGACAGCGACAGTAAGAGAGGCATTATCCTTCGCGTCCCCGACTCCGCTCTAATAGAGACCGACGAAGACGAGCAGTACGGCAAGCAGACTATCAAATGCTGGGACTACGATGGAGAAGGAGAGGAAGAGACTGTCATCGGCGGGGATGCAGATATTCTCAAGGACGGCAATATGGAACCTCCAGATCTTGATGGGCTATTCAAGTGGGAGGCACCGAAATCGGGGATGGAAGAGCTGCTCGCCCATATCCTGAGCAATAAAAAGTAGCAGTAGTTCTCTTTAGTGCTACAGTAATACAAGGGAAGGGTGACCGAGTCAGGCCGATGGTGCACGCCTGAAGCGTGTGGTCCGAAAGGGCCCGTAGGTTCAAATCCTACTCCTTCCGCCGAGAGAAGGTAAATGAAGCATCTGCTAGGAATCCTACTTGCTCTAATCATCTCATTCCCAATCGTTTCCTATGCAGAACTAGAACCTCCCCTACCAGAGAGGTTCACCACAATGACCCTTGCCGGTGCCTCAACTTTTTCTCTAGGCATTGGGCTACTAACTACAGCCCTACTAACTACACAGTGGGAACCAATCGAAGCCTCGGCAGAGATCCTTGGTACAACCTTCATAGGGGTACTAGAACCAGACAACCCCGCCGGGCTATGGGTTGTATACGGAATAGCAGGGGCAGCAATCTTAGCTGGGATCATTATTATCGTGATAGACTCCATCTATCGGGCACTTAGAAGATGCCGGCGTAGCTCCAATGATTAGAGCGAGGCTTTCGTAAAGCTTAGGTGTTGGTTTGACTCCAACCGCCGGCTCCAGGAGGAACAATGCTATCAGTGAAGTTCACCGAGAAAGACTGCGAATATCTCAACACATATGATGCTTTCTCTGCAGACTGGTATGAGGAACTAGCTAGCAAATGTTCCTGCGCACCCAGAGAGCTGAGAACGCTCGGCCTATTCGACCTAATCGATAGGCTAGACGAGGAGAAAGATTTTCTCGTAGTCCTGCAGTTCAACTCGCTACCCGTTAGGCCCTGGTTCGAACCTGAAGGAGGATATGCATCAGTTGGCACCACCAAAACAACCGTCGATAGTCCCGCCGCAACCAAAGAAGAAGCCAAAGAGAAAGAAGCCCCGAAAGCCAAAGAGGAAAGGCAATGAGAGACAATAAAAGCTGCCTCAACTGCAAGTGGTGGCCAGGGAACTGGCCCGACACTATCTTATATCCGGATGGTATGGGGTTGAGCAGGACGAGCTCGTAGAGATCCTGGTGATACACGAGCCCCACGTGAATGTTAGGAGCAACGACGGCAGAGACCTCTGCTTGCCAAAAAGCATACTGATATCCGTAGCTGAGGAGAAGACTCCCCCAGCACCAAAGAAGAAGAAAGAGGCAAAGCCTGGCCCCAATGGGTTCTATATTTAGATAAGCCCGAGTCGCCTAGCTGGTATGGCGTCAGGTTTCCAACCTGAAATAAGATCGGTTCGAGTCCGTTCTCGGGTTCCAAGGAGAAGAGAGATGTATACACTAGAAGAAGCACGAGAAGCCAAGGAAGAGTTCAAGAAGCTTTACCCCGGCATCACCGTCGGGGTCGGGGCCTTGCCCGAGCCTCATCTTGCAGTTAGGGTTCAAAGTAAGTCAGACCTGCTGAGGATGCCTGCCGAGGTACTAGGCGTTACGGTGCAAGCTATTCTTACCGATGTACCAAGGGCATACTAAGCCCATAGAGAGGTGGCCGAGTCAGGCTTATGGCACCGTCCTGCTAAGGCGGAGGCCCCGAAAGGGGTCCGTGAGTTCGAATCTCACCCTCTCTGCTAGGAGTAAAGATGGTTAGAGCAGCAACGGCAATTATAGCCCTACTCTGTCTAAGTAGTTGCGGCCAGAGATGCTACGACAATAGCTATGCCAACATCACAGATTACAACGTTAGTCCTAATGCCACTACGCCCGGCGGAATAGAAGTAGACACCTCCGATCTGCCCGCCAACCTTATAGAAATAGACAGGCAGACAGAAGCACTAGAAGCCTGCCTCAAGATGACAGTAGATAGAGACTGTCTCACAGTCTTGATTGCTCCGGACTGGTATATCTCTGAGTGCTCGGGTCAGCAGCTCTTCCCCTGTAGGATCAACCCAGACATCTGTAGAGACAAGATGCGGAGAGACGGAATGGCGGAGGAAGAGATAGAGGAGACTCTTCTAGTCTGTCCCTGTGCCTGCCGGGCCACCATACAAGACGAGAATGTGGTAGTTGCCACGCCTAACCTCTTGCTCTATAGAGCAGAGCTCGCTAGAATGCTCACTGGAATCAACAACCCGTGGATACCAGGCATCAGCGAGTGTCTCCTAGATCACTCAGAGGAATAACGAAAAAGGGAATCCTGCTCGCCGTAATGGCAATTGCTTTATCAGCTTGCTCAGAGGGTGGAACGCTACCCATTCACCTCCAGAACGACGAGGGACTCTACATACAGGTTGCTGACTCAACCAGGCTAGAGTCTGGGACGCCGATGGTTAAGGTGCGTCTATCGAATGACGCCCCGATCCCCCAGGTAGCAGATCTAACCTGTACCTTCAGGTCAGGAGAGTACGCCCAGGAAGCTTTCTACCGCATCGAGATGGGGCCGCGGGAATGGGAGTACGTTTACGTAATGGGGCCCAGAATAGGATTTGGTGTTCGTGCTCAGTGCGAAGTGGAGAGGGGAAGATAAGGTTGCACTATAAGCAATGCGTCCTAGACAGAAGCGGCACACGAACTGTCACGTGGCTCCCAGAAGAGTTTGCAAAGCCAGGAAAGGTCGTGAAACTCCGCAAGAAAAGGCAGGAAGACTGGACTGATGGATGGCAGGTAAAGGTAGTTGGGAAGAAAAGGCTTAGTGAGGAGCAAATTGCCTGTATTGACAGACAGTTCCTACATCACCGAGAGACGACAGACATCTAGGAAGGTGAACCCGACGGGCTGCCGGGGCTCGCCTCGAAAGCGAAGTGTCCTGAGATGGATGGGGATCGTGCCCTCCGCCTTCCGCTAAGTACTTGCAATTACTAGAAGAAGAGAAAGCAGAGATCAGAAGAGTGTGGTATAATTATGGCTCAAGCACTGACTGAAGAAGAGATTCTAGGGACGTATATAGAGTTGCAGAAGAGAGTGTGGAATCTGATCGAGAGTCCTATCGGTCAGCTCCAGTACAAACTACGTCGACTCGACCCGAAAGACACGCCACCACTGGATATCAGAAATGTGGGGAAGATAGTCGGCAAGATGGACGCTCTCAAAATTCTTCTACACTCCCTCGAAACAGACTTAGGTGTCGAGATAATCGAGCTGGAAAAAAGGGCAAGCAAGAGAAGGAACAAAGAGGAAAACGGATGAAGCACGAAATCGAAATCACAGTCCTCCCAGGAGGCAAGCTCGAGACAGAGGTAAAGGGCGTATCAGGCCCAAACTGCGAAGGTCTGTCCGTGTGGCTTGAGCAGCTCGGTGAGGTTCTAGAGCACAAGAGGACCGTCCCTGCAAAGAAGAAGACCAAGGAGAAGGTCGGCATCAAGCAGAAGGTCGGTTAGGAGAGAACGATGAGCGCATATAGACTAATCGAGTGCGAGATCTACGAGGGAGAGCACATCATTGAGGCTCTCGTAGAGATGGGGATTCCCCGCTCTTGCATCGAGGTTCACGATACCCCTCAGGCCCTTCAGGGCTACACCGGTGACACCCGGAGTACAAAGGGAAACATCATCGTCCGGAGGAAGCACGTCAACAAGCACCTCTCCGGAGGATCCAGCAACGACCTCGGGTTCGAGCTCAGGGACGGCAAGTACGCTGCCCACGTCTCAAACTACGATCAGGGCTGGTGGAACCGAAAGCAGGACCGCTTTATGCAGGTTGCTGCAGCTTCCCAGGCGATCAAGGCTGCGAAAAAGCGCGGCTACCGCGTGACCAAGACTGAAGTAGAGGGTAAGATCAAGATCAAGCTCAAGAAGTCCTACTAGTAGAGGAAGAAGATGATCGAAGAACTCATTGCCTGCGACGAGGCCAGGATCCCTGTGATCTGGTTCGTTACCCACGAAGAGTTGAGAGCAGAGGCCGAGATTGTCCGGTACACTAAGGACGATATGAAAGGCGAGCTCTGGATCTGGTCCCTAACCTCTAACAAGGGACAGGCCGGGTGGGAACCACCTCAGGGAACCATAAAGAAGAACCTGAAGGTGCCGTTCATCCCGGAGGAGGATCAGGCCGAGGTCTCTGTTGCCATCAAGACCTTCATCGATTTCGTAGCAGCAGAGGAAGAGGCGGCCGAAGCAGACGACCGCGAGGCAAAGAAGTACGTTGCTCTCATTCGAGACCCCCACGTCTTCTTGGACGAGGATATGTCCTTCAGGAGGATGCTCCGGGACGCGGCCAGAGAGCTGAGGGACACTGACTCGACTATCGTCTGCGTTTCGCCGATCGATATGCTTCCCACGGATCTGAAGACCGACGTAGTGAAGATCCACGCTGGCCTGCCCAAGCAGGAGACCATCGAGAAGATGATGAAGAACCAGCTGGAGGACTACGAAATTCCCATCACGGCGAAGGCGCTTAGTAAGCTGTCCGGAGCCTGTTGCGGAATGACCCTCCAGCAGTCCGCAGATACCCTAGCAAAGAGCCTTACCAAGTTCGGTGAGATCAACATCCAGTTCATCTCCCGGGCTAAGACAGAGGCAATCTCTAAGGTCTCAGGGCTAAGGTACGAGGGAAAGACCCCTTCGATGGATGAGGTCGGAGGCCTAGCCGGCATCAAGGAGTGGATGCTAGAGAGAGCCGGAGGATTCTCCCAAGAGGCCAGAGACTTCGGCCTACCGTCTCCAAGAGGCGTTCTCTGCCTTGGTATTCCGGGCACCGGAAAGAGCCTCTTCTCAAAGGCCGTGGCAGCGATGCTCGACCTCCCGCTTATCGCCCTGACCACCCCGGATCTGAAGGGTGGCATCGTAGGTGAGACGGAGGAGAACGTCAGGAATGCATTCGACACGATCAACACCATCGGCAACTGCGTGGTCAGGATCGACGAGATGGAGAAGGGCCTTCCGTCCTCGGAGGGAAGGAATCTAGACGCTGGTGCCAGCGACGCTGTCCTCGGTGGGCTCTTGAAGTGGATGCAGGACAGAGAGAGCGGAGCATTCCTCGTGGCTACGGCCAACGATATCTCCGCAATGAGGCCAGAGCTCCTCAGGAAGGGAAGGTTCGACGCAATCTTTTTCGTTGATCTCCCAGATCTCGAAGAGAGGAAAGAGATCTTCCTGATCCACCTGGCAAAGAGGAACAGGAAGCTCAGCAGCCAGGACATCGCGACAGTCTCGATGGAGACAAAAGGATACTCCGGCGCTGAGATTGAGGCATCCGTCATCGATGGCCTCTGGAAGGCCTGGAGCGACGGCAAGAGGAAGATGACTACGGACGACATCCTGTCTTGCATCAGGATGGATGTCCCCCTCAGCCAGACGATGGCCGAGCACATCAAGGCTCTGAGAGAGTGGGCCGACAAGAGGGCAAGGTCTGCCTCCAAGACCACGGCGGATATGGCCGGGCTTAGCAAGGATAAGAAGTCCACGAAGAAGCCTGGCAGACGGAAGCTGAAGCTCGAGAAGGCGAATTAGAGCAACCCTATAGCCCCGACGGGGATGATAGTTATGGCAAAGAAGAAGCCAGCCAAGTCTAAGAAGACCGAGAAGCCTAAGATCAGACGGTTCACCCTTGTCGAAGGTGGCAAGAAGCGATTCTGGCAGATCTCTCTCTTCAACGCAGAGGATCCCGTTCGCGTCGTGAGAAATTGGGGCAGGATCGGAGCCAAAGGTCGAGAGAAGGTTCAGACCTTCAACGCGGCGGGATCTGCCAAGCAACTCTTCGACGATATGATCGCAGAGAAGGTTGGCCGGGGCTACAAGGAGACTAAGGTCAAAGGCCTAGTCGAGACATCCCCAGGGGTCTGGGTAATCGCAGAGGAAGAAGAGCCAAAGGAAGCTTTCTTCGAGAAGCCCGAGAAGAAGGTTGCGAAGCCACCTAAGCTACCAAAGAACTGGCCTGAGGTGAAGAAAAATCTCCTGCCCGAGGAGATTGTCCTCTACGAGAAGCACAACGATACTAGGACTCGTCAGAGGCGGGCGGCCCTGTGCAAGAAGCATACTCCGCTGCTTAGGCCCACGGCAGTACATGGGAAGGAGACCAAAGCACTCCGAGAAACAGTGTGGGTTCTTCTCAGGTGTGCATACCTCAGGTTCCTGCTGGAGCTTTCCCTCTACAATCCTGACACCACGGATGCAGGAAGGTCGGCCCTAACAGCTCTCGCGGCGAAGCTAGAGAAACTTCCCTCGAGCCAAAAGAAGTATGTGAACGAGAAGCTTGCTCCCATCACTTCCGACAAGGCTAAGGGTGGGTTCAGCATCAAGAGTGCCGAGGAAGGTATCAATGCTTTCTCTCTCGAAATGATCAGAGAGATCAATGAGAAAGAGAAGATCGGGTACGGAGGAATCAACCGAAAGAGAGCGAAGAGGCTCGCCGGTCGATTGAAGAGAGCAACGTAATGTACTGGTTCGTAGCAGATACCCACTTTGGCCACGACAACATCCGTCGCTACTGCGACCGCCCGTTCTCTTCAGTAGGGGAGATGGACGATGCTCTCATAGGAACCTTCTCTAAGCTAGTGAAGAAGGGCGACACTCTTATCCACGCAGGCGACATCGCAATGAACCCGAAGTTTATCCTGCGGTTCCTCGACTCAATCGACGGCAAGATCCTCTACTGCTTCGGCAACCACGACAAGAAGAAGCATAGAGGGATTATCAAAGACCACCCGGCGGTGATACACACCGGAGAGCTAATAGCCGGAGACATAGAAGGTAATCACGTTGTAGCGTGCCACTATGCAATGAGAGTCTGGGACAGAAGCCACCACGGCTCTACCCACGTCTACGGACACTCCCACGGAACTCTACCTCCTATGGCAGGCTCACTCGACATAGGTATCGACAATGCTTTCAGGCTGTTAGGAGAGTATCGACCGTTCTCTCTCGAAGAGGTTCTCAAGTTCTCTTCAGAAAAGGGTCTAGAGAAACAGGAAGAAATCATTTATGCTTATGTAGAGCACCTCCACAAGACGGTGGGCTCCGGGGAGTAAATGTCCGAAGAAAAGAAGCCCGCCAGAACCAAAGGTCTCTCAAGAAAAAGAGCTGCCGAAGCTATATGCTGGGAGTGTCTTGGAGGAAAGACTAGAGAGAACTGCCAATCCCCTTGGTGTCCTCTATATGCATTCAGAAGCGGAGTAGAACAATCGGACTGCAAGTTGTGGTGGATGGAGCCTAAGTCGGAGTGGGAGAAGCTCTACAGGAAGAAGAGTAAGGAGGATGAAGGAGAGTGATGCCTACCCGTGGGAAGTTCGAGTACTTCTAACTGAGGAAGCTCTCAAGAGAGATGCAGCAGTAATAGACATCCTCGACGAGCTTGTATCTACAAGTCTCGCCTACCATTGTCCATACTGTGGGAAGAGAAAACCGTTCGAGACCTGTCGGTCTTGCAAATATCTAGAGAGCTGTATTGAAGGCGGCGTGCTGGGATGCCCCGGCTGCCTGAATTGCGAAGGTATAAGTGGAAAACTCCGAGCTGTTGAGGACTAAAGCCCTCGCAGGACTAGAAGAGAGAGGGCTCTCAGGTAAGCAAGAGTATGTAGACCGCCTAGAGTATGAACTCGAAACCATTGAGAAGCTAGGATTCACGACCTACTTCCTTGTGATGTGCGACATCGTGAGGTTTGCCAGAGAGAACGACATCCTCTATGGCCCCGGTCGCGGGAGCGGAGCTGGAAGTCTACTGAACTACTGCCTAAAGATCACGCTCATCGACCCACTAAAGTACGGGCTCCACTTCGAGAGGTTCCTGAACCCCAATAGGGTATCTCCACCAGACATTGACTGGGACACCGCCGATCGAGGTAGAATTATTGAGTATCTCGAGGGAAAGTACGGTAAGGACAGAGTCGCTCGCGTGGGTACAGTCAACTTCCTGAGAACGAAGAGCGCTATCAGAGACATCGGTAGAGTCCTTGAGAAAGAGTTCAAGTTCATAGACAACCTAGCTGAGCTTGTACCTCCGCCCGTCGCCGGCCTCTGGGATAGTTTTGACCGGGAGGCTGAGGTCGAGCCAGAACTCCTCTCGTCTAGGTACCAAGAGATCATAGACCCCACTAGGAAGCTCTGGGGGGTACTCAGGAGCTATGGTACACACGCAGGAGGGGTTGCTATAGCCCCCATACCAATCAGCGAGATGGCGCCCCTCTACAAGGATAAGGACGGTAATCCAGTCTCTCAGTTCGACTGGAGAGACCTCGAGAAGGCAGGGCTACTCAAGTTCGATATCCTAGGGCTAAACACCTTGGAGGTAATCCAGCTGACCCTGAAATATCTGAAGGTCGACGCGATAGACCTTGATCTAGAGAGTCTCGAGGACGGAGACCCAGACGCATACAAGATGATTTGCAGCGGCGATCTTGATGGGGTATTCCAGCTCGGCGGGAGTGAGTCAATCAAGCAGCTCACAGTCTCTATGTCTCCCAAATGCATTGAGGATCTCGCCCTTGTGACGAGTCTCTACCGCCCAGGCCCTCTATCTAGTGGAATGGTCGATGGCGCCGTGAGGGTCAAGCAAGGGAAGGCTACTCCTAAGTACATCGACCCCATACTTGCCCCAATCTTGGACGTGACGCACGGCGTTCCTGTCTTCCAGGAACAGATTATGAATATCTGCACTGACCTATGTGGGTATACCCTTCCCGAAGCAGACAAGATGCGGAAGATTGTAGGTAAGAAGCTCAAGAAAGAGATGCCCAAACAGAAGAAGATGTTCGTGGAAGGAGCCATTGCAAATGGGGTACCTCGGAGCGGAGCCGAAAAACTTTTCGGACAGATAGAGGATTACGCTCAGTACCTGTTCAACAAGACACACGCAGTCGCTTACTCCGTAATAACGTACTGGACGGCATACCTAAAGGCCCATCATCCAATAGCTTTCTACGCTAGCCTCCTCGCTTGCGAGAAACATCCAGACAAGAGAACGCAGTACGCGAGCACGATCAAAACGGCGGGGATAGACATTCTTCCACCCGATGTAAATCTATCGGGCTTCTATCACCAGCCAGAGGGAAACGCAATCAGGTTTGGCCTCAGCCACATCAAAGGGATGGCCACGGCTACCGCTCAAGAGATCGTAGACCTTAGAAATGACTAGAAGCTCAGTAAAACATAATGTAGTAGCAGGGGAGGCAAGATGCTACTATCACGCGTGCACTTGAGTAGGAAAACTCGATGACAATTTCCTCGATCAGGGACATCGTCGAAAGAACTTCTGCTAATGCCAAAGCCCTTGAGTGCTTAGGGAAGGCGGGAGCCTTCAACAACCTAGAGGACGGGCTAAACGAGCTAGAGGCAGCCGAGTACGGTCGGGAGATGGTAGTCTACCTCCGCGATCTAGGGAAGTTCAAGGAGCGTTCTGCTAAGCACGCTGAGTCTCTCCATCAGAAGGAAGAGAAGTTCCGAGATAAGGTAGAGGCCCGCCGCGTTCGAATGGAAGAGAAGGATGCCAAGTACCAGAAGAAGCTAACCGAGTACGAGGCCCGGCTAGCCGAGGTACAGGTAAAGAATGCAGCGAGAGGCGATAAGAAACCCCTAAAGGAACCCGTAAAACCACTACCACCGAAGCCTCTGAAAGGCGTTGAGTATCCAAAGCCTTCGAAGGTTCCAACAGAACCACCAGAACCACCGAGACCTAGGATTGCCCTCTCACAGCGGGAGAGAGTCCGCCTCCAGAGAGAGATGCTCTACATCTATCTCACAGGCCATCCCCTCGACGAGGCCCTGCCCGAGAATGGACTCACTCCAATTGGAGATCTAGCCCTGCTAGTTTCTCCCGACGGCGAAGAGGTTCCTAAGAAAAAGAGAAAGAAGATAGTCGTAACAATTCGTGGCGTGCTGCTATCACATAAGGTCACGAATACTCGAAGCAAAAAGCTTATGGCCAGACTCCGTCTCGAGGACAAGACAGGTAGCATAGAGGTAGTAGTCTTCCCTGCCCTCTATGACTCCCTAAAGGGCCTCCTAACCGACGGTGAAATATATAAAGTGACAGGAGAGGTCGACACGACAAAGAATGTTGGTGACGACGGAGAAGAGCGCTCACATACCCAAGTAAAGGGTAAGAAAGTTAGAGCTGTCAGGATTGGCAGCGATAAGGAGTGGGATATCAACTACCCGCTCCTGCGGGGAGGACTTAGGATTCTCCCAGGACCAGCGCAGAAATCGAAAGGACTTGCTGCGAGTACCATAATGCAGCAGGCCCGAAAGACTATCGAGGCAAGGATTGAAGCACTTCGACAGAGTTCAACGCTACTGTGACGGATTTAGAGACAAATTAGGAGACTGTGAAGAGATTAGGCCTAGCCCTGTAGGCAAGAAGAGAACGAAGATCGTCGCAATATCTGACCTTCACGTTCCCTTCTGCAGGGAGGACCTAGTCAAGGAGATTGCTAAGAAGCATTCAGGAGCAGACGAGTGTGTGGTCACCGGAGACCTATTCGACTGCAACCTAATCTCCGTATTCCCGAAAGAGAAGGAAATTCCGTTTGCGATTGAGTATGCAGCGGTCTTTGAGCTAGTCTATGCCCTCTCTCAGAACTTCGGCAAGGTCACCCTCGTAGATGGGAACCACGACTTTGGCAGGTTCGCCCGAGAGATGGGAAAGATCAACCCCACCATCAAGTTCCTAGTCAAGGAAAGCCCTCTAAAGTATGTTGCCGAGGGACGCTCCTTCTCTCCTCAGGGAGAAGACCAGGGAACTATCAGTCTCCCCAATGTCTTCTACGCTGGAGAGAGTGGCCCCAGCTGGTGGCATAGAGTAGGAAAGACCATCTTCGCCCACAGGCTAAGAGGATTCAGGAAAGCACCAATGGCGAATGCTGCCCACGTTGCCGACTGGTTCATCAATCGAGGTACCGACTTTCAGTGCCTCGTCAGCGCTCATAGCCATAGGGTCGGGATGATTCCCTACCGTGGAGGCAGAATTCTCATCGACCAGGGAGCCCTATGCTATCCGATGGCTTACGAGGTCGACGGGGGATGTAATCTCCCGCCAATGGACCTCGGTTATGCTATCGTCGAGATGGATTCCAAAGGTAATGTAGATCCGGTAGCTACTGGGCCTGTCTACCTCGGAACTTATCAAGAGGTATAGATGCCGCAGCGGAAGAGAAAGACCATCTGCTGTCCCGAGTGTGGGAGAGAGAAGGACATATCTATTTTCTTCCACACGCTAGCTACTCTCAGAGCCCCCGTGAAGGACGGCATAGCCCAACTCGGAGATGATCTCCTCAGGGAACCGCAAATCGCCGGGACCGAAGTTGTCGTAAGGTACTCCAACTCAGACGGAACCACTAAGCTTATCTTCTTCGAAGAAGAGATGGAATTAGAGGTAGACTGTCCCAAATGTGGTAAAGCCTTCGACTTACCCAAAGGAACCGTTGTCGAATGCAAAGGTGCAAGATAAGATTCTTCCTCCCCGGAAGGGTCGAGATTCAGGTTCAGGCAGGAGAAGAGGAGACCGTTGACGATCTCCTAAAGTCGCTGACTGATGGCAAGGCTCCCACTTGGCTCGAAGAACTGATCCTCGGCAGTGTCCGTATAGAAGACATCGAGATAGAGGAGGCTAGAATTCTAGGAGACCATCCGGACCTGGAGGAACCGCTAGACTTCGACCCCTAGGAATAACAAACGTATGCTAGAAGACCCACGCTCGAATCTCTTCAAACTTTTCGAGGCGGCACTTCTTGACGGCAGGGGATTCCCCCACCAGAGTTCAGGAATGTGTCGTCCATCCGAGGCGTCCGTACAGATACAAACTAAGGCTGGTCCGCTTGTTATAGGATCCTGCAATAGGAAGCTCTGGTACCGACTAAATAAGGCGAAGGTTACGGAAGGAGACTACCTCGCCCATCAGATTCAGAGAATGAATGTAGGTAAGGAAGTTGAGAACTCTGTAATAGAGACCTGTAAGAGAGAGGGGCTGTTTGTAGACAACAACATTTCCTTTAGAGTTGTAATGGACGGAGTTCCTGTCGCTGGCGAGATGGACCTTGTCCTTCGTACTAGCCCTTGCAGCGGCAAGAAGTACTGTATGGAGTGCAAGAGTATCTACGGGTACTATGCCACCAAGGAGACCTTCGGGAAGTCTCTAAAGATGGGAGGAGATGCAGGCAAGCCAAAGGATTCATATCTAATGCAGCTTGCCCTCTACCTCAACTACTTCTCTAGGCTACCTAAGACTGATCCATCCTACCTAGAGTTTGGTGCCCTATTCATCTGCGATAGAGGAGATGGACACTTCGGAGTCTTTGATGTCTGGCTAGAAGAGGAGACCCGGTTCATAACAGAGGATGAGCCAATCAAAGTTCATCGCATCCTCTACTCCTCTGATCATATGGGAGTACCGAAGACAGTAGTTCCGTACACCACAGAAGACATCCTACATAGATATAGGACAGGGCTAGCTCACATAGACAAGCTTGACCCGCCCGAGAGAGACTTTGTCCTCGAGTTCGATAAAGAGATGGTAGAGATGCGGCACGAGCAGGGGAAGGTCTCTGCCTCGGCATATTCTAAGTGGACTAAGTCCCACGGCCCACGTGGTAAAGCAAAAGAGAAGTTGGGCGACTGGCAATGTGGCTACTGCCCTTACAGGTCGCTCTGTTGGGAACTAAATACTTAGGAGTTCGATATGCTTGGACAATGTAAAGGCTGTGGCTCGTGGATTTCGGAGTGCAGCTGTACAACGACAACCGGCAGCATTGGCTACGGAACTATCGCGTACGGAGCCCCTTTCGGAGAGCTTACCCCCCTGCCATTAGAGTCGCCCCTTACTGATATACCAACCTATCTACCAACCTACTCTGCCCCAGACGAGCATATAAGGTCTGAAGAAGAGATCAGGGAGCTCCTGTCCAAGATCTTTATGTGGCTATCAGGGATGTCTGAGTATCCTGACGAACTCAGAGAAATCTTCGACCCGGGTGTAGTAGGAGAACCAGAGGACGAGCCTGATGATCTTATCCAATGCCCAGAGAAGTCCGCTGTTCAGATTCTCCGCTGGGTCTTGAAGGAAATCGACCTACCCTAAGGAACCTATGAACAAAGTAAAGTGGATGAAGTGGAACCGGTACTCCGGCCCACGCATCAAAGGCACAACTCCCTACCATCTTCCCGACGACGCTGACCACTGGGAGAGAGTCCTATGGCTAACCTCTATCGTAGAGAGCGGAGGTAAGTTTGGTGCTGTCATTGCTTATGATGGCACTGGAACCACCGCCGGCCTGACTCAGTGCATTGCTGTCTATCCTAGAGAGCTTCGGAATGAAGACAACAACCCTAACGACGATCAGGGTATTCTCTGGAAGCTTATCGAAGAGGTACGGAAAGATAATCCCGAATTACTCCAGAGACTTGACGAAGAGTTCAAAGAGATCGGTTGGTTTATTAGTCCGGGAGGGCAAGTACTCCACCGTGCCGGTGGAGAGATTGTTCTTGGACGCCTCCTCCGAGATGAGCTCACACCCCCAAGCAGAGGGGCGGTGCCTAGGAGAGGAGAGCACTGGGACGGTGCTAAGGGCTGGGCTCTTATCTTCCACGACATCTTTGCTGACCCCAAGTCTTTCGATGCCCAGATTACATTTGCTACTGAGCACACCCACAAGGTTGCCAAGAGAAAGCCAAAGGCACTGCGTGGAAAGACCATTCAGGAGATTATCTACGAAGATCATCTAGAGCAACTAGGGCCCAGTTGGAACAAAGAAGACCCGCTAGACCTAGCGATGTCAGTCTTCTGGTCCAATTCAGTAAACGCTCCGGCGATAGCTTTTTCTAAACTACAACGAGCGGTAAATATCCTAAAGGGATCAAGCGGAACCAGCCCCCTAGACCTTTCCCTTTCCTATCACCGTGAAGTGATGGCCCGCAGGTTGGTTCGCCTATTAGGAACAAGTAGTTATGGTCGTTGGAATGCTAGTGAACCAAATGGGAGGTACCAACGAACCAGGAAAGCAGCAAAGAAAGTCTGGCCCGCAAGGTTTTTCAAAGGGCCTAAGGCCCTAATGCCTCGGAGACTCTGAATGACAAAACGTAGAATTCTACTCGATATGGACGACGTTCTCGCCCGCTGCGTCGACTACTGGCTCGAACAACTAAACAAGACCCACAACCTAAGCCTCTGCAAGGCAGACATATCCAACTGGAATATGTCCAAGAACCCAGAGGTCCGCGCTACAGGGCTTACCTACGACGAAATCTTTGCCCCGATGGGTAAAAAAGGATTCTTCTTCGAATTGCCTGTTATGGAGGGCGCCCAAGAGGGTGTCCAGGATCTCATCGATAACTTCGGGGAAGTAGTGATCGTTACTAGCCTTCCTAGCGATATCTACCGCCCAGGCGAAGTGACTCAGGAAAAGCTTGACTGGTTGCGAAAATACTTCCCCTACTTCAGCAAGACAAGAAACATAGTAATGACGAAGAGAAAGGGCCTTGTGAAAGGCGACTTGCTGATTGACGATGCTCCGCATAACATCTTGGAGTATCCTGGTAAGACTGTCGTCTTCGACCAGCCCTACAATCAGGGGGTCGCGGCGACAGCAAGAGTAGCGAACCAACCAGGGTCTCCAGCCTGGGAGAGAGTGCTAGAGACCTGCCTAGATATCTTTGCGAAGGAGACTGATGAGCGTCCGTACCCAGTTTGATCTCTTCCTAGACAAAATCCGACCCCACATCCTCGACTACCTAGAGACTAAAGGCTACAACACAAGCCACGCGATCAAGTGTATAAACCCTACTCACGATGATCACAACCCTTCAATGCTCTGTGCTCAGGCAGAGCAGAACGACTGGCGGGTCTGGTGTACGTCCTGTGGGTGGAGGGCAGATATCTTTGATGCCTTCGCTGTCTTAGAAGACACGCCGAGGAAAGGAGCCCAGTGGGTAGAGCAGACCGTAACGCCACTTGCGGTTATGTTTAACATCCCTTCGCCGGTCATAGACTTTACCCCTGAGGAACAGTTCTGCCACGACTTATACAGGACTTATGAGGACATCGCAGCTCTCTTAGACCACGACCTACCAAAGTGGGGTGGCTCAGCCCTAGAGTATGTAGAGTCAAGGAAGTGGACAGAGGAGACCCTAAAGGACTTAGACATCGGGGTCATCTCATATGAGAAAATCCAAGAGCACATTCCTATGGACGAGAGAGAGAGGTTTGGCCTCAACAGACCCGACGTCTTTAGTCCAGAGAACCTAATCTACACAGCAAGAGACCTCTACGGAAGACCCGTAAGGTTCTTCGGTCGCCGACCCGAAGGGCAGAAACCGAAGTTTGTATCGACTGCCTCAGCTGGCCTAACCGTAAACGTATGGCAGAACAGAGGACAGCTCTACCTATCCCACCTACTAGAGAGATCAGATACCACCTGCATCCTTGTCGAAGGACAGAGCAGCGCTGTTGCCCTCTACCAAGAGGGGATTAGGAACGTTGTTGCCTCCTATGGCTGTAAGGGCTTCTCAGAGGCCCACGCAGACACGCTAGCTCTTAGAGGTGTATCCAGAGTCACCATCCTCTACGACGGCGACAAGGAGGGTCAGGACGCCGTTGAGGCCCTTCTATCCAAAGAGTTCGTAAGGTCTGGTGGTCTCTACTACGAAGTAGTGGTTATGCCAGACAACCACGACCCAGATTCCTATGTTAGGGAAGAGGGGTTCGACAAGCTTCAGAATCTGCTAGACGATGCGAAGCAGAGCTCTTTCGAGTTCTTACTCTCAAAGATAGATCCCCGGGCCGGAGTAGAATCTATCTGCGAGGAGACCGTCCCTTACATCGCTGCCTCCCAGAGTGATATCAGTCGGGAGAAGATGGCCAAGGAGCTATCAGAGCATCTAGATGGTGATGTATCCATTGGAGCCATCCTCGCCGACGTAAGAAGGATTGACAATCGGGTCGTTACCGAAGCCTTAGAGAAGCAGAAGATAGCTCTCTCCTCGATGACAAGGCAGATTCGAGACAACCCACTCGAAGCTAAAGAGACTCTGAGGAGTACCCTAGATAGACTCGACGCGATTGATAGAGAGAGAAGCCCTAAGAGCAGCACGGCTAGCTGCTTAGCTAGGCTCCGCGCCAACAAGCTTCTAGAAGAGACTCGGATTAGCGGAGGTTATACTCTACGTCCTGACGGGCTAGGCCCTCTTTCTGATTTCCTCAGCGGAGGAGATTGGGCTGGAAGCAGAACTTGTTTCATCGCGGCGGTGAAGAATATGGGAAAGAGCTCCTTCCTAGACCAGTTCATCTGGGAGGCATTATCCAATCCAGACAACAACGCCATTGCATATCTCCTTACGCTTGATGACCCTGTTGAAGTCCGATTCAGGAGATTCGGATGTATCTCCCTGGGGGATAAGATCTTTGCTCAGAATATGATTGCCAACCCCCGGTGGCACAGCGAGGAACTAGGGATTGAGGGCGTTTACGAGAAGAGAGAGATAGCCTACAGCAACCTGACTAAAATGATCTCCAGCGGGAGATTGATAATCGAAGGGGTGGGCGACGGCACTACAATGGCCTACGCCGAGAGAAGGCTTGCCCAAATAAGGAGAGAGAACCCAGAGTCCAACATCATCTTCGGGCTCGACAACTTCCACGACTGCTCCGACTGGGAGAATGTTCAGGAGACGGTCAGAATAGGAAGACTGATAAAGTATGGGAAGCAAATCTGCGAGCAGCATAAGGCCCTAGGAATGTTCACAGCGGAGTACCGAAAGCTTGACCGCCCCGACCGACCGGGAACAGATGACGACCTAGCTGATAGCAGGAAGCTAGGATACGCTGCGGCTCTAACGATGCATCTCTTCTCAGACCTTGACGATAAGGACGATGAGGCTCTCCTGGTTCATAAGCATCTAGGAGAACTTCTACCACGTCTGATAGTAAACGTCGGAAAGAACAAGATCACCAAAGTGAAGGGCCGCGAGAAGATGATCTTTGACTTCTACCCATCTTCGTCGATGTTCTCTCCAGTATCGAGAGACCAGGCGAAAGCGGATATACTAGCAAGGAAGGAGGAGCTGGCACCTTACAAGCAAGACGCTGAACCTGACGAATCGCAGTAGGAGGCCGATGCATTACACCATTCTGTTAGCAGCACTAGCCATAGAAGGCGGAACCCTGATGGTCAACAAAGGGGCCAAGATGCTACTACCGGAACTCGCGAAATTGCTAGATAACCCAGAGATAGAGGATCTATACGAAGCGCTTGCCGAGGGAAGTTTCGTAGAGAAGGCACTTGATGCCTATCGCAAACTGTGTCTAGAATCGAAGTAACGGAAGGAGCACCGATTGGAAAATCTGGAGCTCGTTACTAAAGTCAGACAGGTCGAAACCCTCCTCAAAGAAGCGAAAGAACATTACGATCAATCAGAATCTCTGATCGAAGAAGCGTTCACGCTGATCTCAACAGCAGTAATCCCCGAGGGCGACTCCCCATTTAGGAGAGAACGTGGCGAAGAGCACCGACGACTTGCCATCCGAGGTGTCGCCGCTGCCCTTGAGGTAATGGACAAAGACGACCTAACCAAGAGACTAAAGAGAGCAATCTCGGAGGTCTATCACATCCTCACCTTTATTCAGGAGTCAAAAGAGGCTGACGTAGCAACGACCATCATAGGAAAGGCCTCTTAGACTATAGTAGAGCAATGATCAAGATCAAGACCGCCCTCATCATCGCGGGCGTACTGGGAGTCCTAGGTCTAATCCCAGCCGCCGCAATGTTCTGGAAGATGTCCAAGCTGGAGGCAATGAACCTTCAACTCTCGGGACAAATGGATATCCAGGGCAAGCACCTCACCAAATCCCTGCTGAGAGCCTCAACAGAGATGGCTACACACGAGGAACTATCTGAGTTTGCGGCGGAATCACGCCTTGACATAGAACGAGTCCGAGCAGATCTAGCCTCCTTGGGAGCAAGACTCGAGGCGGTAGCTTCCACAAAAGCTTCAACGACGACAGTTCATCACGACCGCCAACCATCAGACTCAAGCACTCCCTCAGAGACGAAAGTTCCTATCTGTCCGGAAGATGGTAGAGCAATCGACGTACACGGGTACACAAAGAGAATAGAAACCAGACAGATAAGAGATTCAAACGGAATGAGAGTTGCCGACGTCTCCTTCGAGGCAGCCGAAGAAGCCCCCTGGTCAGACTCTGTGCACGGAATTACATTCCTAATCAACAGCACAGTCGGAAGGACCGATGACGGCAGACTTGTCCTGCACACAGAGCTCCTCGCTACAAGCGAAGCAGAGCCAGACCAGACCTTTAGAATCGAAGGAATAGAGTCCCGGATGCTACAAGTCCCAGAAGAGGCCAGGTTCAGTTTCTGGGATCCTCACATCCTACTAGCCATCAATTTTGGGATCACAGTCCGCCCAGCTCTTGACCTTAGCGCATCGATGAATGTTCTGTTTACGGTGATGTCCTACGGAGATTTCTCGTTCGTCGGCATTGGCGTAGGGTATGACGCCTTCCAGAACTCTTTTATCGCATCATTCCAACCGTTTATGTATAACATCGGCGGGCCGATCCCTGTTCTATCTGACCTTCACGTTTACCCGTTCGTATCAGCAGACCACAATGCTACTATCTCAGTTGGTGCCGGGCTGGGGACGAGACTCTAAAAGGACCTGGAATGCCCTCTTAGAGGCCTAAACCAGCCCTCAGACAGCCAGGAAAGACTTCTATCGCACCCGAACACACCTAGCAAGACAGACCGTCCTGGGGACGAAACAGAGCAATTTTAGACCCTCTAGTAGGGTTGATGATAGGAACAAGGCTATAGATGACTACAGAACTTTACCGGTGCCAAGCGTGCGGAGATTCCCAGGTCGACGAGACTATCCCACGGCAACTTTGTTGGAGGAGTTGGAGGACAGGAGCCTACAATAGGCAGAGGGACTGGAAGCGTACCCTCTTCACCTGCCACAAGTGCCAGGGCAAGTCAGACAAGGAAGTCGTCCAGCTCTATATGGAGTTGGAAAAAGCCAAGTACAGTGAGCCAATTCTTTAGCTCCAGACTACCAACCGCAGATAAACTAGAGGTAGAGTAAGGATAAATATGCCACCAATCAAGAAAAAGATCGACGTATTAAGGAAAGTCCAGGCGAGGGTCTCTAAACCAGTCCCGTTCTGCTCGGAAGGAAAGAGAATAACCCTAAGCTCATACGTAAGGGTCATCTGTCCAAGGTCTACACACGAGGGGACTACCGGGCTCGTATGCGATACAAGAGAGAAGCCGCCGGACGGGAAGGACGTCAAGGTAGCTTTCCTCGAGCAGACAGGCAAGGAATACACCGTAGGACTAAAAGTGATATGGATGAGTAGTAAAAGCCTGGCAGTAAGAAAGCGGCTATGACAGATAAGAACAAACCGGAGCTAACCCAAGAAGAAGAATCCTACCTAAAGACATACAAGGCTCTTCAAGACTTTGTATACCTAGCCAAGAGGACTATCTACGCCGCGAGCAAAGAACAGAGAGAAGCCTCTGATGCCCACGCCAAAATAGGAGATTTAGCTGGGGCACGCATACATAAAGCCAGAATTCAGGGGCTTGATCTTGCAGCTAAACTCCTCGGCAAAGAGCTAAGCAGCTGGCAAGAGGAAGAATAAACCAGAGTAGGTTCCATATGAAAGTCGGCGACCAGGTAATGCTATCTGACTGGGCTCAGCAGGGTTCCTACTACCAGAATCTGACGGCCAATTGGAAACTACCGTGGGTGATCACGCACATAGATTACTACCCGTGCACCGGAGGGGATGGCTCCGAGGTATTCCTAGAGACCCTGAATAACAGAGCAGGTCATATGGCAGGGTCGTCGCTAGTCCCATATAAGGAAGGACATATCTATCCTCCTTGGCCGCCCAGCCGAGAGTTTCCCGTCCTGAATGGATATAAGGGCGTGACTCCGCCAGACATTCCTGAAGGTGCAACTGACGATGAGGTCAATGAGATCCTCACGAAGTGGATAACGGAAGCTACTCCGAATGAGTGATAGAACATACAACGGTATAGAACGGCGAGGGCTCTTGCTGACCCTCGCCTATATTACCTTTGGAGCACATACAGACTCACTAAGGTGTAGAGGTCTATTCAATGCCATCGCGGAAGAGATTGGAGAAAAAGAGATGGCTTCATACCTCAAAGAACTCAAAGACCTCTTCGGCAATACGGCCGAGGCGGCCCACAAGGGACTAAGATGGTCTAAGCTATGACATTCCTCTGGTTCGTAATGCTTGAACCGCCGCAGGGAAGAAGCTACATCTTCCACATAGGCGCAGAGTATGGCGACGATGCAGTCGAGTACGCAAAGATCTGGCTACTAGAGGAAGGCCTGGGAGAGCTCCTCAGGTACAATCTAAACCCTCACGTCGACCGCATTGGAACAACAAAAGAAATAGGAATCATAACCATCAGACTAGGTAGGGAGTAATGATGACTGAAGACGAGCTAGCAGAGTACATCGCTGCGCACCCAAAAGCCCAAGAGAAACTCTCCAAGCTAGTAGTAGACTGTGCTATGGAGTACGCTGAGCTAGTAAACAAAGGGGGCTGGGCAGACCAGCTTCTCTACCTAGCTGATTCATACGGCCAACCCGACGCCGACGAGTTTGTGAAAGAGGCCATAGGAATAGACAATGACTGAACAAACAGACAAATTCATAGCTAAGCACGCGCTGGTTGGTATGGCAGAAATGCTTGCCCATAACATTAGAACCCTGCCGGGCGCGATCTCGCCATTCGAAAGAAAGCTCCTCATAGATAAGACGATCAAGCTCCACGAGTACATTGGGCACGCCCTAGAGGCAGCGAAAAAGATGGCAGACGCTCGATGAGCATCATCAACGTCCACTACAAGAAGGACATTCCAAACCGCACGGGGACTATTCGATTCTATTCCGACGGCAAACGAATCGACATCGATAGCATAGCTATAACCCAGAAGAAACTCCCGGGCCCTGGGCCCGTGCTAACTATCGAGCGTACTGTCAGGGTTTTCGGCCACCAACCACGTACAGGTAGCGACCTAACGCTAAGAGCTACAAATGAGGACGGACAGATAGCGGAGCTAAAGATTCCAGGGCTCCGCAGACATTCTAATCTCCCGCCCGGCACGTTCTACTGTGATAACTTCCCCTGGTGGCAATGGATAACCCCAGAACCAATAGAGAAAGATCCATTCGACCTACTAAAGAAACTACTATAGCTCTAATGTCTTTCCCTAAGCCTGGCGTAGTAGTCATTCAGGAGACTCCCCTATTCCCCACGAATATGACTCTAGTATAGAGATACCTCAGGTTATCTGTACGATAGATGCACTTCTTGGAGATGTAGACCTTAGGGTTGATATCCCCGACGGCGGGAAGGAAGAACTCGAGTCATACTTCCGCGAGACACTTCATACATTCCTCGCTCTCCCAATCACGCCCGCACTAAAAGAAAAAGTAGAGCTAACAGTAAAAGCCGTCCTATGTAGCCTAGTAAAAGAAGGCAGGCTATATAAGAGATGGGACGGAGATAAGATGGTGTGGAAGATAATCCCAAAGAAGTTCTCCATAGACGAGTTTGTAAAGCTCTGCCGCGATCTCTGAGAGAAACCGTATGAAACAAATGAACTATCTGTCAGCTACGACGATTGTAGTCAGCACACCCACCACAGCCATCTCCATAACGAAGGTTGCGGTAGAGACCTGTAGGAAAATGTCACCCATCTATACGATGGGCCACCAGCCACCCCTCCCACAAGGCAACCAGTTCCAGGGAAGCATCCTTCTACCAGAGGTATGCGAGCCAGAGGACATTAGCTTAGAGCCCTTCAGTCTTACGGTTAGCTGCAAGCTGGGTAAAGGTATGTGCAAGGAAGAGATTGCTAGCCTGAGTGGGGAAAGGATCCTCCACCTTCCCAACTGCCGCGGCCTCACAGACAACAACGAAGAGCTCATTCTAAACGATCGACAGTTCATCTTCTACACACCTCCCAAAGAACCCGTCGCTCACTACGCGATAGAACAACTCGCACAGATCTTCCCTGAGGGTCTAATCCATCGCTCTAGATATGACGGTGAGCCAAGCTTCGGACTAACATTTGGTATACCCTGGACTAAGCAGAAAAAGGAATAATGGCAAACGTCCTATCCAACCTCGTGCAATTTGGCCCTCCTGTCAAAGCCCTCGAAGAAGAGATCAAAGCACTTGAAAAAGAGACGCCTACAACCAGCACCTTCAAGACACCAGCCCACAGCCTCGGTGGGGGCGTCGAGTTTTCAATCGACGGAGAGCCCTGTGGGATTACAACCTGTCAGCTCACGATCACAAAGCAGAAAAAACCCTCATACCAGTACATAATGGGAGACCCGAAGCCAACCAAAATCCTTCCGGGCAAAACAGGCATCACACTCTCGCTCTATGGGAAGATGCCAGACACAATCCCTTTCGACCTGACACTGGAGGCCAGGAACGGGTACGGTGACCTAGCCAAAGCAACGATCTTCGGAATCGAGATTATCTCGGAAGGGTGGCCTACGACAGGCAAGGGCCAGTACACAGGCATCGCGAAAAATGTACAGTGGTGGCAGTGGCAAAAGGAAGAGAAGAAATCTCTAACCCTAGATGAGTTTATAAGTCTCTGTAGAGAGCTAGAGGAGAAGTAATGGCATTCCTACCATTTGTAATCCCACCCAAGCCAAGCGGAGGGCTATCCTTTACCGCTGGGCCTGGAAGAAGGATTTACGTGAATAAGAAGCCCTCCAAGATTGCCCACATAGGGATTGGGTATACTCTTCCGACCTATATAGCTATGATAATTGATCCTAATGATCCCGTCCCGCCGGACGGAGCTACTATAAGGTTCGAAGCCGATGATGGGGCCTGCCAAATGGCCGTCTTGGAGGCGCACGACATCAAAGTCAATGTTACTCTTATCACCTCCACCCAGGTCGACTGGTGGAAGTGGGAACCGTCATCAATTGGTATCGCTGTCCTAAGAAATGTCAGGGTAGCACCAGCTGACGACCCGAAAGATAGAGATCCTTTCGATCTACTAAAGAAGCTGGCCTAATATGATTCTAGTCCTATCTGATATTCATGTGGGGCGCCGGGGCGCCCATTGGAGAGAGGCTCTCCACCTGATGAGAGACCCCAAGTGGGAGAAGATCATCATATGTGGCGACTTTTTCGATCTATGGTACAGACCTACAGTTGTCCTGACGTTAGTCCTCCTCTTCCTGAGCCAAGACTTGGCCAAAAAGATCGTCTACGTGGTTGGCAACCACGACGAGGACATAGACGATCTGCTTCCTACCGGCGAGCTATTCCAAGAGGTCACCACCTGCTATAAGATGGAGATCGACGGGAAGAGGTTTATCTTTGTCCATGGGCATGAGACAGACTTCTTCAACAGTAGAATCCCCTGGTTTGGCCACTGGATGACCTGGCTACAGTCCATCGTCCATAGGGTATTCAAGGTTGATACCCATAGCCTTGCTAGCAGTCTGATTGAGAGGCTTAGGATTAGACGCCAGCGGGGAAAGCTAATGGAGAGATATATGGGTATGACTGATGTTCTCATCTCTGGTCATACTCACGCGCCCGGATACTGGTCAAAAACAATCTGGGACG
>Ga0255052_10000088_pt1 | contig 63789 bp, 95 predicted proteins | sample JV7_2_21_MG_FD_188632 | JGI IMG/M metagenome (GOLD analysis project Ga0255052, IMG submission 188632) | Seawater microbial communities from Jervis Inlet, British Columbia, Canada - JV7_2_21 | ecosystem: Environmental > Aquatic > Marine > Inlet | place: Canada: British Columbia | collected...
AGACACCGACTATTGCAGCTGATTCCGTAGACTATCAGAGCAAAGGTGGAATTTTTGCAAAACGAGCGAGAGAATTTAAAAAAACGTATGAGGAATTTGTGGGGAAAAGTGGCGGAGTAAAACCTGCCAGCTTAACATTTGATTGGGATAGGTCGCCCACTTGGGGTGGGGATCACATGACGCATTCCCAGCGTTATCGTTAACATTTTTTCTAAAAGGAGGATTTTCATGAAGCGTTTTTCTACACTATTGGCGATGGTAGGGGTTATGTGTTTTACGCTAATGTCAACACATCTCCCCGTATTATATGCCGAAACGGGCTTAAGCGGGTATGAGAATATGGCAAAAATTACAGTAACTTCCGAGATCAAACGTGTTTTAAGTGAAAAAGATGCCGGGCTGCTTTCTGGCACAGAGGCAATAAGAACTACTTTAAAAGAAATGCAGAAACAAGTGCAGTCTGAAATTGCTGCTGCTGGTGTCGGCTCTTGGGATGCTCATTTTCTTCCGGATGTAGAGGCGGCGATAAAAGAACACATCGATAATTGGGGGATTACAGCTAATGCAGGTTTGGGCGATACCATCGATAAAACTTGGGCGAGCGGTATTAATTTGGTCAACGCTCCTCTTGTCGCATCGGGTGAACTTGTAATCGGTAGTTTCGGAATTCCTGTAGAAATTCTTAACGTTATGAAAGATTTTACTTTTCATAAATTGGACGGCGTAAAAAATGCGGCGTGGGATAAAATCCGGAGCGAGTTAACATTAGGGGTGCTCGGTGGCAAAACACCACATGAAGTAGCTACGGCAATAGGAAAGAATTTAACTTCTCCTTCCATTTTTAAAAGTATTCATGATAGAGCTAACGTTATAACAAATACTGAATTAAGTAGGGTTTTTGACAAAGCTTCACATGAACAGATGAAAACGGCAGCAGCTCATGTTGACGGTTTAAAAAAACAATGGCGGCATGACGGTCATCCGAAGAAGCCAAGATCAACGCATGTCGCGGCTCACAATCAAGTACAGCTGGTAGAGGAGTATTTCATAATTGGTTCTGTTGAGATGATGTTTCCCCATGATCCGGCGGCACCAATAGGAGAAGTTATTAATTGTACGTGTACGCAGGTGCCGTATATGGATAAATGGGCAGCGTAAGTATTTTCAGAAACTGATTATGCCGGAAGAAGTCTTGCGGGCTAAGGTGTGTAAGTTTGAGCACCTTGCATGTCTTCTCGCAAGACTCATGGCTTCGGAGAAATAATATGGGTATCAAAAATCTTAAAAGACTGTTAACACAACTTATTTTAAAGAGAAGTTTTAAGTATAGCGAAAAGCCCTTATTTACATTGGCTTCTGGGGAAAAAAGTCCTTATTATATCGATTGTAAACCAATTACTCTTTGCCCAGAGGGACGCTTAATTATAGGGGAAATAGCTTTTTTAATGCTAAGGGCGCTTGATTTCAAGGGGGTTGGAGGCTTAACCTTGGGTGCTGATCCTATTGCTATTACTATAAGTGATTTTTTCCTTAAAAACAGTAGATTGATTCATAGCCTCGTTGTCAGAAAAGAACCAAAGAAGCATGGTACAAATAAATGGATTGAGGGGAACTTTTACGATCAAATGCCCGTAATTATTGTAGAAGATGTCCTTACAACCGGGGGCTCAACAATAAAGGCCATAAATCGTGCTCGTGAATGTGGCTTGGAAGTAAAACATGTTCTAGTTATCGTTGATCGTGAAGAGGGTGGCAGGCAAATAGTTAAACAGGAACTGAATGTTTCTGTAAGAAGTATGTTATACAAAAGTGAAATATCAGAAGTTTTTTGGAGAGAACAACAAAAATGAAGCGGGGGGTCGGGAGTTCAAATCTTCTCATGCAGTTTTTAACTGGGTGTAGCTCAGTCTGGTTAGAGCGCCCGCTTAGGATTTTGGAATGTACATTAAGCTAGATATCACAGAAAAAGGGGGGATATTTCATAGGCGCTCACAGGATGTTGTTATGAAAGCCCTCACCGATGCAATGTACAAAGTAACAAGCTTTCTTTCGATGGAAGTCAAAGAACGAACGCCTGTTGGATACCGCGGTAATAGAGGTTCCGGTTTAAAGCAGAGGATATACGGAAAACCAATTTTCAAAGGTAAGGCTCTCGTGAAGGGGATCGTTTCCCATACCTCTAAATACGGTGATGTTATAGAACTTGGCAGACGTGCCGGAAAGAAAATGCCGCCTGTAGGTTCTCTCCTCGATTGGATAGTCTTTAAATTTGCTGGTGTAGACATGGCTGAGGCCATGGATATCGAATGGGCTGTGAGGCGAAACATAGGGAAATTCGGTTTCCCAGGAAAGTTTATGTTTAAAGAAGCTTACACCGATAATGAGAGTAAGATTTTTAAAATATTTGACGAAGCCGGTTTCAACATTTCTAAAGAAATGGGCGAATTGACTAGTATAGCCGGTGTTTCAAGTGATGTGGGTGGAAGACCATGAGCGAAACATTAATAAGAACAGGTATAAAAAATCTTCTTGAAGCAATAACCGGTGTCGGAAAAGTTCATGATTATGAACGTTTTACGATGAGGCCAGAAGAGTTTTTACTGCTGTTTAAAGATGCTACTTCGAATAAAATAATCGGTTGGGAAATCACTCGGACTGGTGCGGATGTCGAAAGAGTAACATCGAACAAATTTAAAATCCTGCATCATTTTGTAATAAAGGGGTATTACGGTTTACAAGATTCGAGTGCCAGTGAAAAATTATTTAATGCCGTTGTCGAACTGATAATAGCAAAACTGATAAATAATCCGATTGCCGATACACAGGGGTTAGCAATCCCGCAAGTAAAAACGATTAATGCTCAGGTTTTTGGTGATCATCTTTGCCACCATGCAGAAATCGAATACAGTGTAAGAGAAATAATCACACTCGATGAAGAGACGCTTGAGGATTTGGTCAAGGTAAATCTTAAATACTATATACAAGATCCTGCTACCGCTGGAGATGTCGAAACCGGTACAACTACGAGTGCGGCTACGGATAAACTAATCGATTCTGGAAAAGATTTTACGACATATGTGACCGCTGGAATGCATGTAGAAAATACGACTGATGCTACATATTCAACTGTGGTAAGTGTCGATTCTGCTACACAATTGACACTGAGGGATGATATTTTTACCATCGGCGAGGATTATCGTGTCGTAGAAGAACACGCGGAAGATTTAGTCGATAACCTAGACGCATAGGAAAGGGGAACTCATGAAAGTAATAGCAAAACAAGATACGAAATGTCCTAAAGAAAACAAACCGAGGGTATATATATCTGATTCAGTAGCATCTGATGTGCCTAACAGCCCTTTCTATCGCCGTTTAATTGCCGATGGTTCTCTTATAAAGATGGAAGAAAAAGAAGAAGTCAAAACAAAAGCAAAGAAAACGGAAAAAGTGTTAGAGAAGAAAAAAAATACTGGAAAAATACTTCCCCGGCTAAACCAAGTCAGGCCAAAGGAACAAATAAAAACAAATAAAAACGGAGGATCTTTATAATGGGTTCAGAAAATATTTCATTTGCAGAAATACCCTCTTCTATTCGGAAACCTGGCAAGTACATGGAATTCAATACCAAGCTTGCCGTGAATACCCTTTCTCAAAATCCACAGAAGGTCTTAATTGTAGGCCAGCGGCTGGCATTGTATATCGAAACAGCAAGATTTAAGGGTGGTACCTTAAATGATATGACTTCTCAGGGAACGTATACCGGACTCGTTGCTACAAATTTTATTGTCAGGATACAAGCCACGGGCACTCCAGATGATATGGAATTTTCAACTGATAATGGTGCTACATGGTCGTCTCCCGCAGCCGTTACAGGTAGTGCACAAGCACTTTCTCTTGGAGTAACTGTCACTTTCGGTGCTACTACCGGGCATGGTCTCCTCGATGAGTGGAGATTCACCGCATGGCCAGAGCCTTCGGTTGCTGCTGCCACTCCTACCCGCATTTTCAGCGAAGCCGAAGCCGCCGAACAGTTTGGTTATGGGAGTATGGTTCATATTATGGCTAAAGCTGCTTTGAAAGCGAATAAATACTTACAGCTTTCTATTTGCGCTTTGGCTGACAGTGGGTCGACTAAGGCCGCCGGGGATATTACTATTACTGGTACCGCTACAACTGCCGGGAGTTTAAAGCTTTATATAGGCAATGTATTATGTGAGGCAGATATTGTAGTGGGTGACACTGCCCATGAAGTAGCTTTAACTTTGCAAGCGAAGATGGAAACTTTCAATTATCTACCTGTAGTTTTTGACGTTGATGCGCTTACAGGGAAACTTGATTTTGTAGCAAAAAATGCAGGTACCATCGGAAATGATATCGGTATTGAAACTATACTTTCTTCTGACGGACTTGCAGTTGCAGAAACAGCTATGACTTCCGGTGCAACGAATCCTGATGTTGATACTGCCCTTACACCTGTACAGCCAGAGGACTACAATATCCTCATCACTCCTTATGCCATCCAGGCCGATCTTGTTAAAGTTCGTGATCACCTTGATCTAGTTTCTGGACCGATGGAACAAAGACCCTGTACTTCTGTTTTCGGTATGTCGGGTACATTGGCTGCTGCAACTACACTGGGAAATGGTGTAAATCATGCACGTATAGTGGGAGCTTTTCTTAGAAGTACACGTAGTATGCCTTACGAAATTGCTGCTGCTTTTGCTTCTGTTATGGCTTTTGAAGAAGATCCCGCGATGCCATTAAATACATTGGAACTCAAAGGGCTTCATGCTCCGACTATAGCAAATCGTTTTACTCGTACTGAGCAGGAAACGCTTTTGAACAATGGTGTTTCTCCGGTTATGGTTGGTCCAGGAGAAAAGGTACAAATAGTACGGGCAATCAGTACGTATGTGAAGGATGCACAGGGTATCGATGATATAAGTTTGTTAGACATTACGTCAATAAGAACACTCGACTATGTCAGGTTAGTTTGTGTCGAAAGAATATCTTTGCGGTTTCCACGATCAAAATTGTCTACCAGGACGGCCAATATGGTAAGGTCAGAGCTTTATGATGTTCTTAAAAAATTAGAAGCCTTGGAAATCGTTGAAAATGTCGATGATAATGCCGATGAGCTGATTGTCGAGGCAGATTTACAAGATCCCAACAGATTAAATGCAAAGGTGCCATCTGATGTCGTTAATGGATTACATGTATTCGCAGGCAGGATTGACCTGATATTGTAAACTGCGCGATTTCAAACGATACTAATATTCTCGTAAAAGGGGAAGTGTAAACTAATAAAATAGGAGGTAAATTCGTGAAATATGTATCTAAGGTTACATTAGATGTAAACGGATCGGTTATCGATGACATAAAAACTGTTACTGAAAAGGAGTTTGAGCTTAACAAACAAGTTAATCTCATGGGTAAAACCGGCCATATGTCGGTTACTCCCAGATATGCATTTGATTTTGACTATGTCGTACCAGAAGACACTACGCCAAGAGATTTTTCAAATTTATCAAATGGCAGGTTAAGTATTGAATTCGAAGGCGGCGAACGTATTACTTATACGGGTGTATATGTTCTGAAAATTGGCGATAAAAAGATTGACGGGGAAAATGAAACCGTTCAAACTATTTCAGTCGGTGCAGAAGGAAGAGTTGAAGAATAATAGTCTTTGGTAATCTAAGAAACAAGGAGGGAAGGGGACAAATGGAAAAAAAAATGGATGATATTAAGACAAGTATTTCTGGTGAACTTGTTATCGGTTTGGATTTTAACGGAAGGAAACACAAGAATTTTACAATCGGCCTTGCCACGGTAAAAGATACATTTGAGGCACAAAAAGAAGGAGGTAAAGACCAATATAAAATTTACTTGGCTCTCATTGCCCGCCGTATAGAGAAACTGGGTGGTATTCTTAAAGAAAATATTAATGCTGAATTGCTTCTAAATTTGTATGATATTGACCTCGAAATTATTTTAGAAAAACAAAAAGCTCTGGATGGTAGCTTCGATTCGTTTCGTGAACAGTTCGAAGCCACAGAGAAAGTTAGTACTAGCACTTCTTAGTTTCGGAATTCCATATAATGTAATAATGGAGATGCATGGAATTGAGGCGGCCGGATATCTGGAAGCATATGAAGAAGTAAAATCTAAAGCGGAAGAAAACCCAGAGTCGGGTGAAAGTAAGCCTGAAACATATGTAGTAAAAAATAAGAAAGAATAAAAATGAGCGTTGCTAAAGTAGCGATACAGTTTACAGCGATTGACCTCTTAAGCAGAGGGGTCGATACGATGAAAAAACGTATGGATTCTTTCAAGGATGCTGGGGTAGATGCCCAGCGTTCTTTCAATAGAATGACTACAGCAATTAAACTTGCTAGTGTTTCGGGAATTTTAACAAAGTCTATTTATAACAGTATAAAACCGGCTATAAGTGTAGCTGGTGACTTACAAGCGGAATTATTAGGTGTTAACGCACTGTTAGCCGGTATGGGAGATAAAGTTGGAAGTGTCGTTAATAAATTTTCTGCAACTGCATTTGACATTCAAGCCTGGACTCCTTTTGACATAACGCAAATTGTAGCACTCGAAAGACAATTAACGAAATCTGGTGCGAGTATCGATGCCGTTCTCAGTAAAACGGGTGTTACTGCTGCTGCTTCTGCTCTAGCCATTCAAGAAGGTCTTGATCCAGTTACAGCCGGAAAAAGCCTCATAAGACTTGCCACACCTTTCAGCCTTGCAGCCGATCAATATGCACATGTAGCCGATATGATTTCCCGTGCTGCCGATGTTTCTCCTGTTGGTGCAGCAGAAATTGTTGAAACAGCAAAGTATGCTGCTTTGCCTCTTGCCGCACTTGGTAGAACTGTAGATGAAGTTGTCACTCTTTCTGCCGTACTCGCTAAAAGTGGAATTGATGCAAGTATGGCCGGTACAGGTTTAAGACAATTTTTCTCTCAGGCAGCAAAAGTTGACGCTTTCAAAGATGCAAATGGAGATTTAATAGAAACTTCTGAAATCATAGAAAAATTGAGAACTGGTTTTGAAGGTGTCGGTAAAGCTGATCTTATGGAACGTCTTATAAGAGGTTTTGGATTGAGAGGGATGCCGATAGCTCTTGCTCTTATGAAAAAGGGTGAGGCAGGATTTAAGGGTACCATTGATGCCATGAAGCGGGTAAATCCGTTGCAAGAAAAAATGGCCACTCGGATGCGTGGTTTCATTGCCCAACTTAATTCATTGAAAGGTACATCTAAGTCCCTTATTGCTCAATTATATCAACCTGCATTGGAACCGCTTACGTTTTTACTAAAAGGTACAAATGACTTATTGACAAGTTTCGGAAGACTTGCACAAGAAAAACCATCAATCGCGGAATTTGTTTCAAAATTTTCTCTCGGAACTCTCTTTACAGGTGGTGCGGCTACAGCTGGTTTAGGGCTAGCGGCTCTCTTCTTCGGTAAAAAAGCCATAAAGGGTATGGGAGGATTTAAGGGAGTTTTCAAAGGTCTTACTTCCACTTTAGTCGGTGTCGTAAAAGGAAAAGCTCTCGAAGCAGCGGCGGGTATAAAACCAGTTTTCGTTACCAATTGGCCAGTGGACAGAGGTATTAATGCTGCTGCGGCTGGATTAAATGAAAAACTTAAAGGTATTAAAAAAGGTGCTGAGGACGGTTTTGGTAGTTTAACTGCTGCCGGAGGCGGAGCTGCTGCTGCCGGAGGTACAGGTTTGTTTGCTTGGCTCGGTACTAAGATCGGATCTTTTCTTCCGAAAGCTTTTCTTACAAAATTAGCTGGTATGGGTAAAATCGGCGGTGCTTTAGCTGCTCTACTGGGTACAGCTGGGACAATGACCACCCTTGGTGTTGCTGGTGCAGGTCTTGGGACCGGTGTCCTGCTTGGAAAACTGATAGATCAAAATGATTTTATTAGCGATAAACTTGATAAGACGGTTGATCTCCTTTATGACATTTCTCCAGATTTCGGTATTTCGGATTATTTTGCAGACATTCCAGATTTAGTTGAGGCAACAAAACGAAGCGATAGAATGTCTCGGGTTGAAAAACCTTTGGCCGTTATCCGTCCCATTTCTACAGAAATTATAAAAAATACAATTCTCGAAAAAATTTTGACTAAAAATAATACTGAAAAATTTCTCAATGAAAGAACTGAAAATAATACTGAAAAATTTCTCAACGAAAGAACTGAAAATAATACTGAAAAATTTCTCAATGAAAGAACTGAAAATAATACTGAAAAATTTCTCAACGAAAGAACTGAAAATAATACTGAAAAATTTCTCAACGAAAAAACCGAAAATAACATCGAGAGATTTTCCAAAGAAAAAACCGAAAATAACATTGAAAGGATTCTTCAAAATAGGGTTGAAAACAACGTATCTGAAAGAGTCTTTAGGGAAAAAACTTCGCATAATATATCTGAAAAAATCCTTCGTGAGAAGCATACTACCGAAAAAGCAGAGCGGATATTGCGAACGGAAAAAACAATCGGGAAAAGTCAGGAGAGAGGTGAAATGACAGCCATTCCTACTTTTAAGAACGATATAAACCTTAATGTAAGAATTGATGAACGGAATAGAGTAATAACTGATTCGTCTGATAATACACGGATAAAAACGACATTAGATAGAGGCGGTTTTAGCTCTTTATAGAGTTTATCGACTGTGAGTCGCTAAACTTAAGTCGGCTTATTCGAGAGGAAAGTTCAAATGCCTGAAAAATACAAAGCGACATTGGAAGGAATTGATTTAGAAATACAGGATATTACTGATTCTTTCAAAAAATCGATCGCAAAACATGATTTTCCCTTCCTTGATGGTGCGAGATTGGAGGATATGGGACAGACTGCACATGTTATTAGGTTTAGGTGTTTTTTCTACGAAGAAAATTATGATATGCATGAAGATGTAATTCAATTATTGGAATTACAAGATCTCTTGGAATTACATCACCCAAAACACGGCATCATTAAGGGTTCCATAGAATCGTTGGACATACATCATAATTCAGAGTTTCTAAAAACAGCCGAAGTTGATATCGGCTTTGTTGAACAGCTTAGGGGCGAAGTATCTTTAATAGAGAATTTGACTGATATCGGTCCTATAATCGAGAGTACCTTTATCAATGCAAAAATTGAGCAAATGAAAGAATTGAGTACTGATGTCTACGGAATTTTGGGTGAAGATGCGCTGGAAATTCTTAATGTCGAGCTTGATCCTGATCTCGGTTTTGTTGATCAATTTACCTCTATTGTTGGTAAGCCTAGAATGTTCTTGAATCAGATCGATAGTATGATCGGTACGGCAAAGGCGGCATTAAATACAATAACGAATCCTATCCGCTCGTTATTAACAACATATGATTATCTCTATAATACTGGTTCTCATATGCTCTTCAACATGTCTAGTTATATGATGGATGTTATATCCGATACTGTTGAACGTTATAGTTTAAGTCATAATTCTCGTAAAATTGCTCCGGTAAGATTTACGGAGTCATTTATTGAAGATGTGAAGACATTTAAGGATGTAACGCTCCCACAAACGGCAAATCATGAAATGAAACAGGCAGCTATTGACGTTTTCAAAAAACATGTACAGATTATTATGGCTCAACAAGCAGCCCTGGATTTAGGTTATATATATGCGGCTGATGAAAAAGTACGTCAAATTCAGAAGAGAATTGAAAAGAACAAAAGCTTTGATGTACTGGGGCGGTTTCAAAAACCGGATACCATTACACCGCAAGTTATCGGAGGTACATATGATATTTCTTCTGCCCCTTTGGGAAGTGCTACACCAGAAGAGTACAAAGTATCCTCACTTATAACTATAGACGAAATTGAAAGAGCTTTGACAAATGTTAGGACGGAAATTCAGGTTTCTGTTGAGGGTGCGAGAGAAAATATAGTGCTTCCTGTTCTTCCTCCGTCTGCAGTAGGGGAGGGTATATCTAAAATTGAACCGCAAATTATTGAACAAATGAAAGAACTCGCCAGGCAACTTTTTTTACATGCTAATGAAATAAAATTAGAAAGAGAAAAAATTATGAAGGTAGAGGTAGAAAATGAGTCGCCCCTACATCTTATTTGCCTCAAATACGGCCTGGATTACAATGCCGCCGACAGAATTCATGCAATAAATAATATAGAAAATCCTAATTTTACTAAGGGAAATATCGGTATTTATGCAAGATGACGTTAAGCTTTCTATAGGTACGAAACAAATTACAGATTTTATTTCATATTCGATAGAAAGTGATATTTTCGTTGCAGCAGATGTTTTCCAAATAAAACTCTATGATCCAGGAATGAATATAAAAACGGGTCAAGAATGTAAACTTTCTGTTAACGGTAGTTTAGAATTAGTTGGAATCATTGACAGGATTCAACGAACTTGGGATAAAAACGGTCAGACTCTTTCTATTGAGGGACGTGATCTGATGGGTCTAGTGGTAGATTCATATGTGGAAGTATTCGAAACTAAACAAGATATCTCTCTTAAGGAATTGGCAGAATTGGTTCTTGTAAATGTTCCATTTATAAACAGGGAAAAGGTAATTTACGGGAAGGGTGATAAGGTTGGTGCTCGAACTCTCGTAGAAGATTTTTCAAAGGATTTTTTTGCTAAACATGAATTTGTACAAATCAAACCAGGAAAAACTATTTTTGAAATATTGAATGATTATGCTAAGTCGAGAGGTCTTGTTTTCTTCAATATGCCAAATGGGACTTTTGTTTTTGGTGAACCTGTCACATCGGGGAAAGCTGCGTATTCGATGATATGTAAGTATGATAATAACGTAGAAAATAATGTCTTGAACGGGGATGAAATAACAGATATATCTAAACGGTATAAAAAAGTAACTGTGTTAGGACAGCGGCAAGGGGCAGATATCTGGGAAGCAGAAGAAATAAGTGTTTCTGGTGTTTCTGAGGATGAAGAATTTCCTTTTACAAAACCTTTTATACAGGTTTCAGATGACGACGGTCTTACTCCTGGTCGTGAAGCGAAACTGATAATGGAACAACAAAAGTTTGAATCCTATAAATTGCAATATAAAACCTCCGGTCATAGTCAGAGGGGTAAAAATTTCCAAGTAAACACTATTTGTCATGTTGATGATGATGTCGCAGGTATTTCCGAAGACTTTCTTATATACGGCCGCACCTTCGATATGAATAAATCTGATGGTACATCAACTACTTTAAAACTTTCAAAATTAGGTGTTTTGCCAGCATGAATTTTATAAGGTCAATAATATCATCAGTAGTTGAAGGTGTAATAAAGCGTATCTCGGGGGCCGGTCGTATCGGGGAAACTTTTACAAATCGTGAATATTTCCAGCATTACGGTTTTACTTCAAGGCCGTTATCCGGTGCAGAAGGAATATTCATCGTACAGGGGAATAATGTAATAGCAATTGCCTCCGACGATAGGCGTTACAGGTTTGCTATAGAGGACGGTGAACTTGCACTCTATACGGATGAGGACAAAGATTCCTTCGGTCATCGGATCCATTTTAAGAGAAATCGCGAAATTGAAATAAAGTGTAAACTTAAAGATGTGGACGTTGAAGAGAATAAAACTCTCGACATAGGGCAAGCTTACACTGAAAATGTTGGGACTGATAAAATAGAAACTATAACAGGAAGCAAATCTGAAACCATTGGTATTAACAAAACAGAAAATATAACCGGAAATAAAGCAGAAACTATATTAGGAAATAAAACAGCAACGGTAACACAAAATATAACATTGACCGCAAGTGGAAATGTAATTATTAGTGGAGCGAATGTAAGCATAGTTGCCACAGGTACAACTACTATGAGTCTTACAGGGAACGCGACCGTAAACGCTCTCGGTAATGTAACTGCGAATGTGACTGGAACAGCAAAAGTTATTAGTCCGGATGTTCAACTTGGAGCAGCCGGTGGTCCGGCGGCTGCAAGAGTAGGTGATGTTACTTCTTCAAATGGTGAGCATCCCCATACCCACACAATTGCAGCCGGAAGTGGTATAGTAAAAATAGGGTAAACATGGATTTTAAAATTGTAACAAATCTCGGAATTGGAGAAATGACTTTTACTGATCCTAATGTCGTTGCGGAAATTATTGAAAGTGGTAATTCAACCGATGATGCTGAAAAAAAGCTTATTGATTCGAGCCAAAACTTTCTTGCTAAGGTAGAAGCAGGAATGAGTATAAAAAATATAACAGATACGACTTATACTCTGGTAACGGCCGTTGATTCCGATACCCAGCTGTCTGTCAGAGACGATATATTTACTATCGGAGAAGCCTATCAAATCAGGAAAAAAACAGATTTTGCCAAAGCTAATAACATTCTGAATAATATTTTTCTTAGCATTATGATTGAAAGAGGTTCTTTCTTTTTCAATACCGATTTCGGTTCAAGATTACATTTATTAAAAAAAATGACAGATAGGAATGTTGCCCTTGCAAAGAGCTATATAGATGAGGCATTACAGTGGATTTTGGACACTGGAAAGGCAAAAACTATAGAAACACGTACTGAACGTGATCTTAACGTAACGAATAGGATCAACTTTCAAGTTGTAGCCACTCAAGCCAATGATGCAATAACAACTTTTGAATCTTTTATAGAGGTCATCTAATGAGTTTTCAAAGGGACTTTGATACGATTTTTAATGCCATGATGACTGATTGGCAGAACCAATACCCGGAAGCTGATATATCGCAAGGCAGCCTCATTTATGTCAAAAATGCTTGCCTGGCTTCTGCTTTATGGGGATTGTATAAGTACCAGGAATGGATAGCAAAGCAGATATTTCCTGATACAGCGAACCTTGAGAACCTTGAGCACCATGCATACATACGTGGTATTACACGGCGACAAGGTGAAACAGATGCCGAATTACTTGCTCGGCTTCTACAGTATATAAGGCAGCCACCTGCTGGTGGAACAGCGGATGATTATGAGAAATGGGCACTTGAAGTAGACAATGTGACAAACGCTTATTATTATTCGGAACCAGGTGGTGCAGGCACTGTAGGTTTGACCTTTATCATGGGAAACAAAGCTACTTATCCTGATTATGCCGTTAACGGTGATTTCGCTACCGATACAATCTGGCTAAAAGGAACTGGTTGGACTATATCTGGAGGAAAAGCAAGCTGTGACGGTAGTCAAGTTGCAGATTCAGATATAGACGAAAGCCTTACACATTTTGTAACTGCTGATTCTGGTACTACTGACGGCGTTTCAGCAAATAAGCTTATCGATGCTGGGCAGAATTTCCTTACCACTGTAAAAGTGGGAGATGCAGTACAGAATACTACGGATACTACATTTTCTACTGTAACAGCGGTTGATTCCGATACTCAGTTGACACTTGCTGATGACATTTTTACGAGTGGTGAAGATTATGTAATCGGACGAAAATACAATGTTACTTTTACGGTTTCAAATTATTCTGCTGGAACAATTACACCTATTCTCGGTACGAGTGGAACTACAGGAACGGCCAGGAGTGCAAATGGAACTTTTACGGAATATATAGTCGCTTCTGGTGCAAATAGGATTATTCTCCGTGCCAATTCCACGTTTGTCGGTGATATCGATGATGTAAAAGTTGAGGATGAGGCTTCTCTGGTGGTTCCCGGTACGGCTGAAATTGCGACCGTACAAACTTATATTGATAGCAAACGCCCTGTAACCGCAGAAGCTTTTGTAAATCCACCTGATGCGAACCTACAGGATGTTACCATGGTTATAACGGGAACTGGTGTCGATTTGACACAAATAGCAACCGAAATTACGGCATATCTGAATAGCCTTGAACCGGGGGAAACACTATATCGGGCGCAATTATTTTCAATTGCTATCAGCCTGGGAGCGGACAATGCAAGTATTAGTCTTCCTGCTGCCGATGTAACTCAGACAACTTTAAATATGATAAGGGCAGGTACAGTAAGTGTTACATAAAGATGTTTTAAGACTGCTTTTTCCTATATCCCTGGATGGTGACTTCATTGAAGATATAGATTTAGAAGGTAGTCATCTCGATGATGTTTATGACCGTGCCAGTGATTTTCTAACTGAGATTTTCCCGGATGAAGCCCTGGAATTGCTTAGCGATTGGGAACGGGTAACAGGTTTCCCCGATGATTGTATCGGTCCGGAAACAGATCCAGTTGAAAGACGAAGGAATATTCTATCTAGGATTGCTGGATATGGTGGTCTGTCGATGCCTTATTTCATCGATCTCGCGGATAATCTCGGATATACAGTTACAATAAATGAATTCCCTGCTTTTCGTATGGGTATAGAGGGCATGGGTGATTTTATCCGTGATCCTGATTTTCGAATTGTATGGGAAGTAGTAGTAGCTGAGGCTGATTCCGGTACAACTGATGGGTCAAGTTTTAATAAACTTGTGGATACTGGCCAGAATTTTCTTGCTACTGTTAAAGTAGGAATGGTTGTAAAAAATACTACCGATACAACATCTACAACTGTTTTAGTGGTGGATTCAGATTCACAACTTTCCTTAGCCAATAATATCTTTACAAGTGGTGAAGATTATCAAATAATACCGGATTATACAAAATTAACATGTATTTTAGGAAAACTAAAACCTGCTCATACACGGGTTTTTTTAGTTGATCCTGCTTAGAGGTGTAATATGCAAGACGCAAGTAATTTACCGGGAAATGTCAGTGGAGATTTTTCAGATGGGAATCCATCGACAGGTGTAGACGGCACTAAACTTTTATCCGTTTTTATGAATGACCTTATGAATAATGTTCTACAGGTTATTGTAGATGCTGGGACGGGTATGTCAGACGGAGATGCAAGTGATCTTGTAGATGCGATAAATCAGTTGTGTACAGATCAAATTGATGCGGTGGATTTAGATGATATCGAGGATGGTAGTTCATATATAAGATTAAGTAAAGCAGGTATAACACAGTTATTTGCGGGGGCGGATATCCGATGGGAAACAGGGGATTCGGACCAGGTATATATAAAGCGCTCTGATGACAGTACATTACAACTGGGGAATATTGTTGAGGTAGTAGGTACACTAGATGCTCTGAATGACATTAATGTATATGATGAAAATCTTACTGATCATCTATTTACTGCTGCGCTAAATGGCGATGCCCAAAAACGCTTAATTATATATGGTAGTGGTAAAATAGAGGTTGGGAATGGATCACTCGCTCCAGGAGTTTCTGGTACTGTTAGCTGGTCTCGCGGTGGTCCAGATCAGTGGATGACTTATGATGAGGTCATATCTAAACGTGATATTATTACCGATCATGCTTTTACAGCGTATATCGATGGTGATTCATATTCACGATGGAATGTTCAAGCTGATGGTAAACAAGTTTTGGGTAGTGGAGCTGCAACCCAGGATGCGGCTTTTTGGCGGTCTGGTGTTGCTGAGATTACTTTTGAGAACGACATAATAACCCTAGGTTCAATTGTTGCAACTTCTGGTGGAATATCAATTTCAGGTGGTAGTAACTTAGCATTTATTGGCGGAGGTGAGATTGTAGGTAGCGATGTTATAAATACTGTCCAAATAAAAGCTGATGCAGTTGACAAAACAAAGATTGCGGCCGATGTAGCCGGTCCTGGTTTACAACAGGAGGCAGGTGGTGAATTAGGTATAAATATCGGAATGTCAGTGCAGATTACCGGCGGTACTGATCTCGACATTAATGCTGGATATATTGCGGGTAATGCTCTCGATCCTGGTTCGGGTATCACTCTCAATGTCGTCGCTGATGAAATTACATTAACAGCTGGCGCAAGTTCTATAAAAATAAAGGACTTAGGTGTAGATACAGGCCAGTTAAAAAATGATGCTGTTACAGGAGCTAAACTTGACGAAACTGAAAATTATCAAATGGTTGACCTTACGCTCACAGGAAAGTTAATCGGTCTGCCGTACTCTTTTAGAGCATACAGTAGTAATACCACAGCTATTGTTACTAATACAGCTACTAAGATTGCGTTTTTTGCAGAAGCTTGGGATACAGATAGTGTTTATGACCATGTTACAAATTACAGGTATACGCCTGTAAGATGGGGGAAATATCATTTATCTGCTCAAATTAAATATCATAATGATGATATAGCTGCTGCGGGTGAGTCTTATCGCATTTATCTATATAAAAACGGGGTATTATTAAAATATAGTGAGGTTTTTTCTGCCGCAGCAAATTGTGTACCTACTCTTCAGATTTCTACAGATGTACAGGTAACTAGTGGTACGGATTATTTTGAAATTTATACATTTCATACAGCCGGATCTAACAGAAGATTAAATACGAATGACGACAACTCTTGGTTTGCGGGACATATAATAGCTTTATCGAGTACACCATGACCGAAGAAACGGCAAAAGCATTACAAAAATTTCGAAAAGAAATCTGTAAGGATGTTTGTGAACATATTGATAAACTGGAACCTAATTTCGAGAAAAAATTTGAAAAGTTCGAAAAAAAGTTTGATAAAAAGTTTGAAACATTAGAGCTTAAATTCGAGAAGCATGATGTGAAAAAAGATTTTTACTATCACATAAAAGGTCATAAACGAGTGAATAAAGTTGCAGGTGGATTTATTACCGTTATGACCACTGGTTTTGGGTGGATATTTACAAAACTTCCATCTGAATTTTACCAGAGAATTTTACATCTATTTTAAGGAGGTGTTTATAAGATGGAAATACATTACCTTGAGGCCGATTATAACAGAACGAGCAAGAGTGGTTCTATAAGGGTTGTTTACCATGTTCTAAATGATAAGGTGAACAATAATTATCCGGGAGTTACTGAAAGTAAAGTTATTTTGAATATAGAACAAGAGGAAATTGATGCTATTATTTCTGGTTCCGTTTATGAATATGTAAGAACTTATGAAAGGAATCTTACTGATGTAGGTGGTGTGGCTGCCTTAAAAGCTGAAATTAAGGCAACTTATCCGGCTGTTCAAACCAAAGTCATGCAAATGTTGAATACAAATTACAAGCTTTACGGAGATACTGAAACTTACCCGTAAAATTCGATATAATATTAGATAGGTTCATTGGAATCAGCGTTTTAGGAGAAAATTAATGGCCGACATAAAGAAAAACTGGAGTTCCCAGGTTTGGATAGAAGGTGATGCCGTTCCTACTTGGACTACATTGAGCAGTACCACAGAAGAATTTTCTGCAACCGTAAATATGGAAACAGATGGCTATGAAGCGGCCCACGTAAAAGCTGAGGTGGATTTCCAAGGTTCTCCAAATGGGAATATTGAAATTGCTTTTTATGGCTCTTTAGATGGGAGCGATTGGGATTCCGTTCCATTTCATAAAATAACCATGGATAAGGATGCCGGTGACAATGATTTGAGTTTTGTTATTGCAGGATATTCTTATTGGAGAATGGGTTTTGTAAACACGAATGGTGCTGATACTGCTAATAAAGTTCGCGCCTCCTATAAAGGCTGGAATTACGTAAGTACTTAATATTTTTCCGATCGTAATTTAAATTTTGGAGATAATTTGTGCTTACACCTGTACTCAAACCGTCACCTGGTACAGTATTAGATCCTGGCCACCGTTTTGCTCGTGGTCTGATCATTACTTATCTAATAAACGAACGTATAGGTAATACGCTTTATGATTTGTCAGGAAATCAATTGCACGGAACTTTTGCTGGTGGTACTGGAGTACCATCATGGGTTGCCGGTGGAAATGGATACGCGCTCAGTTTTAATTCTACAAATAGCCACAGGATAAATTGTGGTAATAGTTCGCTTTTCGATACTGATGATACCGGAGAATTAACGTTAATAGCGTATATAAAAACAAACGCTTTGAGCGATCGTCACATAATATCAAAGGGTGATACTGGTGATTATCAGTACACATTGAGAATGGACGGTGAAAACGTTCAAATTAATGCGTGGGTGGCTAATGGTGCAGATCATTTAGTCGCTTTATCATCAGCGGTGGTAAATGATAATAAATATCACTTGATAGTCGGAACGATTAAAGATGGTGTCGAAGCGCGTATATATGTCGATGGAGTATTGAGCGGGAGTGATACTTCGTCAGCTGGCACGTGGAATAAGAGCGGTAATGCAAATTTTCTAATTGGCGGTCGTGATGATGGTGCTGGGTATTGGCCAGATGATATAGGATACATTGCTGCTTATAATAGAGTATGGTCTGCTGAGGAAATTCGTGAGTTACAAATTGATCCATTTGCAAAGTTTCGTAATCAGAGAGTGGTTAGTGGGTCTTTTTTGGCTGGGGCAGCTATTAATACAAGGAGTATACCCAATATGGTTAAACCAGTAAGAGGAACTATCTTAAATACGTCTGATTATATAACTCGTGGTTTGATTACTAGTTATCCTGTAAACGAGGGAAACGGTGATAAGCTTTATGATTTATCGGGTAACAATATAGTAGCAACGTTTACCAATATGGATCCGTCTACTGATTGGATTGCAGGCAATTCAGGATATGCTATAAACTTTCCAGGTGCTAATGAGTTCATTCTTATGGAAGATAGTGACGTTTTTAACGGTTTGGGAGAACTATCTATTGAATGTGTCTTTATGCTAAGTGAGTTACCAAGCGATAGAGCCGAGCGGGGATTATTGGTTTCTTTACCTCGTACCGAGGCACCGTGGCTTTCTTTTCGTTTAGGTGTTGATGACGCTTCGGATAAAGTAATTTTCAGTGTTCGGAATATAGATCCAGCATTGGAAGATGTTTTGTCTACAGATTCATTGGTAATAAATACGTGGTATCACGTTATTGGTGTTTATAACGGCATTGATTTGAGGATATACATAAATGGTGTGTTGAATTGTACCCCAGTAATTCAGGACGATTTAATTTTGGATTCGGTTTCAACTGTTAGAATTGGTGCTAACACTGCTTTTGACCAACGTTTAAATGGTCAAATAGAGTATGTTAACATTTGGAATAGAGGTCTTCTTGCTGTTGAGGCATTACAAAGACAATTTGACCCATATCGGATGTATCACTGGCCTTCACGAGCATTATTTTACATGTCATCCATTCCAATTTATAATTGTCCACTTGCATCTAATGCGGCTGGTTCAGGATCAGCTGACGATTCGATGAAGATATGTCCATCATGTGCGCTGTTTGATACAAAAAGTTTACAATGCATGTTTCGCCAAAAATTAATTTATGGACAGGATAATTGGAGAGGTAAGACACTTCCGGCATGAGAGATGTATATAAAATTATTATGAAAATATGAATATTCTATTTTGAAAATTTCCCAATCGTAATTTCAGCAAGGCTGAGGAGGTATGAATAATGGCAAAAGGCACCATAATGTTGCCAGTAACAGCAGCAAAAATATCAGGGGATTTTATAACCAATCCTGCACGTATAGACAATGGTTTGGGGGGTGGCGCATTGTTGTTTGCTGCCGATCAAACCGAAAGTGCCATGTGGGTATTTAGAATGCCAGAGAATTATGGTTCTGCTCTTACAGCTAAACTGCAATATTCTATGGCATCAGCAACGTCGGGAAAAGTTGACATGGAAGTAGAAGTCATGGCCGTAAGTGATGGAGATTCGCAAGATCTGGATACAGCCAGTTTTGCTGCTGTTAATGAGATAGCGGGAGGTACAACTGTACCGGGAACTGCGGGATACCTTGATGAAATAAGTATAACCCTTTCTAATGCTGATAGTTTGACTGCTGGTGATTTGGTATATATTAGGATTAATCGTGATCATGATGATACTGACGATACTGCTGCTGGTGATTTAGAAATGAGAGCTTTGAGTCTCGAATATACAATATAACAGAGGTGAATCATGGCAATAGCAAAACAAAAATACGTTCAGGCATTTGTACAAATTATGAACAGGGTCGTGGATCTGGAACAACAAGCAGATACAATAGTTCAAGAAGCTAAAACAAAATTTCTTGATTTGGGTATAGACTTATCCGACACAAATTTAACGCCAGCACAAATTAGTGCTATTAGTAATCATATTAATAGTTTGAACGATTTAGCCACTGGTGCGGTTGCGACTTTTGTTAAGGAAAAAAACATGCCTTCTCATGGAACAAAACTTATAGACGATTTAGAATGAGTATATTACTTAACGGTACAGATGAATATTTAGAGGGAGATAGTAATGAATCGAGTTTCGATATCGATAGGACAGATCCCTTTTCTTTTTCTGTATGGTTAACAGCTGATACAAAAAACAGATTTATTTTTTCTAAAGCTCCAACTGGGGGGGCATTTGAAGGTATACATATTTTCAATCACACAGCAGGAGGGCAAGTTAGTTTTTATTTAATAAATAACTTTGGTGGTGATAATTATCTCTTTACAGCAAGTACAAATAGTGTGGCGCCCGATGGCAATTGGCACCATGTTCTTGTTACTCATGATGGTTCTGGACATACAGATGGAGTCGAGATCTATATAGATGGTGTGAAAGAAACACAGCAAAGCCAGCATAATACATTAACCGGATCCATATTGAATAATATTGAAATACAATTGGGTGCAAGAAATGCTGCATCGTTTCATGATGGGCAACTTTCTGATGCCGCTTTCTGGGATATAGAACTTACGGAGGCTAATGTAAAATCCATATGGAATTCGAGACAAAAGCATATGCCGCTGCAAATAAACCCATCAAATTTAATAGCATATTGGCCACTTGATGATAAATCGGACGGCACAGATGTTACGGATGATACCTTGAGAGATATGTCGGGAAATGGGAATGGTATTCTTGTAAAAAATGGTGGGATAATGAGAGCAGAGGAATATTTAAGTTATCCTGGACAAATTATTATTCCCAGCAGTTTAGGTGTCCTATTGAAAGTTGCTAATGAGACATTACAGATTAACGAAAGTACTATCAGACTGGGCAATTCAACAAGACTAAAAAATGAAACTGTACAGATTAATGAAGGCACTATTAGGCTGGGGAATTCAACAAGACTAAAAAATGAAACTGTACAGGTTAATGAAGGCATATTAAGAAAGCTTGTTTCCAACAGAATTATTGCTGAAACTCTAAATTGGGGTGAAAATATTCTACGGAAATTGGATAGTATCAGAATTATATCTGAAACTATTCAATTTACAGAGGATTTAATTCGAAAATGCGTTTCTACCAGGATTACAAATGAGTCTATAAGTATCAACGAAGGCATACTCAAGTTTACTGGGATATTTAAACTTGTTAATGAGACTGTTCAATGGGGTGAAGATATTTTAAGAAAGCTGGTAAGCATTAGGATTATCAGTGAAACTATTCAGTGGGGCGAGGATAAACTGAGAAAGTTAAATAGTATCAGAATTATATCTGAAACTATTCAATTTGCAGAGAATTCTATTAGAAAATGTGTTTCTAATAGAATTGTAAATGAAACTATAGGTATTAATGAAAGTACTCTTAGGTTTTCTGGAATATTTAAACTCGTTAGTGAAACTGTTCAATGGGGTGAAGGCATCCTAAGAAAGTTGGTTTCCAATCGAATTATATCTGAAACGCTCCAATGGAGCGAAAGTGTACTAAGGAAACTGGCCAGTATCAGGATTATTGCTGAAAATTTGAATTGGAATGAAAATTCTCTATATCTGAGAGGCATTAAACGAATAATTAATGAAACATTCCAATGGGGCGAAGGAATTGTAAAGAAACTGGCAGTAACGGGTATTGCTGTTATAAAAGTTATAAATGAGACTGTGCAATTTGCAGAAGGTCTTATTCGGAAGGCAGCTTCCATTAGAATAATTGATGAAAGTCTGTCGTGGATAGAATCGTTATTAAAATCTTCTTGGCTTTATCTTTTTAAACCGCAAATGAAGATTTTGAAAGATATGCCACAGATGAAAAGTCTAAAGGGAAGGAAATTCATGAAATGGATACGTTAAAAAGAACATTGAAAATCAGCGTTTCTTTCATTGGTATGTTGATTCTATTGATCTTGCCTTATGGCTTAGTAATATTGGGACAGTGGATAGTAGAAAAAATAAAGCAACTCCCATCAATAAACGAAACCCTGAAAATGAATGAAAATGTAATAGTCATTCTGAATAATGGTACACAAACAAAGAAATATGATTCAAAAAGGAGGATTATGCAATGGAGAAAAGCTTGAAAGAAAGATTGGCCAGTAAAGTAAACGTTATAGCCATTCTAGAAAATAAGAAAACTGGCGAGAAAAGGATAATCAAAACCCATAATATTGTCACAAATGATGGGGACGTATATTATGCCCAGAGTGGTGCTGCCGAATCTCCCACAAATACATTTAATTCAATGTATCTCGGGACTACAGGTTCACCATCTACAGGGAAAACTTCTGATTATAGCGATATTACTTTCCAGAGTGGTAGTGAAAAACTGGTTAAGTCTACATATCCCAAAACCGATGATGGTGACAGTGACAATACGGGAGCTGGTGTTGACAAAGTGACCTGGACATTTGAATATTCTGCAGGTGACGGTAATTGGACGGGTATTACAGAGGGCATAATCAGTATTGCCAGTGCAAGTGGATCGGACCCTGTGTTGACACATTTCTCTTTTGGTGGTGCATTCAATAAGGATAGCAGTACGACACTGAAAGTTATTGTAAACCATGAAGCAAACGGTGTGTAATGGAAGTAATTGGTGATGTAACAATACGGGCAGGAAGTCAGGATTATATCGAGTGGCAATTGTTACAAGAAGATGGTATCACGCCTATTTCGCTTGTAAGTGCTACAAGTGTTACATTAAGATTTAAACATAAAGTAAGTGATGCTGTCACAGAATTTAAAACCACAGATAATCCGCAGAAGCTTTTTATTAAGGATGCTGCTGATGTGGAAATACAATTACGTCCGGCAGTGGCTGATTTCACAGTTGTCGGTAGTTATAAATTTCATACAATAGTAGTCGATGGAATAGGTAATCATCCAATACCAGAGGGTGAAAATTATACATTACAGGTGATTGATAGTTATCCTTCTTCCTAGTTACATGTCGATGAAAATAAATTTGGGGTATATTGTAAATTATTCAAATGTTTAGTATACTTTAGATGTCACCATAACCCTGTGACACCTTGTTTGAAGCCATGAGATGCGCCACAATGCGTCTTGTGGCTTTTTTTATTGCCTTTTATCCTGCCAGAAACATTCTATAAAACACGCATAAAATATCTAATATTAGATATATATACCGGCCGCAAAATAATTATTAACATATATATACGAATCTCCTTGACAATGATTTTCGCGCAGTATAATATCTATAGTTAGATGTCTAACATTAGAGGGGACTATGACAAAAGCACGCATAAAACGAATTAAATGTTTGTTAATAAATTGGGGAATAACGCAACGGGATTTAGCCATAGAAATAGGCAAAACGTATCATGTAGTAAATAAAGTGATTCTGGGAAAGTTGGAAACTCCAGAAGTTAGAAAAAAAATTGCTGTGTTTTTCGACGAATCATATAAGAAATTATGGGGGGAAGATGAATCAGCTTGACCGTGTCGAGGAAAAAATAAATAAAATTATCGCATTTTTAGAAAACGATTTGCTCAACCTCATCAGTGATGAGAGGTTCGTTTGTAAAGATGAATGTCCCGACCATGAAGGGCGGCGTGATAAGTTTGATCAGTCCCCAATGGTAATGTGTCCAATGTTTCAGCGGATATGTGTAAATACAGAATGTGATCCTAAGAAGAAGTGGAATGTAGGTTGAAATGAACGTGTTTTGTGGGATAGGTAAAAGTGAGCAAGAAGAAAACATTGAACAGAGATGGAGAAACGAGCTTACAGAATATCAATTGAAAGGAAACTTAAAGGGTTATGAAACCTATGTTAGTTGGGAATTGTGGGATATTCTTGAAAAGTTCTATCCCGACCAAGAGAAAAAGTTACTGCAATATATCGCTGATAGGAAATGAATAGTTCAGGGCTACTAACAAAAACTTGCAAGTACTTGTACCTCTTGCTAGACTTAAAATATAAACAATATTTTATACGGAGGTACAAGAAATGTTTTCATCTTCAAGTGTCAGAAAAGCAAAAACAGAAACGAGTCAAAAACAGTATCCATTTTGTTTGGAATGTGTGTTTTGGCAGCAAGAAAATTGGTCTGGTGATTCTGGTGATGGTAGATGTCCGTTAAAAGGGGAAGATACAAACGGGTTTGACGGATGCGAAAAGGGGGTTGACAGTGTCAATAATTAAAAAGGGACTGTCGAACCGAGAAAAACGACAGCCCCCTAACTTGGAAAATTGGAAAAGAAACATGATGAGTACTTAACTTATAAGTCTATCATAAAATGTTGAAATGTAAATCATTGGTTAATAATAGTGCGGGAATGTTAGTTTTTGTTCCATATACCATATGGAGCTTCCCTTTTTTCTAACAAGGAGCTGTGGCTCTATTCCCGCACTGCTAAGGAGAGTTTCTAGTGTCGATTAATGAGTTGGAAGGTGGTGCGAATGAATGTGTCGTAGAAATATGTTCCACGTGTCATTATGGACAGTTTCATGAAGAGAAAAAACAATCTAAATTACAAACCGGAGTGTGTACTGAATCAAAACCCATTTTTGTAGGTGATGGATTTCGCAGACCGGAAATTCATAAAACGGATTACGGGTGTACGTTCTGGAAAATTAGCCGCAGAAATGAGTGTAATAAACAGTTGGGAAAAACATTATTAGGGAGGAAAGAGAAGAAATGTCAGTAGATGGAATTTTCAAGGCGTTATCAGATCCTACGAGAGTTCGAATATTAAAAATATTATGTTTGACGGATTTACCACTTCCAGGTGGGGAGATTGCTAAGATTTTGGATGAGCATCATTATAATATTTCGCGCCATTTAAAAATCTTGCGAAAAGAAGGGTTCGTTAAGGTTGTTGAGCAGGAACGTTATGTGTTCTGTTTCATAAAGAGTTCGGATATTCTCCATCATGTGATGTCCATTATAGCTACAAAAGAACCAGAATTAACTTTCCGGGATGATGTTTCGCGTTTGTCAGAGTATTTACTTGCGCCAATAGCTCTTATGAAGAAGGACGGAACGATAATTATAGATTATATTGTTCGGGGGAGAAGGGCATGAGCAAAGTTGAAGGTGGTTATCAGCCAGATCCCAAAAACGGAAATTTGAATACAGGTAATCCGCCTCAAGGTGGTTCTGGTGTGCCTAATACTTCGGATACAGATGAAAAAGTATCTGGTGCCACGTGGGATGTAAAAATAATTTCTGGGGGGATAGATGGGCAAGTAAATTGTGACGCGCTAGCAAGTGAATTAAAGGAATATCTCGATTCACATTATTCTGGGATTGAGATGCCAACTGTCGAGTTCAGATTTAGTGTTGATGCTGATGGGTGTATGTGGGGCGCCTACTCAATTTATTCTGCAAAGATAAAACCAACAATGTGGTGATAAGTGCAGGAAACAGGCAAAAATGGTTTACGGGGATCCATATTTAATCGAAAATGTTGATGTTCGGCTTTATAACCCTAGTAACTTCGGTGATTCATTCTATTGTCAGCCGAACGAGGAATTTTTACATTTGACCGCTAATGACGGTGCAGCCGCTTTACTTTATGACGTTCCGACTATTTATCATTTCGAAATGGGGTAATAATGGGTGTTACATTACAAGAACTTAGAATACGACAAGCTTTGTCCCTAGAAGATAAGATCAGGTTTTCTCAGGTTATGATTCAAGAGTGGTATGAATACTGGAAAACATTAGTATATGTTGCTTTTTCTGGTGGAAAAGATTCTACAGTTCTTCTCCACCTTATCAGATCGATATTTCCAGAAGTACCGGCCGTATTTTGTAATACCGGCTTAGAATTCCCTGAAATAATCCAATTTGTTCTAAAAACAGAAAACGTTACAATCCTTCGGCCTAAAAAGACGTTTAAACAGATCATTAATAAATTTGGGTATCCAGTTATTTCAAAAAAACAAGCACAATATATTTATGAGGTACGAAATGCTAATGGAGATACTGCAACAAAGCGCTTGCGTTTAACAGGTATATATCCGAATGGCAAGAAGTCTCCGATGTCAGTATTGTCAAAAAAATGGCGTTATCTTGTAGATGCTCCTTTCGGGGTGTCTGAAAAATGTTGTCACATTATGAAAACGTATCCTGCACGAGCTTACTCAAAGCGATCAGGACGCTTTCCTTATAGGGGTATTATGGCTAGTGAGGGGGGAAACAGAGAACACAATTATTTAAAGTATGGCTGTAATGCATTTTCTCTATCATCACAGCCTAGGTCTGATCCTATATCATTTTGGACGGAAAAAGATATTTGGAATTATATCGAAAAATATAACGTTTCGTACTCAAAAATTTATGATATGGGGTATAAGCGGACAGGTTGTATCTACTGTGGTTTTGGTGCGCATATGGAAAAGTATCCAAACAGATTTCAACGATTGCGGCGAACACATTTCAAATTATGGAAATACTGTATGGATCAATTGGGTATGAAAGAAGTCCTTAAATATATTGGGATTCCTACTGTTGTTAGCGGGGAGCAATTGGATTTAAAAAAATACTTGGAGAAAAGAACATGAAAAGAGACATATCAGAATTTTTTTCAACACTAAGTGAGAGACTACAGCTCTGTATCTGTTTTTCTTTGTGGTTGATACTTCTATTAGTATGCCTCTCTTTTGTTTTATCGTTAGGACTACTTCAAGTGACAATAGTAGGATTTAACTGTATAAGTTCAATGTTCGAATGCTTGAAGCCGGATGGAATATTACAAATATTACATGATGCAAATGGAAAAAGATCCGTTAAGTGTAGTTCAAGAAAAAATAAAGGAGCGTGAAAGTGATTTTAGACTCTACAAGGGAAAATATGGAGAATCTACGGGTAGCTACAAATACAAAACAAAACGATTTTAACTCTATAGAAGAGGAGGAAATTTTCGAGGTCACTGTAAAGAAGAAGAAAAAAAACAAGGAAATAAAAACAGGGGGGGTAATAAAAATCCATGGGTGTAAGAGCGACAACAGTCATAATCGATTGTGACTGTTGTAAAAACAATACAGTGAAGGGGGTTCCGGTGGTTATTCGCTTACCTTCGGTGGAAATGTTGGTAGCCGGGATTGATGTTAAGGTAGAAATAAGAGCTGATTTTTTGGGTTGGGAATTCTTCGCCGGGAGTTGGTATTGTCCCGAATGTAAATCTAAAAAAGCATCATAAGGATATTGTTTATGGGTAAATATAAGAAACTTGTAAAACTTTATAATCGTATCCCTTTAATGAAGTGCAAAAGGGGTTGCAATGAATGCTGTAATTCTGTGATTTTTAGTGAGGTTGAGGCAAGTAAACTATCGAAAATTCATAGGATTGCTTTGAAAGTTGCTGGTAATTCAAGTTTGCGCTGTTCGGACATAACGTCAAATGGACATTGTGTGTTTGCTTCAAAAAAGGGATGTTGTATTCATGATGTGAGACCGTTTTTGTGTCGGTTAAAAGGAACGGTGAAGTCAGAAACCCTCAAATGCGAAGTCGGGGGAGAATATCAACCGGGTGATTTTTTGAGTGGAAAAACAGCTCGTAGGCTAATGCAGGAATATACATCTAAATTTTTTGATCCGGTTGATGTAGCTGAATGGAGGTTCTGGTTGAAAAATCAGTGATTATGAACGGGATCGGTATTATGTGTTTCATTGTGGTTGTCCACCATATTGATATCCCCTCCATATTGTTGTATAATTTATATGGAGGCATGTATGAAAAGAGATAAAAATGGCAGGTTTTTAAAGGGGTTTAGGCATTCAGCTGAAACAGAATTTAAAAAGGGGCACCATTGGAGAAAGAGTAAAAACTTTTGGAATAAAGAATGGCTAAAAAATGAATATATAAATAAACAAAAGAGCGCTCAAGACATAGCTTGTGAAAATGGTTGCATTGAAAACAATATTCTATATTGGCTTAAAAAGCATAATATTGAAACAAGATCAATTTCAGAAGTAAGAAAAATAAAGAAATGGGGTCTTAAAGGTAAACATAACCCAATGTTTGGAAAGAAATGTGAAAGGAGTTCTAATTGGAAAGGTGGAATAACTCCAGAAAGAGAAGCTTTGTACTGTCAATTAGAGTGGAAGGAAATCGCTGCTTATATATGGGAAAGAGATAAAGGTAAATGTAATAGATGTAATAAAGAAGATACAAATAAAAGAAAGATGCACGTTCATCATATATACCCTTTCTATTCCCACAAAGCAAAGAGATGTGATATAGATCATCTTATTCTGTTATGTAGTAAATGTCACGGATTTATACACTCAAAGTTAAATGTAAACAATGAATTTCTGGAAGGAGGTGAATAGCCATTAAATTTTTAAATCAATCAGTTTTTGACAAATGGCCATTGGAGGACAATTCGATACAAAGTATCGTGACAAGTCCTCCTTATTGACTGGGGGCTACGGAAGTACGATATTCCAGATATCAGGGTAACGATTCCATCAAAACAGAAATGCAACTGTATGGGAAATGGAAATTTACCCAGTGGCCGAACGTGTATGTGTTGTGGCAGCTGGCAGGGACAATATGGGCTCGAACCTGATTTCAAAAAGTATGTTCTCCATACAAAATGGTGGGCAAATGAAGCCTGGCGTGTCTTAAAAGATAACGGGGTATTCTTCCTTAATTTGGGCGACACATATTCAGGTAGTCATAAGGGGGCATGGAAAGGTCATAAATATACCCATGGAAAGCTTGGTATATCATCTGAACACTTGCCTGTAAATAATTTTGATTATGGGAATATTTCAAGAAAATGTAAGCTAATGATACCCCAGAGAATAGTTATTGCGTTAATTGATGGCGGCTGGATTCTTCGTAACGATATCATATGGTTGAAACCTAATGCCATGCCCGAATCATGCGAAGACCGTTTTTCAAAGAAATTCGAATATATTTTCATGCTCGTAAAAAATGAAAATTACTTCTTTGATCTGGATTCAGTTAGGGAAAAATGTAAACCATTAAACAGGTGGGGCGGACCTCGAGTAAAGGAAAAAGCGGAAAAAACTGAACGAGATAAGGTAACAAATCAAAAATTTAACCGGCCTGGCAGACAGGTACAACCTAACAATGGAATGAAGAATCCAGGCGATGTATGGGAGATAAGTACGAAGCCCTCCGGTATAGAGCATTACGCTACATGGCCGGAAGAACTCGTTCGCCGGATGATTAAATGTTCTACAAAGCGAGATGATACAGTTCTTGATCCGTTTTGTGGAAGTGGTATGACAATTAAAGTTGCTGAACAATTGAATAGAAGGGGGGTAGGTATCGATTTAGGCTATCGGGAAATCAGAAAAAAAGTGTGCCGAAACATTCAAAAAGAATTCTAGGAAAATAATTCTCTGAAATGAATTATGGCTACATAAAGAATTTTCGGTAAGTATTGGAAAATTAAAATATAAACCGAAGGGATCCAGGAGAAAAATATGTTAAGTCCAGAAGATAAAAAATCGTCCGATAATGGTGAAAAAGATGATCCTCGTCCTAATAATAGAGACTTTCGTTTATGGGAAACATTCCAAAAAAACGGCATGCTTTGGCTTGTTAACTCAAATTTACATATTTTTGGGTGGAATATCGTAATTGAGAGAGATGAGGACGTTATAGTCGATGTTTTTCCCATTAAAACGAGAAATGGGGGGTTTTCAGCGACCACTAATAAATGGGGAATAAGGCGTATCTCTGAATATATGAAGAGAACGGACGAACTCATTAAAGATTTGGAGGATTATTAGTGCAGGAATTTGCTTACATTTATGATCACGTAAAACGCAAGGTAAAGAATGAAAGGATTTTAGAGGTGGTTTCCAAGAGCGGTAAATTTCCTCCCGCACAGATCTTTTTTAATACAAAAGACGCTGATGCTTTTAAAAATAAGGCGATAGATGCTGAGGTCGGAAAGCATGAAGGTACCATTAACAAGTTGAAGGGGATAATTAAGATATTAAAAACAGGGAAATTTTCACATGTTGATAGTACTAAATAAAGACGAAGTGAGGGCGATAAAGGCTCTTAAGCGTTTGGCGAAGATATGGCCACAATCTTTATCGCTGCTTTCTATGTGCAGTGATTTATGTGTCATGAAGACCGATCTGTGTCATGTATGGCCGGTCGGGACTTCTAATAATGCGAAGGAAGGTGTGAACCCTGATGCCCAGGTGTGCAAAATTGAGGGTATTCCTAACGATGGAGGGGGGTGGTAAAGAATACAGAACAGAAATTAATCTTGCATTGTTGCCCGCACACAAACGGGAATATGCTTACAAGAAATTTTTAGAGTTGATGAATGCCGTTATATCTGAGAAAAACGAGGAGGAACTTTCTGGCAAATCGGAAACAGTACCAGAGGATAACGCCGTCATATCTGACGGAGGAATTTCGTAAAAAACAAGGGAGGAAATACATTTGAACATTGATGATCTAAAAATCAGGGCGAAATTAAAGGAAGGTGGAGTAGTTACAGTTCTATCGATTGATGTAATAGACGATGATCTTTACATTCAATATCCAGATGGTGAACGAGACTGGATAGGTAAAACAAAGGTTGAAACTCTTATTCGCTATACCTACAGGTTAGACAAAAAATTCAAGCCGATTTATGAAGGTGACTGGCTTAAGGTTCCAGGGGCGACTAATAATGGTGAAGTTATCTGGGATGATGAAGCATTACAATGGAAAATCAGTATAAAAACGCGGAACGATTGTAATCTTAAAGCACCATTTATCAAAGGTGTAGAAATTATCGGTAGTAATTATAGCGGTTATACTGCTGAGGCACAGAAACCTGGACAGGTATTGCAAGGACCGGCAGCATAACTAAAATTATTAATAAACGGAAAGGACCGGGAGGGTAAGATTTTGAAATTTAATTATGTTCATGACAAGGTTAAACTTGCAAGTACAGGTAAGGTCTGTAAACTTTTATCTGTTGATCATGTAAAACGAACGGTACGTGTTTTGTACTCAAATGGTCAAGGACATTGGGAAGAGATGTCCGACATAGAAAAACATATCAGGTATATATATAAAAAAGATGTGGACGGTAAACCAATTTATGAGGGGGATATAGTAAAAATTCCAGGTTACGAAGAACAGGCTTTCGTTGTATGGGATGAAGTTGAACTTGGGTGGAAATTAAGCACAGCAAATAGTATGTTTGTTTGTTCTGCATCTTTTAATACAGGGAATATAAAAAAATTCGGTTTGAAAGTCATTGGCAGTATTTACGATGAATAATTCCGAATTCCTAGACAATCTTACGGAGTTCTTTGCCTCTTTCGAAAAAATAGGCAAGGCAGAATTGGAAGCAGAACTAAGAGAAGTCAGAGTTTAATGATTTTATTTGTTCCAAAGTAAGAGAAATCGAAGAAAAACAAGGTGATTAAAAATGAATGATCGTTTTTTAGGAAGATTTGATGATGTCATATATGACCAGGAAACAGGTTTTGAATGGATAGCTGGACCTGATGTTGCCACACCATGGCCTGTTGCAAAAAAATGGGCAGAGGATATGTATACCGATCGGAAAAATTGGAGAATGCCTACAAAGGAAGAGTTGAAAACATTGTATCAATTAGGATTAGGTAAATGTAACATCTCCCCATTATTTGAGATGAGAGAATGTTACGAGCAACCTCGTGGAATTTTTGTATGGTCAATAGAAAGAAGGGGTTCCATGAATGCATGGGGGTTTCATTTTGAAAAAGGTGATTATCGTTGGGCTAATTGTAAAAGTGATGCTTTCCGGAGAGGTTTTGCTGTACGCGGTTGAATTACATAAATAATAGTCGATAAGTATCAGAAAATTAAAATGTATTTCAAGCGATCCAGAAGAAAAAATATGTCACCTTTAAGTAATGGCGGAAATATATAAATGATAGAAGTCAGAAATAAGCTCATAAAAAAGTCAGATCATAACGGTAGGTTATGTTCTGCCATAGATGAAAATTGTCCTTGTAGAAAATGTTATCGTCCGCATGATTTCAGAAAATCATATGATGATCCCCATGATATGCGATGTGTAAATAATTATAACCATGGGTGTCCTGATCCGGTGCCACAACCGGATCATATCTTCTCCAGGAAAAAGTGCAAGAGATGCGGAGAAATAGAGAATAAATAACTTGACTCCTATTTTTTTCTCAGTATACTTTACTAGTAGACTACTAGTAAACGAATAGTAAAGTTTGGAGTTTGAAAATGAAAATTGATGTTAAACGAATAAGGAAAAACCTAGATTTAACACAATATCAACTAGCCATTGAACTTGAGCTTTCTCCTTCGGCGGTTGCGAAGTGGGAGGCTGATACACACCAACCCAGTAAAAATTCAAAAGAAAGATTGCAAGAACTGGCAAAGAAAGGAGGAATCGAATTTTCAACAGTTCATTAAACCGAGTATAAATGAAAGTATTGTTGAAACAGTAACAAAAAGGAAAAGGAAAAGAACGATGGAAAAGATAAAAACGACTTATTCCATGTGGAATAAGTTTCGAAGCTGCCCGAAATCCTGCCAATTCCGATACCTTGAAAATCTCGTTCCCTTGAAGAAAGATTCAAATTTGACCTTCGGTTCTGTTATCCATGAGTGTCTTGAATGCTGGCATGGAGATTATAATGTCGGTATGGTGTATAAGATTTTGGATGAAATGTATCCGGAAAGGGCTACCAACGAGAATCAGAAATATACCTATCGGTATGCCCGTGCAATGATGACGGGATATTTCCAGGCATATGTATCTGATAAAGATAGTTTTGAGGTTGTTTGTCTCGAAAAAGAATTCCAGGGGGAGATTATCAATCCCAAAACAGGTTCGTTTTCCCGCAGTTTTTCTTTTGCCGGAAAAGTAGACGGGGTAGTAAAAGTAGCTGGTGAGCACTATTTGTTGGAGCATAAAACGGCTTCAACAATCGATTCCACTTATATTGAAAGACTTTGGAATGATTTTCAAATCACCCTTTATTCCTGGTATATGAGGGAAGTGTACAAATATCCTATTGTAGGGATTATTTATAACATTTTGGGAAAAGCTAAGTTAAAACAGGGTGAGGGTGAAACAGAAGCAGAATACGAAACCCGCCGACAGGAACTTATTGCCAAATCAAAATCAGGAAAAACCACCGCCAAAAGGAAAATGCCTGAAACTGATGAAGAATATCATGAACGACTACAAAAAAAATGTAGTGATCCAAAAATGTTTCACAGAGAAATTATCTATATTTCCCAGGATCGTTATGCCGATTTAAGGCAAGAATTATGGGAATTGTCTCAAACATTCCTTTTTGCCCGTAGGAGGAAATTCTTCTGTAAAAATACTTCTTCATGTTATCAGTACCGGCGGCAATGTGCTTACCATCCAATCTGTACCGCAAAAGATCCCCAAATGGCTATTGATAACTTTTTTGAAAAAGTTGAGCCCCACCAAGAATTGAGTGTAGGAAAAAGTGAAGACGAAACTGTAGCAGAACTATCATTCTAGTAATCAGGAATGTAAATAAATAAAAGGATTTCAAGTAATGGAAAAGAAGGAATCATTAAAATTGCCGGTAAATAAAACACTGGCGAGGTCTGAATTGGAGAGTTTTTCTATTCTCATCCATGGAATGCCGAAAATAGGTAAGTCCACTTTTTGTTCTAATGCAGAAAATACTCTGTTTCTGGCAACTGAACCAGGACTGAATTCGCTGGATGTTTATCAGTTGCCGATAAAAGACTGGCCAAGTTTAATGGACGCTTGTGGCTTGATAGCAAGTGGTGATCATAAATATAAAACAATTGTTATAGATACGATTGATAATGCGTACAAGCTCTGCCAGGCTTATATCTGTTCAAAGTACAAGATTGATCATGAATCGGACATGGGTTGGGGTAAGGGTCATGCTTTCGTTAATAACGAGTTCCAGCGGGCAATAAATAAAATGATTGCCATGCCGTATGGTTTGTATATGATCTCTCATTCGCAAGCGAGGGAAATTGAAACCCGGACGAGCAAACATACTAAAATTGTTCCCACTCTGCCGGATAAGGTCGGAAAGATCATAACTGGTATGGTGGATATGATTCTATTCTGTGATTTAGAAATTGTGAAGGATGACAGTGGTAATGATATTTCGAGACGTGTTCTTAGAACAACACCCAATATCTACTTTGAAGCAGGTAACAGGCTAGGTCTATCACCAGTAATAGATCTGGATTATGGGAAATTTAAGGAGGATTTTATTGCCACGATGAAGAGGAGGGCGGTAAAGGGCGAGACGAAATCCTCGCAGAAAAAAACAGAAAAAAAGTCATAACGAATACAGTAATAACCGTACAGTAACCGTAATAAATTTACAGGAGATTAAAAAATGGAAGAAACTGAAAAAAATGAGGACTTTGCAGGCGACTTATCACAATTTGATGATGAGTTTGAAAAAACCGAAGCTGCACCTCCAAATGAATTTGTAAAAATTCCAAATGGTAAATATCAAGTGGTTGTTGACAAAGTTCGTCTCGATAGGGCACAAAATTCCGGGGCTCTGATGCTTAAATGGGAATTGATTATTATCGGTGGAAAATATATAGGGCGACGTTTGTTTAGAAACAACATGATTGCTACACCCGAAAACTTTTCATGGCTCAAGCGTGATCTAATTAACTCCGGTGTCGAGATTAAAAAAGCTTCTGAACTTCCTGGCCAATTGAACAATTTGCTCAATATCCTCCTGGAAGTAGCAGTAAGGAATACGAAAAAGAACGACCAAGAAAATGTAAATGTCTATATCACCAAGAAATTAAAAATAGAGTTGCCGGAGGCATACATAAGACATATGGAAAGTAAGGACGATTTCAATGCAGAAGACATCGAGGCAGGTAAACTCAAGTTCTAAGGTATCTATTCCTACTATTGTAATAGATACCAGGGAGCAGAAGCCTTACGTCTTTACATCTGGCCGGGTTGGGAGTGTTAAAAAAGCACTCCCGGCCGGGGATTATTCCCTCGAAGGGTTTGAAAGTCAAGTGGCTATTGAACGTAAGACACTGTCTGACTTGGTTTCTACAGTAGTGCATAGCCAGGAAAGGTTTAAGCGAGAATTAAAAAAATTATTAGAATATAAATACGCATTTATAGTGGCGGAATGTTCTATTGAAGATATTATCCTGCATCGATATAGGTCAAAAGTAAGCCCTAAAGCTCTTTTGGGAATTTTATCCGCTATTATGGTCGATTACATACCCATATATTTTGCTGGAAATAGGCAATGTGCCATAGTTTTAGTAGAAGCTTTATTATTACGTTGCTATAAAAGGATAGGAAAGTAGATGCAAAGCAACACACAAAACAAGGTTACTCCAGAGGCAAAGAATAAAATTGAAACTATTATCGTTGAATCGATGATGGCAAGAGGGATGACGGAGGAGGAAGCATTCGCTTACTTGTCAAAAGTTAAAGAACCTCCTCTTCCACCAGAAGAAGAGAAAGAGGACAACAATAAATTTACAGAAGAAGAATTGCTTGAGGAGCTTGATAGAAAATCAAAATATCTTTCTGGGAAAATAATAAAAGTATTCCATTCTTCTGATAAGTTCAGTGCAGGAATCATAGAATACAAAGACGATATGTTCGCTTCCAATAGTTGTTTTTATGGAGATACGGTTACTGGTAAATTTGCAGGAAAAGTAAGTGTATCTGTAGGCGAGCAAGTAAAATTTGAAGGTGAATGGAAACAAGTACCTAAATGGGGTAGGCAGTTTATTGTAACGGGAATCGTACATGAAACTGTACTGGATGAAGCAGGTCTGTCGCATTATTTAAACACAAATCCAGCATTCAAAGGAATTGGTCCGACTAAAGCGGGAAAAATTGCCTTCTATTGTGGAAAAGATTTCGATCGAATATTACGAGAAGAGCCGGAGAAATTAAAAAAGGTTGCTGGACTGTCTGATAATGACATAGCAATACTGATAATGGAATGGGATTCCAGGAAGGAATTTAATTCGTTATCAACATGGTTGGCCAGTTATGAACTGACACATAACCAGATAACTAAGTTAATCGAAAGATTCGGTCATAATTTGAAACCCATTTTGCAGGATGACCCTTATATTCTTTGTCGGGAAGTAGACGGTTTCGGTTTCGTGAAAACCGATCAGATCGCGCTCAAAATGGGTATCAAAAAAACTCATCCGATGAGAATACAGGCTGCGTTAGTCCATGTTGCAACTCTTCGTGCTGATAATGGTGGACATTGCTGGACTGAATCAAGGGAGCTTGTAAAACAAGCATCGGAACTTTTGGCTATTGATAATCTTGATTCAGATATGTCGATTGAAACGGAATTAACGTGTTTAATTGGAACGACTGTCCTGGCGGGGCACTGTGTAAATGACAACATTTTAGTAGCATTACGACTTATTTATGATAGAGAAATGGAGCTAATAGACATTTTTTTCAATTGTGAAAATAATTGTTCAATCCCGATCGAAGACACTGAATCAATTTTAGAAATTGTTGCTCCATCTCTTAACTTGAGTCAACGGAATGCCGTAGAAATGGTTTTTTCAAGTAAGTTTTGTGTCATTACTGGTTCTGCTGGGAGCGGGAAATCTTATACTGTCGGTGCCATTATTAAAGTTTTAGAAGAATACAATGTTTCGAATACTTCACCATATTCTTTTGCAATTGCTGCACCGACTGGAAAGGCTGCAAAACGTATAGAAGAACTGTCCGGGTATGAAGCGAAAACAATTCATCGTCTGCTCGGATATTCGAATAATGGTTGGTTTCACAATAGGAAACGTCCTCTGACTCATGACTTTATAATTCTCGATGAATTTTCAATGGTCGATGTAAATTTAGCTTGGCGTTTTTTTAGCGCTTTGAGTCCTTATACAAAGGTGATTTTAGTCGGAGATCACAACCAGTTGCCTCCTATAGGTCCCGGAAATATTCTAAGAGATTTGCTCGACAGGCAATTAATTCCTACTACTATTCTGGAACAAGTTGTTCGACAAGCGGGAATTCTTAAGGAAAACTGTACTGCCATTTTGGGGGGTAAAGTAGCAAATACTGCTCCTGGAGTTGATGGAACATTACGTCCGTGGTATGTATTCGATAGACTCGAAAAAGATTCAACTGTACTTTCCGCGCTTATCGATGCCATTGAGAATAAGTTGCCTGATCTGGGAGTAGATATAATTAAAAAGATGCAGGTTCTAACTCCTACCAAGAAAGGTAAACTGGGTGTCCTAAACCTGAATATCGAGTTACAGCGTATTATTCAACGTGTTCACTTTGGAAATGAAATAGATATCGTTTCGGAAGGGAAAAAGCCTCCATTCTATAGTGGCGATAAAGTCATGCAGATGAGGAACAATTATAAATTAGAGATAATGAATGGCACCGTGGGTTTTGTTACGTCTACTTGGTGCGAAAATGACCAGAGAGGGAACAAGTGTAATTTTATCTCAATTGATTTTGGCAAAGAAGAAGAAACCAAAATTATGAAAGGTTCAAGAGAATACAATGATATTTCACTTGCTTACGCATGCACAATTCATAAGTATCAGGGTTCAGAAATCCAGTGTGCTTTAATTATTATTCACAATTCACATTATTTCATGCTTCACCGTAATTTACTGTACACAGCAGTAACCCGTGCTTCCAAGGTAGCAATACTTTTGGGGAATTGTAAGGGGATAAAATCAGCAGCTACAAGACAAATAGTTGATGATAGGAAAACCTTTTTATCGATAATTTAAAAAAATGCTTGCACGTACTTGCAAGGCGTTGGCGTTTGAGCTATACTTTATTCTAAAGCAAGGTAATTAGGGGTGGTAGAACATGAAGACGTTCGATGTACGGGCTTATTATGATCAATTGATTTCTTCGGATATTGGAAATGTAGCTCGCGATATATTAGGTAGTTCAATTATTGACGAACAGAAATCAACTCTGTTTATTGATTGTCCCCACCATTCTTCCACTTCTCACCGTTCCTTCCATATTTGGCTAGATAAACAAGGCTGGTACTGCCATGGATGCGGTACCGGCGGTGATGTTTTACAACTAGTTGAATTTGTTCAATCAGGGATTGTTACCCGTGGACATTCGGGAGTAATGCCTGATTCTCACAAGGTAGCGCGCGATTGGCTGGCGGAAAAGAATGGCCTGCCTCTCCTAGGTCAAGTAGGTCTTTCACCGGAAGAAATCAAAAAATTAGAACAAACACGCGCCCAAACCATGCGAGCATGGGAATGTCTCACCGAAACTACAAAATTTTATAATATAAAATTACTTAAAAATACAAAAGTTCTCACTTGGATATTTGAACAATATTCCTTTGATGAAAAAATCATAAAAGATTTTCTGATCGGGTATGCTGATAATTCCGGGTTAATAGAACACCTTACGAATCGAGGGTTTACGCTTAGAGAAATAACCTCTTCCGGTGTATTTCGTCCCGATAACAATAATGAGGAACTTGTACATCCCACCTTTATAGGAAGAGTCATCTTTCCATATATGTCAAAAGGGCGTGTTATTTTCATGATAGCCCGTAAGACACCATGGACACCTGACAATAAATATGAAGCAGGTAAGTACAAAAAATTACCGATATACGATTTCAAAAAAAGGCCATGGATTAATAAGGAGATTGATAACAGTACACTATTCAATGAGGATATTCTAACCAATAAACCTGAATATGTAATTATTACTGAGGGGATTACAGATTGTATAAGTCTTATACACCGTGGTTTTCCTGTAATAAGTCCAGTTACTGTTAATATCCGACACGATGATTGGAGTAGAATTATTCCAAAATTACAGGGGGTTAAGAAAGTAATCCTTTGTCAGGATAATGAGATTTCGGAGGCAGGTTGGCAAGGTGCCCTTCGGTCTGCAAACAGATTGTTAAAAGAAAATATAACATGTCGAGTTGCCCAGCTGCCACTTTTTGAGGAACAAACTGAATCCCGCTGCGCCTTAAAAAAATTCGGTATTTTTGCGGGCATTGAACCGAAAATCCTTAAACAAATTAGAAACGAAAAAACGGAAAATGAACAAATAGAGATAGCAGGTTTAATCGAAAAATCGAAAATTGATATTTGCTCGTTTTTTGTTTCAGGAAAGACGGAAGAAGATTTTCAAAAAATAATCGATTCGGCATTGTTGCCAGTAGAATTTGCTATAAAATCTCTCCCCGATGATTTTAGTACCAGTGATAATCTTGGAACGTTACACAGTATCTTAATCGAAATCGGACGGCAACCTAAACCTGAACAAGATAAGCTCCTAAAAGTCTTACAGGAGAAAGTCAAAGAGAAAATCGGTTCATTGCGCGGAGAGATGAAAGAAGCCGTTCGCAATGCCAGTGTTGAATCCAGGGAAAAAACTAAACAAAAAATTGAGCGGAAATTTGGCGCACCCATTTTCAAAAAGGGGAATCGGAGTTTTTTTCTTGTTAATAATACTATCGTGGAGCAATTCGTGCGTGAAACACCACAAGGACCTATTGTAACCTCTCAGGAAATTTCAAATTTTCATATCAAAATAGTCAAAGAAGAGATAAGTGATGATGGGGAGGTAAAAACTGACGGTTCAACTATTTCAGGGAAATTGTTTATAGGAAAAGTAATCGCTGAAAACTGGGAAAGAGATTTCCGTATTGATTCTGACTTTTGGGGGAATAACAACAGACTGTCTGCAGCGATATCAGCGCAGGCCGGTATACAGGCAATGTTTTCAACTAGGGATATCGATATGATACGGATAGTCTCAGCCGCAGTTTGTGGAATCCCAGAAAGATTGACTATATTTTCAATATTCGGTGTTCATCCACAAATAGGGTTTGTGACACCTACGCTTACTATTTCTAAAGGAAAAATCATTCCGACCGATGAGACACAAGCAGCTGTTAAGGTAAGTCCTGCATACCAAAAGGCTCAACGGCTTGATCTAGAATCTTCGACTATCGAAGAAACGAAAGACGTTATTGAACATTTATTGACTGATCACCTTGATTTACAGCCACATAAAGTAACAATGCCGTTGCTTTCACATGCATTTTTAGGACCGCTTTTATTTGGAATGGATTTGGTAGGTGAATTTTCTCCATATGTTCTTTTCCTGGTGGGTTCTTCTGGCAAGGGAAAAACTGAAACGGCAAAATTAGCTCAATCGATATGGGGCAACTTCCAATTAAAAGAACATTTGGCCTCATGGGGCTCAACTCCAGAAATAAATCGTCAGGAGGCTGCCAGATGTCGTGGTGCACTTTGGATTATTGATGATTTCAAACGAGCAAAGATAGGAAATTCTCAATGGAATAATGCTATCCGGGTTTTGTTAGATTATGCCGATTTACAGGCTCGTAAGCGGGCGACTCCTGGTTCAAAGGTCATCTCCGGGTATGCAATGAAATGTATGCTTTTGATCACTGGTGAAGATATTCCAACTTCTGAAACAGCATTGTTAGCTCGTTCTCTGATGGTGGAATTTCATGGCAGGAAAGATGTTGATAGATTCAGAAAATGCCTTCATCGGCAGAATGATTATCGTAAAATTCCGGCTCATTACATTGCTTGGTTACAAAAACAAGATAGTAAAGACTGGCGTAAACGTATCAGAGGTTTCTTCGATGGGTTTAACAGCTTCATCGATGAAAAGAATTTGGATATTGATAATTCTAGGAGGCTAGCCTCTAATGCTGCTTTGTCTGCTTCTGGATTTTGTGCTTTCTTGGATTTTTCTGAAAGTATTGGGGCAATAGATAGGGATACTGTTGACAAATTATTTTTAGAATATTGGGGGATTCTTACTGATATCCTGGAAAATATGCTTGTAGAGGTAGAGGAAGTAAAGCCTGTCCGTATTTTTATATCAGCACTTACAGAGCTTATAAGAACAAAAAAGGTGGCAATACTATCATCTGAAAAAGATACTACATATGATACGAGGGTTCCAATAATAGGCTACAGGAAAGATTTCGGGGACACTCTCTGTTTGTTTCCGAAAACAACAATGGGGTTGGTCAGGGAGCATTTTAGGCGGGGTGAGGATGAAAGTCTTAACTTTTCGACAACGGCTATTGGTAAACAGTTGGCTGTTGATGGGTATTTGATAAAACCACCCAATGAAAATAGGCTGACGTTTGTTGAGCGCGTTCCTGGCGGTGGTGCGGGGCGGTCGCCGGAGCGGGTATGGCGGCTAGATATGACTAAAATTGAAGGCTTGGCAGGGTGGATAGAATGACTGTTACCATTTTTATATTAGCATATCTCTTTGATTTTAAAGCCGTTGCCGGAAAATGTTACCACCGTTACCTTTTTAAAAGTGAGTGGTTACACTTTTTTTGCCGTTATTTATTTGAGAATAAAGGCTTTTCTCCGAAATGTTACCATGTAACCAGAAAATTGAAATCATATATATACATATATATACGTACAGAAAAAAAATATATACATTTATATAATATATTTTCTCACGCGCATATAGGTATACAGTTTGTGGTTACATGGTTACATGGTAACAGGCAGGGAGAAAAGCCTTATATTACATATAAATATATATATAAATGGTGTTACCATTAGAAAAAAAATGGTAACAGGTAGATGTCATATATAGATATTAATTAATAAAAACAAGGGAATAAGGGGGAAAATAAAATGGTAACAGCAAAAGGGGTTCAAGGGAATGAGTGAAATTATGTATGTTTCTTCTAATTTGGATATAGTTAAAGTTGAGAAAACTAAGACTGATGTATATATAAATCAGTTGTTTATTGATGGAAGAACTTATCTGATTCTTACCCCAGGTTTCTATTCTTGGGCAAGAAAAAATGTAGAAACAGCAAATGTGCATTTTAAAAGCGGAAAGTTATCAAAAGAAGCCTGGGAATCGCTCAGAAAGAAATTTATTGTTGTTCATGAGTATACTCTTTCAGTGTTTACTAATTCAGGTATAAACAAGGCATTAAAAGGAAAACACAAGCCTTTTGTACATTCTGGTGCTCCTATTTTGATAAAGTCTTCCGATCGTGAAAATTTGGACTGTTGGTTATCTGATTCTGTTGTAAATTCTCTTTGTGTAGGAGCGTTGCCGAGAAAAGTAGCAGGATTAGAAAATTTAGAATATGTACTCATCTATTCAGAACTTTTAAAGGAAAAAATAGTTCTATTATTCGTACCCAAATCTTTCAATAAAATTTATTCCATGTTCCCGAATACAGCAATTTATTTCCCATCTGAAATACAAGTTATTAGTAAATTAACAGGTAAAGAAATTCTTCGTGCGCACAAAATAAAAAAGGAATTTAATGGCTTTATTACTAACAAAAAAAAAGTAAAGGGGGTGAGGAACAGATGATGAGTCTTGAGAATTTTATTAAATCTGGTGTCGATCCAAAAGAAATTGATCCTGGTGATATTAAAAACAGGTACGAGAGAATTGTACTTCTAATTTATCAGGATCTACTCGAAATTACGGGTAAGCCGGTGTCCTTTTGTAGCAAGCGTGAAGAACTCGAAACCTTGAAAAGATGGCAAAGTACCATAGAAGATGAGGTTATAGAAGAATTCGGTGAAGTTTCGTAGCTTTATAGCTACAAGTTTGTAGTTTTTTTGATATATTAAGAGTATGGAGTAAATGACAAATGAAAAAGATTGAATTAAAAATTGATTGGAAATTTGATGCCCTCGCTATAGTTCGGGGTGAATCAGTAAAAATTCAATTTGTAACTTCTGAAATACCTAAACCTAGTAAGGAAAACTCAAATAGTAAACCAAAGCCTCCTACGATACAAGAGGCCATTATCAGAGTAACGGAAAACGGTCTCCCCCAAATATTTTCTGACGTGATAAAAGTTGTCCCTATGAGTTTTTATGAACCATTGAAAAGCGAAATGGTTGTTGCCAGTGCTGATACTGGGAAAATATGCCTGGAGAAAAAAAAATAATTAATAAATCTTAAGAAACCGTAAACGCTTTTTAGAAAAAGGGAAAGGAAAAGAATGAGTAACGAAATGTCAAAACCAATTGAAGAGATCGAAAAAAGTATTAAAGATGAAGGCACTCCCCCTCTTGAACTTGGTGAAATGTTCGAAGCGGCAAAGGTATCAATTGAAGAACAAAAACGTGTTTCAGATTTTAAAGATGCAAAAGAGCAATGTGAAGCTTTTCAAAAAAACTCTTCTGATGATGAAAAAACTATTTCACACGCAGAAGAGAAAGAAATAGGTAAAAGGATGACCGCTGCTGATGTCGAATTAATAGGAACCATTAGAGAACTCCGTGCCAATTTGGCTGCTGCAAAGCAGAATGAAGCTGCTATCAGAGAAAAACATCAGAAAGCTTTGGATGCTGCGGCTAATTTGGAGTCTCTTCTGGCTGCTAGCAACGAAAGAGAAAAAAAAGGTTTTGAGACTGTAAAGAAATTCGAATCCAATTTTGAAGAGGAACAAGTAAAATATGGCACTCTTTTTAAAGAGTTCGAGTTTTCTAAAGAAACGGCAACGGCTGTTGAGAGTGATCTTAGGCAACAAATTACCAATATAACGGTGAAAGAAAAAATGCTGGTAAGACTGTGTCAACAAACCGCACAAAAATTGGCTAATGCCAGAATGGCTTTGGGAGATTTCGTTTCTGAAATGACTGTTTCAAGTCCACAAACTCCCGGAGGTTAGTATCAACTTTCTGAGGTGGTGATAAATATGTTTACATGTAAAAACATTTATTTAGCACAGGCAGAAGAAATTCAAAAACACCGTTGGATTGAAAGTAAAAAAGCGGGCTGTGATGTCGGAGAATTATGGGCAGCCCGTGACTGGATTAGAAAGTACGCAAAAACTTTTAGGGAAAATTGGAATAAAACAAGGGTTATAGGGAAATGAATTTATTTTTATTGCGGGACAATAAATTAGGTAAATTGCGATTGAGTAAAAGTCGTGGATACAGGTATGAGGATACAGATGTCCTTTCTGGTACAGGTTGGTTTTATATCAATAAAAATTTGTACCCGGATATTACATTCGAAGGTGGTGCAGCAACATTTAAACTTGTCCAAGTGAAAAATGGAACGCAAGAATATTCAGAAAAAAAATGTACTCAATGTAGTGATGGTGGCGGGAGCGAACAATTTGAAATCTGTAATTCGTGCCGAGATATACTGTTAGCGGAAGTGGGTAATTCACAGTGGAATACTGAAAATGCTGTAAATCTATTATACGATGCTAACCATCAACAGTGTCCCCGGCCATATGCTTTGAATAAAAACAGTGATTGTCATGTGAGTGAATTTCATAAATCTTGCTGGGAAAATCGTATAAAAGGTGTTGGATTGAGATGCAATCGTAATGTCATTGCAAGAAGAAAACAAAACAAAATAGATGTGCAGAAGAGAGAAGTCGACCTACCACGTTTTTATTACGAATTTGGATCTTTAGATATATTTTGTGATAGGAGAACAGGGAACAAATGGTCTGCTTTTTCTTGTGCTGATGTATGTGATGTATGTTTTGACGAAGCTTATAATCATTGTAAAAGTATCGGAAATGGTTGGGAACTGCCTTTTATAAATGAACTAGAAATATTGTACCAGCCAAGTCTAAATACGAATCTCAAAATAGATCCAATTTTTGATTTAGATAGTCGTTACGTATGGGCAGCAAACAAGGGTTCATTCGATTTTTTTTCTGGTAATGGACTTTTTCTAAAAGGTCCAGACAAGGCCGTATTATTTGTTATAAAAAGAAGTAAGCGAAACAAACGAGGTGCGTAAATGAAGGCGAAAGTGATTAAATTTCCTACTCTGGGAGATAAATTTTTTGAAGCAGCTCTAAAAAAGAAGAATAAGGTCTGTCCTTATAGAGTTAGGGTCGTTCAGTGTCCCGAAGCTTTTCAGTTTGAATATCTAGGTAAAATTTCAAGATGCCAAACTGGCGACTTGTTAGTGCTCAACGAACATAACGGTATTTTGCCAAGATTTTTTATTTGTAAACCGGATGAATTACATGCCATTCGTCCTAAACCCTGGTTATAAAAACTATTTGGAGAAATTATGGAAAAGATAAAACCAAGTTGTAAAGAATGCTTCTTTAAAGGTGACGAGTTAGGTGGATTTATCGGTTGTGCCTTTTTTTCGACAATTGGAGATATTTTCCCCTTTTGGGCTAAAGGAAAAATGGGAAACATGAATTTTAATGTGCACAACGGTCATGAAATAAAGGACTGTAACGCTTTTTGTGCGTCTGCAGAAGCTCTAAAAAAACAAAAGCAAATATTAAAAGATCAGTTTGCAGTGTAATCGCAATAAAACAATTACGGGGGCAATTACGGAGCCCTCACGGAGGTAATCTTAATGTTGGATAAACAGTGGCAGGAATTTTACCCGGAATTTTCACCAATTGAAAATTGGGGTGATGCTGAAAAAATGGACTATCGGCTCGTTTGGATGTTACACAGGGCTAGAAAAAGCCTGGGACGGAAGTTCTTTATAAACCGCGGTGTAGATTCAGAAGGTTCAAATGTTCATAAAAGTGGGCTTGCTGTCGATTTTAGGGTGGAAGGCATAAAAGATATCATGATTGAAAAGTCTTGTTTGATTAATGCTTATGGAACGACTGGAAAGGTATACCGGTTATCAAAAGCTAATGATCCCGCCATATTTGATTTGGTAAATTTTTTAGGATCATGTCGCTTAGGTTTTTATCCATTCTGGGAATATAACGGAAATATCTGGGGTGGTTTTCACGCTGATGTGGATTTTCCACTTTTAAACTGGTGGAGGGATGAATCAGGAAAATATCATTATAATTTTCGGGTTTAACCTTTCCATATCTTTCATTTAAACAAGGGGGAGGGTGCTATGAGGTGTGAAGTTAAGGGTTGCAATGGAATAGTGTTTTGTGTTCGTATCGTGGATTATGTAACGGGAAAGGTAGGGCATGTACCTAAATGTTATATGTGCGGTCGGTATTTTACTGCTTATACTGTTGAGGAAGCACCGAGGGAAAATAAGAAGAAGATTGAGGACGTTGAGGAATTCTTCAAAAACGAATACGGATTATAGTTGTCCTTGCAAAGGAGTATCTTATGGATTTTCGTGATATCGAGTTAATAGTGTGGGATAAGGTTTCTAAGCAAAGAGGGTATGTATTAGAAATAAAGAATAATTTTTTTCATCCAGTTACTGTTAAATTTCATAGTCATAGTGCGGTGTATAACAGTTGGGACAAAGATTTAGAAATATTAGATCCCGGTAAAGTCTCTATTCCGTTGAAAATAAAGTTATTTGTAATAGAGGAATTCTATAAACGGCTTTATGTTCAATTAAGAAAAAAGAAGGGAACATATTGCAGGTCTTCATGGTCTTCTTTGGAAAGATGTTTACGGTATCGAAGAGTAAAAAAGTATATTTCAACAAGGTAAGGGGGAAAAGTACATGGAAGGGAAACAAGCACTTATAATTTTGGTCGGAAATATAGGTACTGGTAAATCAACTTTTGCGAGGCTACTTGCAGACATGGATAGAAATACCAATGTTGTAGTGTCACTTGATGCTATCACGACTATGATTGGTGCGGGAAATTACGGGAATTACGATGAAAAGAAAAAGCCTCTTTATAAACAAATTCTGGTTTCAGCTATTGAAGCAGGTCTTTCAGCTGGTTTTGATATCATTGTTGATGATACCAATATAGAGGCTAAACGTCGAAAGTGGCTATTAGGAATTGTTAAGAAACGGGAAGTTCAAACGGTTTGTTATAATTTTGGTAAGGGTGATAGCTTTACGTTGTGGCGTAGAATGGCTGAACCAAAAGGAATCAATCCCTATGAATGGAGTAGAATACATCTTAGATTACAGAGAGATTATTGCAAGCCTACCTGTGAAGAAGGTTTTGTTCATGTTTGTAATGCAAATGAATCTTTTAGTCCGAAAAACACCGATTTTTGGTACCAAGAATCCGCCTAACGTTATATTGGGGACTAACGAGGTGTATTATGTTAAGTTTAAAACATTACTGGCAAAAAATAGTATTAGAATTCAGGACGCTCGCTTGGTATCTCGAATTTCATGAAAATATCAAATTGCTGCTGGGTATCTTATTCTTTGCCAGTATGATCGGACTGACAATATTATTCGTGTCCTGGAAGGGGTGAAATTGTGACAACAGTATTTGTTAATGACAAGCAGCTCTTTAAAACGAGAGTCAATTCTAAGGATAATTTTTATAAAGATTATGATGTCGATATGGAAAGTGTAAATAAAATAATCGAAAAAAAAGCAAGAACTAAAAATGGTATCACGGTTCAGTTTATGGGAACGAGTGAGAATCCGTTTGTGAATCTTTATTTTAATCGGGAGATTGTAAGGTGGTAATGTTTAGAGGGAAGGAAGTCTATTGCTTATTTATTATTCTCTTCTGGGTCGTGTTTCAAAGTATTTATCATAGTTTATATGAAATGTTTATTTGGTAGGAGATATCTATTATGTATTTCAAAGATTCATCTAAAGTGCTTTTTGCGGTATTTATTTTTTGGTTGGTTACGATTATTATCCTTTTAAATTCGTTCCCATCGGAGGCAATAACAGCACAATTGCCTGATGGGTCATTTGTAACCGGATCACCCACTATAGCTTTACAATGCTATATTCTCAGTGGAGATGTTGGTATGGAAGGCGGTACCGCTCAATTCAGGTGGTCAACGGAGCCTTCTGTTGGTGAAAAGGGTGTCTGGTCAACGAAAGTGCCGTATACAACAGAGAAGATGGATGTTGATATCCCAGATTTTCCAGTAAATAAAAAAATTTTCGTACAAGCTCGTTTTTGTGACGTTTTAGGTAATTGTTCACCCGTTTCAATTGTTTCTGCTATTACTGCTAGTGGCCAAATTACACTAACAGATGTTAAGCCAGCGGGTACGATTAATGTTATATATTCGATTACGATAAAGGTTCAGGAGGTGCAGTAATCTCCATGATAATAAAAACATTATTCATATTTTTATTCCTGGTAACTCTTGCAAATGCAAACAGTGTCGGTTTCGAGTGGGCTTCAAATAAAGATCATGTTTTAGGATACAAAATATATTACGAACAGTTTCCGGATGTTTGTGGGAAAACTTTTGTAGAAATTCCGATTGAATCGTTGGTAGATTCATCGTATCCAGAATATGTTTTAACCGACCTAGCTGATGGGACATGGTACTTTAATTTGTCGGCATATAACGATATTGGTGAAAGTGAATGTACTTGGGAAATAGCAACGACTTTTGATCCTAATGGTTTCAGCGGTTTTATAAAAATTATAGTTACTGGGAAAAAATAATCTATATATAGAAGGTACGCAGCCATGGAAGAATCTACATCTAGTACTTTAAAAATGAAACTTCATTCAAGAAATTTTGCAGCTGTTAGTGACGGTACAAAAATAGCTGAATTGAGACTTTATGATAAAAAACGGCAATCGCTTAATTTGCAAAGCTCGATTATTTTTTCAGATTCTTCCGATGAGAATTTGAAACCTGTAAAAGTTAATGTGAGGGGATTGTTATATTTTCCAAGTTTTAGGGATGTTTTTTCATTCATTCCAGGTAAATGGCTCGGTAAATCTCCACGTTTAAAGTTTATGGATGAAAATTCATGTCCAGATAATGCTAACGGGTATAAAAAATGGTATAAGAAGGTGGATTCTCTGGAATTACATATCAAAAATGCTGTTTTAGACGAATTAAGGGGAATTTATACTCCAGAACAAGAAAAAGAAAATGGTGTAATAGTAATAGTTCTTGAAAGGGAGAAATTTTAAAAATGCCACAAGCACCGAGGCCGTATCCAGGAAAAGAAAAAATACCAAGACCACCTCCACCACCACCTCCTCCTCCTCCAAGGAAAGAGAGTAAAACGTATATAGTTGTAATAGAGAAAAATATTTGACATTATAGGCAGGCTTGATTATAATTAGAATTATGGATTTAAAAAATAAAATAACCCTACAAGAAGCTGCACAATATGCAGGTGTAAGTTATAACACAATACGTGGTGCTGCAAATAGATTCTTAAAGGTCGATTCTCCATCAAGCTCACTATTAAGATGTGAACGGTCTAAAATTCCTGTTTGTGGGAGTATGCTTATATTTACAACTGAGGTAGATGTAGATAGTTGGAAAAGAAAGCGTAAAAGACCAGGTCAATATAAAAGAGTGAAAAACAACAAATAAAAACTATTTTTTTCTTTACATTATGATCAAGCTCGACTATAATCAAAATATAGAAACAATAATTATAGGGAAATAAAAATGATTAATTTCACGATTCACAATTTACCGGGTGAGGAAGAATTTACGTTCAGGGAATCAAGATGGAAATATGTAAGTCTTCATTATAAAAATGGAGAAAAAGAGCATAGGTATTTCCATTCAAGTTGTGACGTTATTACTGGCAAAAGTGGATTTTGCTTAGCTTGTGGTGCAAGTTCACCCGTTGTGCCGCTTTAATTTTTAACAAGGTCTGGTCGATTTGACCGGACATAAACTGGAGGGTCATTTTATGAAAGTTTTTCCGGAAAAAAAGTCTTCAATTTTTATAGAAAAAAGGGCCGGCAAATTTTCTGCTCGCTGGCGTGGTTATCCTGGAACTCGAACTAAATTTTTTTATTCTATGGGGAAGGCAATTTCGGCACTGATATTACAGTCTCATGACGAATTAACCATTTTTTCAGAAAATGACACAGTTCATTAAATTATGGAGTAAAACTATGAAACAAATTTGGAAACGGGAATTTGGCCTGATTGTAAAAATTCTTGATATCGTAGGTTTAATAGTAATTTTGCATTGGTTAAGTGATATTTGTTGGAAAAAAGCACAAAATGCACTAACAGAGGATGAGAAAGCAAAATTTACCTTTTCAGTGAAGGCTTTTAATGAAATGGAAAAGAGTTTAATAAAAATTAAAGATGGTATCGATCCTAATGAAAAAGAGGAGAATGACATTGAAAGGAACAATTAAATTAATAAAAGAAGATTATCCGTTACGTTTTTGGCAGGGTATATACGTTACTTTACATTGGATGCTAAAAGCAGATTGTGTAAATATCACACCTAAGAAGGTTTCTGATCAGGCTTCTTTTAAGGAGGATTTTGCTCTTAAAAGTCCTAAAGAGCCGATAGTTTTAGGTGACATTTTGATGGAAGATGTTTTTAGGAATGCTTTAATAGCCGACATTAGTGAATTGGAAAAGCTCCAGTTGACAAATTATATGTTTAATTATGTTATGTTTGATAAAATTCTCTATCGTAGGTTTGTTATTGAAGGTACGCCCAGAGAGGTTTGGTTCAATGAAAGGTTTACAAGTGTTCTATTAAATTATGATATATATTATGATGTCGGGGACATGCATGCATATATTGTTAATGGTACTAAAATAATCGGTACTATTATGCCGTCTATTGTGAATATAGATTAATACTCTGCGTAAGGATAAATTTTATGTTTAGAATTAGCAACCGAAAAAATAGTATAGATGTAGATTACAATTTAAAAAACGGGGAACCTTCTGGTGTGTATCGTTATCGTCCAGGTAGGGGAACGTTTAGACAGCTTTTCGGATTAGCTAAAGCTGCTGATAAAATTAAATTTGATTTTAAGCAATTGTCGGAGGAATTTGTATTAGATAAAAAATGCTTTTTGGACCATTACGAGGGTAGAAGGGATGATAACAGTTCTTTTCCAGGAGAGTTCTGGTACTGGATAAAGTCTAAAATATTAGTAATTTATAGTTAGTACTTTATTTATATTTCTCTTGACATCATGATCAAGCTTGATTATAATATATTTATAATCAATTGGGACAATGTTTAACACAAAAAGGAGCAAAAGAATGGAAACGACAACAACAATTTATGCCGGATCAGCTTTCTTAGGAAATGGAGACGAAGTCATTCAAAAAACCAAAAAACTAGCTGAACGCATTGAGCGTTCAGCTAAAAAACACAGTGTTTTCCTGTCCTTCTGCGGAAACATTACATTAGATTTTTTGTGTGAATATAAAAATAGAAATGACGCGGAGATTATAATTAGTGCCTATCGATCAAATGATTTAGTCCGCGACGCAGAGGCAGAAATTAGCGAATCTATTGCTTAGAACCACTTGTGAGAATAAAGAAAGGAATTTTAAAAATGTGGAATGAACCAACCCTTGCAATGCTGGAAACTTTGCCCAAATTGTACGAAACTGAGGATGTACTTGCAGAAGATAAAATAGTTCACATGCATTTTTTTGTTTCAGGGCATGATTGGTATGTTGTTGAATATGATAAAACAGAAAAGCTTATTTTCGGATTTATTCTGAATGCTGCAAATCAGGTAAATGATGCTGAACTGGGATATACGACTTTAAAGGAATTGTGTCAATGCCGTGTTAATCATCTGCAAGTTGACAGTGACATTCATTTCATATCGAAAAAAGCATCAGAGATCAAACAGTTAAGAGACGCTAATGGCTGGACGGAAGAAATTAAGGGAACGGAAAACGAGATTAAGGAAAGGATAGAAAAAAAATACGTGGTAAAAACTACCGCACAGATTAAAAAGCTGTTAAGCAAACAATTTAATTGGAAGTTTTCCGTTACTAAAGATAGGGGTACCGCTTCTCACTGGATCAGTGTTTCTTGGCTTGATGGTCCCACCGAAAAAGCCGTCAGTGCGTTTTGCAAACAATTTAATGATAATAAAAATGATGATCATTCGACCGATTTATGGTGTGGTTCTCAGTATACTTCTACAAGCCGACATGTTACGGCAGGATCATATCTCATGATTATGGATATGGTATGCAAAAGGGAAAAAGTGGATATCCCTCCCTATACCGAGGGTGAATCAAGCCATGGTAAGCATAAATATAAATATGCTTATATAGAAAGAGATTATACAAGTAACATTGATATTGGACACTTGGTATTACAAGAACTCAGCATAACAGATTTACGCTTATAGAAAGGACATGAAACATGAATAAGTACGAATTGAAACAAGAACTTAGAAAAGAGAAGTATGAGGAGCTGTCGAAGAAAGCAGGTGTAAAGTCTACTGTAAATTATGAAGCCAGTAACGAAATAACCAAGTTTATTCCAATGGGACAACCTATTTTAGTTGGTCATCATTCGGAAAAACGTCACAGAAAGGATCTTGGGCGTGTCAATTCTCTTATGCGTAAAAGCGTAGAGGAAATGGATAAGGCCGAGTATTATGCCAATAAAGCCGAATCTGTTGGAAAGGGTGGAATTAGTTCGGATGATCCTGACGCAGTTAAAAAGTTGAAAGTAGAATTGAAGGGGCTCGAAGATTCAAGGGATTATTCGAAAAAACTAAATGCTGAATACCGGAAAAATAAGTCTATCGATGATATGTCTATTTCTGACGGGCTCAAAGTTAAATTGGAAGTTCAAAAGAAAAATTGGTTCATGGGATCTGAAAAATGGGTGCCATGTGAAAGTTACGTGTTTTCGAATCTCGGTGCAAATATCAGGCGTATCCGGAAACGAATTGAAATTTTAACTGTTGAAGCTAACAGAGAAGAAGCAAAGCCTATAGAGCGGGAAGGTTTTACTATTATCGAATCGAAAGAAGAAAATAGAATTATGTTTGATTTCGATAAAAAACCTCCTTATGAAATGCGCACATTGTTAAAGAAAAATGGCTGGCGTTGGACTCCTTCTCTTGGTACATGGACACGTAAAACAACCAACGCCGCTCGAAGTTCGGCTAGTTACTTAATGGGGGAGATAGAAAAAGAAAATTTATTAAATAACGTTTAGCTTCTTTTTTTGCTTTACATTTTGATCAAGCATGACTATAATAATATTAAGGGATTATGAGCATGTTTGACTATAATTAAATTTTTAGCTATAATAAAAGAAAGGGAATGCCATGCAACTAAAAACGAGAAAAGGTTATGATTTTTTTGTAGCAACGTCAGCATTGCAAAAAAGCATCAGGCGGAACAAGCCGGAGGTGGCAGGGTTTTTTGCTATTGAACTTTGGGAGTCAAATTATCGGAAATATGTGTGGAAAAGGCTTCTGACTATTTCCGCGGAGGATTGTGCCGGCATAATTACAAAAGAGATCAAAGCCCTTTACGATTCCTATGTATTTATAAATACGCCTAAACCCAAAGAACCTAAAGGGCGTATTTTCGTGGCCAAAGCAGTACTTATCTTATGTGCGGCGGCTAAATGCCGTGATGCAGATCATTTAACCAATCTCGTATATGACAAAGAAAAGCTTTCTCCAGGTGCTCTCGATGAATTTTTGCAAGAAGTAGATAAAACTGAACGCAGAGAAATTGAGGGTTATGTGTATGATTGCCATACACGGCAGGGTAAAAAAGCGGGCAAAACGAAAGAAAACTTTTTTAGAGACGAGTTTATCTGTTTGAAGCCGAAACAATTGGGACTTTTTGACAGTCTGGTTAAATAGATAAGTATAAGTAATTATATCAACATTTTGTAAAAACCCCACTATATGTGGGGTTTTTCGTGGAGCGTAATAATGAAAATAATCGATGATTTGAAGTCTCTTGCCGTTCCGGTTGATTCAATAAAACTGGATGATCAAAATGCAGTTAATCACCCGCAACGTAATATAGAGATGATAGCCAATAGTCTCAAAAAATATGGACAGCGAAAGCCTATTGTGGTTAACAAAAAGACCAATATCGTAGAAGCCGGTAATGGTACGCTAACAGCTGCTCGAATGTTAGGAGCGAAAGAAATTGCAGCTGTTTTTGTAACCGAATCTAAAAAAAACGCTCAGGGGTTCTCTGTACTTGATAATAGGTCTGCTCAACTGGCGAAATTCAATCCCAATCTGTTAGATATCGCGAAGCTCTTTGAGGGCGAAGAGGATATATCGTTAGGATTTAGACCGGATGAACTTGATTCAATGTTTAATACTGAAAAAGAAATGAAGATAAAGGACAACATTGAAGAAATGGAAATTCAACCATTTGAGCACCATGATTATATCGTTCTGATTTTTAAAGACACTTTATCCTGGACAAAAGTTTTAACATTTTTCGGGATAAAAAAAGTTAACTTTTCTACTACTTCCAAAAAGGTAAAAATCGGTTTGGGAAGAGTTATAAAAGGGGAGAAATTACTTGATTATATTGATTCTCAGTCGGGGAAGAGTAAATAGTATCACGTCTCATAAGCTTTTCCCTTCTGCAAAGTTGGTATGTATAGAGGAAGAAGAGCGGTTATATAGAAATCACGGATTAGAAACGGTAATAATTCCTAAGAGTGTTATCGGATTGGGAGCGATAAGAAATTGGTGTCTTGATAATTTCAAGGATAAAACTGTAGTTATGGTAGATGATGATATTAAACATTTAGCCTGTATCGCACGGGAAAACAGTTTCCGGATTACTGATCCAGATGCGATTCTTCAAATAGTAGAGAATACAGCTCTTTGTGCGGAAGAAGCAGGTACCGTTTTCTTCGGTTTTAATCAGGCATGGGATGTAAGGAAATATCAGGGTAACAGGCCATTCGCTCTCGTTTGCTGGATAGGTGGTGTTGTAGGTATAATCGGTAGGGATTTTCGTTTCGATGAAAATAATAAGTTAAAGGTCGATATAGATTACAGTTTGCAAACGCTGTTGAAAAAACGAATTATATGGACAGATAACAGATTTTCATTTGTTCAGATAAGAAATAATAATACGGGTGGAAATGTGCATTTGAGAAGTTTAGATTTGTATGAGAAGGAGATCAAATATTTAAAAGAAAAGTGGGGAACATATTACAGTGTGAAGCGGACAAGAACCGGGGAAAAAATAGGTATCCGAGTAAAAAGAAAGCAATCTATATTGTTATAGGTGATTCATGTGTAAAAAACATAAAAAAGGTAAGGATGGAAAACATCCTGGAGGTCGTCCCAGATGGGAAGTAACTCCTGAAATGCTTGAGGAAATAATCAAGTTAAATTCTATGCATTGTACTGTTCAAGAAATTGCCGATTGGTACGGAATAAGTAGAGATACATATTATGAGCGGATGAAGGATAACAAAGAGTTTTCCGACGCTGTAAAAAAAGCTCGTGTAGACGGTAAGTTTTCCCTGCGCCGCTGGCAGTGGAAAGCTGCACAAGACGGTAATATTACTATGCAAATATTTTTAGGTAAACAGCCCGATATACTAGGGCAAACAGATAAATGTATAGTTATCGAACGTGATGAAACGAACAAACCACGTCCTCTTGAAAATATGACGGATGAAGAACTTTTGGAAGATGCGGGTATGGACGAACAATGGTAACAGTATCGGAACGACCGACAGAAGTTCAAAAAAAAACGGATGCTACACGTAGAGAGATAAGCAGGAGGCAGCTTCTCCCTTTTACAAAATATACAAAAAGAAATTATCGTGTGCAGTGGTATCACAGATTGATTTGTGAAACACTCGACGATTGGATATCCGGTAAAATCAAGCGATTAATGGTCTTTGCTCCCCCTCGTCATGGCAAGTCTGAACTTGTTTCACGCCGCCTTCCTTCGCTCATTTTAGGAATGTATCCTAATGCAAAAATAATTAGTGCGTCTTATAACATGAATCTTGCGGAAGACATGAATAATGATGTTCAGAAGATTATTGATAGTGAACGTTATAGGTTGCTTTTTCCAAAAACGACCTTGGCCGGGCAGTCCGCACAAAGGTTCAAACTGGGTGGAAAGTTTACCAGGACTTCTAAACAGTTTCAAATTGTAGGGCATGAAGGTGCATATGTATCCGCCGGTGTTGGCACAGGTATTACGGGAAAAGGTTTTGATTTTGGTATTATTGATGACCCTGTAAAAAATAGGCAAGAAGCAGAAAGTGAAACCGTTAGAAATACCGTTTGGGACTGGTATATGTCTACTTTTGAGAGCCGTCAAGAGGGGGAAGTTCCCATATTAGTAACCGTTACCCGCTGGCATGAGGACGATTTAGCAGGACGGTTACTTGCTGCTCAAGAAAAAGGTGGTGAGCATGCTCTAAAATGGAGAATAATAAGGCTTCCAGCGTTGGCAGAGCCGGAAGAAAATCTTGATCCGATGGATGTTCGAGAGGGAGAAGGTGAAGCTTTATGGCCGGGGAAATTTTCCAGAAAAGTTTTATTGGGTAGGCGTGCCACCTTAACAGGGTACGAATGGGATAGTTTGTACCAACAACGGCCACTCCCCCCAGGCGGTGGAAAAATTAAACGAAAATGGTTCAAAATGAGGGACACTATTCCAGAGGGTTTGTCATGGAAACGCTTTTGGGATTTAGCCGTTTCTGCGAAAAAAAGTGCAGATTATACGGCTTCAATTGCTGCTGCTTTAGATGCAGAAGGAAATATTTACCTGCGTGATATGGTTCGTGGGCAGTGGGAGTGGCCTGATGTAAAAAGGAATATTATTGCCACTGCTCTGACTGAGAAGATACCAATATGTGTAGAAGAAGGTGGTCAACAAATAGGATTCATTTCACAGCTTCTCGAAGAACCAGAACTCCAGGGGATTAGTGTTACAGGTAGTCGTCCTGATAAAGACAAATTAACTCGTGCTTTGCCATGGATCGCAAGGGCTGAGGCAGGAAAGATATATTTGATTAATGGTAGTTGGATAAACGAGTTCCTTAACGAATGTCAACATTTTACGGGTATATCGGACAAACATGACGATCAAATTGATGCAGTTTCAGGTGTGTACCTGTTGATTGCTCAGGTAAAAGCTGCCGATTGTGGAATTGATGCGTCTCCGGAAGATTATATGGGTGAACATGAAAGTGTCTGGGGGAATTCTAATTCTCTTTTCTAGATGTATACTATCATTTAAGATATTTTATCCATAGGGTACAGAGATGAAAGATAATTCAAAAAATGTTTCAAAGGAAAAATATGAAAAGCCTATCATTTTAGAAGAAGTTCATATGAATTTTCCTGTTGACCTTATTAAGCAATCAAATTTTCGATACAGTTGTAAACAGTGCTCTTCCTGCCATGGCTGCCGATGAAATATTGCTATTCTCGTAGCATGATTTACAAAGGTTGTCAAATATATTATTAGTTGATATAATTAAACATAAGTGTTGATTTGTCCAAATTGGGGATAATGAGTATATAGGTATTTCCATGTTTTTAGAACGTTTGTTCAAAAAAAATATTTCTGCAAGTGTAGAAAAACAGGTAAAAGAAAAACTGGCTGAGGCGATGCCCTTGTTCCAGATGGGTATCGATAGCGACGATTGGCAATATCGAGCGCTTACAACAAATCCGAATAGAGATTTAAACATTTTCAATCAGGACAGAATGATTGATATCGCCTACTATCTCTATAAAAAAAATCTGACTGCCCGGAGAATAATCGATATTACTAAAGATTTTGTTATCGGTGAGGGTATTCAATTTTCGGCTGAGGATGATTCTGTGCAAGAAGTTCTCGATGATTTTTGGAATGATCCTCTCAATCAATGGGACTTAAAACAAGGTAATAAAGTTGCAGAATTAGGTATATTCGGAGAGCAAATTTATCCAACATTTGTTAATAATGTCGATGGTCATGTAAGAATCGGATATATTGATCCGAAACAGATTTCAAGAATCGAATACGATGAAGGAAATTGTGAAGTTCCCAGGAAGATATTTTTACGTGCTCGTAAGGATGTTGGTGAAGAAAAGTCATTAAGTGTTGTAAATTATGATGACGATCCTAGAAGTAAAACTTACGGGAAATTAGTTGGTGAGTGCTTTTTTTTCGCTGTGAACAAGGTTTCGAATGCCACTCGTGGTACATCTGATTTGTTTTGTCTTGCAGATTGGCTTGACGGATATGATAAGTTTCTTTTTAACAGACTTGACCGACAATCTTTCATGAATGCCTTTGTCTGGGATGTTACGTTAAACACTGCACAGCCCGAAGACATTATAGCCTGGCAAAAAGATCCTAGAAACGGACCACCCAAACCAGGTTCGATTCGCGTCCACAATGAGAAAGTAAAGTGGGAGGCTGTAACTCCCAAAATGAGAAGTAATGACGCTTCTGATGAAGGCCGAATGATTAAAAACCACGTTTTGAGCGGTGCAGGTTTCCCTGAACACTGGTTCGCAGATGGTGGAAATGCAAATAGAGCTACAGCCGGCGAAATGGGTGAACCTACTATTAAGCAGTTAAAATCCAGGCAAAAATACGTAAAATTTGTTTATACATATATTTTTCAGCATACGATTGATCAAGCGAAAATACACGGAACACTCTCAGCAAATGCAAATGAGAAATTTCAAGTAATCATGCCGGAAATATCCGTTAAGGATACTAAGGGGATAGCAACGGCAATGAAGGATATCTCTTCTTCTACGGCAATGGCTCAGCAATACGGATGGATAACAAGAGAAACCAGTACGAAAATTTTTGCTTCTGTGGCTAATCAATTGGAAAGTGTTGAAATAAATGTTGAAAAAGAAATGGTAGCTGTTGAACAAGAAAAAGAAGAGGAAGAGTTCCAAGATTATACGGCAGATGAAAAGAAAAAAGTAAATGAAAAGCCTAAATTAAAAGTGGTTAAGGAGAAAAAAAACAATGGGAAAAGATAAAAAGGTAAAAGGGAAAGAAAACGTATCTGTACCAGTACCAGTACAGCCAGAAACAGAAGAGAGGGTGTGTAAAGCTGCGGATACTGTTGAGATTTTCAAGGAGATTGCAGCAAAAAAAGAAGAGAAAGTTGATACAAAGAAAATGTCAGCTCTTCAAAAAGCTTTAGCTACTGTTGGAAGAACTGAATCAGATATATTTGACAGCAGATATGTAGGTGCAGAACTTGTATCAATTGTTACAAAAGATGGACGAAATTTATATTTCAATCTGAAAAAATGCGAACAAGTAGAAAAACAAGCGGTGTATCCTAAAAACCCATTCTAGTATAAGGTGTACTCAGTTTGAGTAACAAATATGTTTTTATATTTTTGTGTTTTAAAAACGCAAAATTAATTTTTCGGAGGGGTTAGTATGCAGTATACGATAAGTAAACCTCCCAGCAGAATTCGAAAACTCCCCAAACCGGCAAAGAAAATTTGGATTGAGGCATTTAATTCTATTTTTAAGTCTACTGGAGATTCGAAAAAAGCAATCCATGCAGGTTGGAAAGCTGTTCGGGATGTTGGGTATACGGTAAGTAGTGGTGGTAAGTGGGAGAAAACCACAACAGATGATATTCAGCTTTTTGAATTGGCTGCTGCTAAAAAAGAAGATAAAAAAGTAATCGCGGAAGCGGATGAATTAAGTTTATATCAAAAGAGAAATTTAATCGAGCAAGCCGTTGAGGAAAGGTTCGGACAGTATTCTTGGTCAGTAGAAACTTATGATACGTATGTCGTAGTAAAAGTTAATACTAATTCCTATTCATGGGATGAGAATAGTTCTCTATTGAAGGTTGATTATACTTTCGCGGACGATTTCAAATCTGTAACTCTCGCAACCAATACAACACCTGTTGAGAAAAAAACAGAATACGTTGAAGTGGCGGAAGCGACTTTGCCCGTTAAATTTATAGAGGCAAAAGGTAAGAAAGGCAGTTGTTATAAAGTTAGATTGATCGCTGCCGGTCTATCATTAAATAATTACAATTATCCGTCAGATGTTTTGAAAGCTGCTGTGCCTCTTTTTGAGGGTGTCAGAGCGATTGCGCGAAGTGATGAGGATCATGTCAACGATTTAAATACGAATGTAAACAATATCGTCGGTTGGTATGAGAATCCACGTTTCGAAGATGATTCTATCGTTGCTGATTTTATGGTTTCAGCGGCGGCTACAAATCTAAAAGTTATGATGAAGGATGCTTGGGATCGTGGTAAACCGGATCTTGTTCAACTTAGTATAGTTGCATTGGGTACAGGAGTGATCGTTAAGGGCGATGATGGTTCAGAAATTGTAAATGTCGAATCTCTGGTTTCCGTAAAATCAGTAGATACAATTGTTAATGCGGCTGCGGGTGGTGAGCTTATTGAATTAAGAGCAGCTCATATTCCAGTCACAAACATGGAGGAAAACGAACACATGTTATTAGAAAAAATTTTGAAATTTCTGGAAGCAAAATTTCCAGAACACTTCAAAAGAATTAAGGATCAAAAAAATGTAGAGGAAGTTACTCAGATTTTCAACGAAGCTACAGCAAAAATACCGGAGGTTAGTTTGGATACACCTCCCTCTCCGTCTCCTGCTGCCATAGTTCCAGTTGCGGAAGCCTCAACAGAAGGACAAAGCCTTGCAGCTGAGACACGGGTTGAATTGACGAAGCTGAGGGAAAGTATTGCCGCTGAACGAAAGGATCTAAAAAAACATGGTTGTGCTTTGATGCTGACAGAGTCAATCGCGGCCTCTACACTTCCAGAGCCGATGTTGAGTGCGATTAGAACCCGTTTTGATGGGAAAATTTTTGAAAGAGCGGAATTAGATGCTGAATTTGCTTCAAATAAAAAGGTTTTGGCACAAATGTCAGAGTCTGGGAATATTACAGGTTTCGGTGAAAATCGTATGGAAATCGGGAAAGAAGAACGTGATAAAGTTCTTAAAGCTTTTGAAGGGTTTTTTCTCGAAGAGGATGTGGATGAAGTTCCCCGATATGAATCTTTCCGTGAAGCATATAAAGACATTACAGGTGATGTAAAGTTTACGGGGCAACTCAGGGAGGCCAAAAATCTTCATAAGTTCACTGAGTCAATGACAACTGATAGTTGGACACAGCTGTTGGGAGACTCGATAACGCGAAAAATGTTGAGAGAGTATAACACTCCTGGATTTGACGATTGGAAAAAAATCGTTTCCGATATCGTTCCTATCAGTGATTTTCGTGATAATAAACGTATGAGAATGGGTGGTTATGGCCTTTTGCCGTCTGTTGGGCAAACTGGAACATATAATCCGCTTACAAGTCCTACGGATGAAGAGGCAAATTATGCCATTTCGAAAAGAGGTGGCTTGGAAGATATTACCTTGGAAATGATAGCAAATGACGATGTTGGAGCTATCAGGCGTGTTCCTAAAAAATTGGGGCGTGCGGCTGCTATCACCTTGTACCGTTATATCTTTGATTTTATTCTGAATAACGCTACAACGACATATGATTCTGACGCACTTTTTCATTCCAACCATGGTAATCTTGGTTCAGTGGCTCTTTCCGCTGTCAGCTTGTTGGCTGCCAAGGTAGCAATGGCAGATCAAGCAGCTTATGGTGCTGCAACAGATATATTAGGGTTAGTACCTAGATATCTGTGTATTCCGTCTGAGCTTGAGGATGTTGCTCTCAGGCTTACTACCTCTCCCAATGCTATAGCCAATCAAACTCCTCCACTGCGTCAGGGTGATGGTGAACCCAATATCCATGCAACATATGGTTTAAAACCGTTAGTAGTTCCTTATTGGACAGATGCTAATAATTGGACATTGGTCTGTAACCCAAAAGATTGTCCTACTATCGAAGTGGGTTTTTTCCAGGGCAGGCAGCAACCGGAGCTTTTTGTTCAGGATCAACCAAACGTGGGCAGTATGTTTACTGCTGATAAAATTACCTACAAGATCCGTCATATTTATGGTGCCGTTCCTGTAGAACATAGAGGAATGTATAAGGCTGTTGTAGCTTAATTTGAGCAGCTTTTGATAGTTTTCTCGGTATCGGGTTTTATCTCGGTACCGAGAATTACTGAATAATCAATTTATTAGGAGGTCGAAAGACAATGGGAAATAACTTTTTGGGTGATATCCCCGGTTCACATAGCTACACAGTGGAGACACCAGTTGTAGCCTTGGGTACAGAGTACAAACAGGCAATATGGAAAGCACCCTTTGCATGTACCGTTACATCTGTAAAGATTCTTCCACAGGCAGCCGTGACCGGAAATACTACGAATAACTTTTCAGTAAATATCTTGAATGGTGGTCAGGTCGGAACTAGTACAACCAGTGTGGCAGTAAAAGAGTACAACACAGGTGTAGATTCGGTAGCGCTTACTGAGGAAACGCTTACACTCAGTGGTACAGCGGCGAATTTGGTTTTGGCAGCTGGTGACTGGCTGGTGTGGAGCAAGACGGAAGATGGTTCTGGGCTTGCTACTGTACATTGTGCAGTAGCAATCGAAGTTACTCCTGTATAGTTTCATAGTTTGATTTGAATTCCCGGTAGTTTTGTATGCTGCCGGGAATATTAAAATGTTGGAATTAAAATATGGAATTAGATCAAGGTCGTAATTTATATAATCGTTATTTTATGCGTTTTCTTGGTGTTTTTGGAGTACTCGGTACACCAATAGCCAGAGGACATATATCTATTGTACTTACTCCCGATACCAGTGTTAATTTTTCGGCAGGTGAAGAAATATTTATATCTAATGAAGAAATAGACGAACCTTTTTCGTTCTTTATAAAGTCGAAGGAATCAAATACTCTGTTTTTGGATAGGCCGATTGATAACAATTATCTCGTTGGTTCTGTTATCGAAAAAATTACCTCGAATATGGCTAAAAATGGTCTTACCGATAATGCGAGTGTATCTGTTCCAGTAATATTTGAATTAAGACCCCCCCCCAAGAGAGATTTGTTATTAGCTCGGATAAACTTTGTTATGGAATTAGAAGGGCAACCGTCAGAAAGTGACTTCGGGAATATATCACAGCTCGAAAATGGTATAGTTTTTAATCAATTAATATCTGGAACACGTCAAACATTATCTCAATGGAAAAAAAATAGTGACATGCGATTAGATACGGGTGGTCCAGATGTAAAATTTATTTCTGCAAAACTGGGTTATGAGTCAAGTGGTTTAGGTGGCCGATGGACAGTTTCAAAGGTGATGTCAGGTCTGGAGTTATCGCCTGTTAATAAAGATCGTATAAATATTGATATTCAGGATGATATTTCCGAAATTATATCTTTTCGGGCAAAAGGACAAGGCGCAGTTTCAAGGACACTTAATTAAGAGGTAAAAAGTATGTCAGCTCCAACTTACAATTGTCCATTGTCGGCGAATGCCGCTGGTGCTGGTTCGTCCGATGATGTTTTGACTTGTGCGGAGTTACTTGCACTCAATACAAATGCCGGATGTGCTTTGTACGATACGAAAAGCGAGGAATGTATGTTTCGCCAGTCACTTATCGAGATGCAGGAATTTTGGCGAGGAAAGACACTACCGTCATGAACCTAACAGAAGCGACCACAAAGACAACATTAAAACTCCAGGATAAAGCGGATACACTGTCTGTAAACGATATCCAGGACATAATCATTAATACTCTTGAACCATTCAGTAAAGATCTTCCCAGAAAAATTGTGGGGGATATCGATGGTGATGGAAGTTTTGATTATACTCCTCCTACGGGTTTTCTTGACGGATTCTCTGTAATCGATTCGATAGAATATCCTGCCGGGGAAAGAATACCAGTAAAGATGTTATTCGAGGACTGGACGATTTATGATGATGGTGTAAATAAGAAAATACGTTTTCTGGTTGCTACGCCTGCAACCGGAGAAACTGCACGGGTCACGTATACAATTCCGTATGCTAAAGCTACGATCGTAAATATTCCAAGTAACCATATCGATGCATTCATTAATTTGGTAGCTTTTCATTGTCTTATGGCTATTGCTGTAAGATTTGGATTCTCACA
>Ga0255052_10000090_pt1 | contig 63051 bp, 53 predicted proteins | sample JV7_2_21_MG_FD_188632 | JGI IMG/M metagenome (GOLD analysis project Ga0255052, IMG submission 188632) | Seawater microbial communities from Jervis Inlet, British Columbia, Canada - JV7_2_21 | ecosystem: Environmental > Aquatic > Marine > Inlet | place: Canada: British Columbia | collected...
ATTACTGGATTGAATCTGTGGACCGGCCCAGAGAAGACCGAGTGCGATGACCATCGCACCGTTGAGGATCGGGTAGTACAGCCTGTTTCGGTTTGCGGCCTCCTGTTTCTTCGATCCCAGATACTCAAGGCCAGTCAGGGCGATTGCCGGCTTTTTCCGCTTGCCGGTCAGCTCGCGGATAATGAGTAACAGGAGCGGTAGTATGAGCAGGAACAGATGCGCTGATGCAAAACTGAGATCGAAAGAGAATGGCATGTTGCTGACTCAGAATTGCTCCAGGATGAAATAGTTCGTGTCGTCTTTACCTTCTTCCAGTCTTGCGAAGTCTTCGGGCATCTCGACTTCCATCATGCGTTTCAGATCGATAATTGTCTGCTGCTGCATTTGCACGAGGCCGGCACTTTGTTCGCCCTCGTTGACGAGTTGCGAGAGCGTATTGGCCAGTGCCCTTCGAATCTTTCCGAGAATTTCCAGGTTTCTTCGGATGTCCGCATCTTCCGGGCTGATTCTCACCGCCGCCTTCATCGCAGCTTCGGCCTGCACATACCGCCGGGCGCTGTCCGCAAGAATCGTCAGCAACTCGAATTCCGCGTCAATTTCGAGCGCATGCAGCAGTCGATCAAGCGTAATGCTTGGCAAAAAAATCGCATTGAGCAGTTCACGTTGCTGTGTGGGAGATTGCCCCGACAGCCGGGGATCGGTAAGTAGCGCAGCCTGGTTATAGAACGACGCGGCTTTAACCCTCTCGTCTCCGGCATCTTTGGACAGCGTCGAAAACTCTGCAAACCCTTGTTCCAGAGTCTCGTCATTCGCGATCATCCCCGTGGCAAGGTTGTACCTCAGCACATCTGACGACAGCCAGGATGATGGCAGGGCCGCGAGCGTAAACAGCGCGGTCGCCGAGACGATGAGAAGGATCCCGGTAGCAAGAACGACCGGCTCACCACGCAGGCGCATCCCGACCGAAGGCAATAGCTCCCTTCGTAGCTGTTGCTCAGTGACCAGCGGCGCCAGCAATTCCTTTGTGAGAGCGAATATCCGCATGACATCCTCATCTCCCGGCTGCGTCGGGTGATATATCTGGCTCAATATCGATCGCGCATCGTCTGTCAGTGCGTGCCAGTCACCCGGGCTTGAGCCGTGGCCCGACCAGAATTCCGTGGAATTTATGCCTGCGCGCAGGAACAGCGCTCGCATGAAAATCCTTTCGCAGTCGATCAAGGTTTGTAGCGGATCTGAAGCATCGGCCTTTAACGCGTCGAATTCGTACCATAGGCGCTCAGCTTCCGACAGTGCGGCTTCCGCTCGTCTTCTCCCGTAACGCCAGCCGAGATGCAGCGCGAGCCCGAGTAATGCCAGTCCGAAAAGTGAAATCAGCCACTGTCGCAGTAATGTCGGTTCATCAATTGCAGGCTTCAGGCCTCTGAATGAGATGTTCGAAATGTCCTGTGGATACAGCTCGCCGACATGAAGTTGCGGCGGGTTGATCCTGAGCGCCTGTAACTCTCCGGCCGCGATTCTCGTCGTCGTGTAATAGACAGTCGCCGTCGCGAGCAGGTAGCTCGCGGTGGCGTCGACGTTGACTGCCTGAAGAAGAAAGTCCGCAACATATTCACGAACGCCGCCAGACAGGCTTCGCTCGCTGATTCGGCCTTCCCGGTGATCCAGCGGATAGAAGCTGACACTGCTTTGAAATGAATCGAAGTCGGGTGTTACGACATCCTTGCGCCAGAGAAACCGGATACTGCATCTGGCAATCTCGCCGGGCAAATAGCTGTCCTTATCGAAAGTCGCCCATCCGGCAATGTCCGCATCGGGTGGCAGATCTGCCATTTCCGCTTCGGAAAATCCGAATTCTCCGGGACCCTTACCCCTGATGGATGCCAGAATGACAAAGACACTCAGGGCGATTACCGTCACCGCCGCCAGCACGACCGGCAGTAGCGGTCGGTTCCGCAGTGCTGACTTGTCCCGCGTCATGCGGACTTTCTCCGCTGTCGTTGACCGAAAAATTTACTGATCAATTGCCTCATGCCTTTGACGCCGGGCGTATCGAGATGCACGTACTTTACGCCACGGCTCATGAGGATCCTCGACATCTCCTGAAACCTCGACGCATGAACGGCACGGATATCCTCTGCGGTTTGCCGGGAGACCCAGACCTCTTCTCGCGTGCCGGTTTCCGGATTGGCGAAGGGAATGAACGAGCCATAGGCTGTTTGCGGGAAATCGTACTCGAGTTCATCCTGGATAACGATGGGAATAAAATCGTATCGCCTGACAGCCCTCATCAACATTCTCAGACCCGTGATATCACCGTCGGCGTCCAGAAAGTCTGAACAATACAGGAGCATCGCGTTTGGCGGGAGGCAGCGACTAAGGTGAATACGCGTACCGACGGTCTTGAGACCCTCACCTTCGTGGAAAATGCCCCACAGGATGCGATACAGGTGATAGAAATGCCGCGACCCTATGCCGAGACCAAAGCTGCGCACACCCTCATTCGTTCGCAGCGCCAGGGTAAAAGTCGTTTCGGCCTGCCAGGCCGAATAAAGCAACAGCGCGGCAACCTCGATTTGAATATTTGATTTTTCTCTGACCCTCATCGACGGTGATGCGTCGACCACGACCATCAGTTTGAAGTCGCGCAGCGCCACCCGTTCGACGATCGTCGGCTGGCCACGTCGCGCGCTCGCCGGAAGATGGATGCGGTGCGGGTTGTCGCCGAGCTCAAAGTCTCGAAATCCGCGTGGTTCGTAACCCTTGCCTTCGAAAGGGCTGGTCCATTCCCCGGGGTAAGGGCTGACGACGTTCTTCCCGGGTACGAAATCGACTGGGCATCTCCGAATCTCCTGGAGTAGTGCCTTGCCGTCCAAGCTACATTACCTGCTGAATGATCTTGTCGATTATTTCGCGCAGGCGTGTCTCCGTTTCTTCCTCTTCCACTTCTCCCGGCTTGAATACCAGCCGGTGCCGGAGAATCGGCGTCATTACCGCTATAACATCGTCGGGGCCCACGAAATCGTTTCCCTGCATGACGGCGTGAACTCTCGCCGAAAAAACGATGCCGAGCCCGGCGCGCGGCGACGCACCACCACCAAGTTCAACGAGTTGGGCGACTTCGTCGATCGACGTCCTTTCCGGACGGGTCTCATCAAGTATCTGCTGTATCTTCTCGATGATCGGCGCCTCGACGTGCACTTCTCTGCGAATCGCTTCGCGCGCTGCCAGAATTCCCTGTTCATCGATGACCGGTGAAATCTCCGGCATTTCCCCATCGGCACCGTAACGGCGAATAATTTCTTCTTCGTCTTTGGCCGTCGGATAGGAGATCGGCAACATCATGAGAAAACGGTCTTTTTCCGCACGACCCAGGCCGAATGTGCCCTCTTCCTCCACCGGGTTTTGCGTCGCGATCACCATGAACAATTCATTCAACTTGTAGGTACCGCCGAGTTCAGTCGTAACCTGCCCTTCTTCCATCGGCTCAAGTACCGACCCTTTGGAGGCTGTACGCGCGCGATTGAGCTCATCCGTCAAAAGAAAGTTTGTGTGCAAAGGCCCCTTGACGACCAGTTCCACTTTTCCGGTGGCCGGATCAAAGTGTTCGATCCCGATGACGTCCTTCGGCAGCAGGTCCGCCGCGAACGAGATGCGCCGAAACTGCACTTGCGTCGCCTCGGCAAGGGTCTTGAAAAAGAGCGTCTTGGCGAGGCCCGGTACGCCGTCCAGCAAAACGTGACCGCCCGCGAAGAGACAGATCAAGGTGAACTTCATCTCTTCGTTCATGCCGACGATGCGCTTGCGAACTTCCGCCTCGAGCGCGCTTAATTCGGCACGAACGTCATCAAGACTTGGGGCCTGGGTTTTCGACATACGCTATCCCTGCAGAGTCCGCTACTAGTGAACTACCCAGGGTGCGATCGGATCCTCGTAAATGACCTCACCACCGACAACGGTCAATATCACCTTGTTATTGCCGAGCTCAGAATCGGGTCCTTCGAGCCAGTTATTGAGAAGAACCGCGAAGTCTGCAAACTTGCCCGGTTCGAGAGAGCCTATGTAATCTTCGGCCAGCATCGACTGGGCATTGGAATAGGTAAACATTTTCAAGGCGACGACGCGATCGACCCCTTCCTCGGGCGTGCTCGTTCTTCCTGCAGCCGTCCTCGTCACGAGCGCCGGCATGTGACGGAACAACAGGTCAGGCGGTCCGGCACTGTGCGTTTCTGCCGCCACCCTGACACCGGCATCGATCAGCGTCTTGACCGGCGCCAGGAATTCGTAACCCTCCGGGCCATAAAATGTATCGATCACGGCCGGTTCGTCGGTCAGGGCCCTGAGAATCTGAAAGGGCACGATGATGTTGTAACGTTTGAGTCCGGCGATGACATCCGGCTGCTTGCCGACCATCGTGCCATGCGCCATGAGAATCCTCATTTCCCGGACTTCCGCTTCCGAAATACGGCCCGTCGCGATGGCCTGCTCTACATACTGTATGAACTGCCGCATACCATGGCTGCCAACGCCGTGCAGTCCCGCGATCCGCCACCCCGCCATCAGCGCATTGTGCATGCCGTTGACTTCGGGCGTGCGGTTCGTCAGGAAATCGCAACGCTCACGTTTCTTTGCCATTTCCGCGACGTCCGGCAATCCCGGAATGTCCGGGCCCAGGCAGGCAATCTCGGGTGTGTCCCAGGCGCCCTCGGAGCCGATGCCATGGTTCCAGAGCCATCGGTTACCACTCGTCGGCCCGTTGGACCAATGCGCACCCATGAACGGATAAACATGCTCAACGAAATAAGGCGTGTGCAGTTCGTTCCTGTGCATCTCATAGCTATACGCATGCCTGATCGGCAGTCGTCCTTCCTTGCGCAGCAGATAATGATAGGCACTCAACTGATGCGGGAAGTCCACTCTCGAACCGAATGCAGTGATGCCGGACCTCGCCATGTAGGTGAGACCTTTCTTGACACCCTCGGCATATACCGGTGTCGGGTAGGGCTTCTTCAGAACCTGCTGGACCCACGAACGCTTGGCCCCCGTTCCCAGAATTCGTCGTTCACCGGAGTTTTCGATGTCGGGTCGCAGTGCCGTCACGGTTTCCGTAAGTCCCGGTATGATCTTGAGTGTTGCCTGCCAGCCCGGTTCGTTGAAAACGACGAACGCGTGGCTTCCCTGCAACCCCCGGTTACGCCAAGCCTTGTGAGCGGCGATGTCGGCCTCCTGCGTATCAAATCGCATGTAGCTGACTATCGGCTGTTCCGGGTTGCGCAATATGTCGACGTCGTCGATTGTGATATGACGGCGCACGACTCCGTCACTCTCTCGTGAATTCCTTACACCGGCGTTCGCGGGATTATTCGGCAGCGCCCCAGTCAGGCCTGCCGACGTGAATTTCTGGTCTGAAGGATTCGGTGTGCCAATCCAGCCTTCTGCAATATCCCAGATCGTCGGCACATTAACTGCCGGATCGGGGATCAATTCTATGAGCACCCATTCGCCATCCCTGACGCCGGCTTCTTTCGCATAACGACTGATTTTCGCGTAGGTCGCCCCGGCGGTTTCCTCCACCTGAGCACCCATCGTAATGTGCGGCAGGGCCAGCTCCTGCTCCGGCAGGTTTGCATCGAACAGATCGAACGGGTGGGTGTGGCTCTCGATGAATCCCGGTATGAGCATCTTGCCTGCAAGGTCGACGACTTTGGTATCAGCGCCTTTCATCCTCATGATGTGCTCGGCGGAACCAACCGCCTGTATCAGTCCATCGTGGATCGCAATTGCTTCGGCGATCGTGCCCGGATCGTCGTTCAGTTTATGTTCGTCGAGGGTCACGACAACTGCATTCGTGTAAATCATGTCCGGCCAGCTTATCAACTCGGTGGGGATCTCCTGAGTGGCGGCAAGTGAGAGATGCCCGGACGTCATCGTGAGCAAGCCCAACATGAGAATTTGTTTTGCTTTACTGTTCATATTGGTTTCTTTTGAAAGGAAGTGAGACGCGAGATTTATTATGCGCCTTTAAACGCTTGGTGATCAATTGCGTATCAGGCGGCAAACAGTACTCCGGCGAAAAGCCGGTATTCCAGAAGCACGACAAAAATAACGTACACGAAAACTGTGCCCAGCCCTGAAACCAGCAGACATTCACGAAGCGATTTCCCAGCCGAGATTCGCAAGAAAGAAAAGATAAAAACCGGCGTCGCAATCAGGAAACCGAGCACATACAAGGTAGCCAACAATGCAGCAAGCCAGAGAAAGCCCGTAAACTCTCTCATCAAGTGATCGCCACTTTCTTTCGTCTCTTTCTCCTTCGTCGCGAAAATCGACATCAGCTGGCGCAGGACTTCGATCAACGCGAGCATGACGAATATCCAGCCGATGAATTTGGGGAAAAAGCCACTGGACTGGCTGTAGGTATGTGCTGTCGCAAGCATGCCGACAGCTATCGACAACAGCAATAGCGCGATGATTAATCCGAAGAGATCGTTACCTGTCTTCGTCGTCATGCCATGCGCCTCCTGCTTCTGACAAAGCGAATGAGAGGGATCAGCAATACCAGAATCGATAGAGCAAACAACACGACCGTTGTCGTGTCGCCAAAGAATTTCAACCAGTCACCGCGGAACATGATCATCGACTGGATGAAGTTGCGCTCCATAAGACCGCTCAGGACGAACGCGATGATCAGTGTGATTCGCGGGTAGTTGGCGCGGATCATCACGTAGCCGACCAGCCCGAAGAACGCAGCCGCAAATACGTCGCCGATGGAGCCATGCAAGGCATAGGCGCCAACGAGCGACACGATGATCACTGCAGGAATGAGTACGGCCGAATCCACGTGAGCGATTTTCGAGAGATATCTGGCGGCAAGCAGCACCAGCGTGCCGCTGAATATGGTTGCCGTGAGCAAGGCAAGTATCAGCATGAATATTGTCGACTCGCGCTCGATCAGAAGCATTGGGCCGGGATCCATGCCGTGCAGGACCAGCACGCCAAGAAACAATGCCATCTCCGCACTGCCCGGTATGCCGAACGCGAGCGTCGGTATCAGCGCGCCGCCGTCTTTTGCATTGTTTGCAGCTTCCGACGCGATCACGCCACGCACATCGCCTTTGCCGAAGTTTTGATTGTCCTTGCTCGACTGCGCCGTAAAGGAATAGGACAGAAAAGATGCAACCGTGCCGCCAACCCCCGGAACGGATCCGACAATCGATCCAATCGCCGATCCGCTGAGAACCGTCTTGAAATTTTTGAACGCGGACAGGATACCCTGGCGCGTTCCCGTAATCCGTGCAGCGGATCCGGCTCTCGCGATCGGCCCACCTGAAACATAGAGTTTCATCATCTCGGCAATTGCGAACAGGCCGATGAGCATCGGCACAATCGAGATGCCATCCCACAGGAATTCGATGCCGCCCGTAAATCGCTCGGTCCCGCCGATGTCGTCGTAGCCGACAAAGCCGATGAACAAGCCCAGGCAGGCCGCGATCAGGCCGCGCAACATGTTGCCGCGGGCTACCGTCAGTGAAGTCAGCCCGAGCACCGCCATCATGAAAAACGCGGGCGGACCGAACCAAAGCACAATGGTTTTCGCGATCGGCAGCACCAGCACCAGGATCAGCACGCCAATCACACCACCTATCGAGGATGCCGTCGCTGCCGCACCTATTGCCAGACCGGCCTTGCCCTGTTGGGTCAGCGGATAGCCGTCAAAGCAGGTTGCCGCATTCGGTGCCGTGCCCGGCGTGTTCAGCAATATTGCGGACACAGAACCACCGATCGAAACCGCACCCATGATTCCACCCATCAGAATGATCGCCTGCTCCGGCTCCATGCCGAATGTCAGCGGCAATAGCAGGGCAATGGCCGTGGCACCACCGAGTCCCGGGACGGTACCAAACAGCAGGCCGATGACCACGCCGAGACCCAGATAGGCCAGGTTGATTCCGCCTGTCAGGTAGTCGGCAGCGACCAGTAAGGAATCGAACATCAGGCCGCTTCCCGGTTCGGCCGGTCAGAGTGCGTTCGGATTCCTGAGGTTCGCCTTGAATTTTTCATAGAAGTTGAAATTTGCTTCCACGGCCTGTGCCGCATCTTCACCGTCCAGTACGCTCAATTCCAGGCGGGCCTTTTCTGCCGCCTTTTCGAAGTCGGGATCGGCCGCGGCGCGCAAGAACGCGGCACGGATCATTTCGAGAAGCTCCGGATCCATGTCAGGCGGCCCCGCAACGGACCGCTGCACATTGAGCGGCGTCAACTCAGGATAACCAAGATCCGCGAATGTCGGTACTCCTGCACGGCCACTGGCCTCTCCGGATACGGCAAGCGGTCGCAAGTCGCCGGATTCAATGTATTTGGCGGCCGACGAGACGGGCGCGAGGGCCACGTTTCCGTCGCCGCGGATCAGCCCGACCAGGTAATCGGCCGTGCCCGCGTAGCCGGCAAGAAATATCGGGTCCTTGCCCATCAGACCCAAGACGTCAGCCGCAATTTGCGACGCAGCCAGGACGCTGGAGCCGTAACCGGTTGACAGGAAGGAGATCGTACTTGCTGCCTGTAAATCATCGATGCTTTTGACGCTGGACGTCGCGGCGACGAGCAATACATAGCTTTGCGACTCGATGCGGCCGATCCAGCTGAGCTCGCGCAGATCATAGGCAAGCTGTTCGCCGAGGATCTCGGGCAAAACGATGCCGGGTAAATTGAAAATCCCCAGAGTCGTGCCATCCGCTTTGGCTCTGTAGACCTTGGTCGCGCCGCGACGGCCGCCCGCGCCAGGCAGATTCTCCGGCAATACGGTCACATCCTCGCCGAGTTGCCGGGCCAGATACGGAGCAAACGTTCGCACCGCGCGATCGAAGCCGCCGCCCGGCCGGTAGGGAATTACGATGGATATCTTGTCGTCGCTAAGCTCTGCGCCGAGCGGAGGGGCGATTACGACAGTAAATAAGAGTACCGCGACACGCCAGGCGGTGATGGGTTTACGCTTTTCCGTCACTGCTCGGCAGATTTCGGCAGCGGCGGCAGCGTCTCCTCTTCCATCTTGTATTGCTCATCCATGCCTGGCTTGAGCCCTTTCTCGGCAAGCGCCTCTGCAAACATCGTACGTACCGCAGTCGACTCATCGGCATAGTCGATCTGATGCCCGCCGATGCGCCTGCTGATCCAAGCCTTTGGCACGCCCTGCGCGTTGCGGATGGCGACGCCTTCATATTTGAACGCCAGATAGCGAGCCGGAGTGTTGCCTGTGTTGAAATGCTGGTGGTACCACATATTGGGCGGCGTAATCATACTGCCGGGCTTCCAGTCGTAACGATTTCGCTCGTCGCCTTCCGGCCACATCAGTGAATAGCCTTCTCCGGCCAATACGATGACGTGGGCACCCGGGCCGTGCGCATGTGCTTTCTTGTATGTCGCGACCGGGAACTGGGAGATATGCGCGTTCATGGAGCTTTTCGCCATGTTGAAGCGGATATGGCCACCCCCGGCGCCGCGCTCTTTCGCCTCGATCAGCGGAAGATTGACTGCGTCTGCGACGAAGTTGGTCTCCAGCAACAGCCCGCTCATCTTGTCTCGCGGTGCGAAATAATCCGGCTCGCCAGAAAAGCGGCTCTTGAAGTCGTAAGGCGTGTTAAATATGAATTCGGGCTCCTCGAAGACATTGATAATCGGCGGCAGATTCGTTACGGCAACGAAACGAACCTTTTCCTTGCCGGAGCCATTGAAGTGCTGATGCCAGGTATTCACCGGAATCGAAAACATTGCTCCGGCCTGCCATTCGAATGAAACCTTTTGTCCGGCGTCATTCCACACACTTGTTGAACCACGACCACTCAGGATCAGAATCATTTCTTCGTAGAGCTGTCTTTGCGGCGTCAGCTCGGCGCCGGCATCCATTTCGCACACATAGCAGTCGTTGGATGTGCGAGACGCATCGTGATTCAAATAAACACCATAGGCGTTGCGGCGCGGCCACGGTTTTAGTTCGACGGTATTCAGATCGGGTACGTAAATGCCATCGATAATGTCGAGGCCTTCATTCGCCACCCAACGCGTATACGGCGTCTCTTTTTCTGTCGCAAACTTCTTGGCGGTGTCCTCCGAAACGAAGGCGTCTTTGATCCTTAGTGGTTTATTCATTGTTATTCTCGTCAATCCAGAAAAAACACCGAAGCTGCGCTGTCTCGATATTTAACAACCGGCAAACATTATAGTGCTGAGAAATCAGCATGACATCATTAGTTGGTAATCATTGTAACCATTCTTCGCTTTTTCAAAACGCACCACTTACTGTCAGGACAAGGCGGACACCGTCGGTGCGATTTTGTAACTCACGTCGATCCAACGGCGTCAACTCCCGTTCTGCGATATAGATAGTGCGATTGCGCAGTTGCTCGAAATCGAGAAGATTGTCTCCCGACACACGAATTTTCACACCGAGCCAACGAGTAGTTTCAAGAAAAACATTAAATTCAGTTCCGTCATCACGGGCATCGAGTTCATTGACCTTGAAGAGTTGTCGCTCAGCACGACGACGCACATCCCACCCCCAGGCAAAGCGTGCCGCTTCGAGATCCTGGCGAAAGTTGATACCAAAAGCGTAGTGGTTTTCATCGTAAAACGACAACGGCTTGGAGGCACTGCCAACACCCGAAAGCACGCGGACCTTGCCTGTGACCGGATCCGTAACGGTCGAATCCTGCAATCGAAGCTCGACGTCGAGTCTCGCCGCAGTCAGGCCGAGAGACTCCAATGGGATGGTGGATTCCACCACGATCCCCCAGCGTCGCCCATCGCCGATGTTTCCCGGTACCTCGAAATCCGGTGTCAGCGGGAGAAGATCCTCGACATCGGATATCCAGTGATGAAATCCCGTTACCTTGACGACGCTGAGTTCGCCGAAACGACGTTCCTCGCTCAGTTCGGCGACCCAGGTGGACTCCGGCTTAAGATTTGGATTTCCCAGTGCGATGTCGTCGTCCTGAAACACCGTCGCGCTGACGAAATCGCGAAAATCCAGCTGCGAAACTTCACGCGCCAGGCGGAAGCGGGTTTGTCGTTGCCGGGTTGACGAATGAGTCAGTGCAATTTGCGGCTTCAGAAAAAAGAAGCTCCGCTTTAGAACGGTATCGCCGGTCTGTGAAATGGTCGATGTTTCCGCGCCGATACCATAATTCAGCTCGTATTTGTCCATGAACCAGGTATCGCTTACCAGGACGTCGCCGCGATTCTCCTCGACGCGGGTATTGGCGCCGGGAACCGGTACCTCCACCGGCCCGGAACCCGTATCCACTGTCTGTACCAGCGCGCCTTCTATGACGTTTTTTGCGCCCTCCACGTTGAACTTGACGGCATGATCCCTCCAGCCCGACCAGTCCATTTCGAGTCGCGCAATGCTTTCTTCCTCCAGCACGTACGCATCGGCCACCCGGAACAGGGTTTGTGCACCTGTAGCATCCACCCGCTGTTCCGTCGCGATCGTGTCGTTCGTTTCCCGCGTGTACAGCAGGAGACCCTTCAGAATAAGATCCTGATTCATTACGCGTTCTGCATCCGTGCTTAATTCGAGTAGTCGTTGTTTGCCCCGGTCGAAGAAAGTATCTTCCCTGGCGATACCACCCGGTCCTTCAGGAACACGAATGGAGATCGCTTCGTTTTGCCGATCTTCGAAGCCGTACTTGACATTGAATTTTGTCAGCGTCTTTCCGAACCATGTCGAAGCATTCAGGTTTGCATTGCCTTCATTACCGTCAAGGAAGGAATCTTCGAAACGCCGTTCGATCAGAACATCATTGCCGTCGATTATGTCTTCAGTGCCGAATTCGCCGGACGCAAACTTTCTGTAGTCGACCCCTGCGTTGTACTCGATGTCGCCCAACTGATCCGATATCGAGACGCTTCCCCTGACTGTCAGCGGGCTGTGATCGAAATTCTTTCGTGCCATGGCATCCCAGCGGGTGGTCGCCGGAATCTCGGAGTCAAGTAAGACCGTCGCGACGACCCCCTGTCCCAGCAGATCGATGTTGCGAACCTGCCCGCGTATCAATTCGATCCGCTTCACCTGGTTCGCAGGTATCCTGTCGAGGATGCTGGAGAGTGAGTCCTGCTTGGCGCTGGGATATCGGTCATTGATCAGCACATTTCCCACTGAGCCGCCGAAGCCACGCTTGTCCGCTCCGTCATCGATCTGAAATCCGGGAATTCGCTGTACCATGTCGAGCGCTGTGTTCGGCTGATAACGTTCGAAAAAATCCGCGCTATAGCTTACGACATCCTGGGTCTCCTGAGCATGAACGACAGGAATACCTATTGCGCCGCATGCGAGCACCGCGATCGGCATCAAGCTCAGCCGGCGGCAGGCAATCGAAACAAGGAAATTCGTTTGTTTTGAAACTAACACAAGATCTTCAGATGCGCAGCGAATAAATGCTTTTTAACGCAGTCCGTCAACGCCTGCAAAAATCGAAACAATTGCAACTGAAAAATTCTTCGCGCGAAAAAACATGACACGCCTTCATGTTATTATTCGCGAGTCACTGACCGTCCCTGAACCACTTACTGCAGACACGGCAGTTCTGTCGAATCGGGTCTTTCCCTCACTGTATGCGGACCTGTTGCGCTTGCGTCAGAATGACTGGTTACACAGGAAATCAATGGAATACTACACACTCTTATTTTTCGGCTGCATTGTTGGCATGCAGCACGCACTGGAGGCCGATCATCTGGCTGCCGTTGCGGCCCTGAGCACGGGACGTACATCACGGCATGCCATGGTATTGCGAGGAAGCGTCTGGGGCCTCGGCCATACCGTGACCCTGCTGGCTATATGTGGGGTATTGCTCTTCCTTGGCGAGTCGATTCCGCCGCATACGGAGGCCATGCTGGAATTTTCGGTTGGTGCAATGATCGTTGTTCTGGGCGCCAACGTTTTATACAAGCTGCGGCGGCGGCAGGCGCATTTTCATTTTCACCAGCATGAGCAGGGTCTGCATCATTTGCACGTACATGCTCATGCCGATGACGCTACAGCACATGCAGACAGTGCGCATGAGCACGAGCATCAGGATCTTGGTCTCGGACGCAGCCTTGTCGTTGGGATGATGCACGGGGCCGCGGGTTCGGCGGCTTTGCTCGTGCTTGCTGCCGCGGCCGACTCGTTTGCACAAGGCGCAGTCTATGTACTCTCTTTCGGCGCAGGTTCGATCATCGGCATGGCAACATTGTCTTTCGTTGCCTCCTACCCTCTTCGTATGATGGATCGCTACGCGGGAGGGTTAAACAAACTTGCATTCGCATGTATTGGTTGCGCTGCCATCGTCATTGGCGTCGGATTGATGGGCAACAGCTGGAGTGTCTTGTGAATATAGCAATAAATGAACAAAGTGATGCTGATTATCGGCGTGACCTGAGCAAGGCAATTTCGATTCTCGAGCGACTCGAGATTATCGATTTCAACGGTCATTTCAGCGTTCGCATGGACGATGGCAACATCATGATCAATACAGGTAGCTCGGTACGCAGTGCGATAACGCCGGATCAACTGGTTGTCGTCGGGCCGAACGGTGAAGCTGACGACAGTGCACCGAAGCCGCCGATGGAACTTGCCTTGCATGTCGCCATATACCAGTCCCGGCCGGATGTAAGGTCCGTCGCTCACGGTCATCCCAAATGGTCGAATCTGTTGTCGAGCGCCGGTATCGAATACCAGGTCACGTTTGCGCAAGGGGCGCTGTTAGGCGACGTACCAAGATTTTCGTCTCCGAGATCCGTTAACAATCCGACCATTGCAAAAGAAGTCGCCGATCTTCTCGGCGATGGGCGTGCCGCATTGCTCAAATCCCACGGTATCGTAATCGCCGCAGAAAACATTCTGCAAACCGCTGTGCTTGCCATCTACCTCGAAATGAATGCCGAGCGCCAGGTGCGGGGATACTCTCTTGGAGAGCCCTATATTTTTTCGCCTGAAGAAGTCGCGGCGTGTCAGAAAGGATTGTGGAAACAGGGCCTGTTCGAGAAATGCTGGAATTACTATCTCGCGAAGTTCGATCTGACTGGATGAGAACGAGATATATACGGCGAAAGACGTAACGTTACGGAGAAAGACGTAAATGTGTGGCGACTTTGACGATCAGGAAAGGATTGACGAGGAATTATTCGAGCGCTTTGTCGAAATGACAAAACACTATGGTGTTACGCCCGGGAAACCCGGCGCAGATGCGCCAACCCGACTGGCTGAGGAAAACGTACGCGCCGACTACATGAAAAATCTCTTCCGGGCGGGCCTGACCCGCTCGGTGAATGATGCGTCGAATCTGCCGCGTGGCGAACACATGGATGCCCTGGCCGGACAGGCCATCGTTTTTGCTCGTCTCGCCGGCTTTCTTGCCGGGCAGTTCCCGCCGGAGACAGACCTGTTTCGCACAATATCCAGCGCCATGCTGGATGCCCACAGCGAACCTGCTGCACTCCTCTGACTCCTCGAACAGTTTTGGAGGAAACGCATAAGCAAGTTTTTCGTAGCCGTGATTGGTGGGCCGGCATTCTTCGCGAGAGCTTCGGCCCGAGTTTCTGGGTGTTCGCGGGATTCGCCCTCCTCATGGCATGGGTATGCTATTCGCTCCTGGGCTCGGAAGTTTTCCAAATTGCCGTCGACAGAGACAAGTCTTTAGTCGCCAATACTTTGCCGCGGCTGGCCGCTGCACAAGTTGTCGCTGGTCTGATATGGGTGATGCTGCCGCGCGACCGCTTTTCCCGATTGCTGGGCAACAATAGCGGTCACCGGGGTCTTGCCATCGCGACCGTGGCCGGAATCATTACTCCCGGCGGGCCGGCCGCAGCGTATCCGTTTCTTGCCATCATCGCCGCCGCTGGAGCAGACCGGGGCGTGCTGGTCGCTTACATCACCAGTTGGGCGCTGCTCGCAGCACAGAGAATTATCGTCTGGGACGTACCGTTTATGGGCATCGAGTTTTCCGCGCTGCGATTCCTGATCTGCCTGCCCTTGCCGCTCCTTGCCGGCCTGATTGCCCGCTGGCTGCCGATTTCACTATCGCTTTCTGAAGGCAGCTCGCCGGAGGCAGTTCGGCGATGATAAGTCCCGGTGTCTACGTCATATTCTTTGTGGCGACACTGCTGGCCGTATTCGCCTGGTCCCGTCAGGATGAAAGTCTGGGGCTGGGTCTGACGCGTGCCCTCGAGCAGTTCGTGAAAATCGCACCACGGATGATCTGCGCGTTGATTGGCGCGTGATTCATGGTGAAACTGATACCCACGGAGATAATCGGCCGGTTTCTCGGGGCCGAAGCGGGCTTCACCGGAGTCCTTATCGGTTCCGTGACCGGTTTAATTGTGCCTGCCGGCGGTATGGTCGCATTTGCGATTGCCGCAGCTTTCGCGACTGAAGGTGCGGCTGTGCCGGCACTCGTATCGTTTGTCACATGCTGGGCGCTGTTCGCCGCCCATCGGCTGATCATTTTCGAATTACCATTGCTCGGACTCTCGTTCGCCCGCCTTCGAATGCTGTCGGTCGTGATACTCCCGCTACTGGCGGGAACCGTAGCGCTGCTTGCAACAGAAATGTTGTCATATGTAACCTTCGATTAGGCCACGGGTTTTCCGCTAAAATTGATAAGCATGGATTGCTGTATATTGTGATCATCACGCAGGAGTTAGGACATTGAACGATTCAAGCAAGGCAGGCGAAAAGGAAGTCACCTGGGAGAGATGGACCAAGAAGCGGACTTTTGTTCGCGCACTCGAGGGCACCTACGGCGAATTATATGACGCGCTGTATTCCCAGCCGAGGATTTATCACACACGAGACATGAAGTGGAAAGGAGGCCCGCAAAATTTCGGCAAGAAGGTCATCAATCCACAGGCCGTGCAGATTGCCCAGTCAATTGAAACGCATGTCGACGTCTATGCGCCCGGTGGGCATGGACAAAAACACGGCCACATGAACAGCGCCGTCTTTTTCGTGCTCAAAGGCAAGGGACATGACGTCCACGATGGCCGCCGCATCGACTGGGATACGGGCGATGCGCTGATTGTCGAGAATGGCTGCGTTCACCAGCATTTTTCCGACGACAAGGATGGCGAATCTATCGTGCTGATCATGAAAGCCAAGCCGCTGTTTCTATTCATGCATCTCATCTTCCAGAAGATGGTCGAGTATCCGCCAAAGGAACCGGTGCCCGGATACGAAGACTATGTACCGCCTCCGTCGCTTTGAGCCGACTAAAACGATTCAATGAATGAGAAATACTTATGAGCACTGATTTACCTTTTGTTGACGACCTCGAACGTCAACGCGCCAGATCCGACACGACTGCTGATTTTTACGCCCAAGCGCTGCAAGCATCCAGACAATTTCGCGTCGAGTATCAGGAGCGTGCGAATGTCGTGAAGGCAGCTGATATGCCGATGGAACGCACGGCTGACGGATTGATAAAACACATTATTAATGAAGGCATGAATACCAGGGAATGCTGTATCGATATTTACATGCAATTTCTTGAGCCAAACGGGGCAACCGGAACGAGCCGTCACCTGACCGAAGAAGTCGCGTTCGTCATCGAAGGCACTGGCTATGACCTGCATTACGATGTCCGCTTCCACTGCGCAGACGAGTTCATCTGGGAGTGGGACAAGGAGCCCAAGAAATTCGAATGGGGCCCTGGAGATTTCATCTACGTCCCGCCTTATTGTGCGCACAAACGCTTCAACAGCGATTCAGAGAAAGAGGCGCGAGTCGTTGTTATCAACAGCCGCATGATGAAAGCGATCGGCTTTGACTGGTTCGACCAGCTCGAACCTGCCGAGGGTTACGAGGACCTCTGGGTGCCGCCCGAGGACTGAATTTATGCCGAAAACGCTCACTGCTTTGTTTGTAATGGCAATGCTTGCAGCGTGTACGCATGAGTCCGAACCCAGCTCAGACGGGCCTTACTACCAGGCCAAGAATGTAACCTATATCGTCGCGACCAACGCCGGTGGCGGCTATGACGCCTACGCGCGACTGATCGGAGGCTACCTGCAAAAACATCTGTCTGCGGACAATGTGATTATCAGGAATGTACCCGGCGCGGGCCATATCATCGGGGCGAATACCCTGTGGCGCTCAAAGACCGACGGGCTGACTATAGGCACATTCAATGCCGGCCTTATCTACGGTCAGCTTCTCGAACAGAAGGTGATGCAATTCGATCTGCGAGACTTCGAATGGATCGGCAAAGCCGCAGGTGAGCCCCGGGCCGTCGTGCTCTCGAACGAGTGTGAGATCAAGAATGCCGAGCAGCTATTGGCGGCCGAGGAAGCGGTGAAATTCGGCTCGGCCGGTATCGGATCAGCCTCGTACAGCGACATGATGGTGCTGGCGGATGCGCTTGACATCAATGTCCAGGTCATCGCGGGTTTCGACGGTACGGAAGGCGAAATGTCGATGATGCGTGGCGAGATCTGCGGCATTCTCGGCTCGACCAGCTCTCTTCGGAACTTCGTCAATGCAGGCTACGGTTCCTATGTTCTGACCATTGGTGGCAATCTTGATGGTGTTCCAGACGCGATGGACTTCGCCAAAAGCGATCGGGCGAGACGCCTGATCGGCATCATCGATGCCCTTGCACAACTCGGCAGAGTCAGCGCGGCACCACCCGGCACGCCCGGAGAACAGGTAGAGGCAATGCGGGCAGCGTACAAAGCATCGCTCGAGGATCCTGAGCTCCTGGAAGAAGCGCGAAGAATGGGCAGGCCGATCGAGCCCGCATTCGGTGATGACGTCAGACGACTCGTGGTCAATGCACTCGATCAATCGCCTGACATCGTTGCCCAAATCAAGAAAGCCATCAACGGTGGCTCATACTAAATAATAAACAGCCGGCAATCTGCCGGGGGGAACTCGAGTGGACTTGAGCGGTATTTTCGGGGCGTTGTTGGAAATCGTCGGCTCACCCTACCACGTCTTCCTGCTCCTGATCGCAGTTCCCATCGGCATGTTCTTTGGCGCGATCCCCGGGCTCGGCGGCAAGCTCGGCATCGTACTCGCCATTCCCTTTGTGTTCGGCATGGACGAAACGGCAGGCGCCCTGTTCCTGATTGCCATGCACGCAGTTGTACACACCGGCGGTTCCGTACCAAGCATCTTGTTCGGCGTGCCCGGCACCGGACCCGATGCCGCCACGATTGTCGACGGCCTGCCAATGACCAGGAAGGGTGAGGCCGGCCGTGCGCTCGGCGCAGCTTTCGGCGCGTCCGGATTCGGCGGCGTCATCGGCGGCCTGTTTATACTGGCCGTCCTGCCGCTCTTACGACCCGTCGTACTGGCATTCAGTCCTGCCGAATTTTTTCTGCTAGCAATATTCGGCATCACATTCATCGCAATGCTTTCCGGTGATTCACTGATCAAGGGACTGCTGGTCGGCTTCCTCGGGCTGATGATGGCGTTCGTCACGCTCGATCCGCAGACCGGGGCTCAGCGCTATACCTTTGACCTGCTTTTCCTCTGGGACGGGATCGACATCATCACTGCCGTACTCGGCATGTTTGCAATTCCGGAGATGATCGCACTCTGTGTCGCCGGTGGCTCGATGGCGCAAGTCTCAAAGGAAGGCGCGAAATACGGCATGGCCGGCGTACTGCAGGGCCTGGGTGACGTGTTCCGACACTGGTGGCTCAGCATTCGCACATCGGTCATCGGCGCATTCATCGGCATGATTCCGGGACTCGGGGGCGACGCTGCGTCGTGGATTTGTTATGGCCACGCAGTTCAGACCTCAAAGACGCCGGAGCGATTCGGCAAGGGAGCGGTCGAGGGAGTAATTGCCCCGGAAACGTCCAACAACTCCAAGGAAGGCGGCTCACTGTTGCCCACCTTGTTTTTTGCCGTACCCGGTTCGTCAGGCATGGCCATATTGCTTGGGGCATTCGTCATGCTGGGCATTCAGCCGGGGCCAGGGTTGATGCTCGGCGGCATGGACATTGTCTGGATCCTGATCTGGGCATTGATGCTTGCCAATATTGCCGCCGTCGCCATGTTCGTCCTGGCAGCACCGACTCTCGGTTACCTGAGCTATGTCCGTGGCAATCTGCTGATTCCGTTCGTGCTGACGCTCACTTTTCTGGGCGCGTACTTAAGCCATCGTGCCTGGGAGAACATGGTCTTGCTGGTCGTACTGGGGACGCTGGGTTATTTCCTCAAAAAGTACAGCTGGCCGCGGCCGCCGTTCGTCATCGGACTGATTCTGGGCGGCATCGCCGAAGACTCGTTTCACAAATCCATGGCGCTCTGGGGACCGTCATTCCTGCTGCGACCGGGCGCATTGATCATGCTCGGCCTGATCGTCCTCAGCATCGGCATCTATGTCTGGCGAACGATCAAGGGCAGAAACATTGCGGAGTCATACCATGCAGGTTAGCGCCGCACTCAACGGGCGGGTTGGCACTGCGCTCGCGGTGATGCTCGTCTTTGTGACGATGTCGCTCATTGCACTGGGCTTTCCCGAAAAAGCCCGACTCATGCCCCTGATGGTCGGCGTGCCTGGATCGGTACTCGGTCTCGCTCAGTTGATCATAGAAATTCGCCACTCGGCTGCCCAGACGACAGTCGATGCCGATATCGCAGAAATGAACAAGGCAGAACGGAGCATGTTCATCTGGATGTTTCTTTACTTCTTCGGAATCCTCGGTTTTGGCTTCATTTATGCTGCACCTTTACTGGTCTTTGGATTCCTATACATTGGCAGGAAGGAATCCCTGCCAATTTCTCTGATCAGCGCCGTGGCCACTTGGGCGGTTCTGTTCGGGTTTTTCGAGAAGGGTTTCGAGATTCCACTATTTACCGGACTGATCGTGGAATCGATAATCGGATGAAATCAGAATGGACAAGAAATTTACGATAAACGTCGACGGCCGTGATCATACGATCACGGCGGACCCGGCAATGCCGCTGCTCTATGCCTTGCGAAACGAGCTTGGCAAAAAAGGCCCGAGGTTCGGTTGTGGGCTGGCGCAGTGCGGAACCTGTACCGTGATACAAGATGGGGTTGCGATTCGCTCCTGTGTTATGCCAATCGCGGCTGCGACGGGGAAAATAAGAACGCTTGACGGCCTGGGTACGCCGGAAAACCCTCATCCGGTACAGAAAGCCTTCATCGCCGAGGAAGCCGGCCAGTGCGAATACTGCATCAGCGGCTGGATCATGACGACCGTGGCGATGCTCGAGGAAAACCCGGATCGCAGCGATGAGGAAATTCGCGCAGGCTTGGAAGGGCTCAAGTGCCGTTGCGCAACCCAGATGTCGATCCTCCGGGCTGTTAAACGCGCTGCGGAGGTAATGAAATGAATATCCGCAGCGAACAGATCAGTATTTCGCGCCGTGACCTGCTCAAAGGTACGGCCGCGCTCGTCGTAACAGTGTCGGTGCCCGGCGCCGTTCAACCCGCCTCGGCAAATACCGTTACAGGGCATATGACGCGATTACTTGATCCAACTGTGCTCGATACCTGGCTGGCAATATCCCGTGACGGCAGGGTTACCGGTTACTGGGGCAAGATGGACATGGGCCAGGGCGTCGATACCGCAATCGCCCAGATCATTGCCGAGGAACTCGACGTCCACGTCGATAACGTCGATATCATTTTCGGCGACTCCGGAACGTGTGTCGATCAAGGAGGTGCCAGCGGATCGACTGGCGTGAGGAATTCCGGTGTCGCGTTCCAGGCTGCTGCGGCCGAAGCCCGCCTGGTATTGCTCGAAAAAGCATCTGCACAGCTCGACGTACCGCTCGATCAACTGACCGTATCGGATGGCGTCGTTCATGCAATGAGTGACCCGGAAAAATCGGTTTCCTACGCCGAGCTTGTCGGCGATCAGTTGCTCAACGCATCGATCGAGTGGAACGGAAAATTCGGCAATAGCCTGAGCTTGTCGGGCCGGGCCAAACCCAAGGACCCGGCCGACTACCGCGTCGTTGGCACGTCGGTGCCTCGCAAGGACATTGCGGGCAAAATTCTTGCGACGACCGATTTTCTGCACGACCTCAAGTTGCCCGGCATGCTGCACGGCCGAATGGTAAGGCCGAAAGTTGCCGGTGCACGGGTGAGAAACGTGAACAAGGAGTCAGTCAGCGACATTCCGAACGTAAAGGTCGTGGTCGAAAACGACTTTGTCGGTGTGGTTGCCCCGAATGAATGGGATGCGATCAAAGCAGCGAAGCAACTCGAGGTCAACTGGGACGAGTCCAACGCCGGCTTCCCGACGACGTCCGAAGAGCTGTTCAGCTGGATCCGAAACGCGACGCCAGCACACTCCGATGTTGAACACGACGAAGGCGACGTAGCCGCGGGATTGGAAGGTGCTGCCAGGACGATCAGCGCTGAGTTCGAATGGCCGTTCCAGAGCCATGCCCGTATGGCACCAGCAGCATCGGTCGCCGATGTCCGCGATGGGGAGGCGACTATATGGACGGACTCTCAGAAACCCTGGGACTCCGGAACCGGCGCGGCTCGATTGATGGCGGAACCGGTCGGTGATCGCCGGCCGGGGCGCCCGCTTTATAAGGTCCGAAGTATCTGGATGCCAGGCCCCGGATCGTACGGAAGATCAGACGCCGGCGATGGCGCAATGGATGCTGCGGTACTGTCGGATGCGGTCGGCGCACCGGTTCGACTGCAATGGATGCGGCACGAAGGCCACGCCTGGGATCCGAAAGGACCTGCGTCCGTGATCACCTGCCGCGCGGGCATTGACGACTCCGGCAAAGTCTTTGCCTATCACTATCACATCAAGGGCTTCTCCCGGCGCGATCAGAACTCGCGGGAAAACGGCCCGGCCGAAGTGCTTGCGGGTCATTTGCTTGGGCACGAGAACACGCCTGAATGGGTGATGAGCAGGCCCGCGGAGTCCTACGGGTTTCCGAACAAGCGATACAGCTGGGATGCCCTGGCACCGCTCAGAACTCAGGCCTCACCGCTGCGTACTGCACATTTCCGCGATCCTTACGGACCAGAAGTCCATTTCGCGGCTGAATCGTTCATCGACGAGATGGCGCTGGCAACTGAAACCGATCCGCTCGAATTCAGACTCAATGTTGTCACGGACGAACGCGATGCAGCCGTGCTGCGGGCAGCCGCCGAACTTGCAGAGTGGGAACCTCGGACAAGACCGAGACGCAAGCGGGACAGCAGTGGCAATTTCATCGGTACGGGTATTGCCTATGCACAACGCAACGGTTCCGTTAACGCAGTCGTTGCAGAAGTCGAAGTCAATGCCAAAACCAGCCGTGTCTGGGTACGACGCATGTGGGTTGGATCCGACCATGGTCTTATCGTCAACCCGTTTACTTTGGAACGTACAATCGAGGGCAATCTGATGCAGGCGACGAGTCGTACCTTATTCGAGGAAGTGAAATTCGATCACAAGATGGTGACGACCGATGACTGGAATTCGTATCCGATACTCGAATCGGTCGACGCGCCACTAGAAATCAGGATAACGCATATCAATCGCCCGGAGCTCGGACCGCGTGGAGCCGGCGAACCGACGACACGTGTAATGCCGGGGGCGATCGCGAATGCGTTCTTCGATGCGACAGGCGTGCGCCTGCGCCGGGTACCGTTCACGCCGGAACGGGTCAAAGAAGCGTTGCAGGCATCGTGATGTCACGATCCTTTAGAAGATACATTGAAATAGCTATCGGCAGTCTGTCGATCGTTTTCCCACTGACTGCGTCGGCCGACTCGCATATTGCGATGAGCAGGGACACCGAGCTGGTGGGCAGCCATCCGCTGCAGGCACGAGGCGCTTATCAGCCACACCCGCACCGTTACCCGGACGGCCGTTATATGCTTTTCGTCGGACATCACGGCGGCGAGATGAAGAACTCGCAGACCGGCGAGATCGAGCAGAACGGTACTTCCATTGTCGATGTGACTGATCCCGCCAATCCTGTCTATCTGAAACACGTCCCGGGCGTAGCCGGCGCCCAGATGGCACAGGCATGCAATGGCGAAGATATTCCCGGTGCCGATCCGAACAAGGTTTTTTTGCTGCGATCCAACGGCAATCTCGAGCACCAGGTCTGGGACGTGACATACCCCGCCGAGCCACATCTGATTTCAACGCCGCAGACGGACCTCGATTCCACTCACCGAAACTGGTGGCAGTGTGACACTGGCATCGCCTACATCATCTCGGATCTGCGGCCCGTCGGATGGACCACAAACCGGGGGCTACAGGTTTTTGATCTCAGCGACCCGGCCAAGCCCAGATTGATCCGAAACTTTGCCTTGCCCGGCATGGTACCGGGCGGCAAAGGAGACCACACCGGTACCAATGGCATACATGAAGCGTCAGTTTCCCCGGACGGCAGCAAGGTCTATCTGCCCTATGGCACCGGCGCCAATGGCGTGATCCAGATTGTCGACAACGAAAAATTACTCAAAGGCAATCCGTCACTCGATGATCCATATGCAGAAACTGCATCCAACATGCTTTACCCGCAACTCGGGCGAGTCGACATGCCGGAACACTGGGGAGGGCATACCATCGTTCCGCTCGGCCGCATCCCGATTCACTACGACCGGAAATTTCAGATCGGAGCGACTCGGGAAATTTTGGTCTCCGTATCCGAATCCCGAGCAAACGAGTGTCTTGAAGCCCATCATGCTGTCACCATCCTGGACTATACTGACGGCGTCCATCCCTGGCCCATATCAACATACCGGCTGCGCGATGAATCGATCGACTTCTGTGCACGCGGTGGCCGCTTCGGCGCGCACAACATTAACCCGACCTACCACAAACCCTTTTATCCCGGTTTCATCGTCGTCGCCTACTTCAATGCGGGAGCGCGTGTTGTCGACGTCCGCGATCCTTTTCATCCGGAAGAAATCGCTTATTACATTCCGGCAATTACGGACAATACGGCGCCGCGCTGCGTACTGATCAATGGCAAGGAACGCTGCAAGATCGCTATTCAAACCAATCTCGTCGAGATCGACGACCGCGGGCTGATCTATCTCTCGGACAGGGCCAATACCGGCATGCACATCGTCAAACTGAGCGGTGCTGCCCGTTCACTGGTAGAGGGCAATGAAAAAGTCGAATGACAAGAGAGAAAACCTGAACCGGCGGGAGTTTCTGTCGTCGGCCACTGCGGCCGGCGTTGCTGCGGTTTCAATCACGCATTCCGGCCCGGCAGGAGCAGAGGAGCAGGTCGAGCAGAAAGCCGCTGCGCCAGGCGAGGAACAGCTCGCCATGGAGTATGAAGATCCAGCCGGCTACAGCGCCGATGAGATCGAGAACTTTTTCGTCAAGCATCCCGGATCGGACTTCATGGTCGATGTCGTTCAGAGCCTGGACTTCGAATACATAACGACGAACCCGGGATCGAGCTTTCGCGGCATCCAGGAGTCCATCGTCAACTATGGCGCTAACACCAAACCCGAACTGTTGACCTGCCCACACGAGGAGCAGGCCGTCGCGATGGCGCATGGCTATGCGAAAGTTGCGGGCAAGCCGCTCGCCATGCTGGCACACGGCACGGTCGGCTTTCAGCATGCCGCAATGGCCGTCTACAACGCCTGGTGCGACCGCGTCCCGGTCGTGATACTGGGTGGCAACCATGCCGACGCCACCGAGAGACGGGGTGGCGTCGAGTGGGCGCACTCCGCACAGGACGCCGCAGCTGTGGTGCGTGACTACGTCAAGTGGGATGACGCACCGCATTCGCTGCAGCACTTTGCTGAATCCATGATGCGGGCTTACAAGATCGCGACGACACCCCCCATGGGGCCTGTGGTCGTGATGCTGGACGGGCATCTGCAGGAATCAGGGATGGGCGAGCAGAAACCGCGAATACCGAAGATGGCACCGACGCTGAGACCGGTCGGCGATCCGGTCGCAGTCGCCGAGGCCGCCAAATGGCTGGTTGAAGCCGAATCGCCGGTCATCGCGGCGGACAGGATGGCGCACGATCAGGAAGGTATGGATTTACTGGTTACTCTCGCCGAAACACTTCAGGCGCCGGTCGTGAACCTGCGCGGCAGACTCAATTTTCCGAACACGCATCATCTTAATCAGGGTCGTGGCGAGTTCGCCCGGGCTGACGTCATCCTCGGTCTGGAAGTTAACGATATATGGGGACTGGTCAGCACCTTGCAGGATCGGGTACATCGGACCGAAAAGCGTAATGCGCGCCCGGATGCGCGCGTCGTCAGCATCGGTGTCAACGACCTGTACCTGAAGTCCAACTATCAGAACTTTCAGCGTTATTACGCAGCAGACCTCTCTATTGCGGGGGATGCTCAGGCGACGCTGCCCTCTCTTATCGAAGCCGTGCAGCGCGAAATGTCGCGCGCGAGGAGACGTGCAAACACCGAGCGCGAGGAACACTTTCGAGCCGCGCATGCGAAACGCCATGCTCAGTCACTCGATGCGGCTCGCTATGCCTGGAATGCGAGCCCGGTCAGCACGGCACGTCTCTACATGGAACTCTATCAACTGGTCAAAGACAGGGACTGGGCGATGGTCTCTGAGGACCGGCAGCAAAGTTCATGGGGCCGGCGACTCTGGCCCCTGGAAAAAACCTATCAATACATCGGCGGTTCCGGCGGTGCCGGCATCGGTTATGGCGCGCCGGCGGCGGTCGGTGCAGCATTGGCCCACCGCGCGGAAGGCAGACTCGCAGTCAACATCCAGAGGGACGGTGACATGATGTTTGTGCCGGGCGCATTCTGGACGGCGGCACATCATCGAATCCCACTGCTCACGGTCACTCACAACAACCGTGGTTATCACCAGGAGTTCATGCACCTGCAGAGGATGGCCTCCCGGCGGCAGCGCGGCGTCGACGGAAGCTCCCGGATCGGTAATGCACTGCGTGATCCCGAGCCGAATCTGGCAAAAATCGCAGCGGGCATGGGTTGCTGGTCGGAAGGCCCGATCACAGACCCTAACGAACTCGCGCCTGCCCTCAAACGTGCGCTCGACGTCGTGGAAAACGGCGAACCCGCGTTGGTCGACGTCGTCTGCCAACCGAGATAGGGGTCGACGATGCTAATCCGAATGTTGTCTTCGAGCTTGGCGATCGTCCTGATGCTCAGTGCAAACACGATTGCTGCCGAGGAAGCCGATCAGGCCAAGATGGATGGGCGAGAACTCTACATGAGCTATCAATGCTGGCAGTGTCACGGCTACGAAGGGCAAGGTGGCGCAGCCGCCCGCGTTGCGTCGAAAGATTACCCCTTCGATGCATTCGCACGATTCGTACGACATCCCAACATGATGCCCGCTTACACGCCGAAGCTACTGACCGACGACAAGCTTCGACTTATTTATGAATTCGTGCGCTCCATCCCGGAACCACCACCGCTCGAGGATATTCCGGCGCTGGGACAGAAATGAGATTCGCTTACCTGATTCTGCTAATCAGTTTTGTGGCTAATGCTCAAACGAGTAGCTATAGGCCCGTATCAGACGAAGCGCTTCTGAACCCCGATCCTTCCGACTGGCTGATGTACAGCCGCACCTACGACAATCAGCGCTTCAGCCCGCTGGATCAGATCAACCGGGAAAACGTCAATCATCTGGAGCTCGCCTGGGCGCGTGCCATGCATCCCGGGACGCAGGAGAATATTCCTCTCGTCTCTCAGGGAGTAATGTTTGTGGCGAATCCGGGTGCAATTGTTCAGGCACTCAATGCGGCAACAGGTGATCTGCTGTGGGAGTACAAACGCGAACTGCCTGACGATGTTGCGAACTACATCCGCGCAGTCGGCAGGACACGGACGCTCGCGATATATCAGGATAAGATCTTTTATGCATCACCCGACGGCTTCGTGCTTGCCCTCGATGCGCGCAGCGGAAAGCTGCGGTGGGAAACGAAAATACAGGACTACAAGTCCAGCACCCAGCATACGACCGGCCCGCTCGTCATCAACGGTAAGGTCATCACCGGGCGTAACTGTGGCGTTACACGTGAGTACTGTTTTATTGCCGCACACGATGCAGAGACCGGCGAGGAAGTGTGGAAATTCTTCACGACGGCCGCGCCGGGAGAGCCCGGCGGCGATACCTGGGGCGACATGCCCGCCGATCTGCGTCTTGCATCACCGTGGGGACTGCCGGGCGGATTTGATCCTGGGAGGAATCTTCTTTACTGGGGCACTGCGAATCCGAATCCACACACGCGAATCAAACGGCACAATGGCAAGCCGTTCGCCGTGCCACTGTCTGCGCCGTCAGAGTTGTTCAGCAATTCGACGCTGGCGCTGAACCCGGATACGGGGGAACTCGCCTGGTACTACCAGCACCTGCCGGGAGACGACTGGGACTCCGATCACACGCACGAAAGAATCCTGTTTCGCTCGGCCTTCAAGCCGGATCCGAAAAAGGTGAAGTGGATAAATCCGAACATCGTGAGAGGTCATTTAAGGGACATGGTTGTTTCTGTTGGCGAACCTGGCGGCTTGTGGGTGCTCGACGGCGCGAGCGGAGAGTTTCTCTGGGCTATGCCGTTTCCTTACGACACGCCCGATTTTCACATTGCCGATATCGATTTGGAGACCGGGATTACGAGTATCAGCCGTGACAAGATTCTGACGCGCGAAGGTGAGGAGCACACGACTTGTTTCCAGAATACCCGGAGCTACTGGCCGATGGCCTACCATCCCGGCAAGAACGCACTCTATGTGCCTTACCACGATGCCTGCGTGACACGCGTCGGCCGCCTGGATTCGGCGAACGGCCATGAGAGGACAACGCACGCGCGCGAGGGCTCCGATCCCGATGCTTTTACCGGGCTCGCAAAAATAAACATGGCAAGCGGTGAAATCGTTCGCCTGCACACCCAACGAAATCCCGCTAACGGGGCGGTCTTGCTGACTGCCGGCGATCTTGTGTTCTGGGGCGATATGAGCGGGACTTTTTACGCCATTGATGCTGATGCCGGCGAAATTCTCTGGGATGCGATCGTCCAGGGCATCATCCAGACCAGCACCATCACTTACGCGGTAGACGGCAAGCAGTTTGTTGCGGTTCTGACGGGCGACGGCCTGTCCGGAACAACCGGTCCTCTGCGCGTCGTTTCCGAACTCAAAGCAAAGCGCCGGCACAACTCGATCTACGTGTTCGCATTACCGGAAAACCTGCTTCAATGAATACCCATGCAAACAAGAACAGAATCACATTAGCAGTAGCTGCAGCTGCATTGATTTCCGCATGCGACTCGGAGCATCGCCCCGTAGGGACGAGCGAATTGCGGGGCGCGCCTGAACTCTTGCTTCCGGCCGGATTTGAGGCGCAGGTCGTGTTCGAAGGTACCGGTGAATCGCGAGAGCTAGATATTAGAGAAGACGGCGACCTTTTCGTATCGCTCACCGGGCTCCGGGACGACAAACAAATCCTCGGCCTGAGTGATGAAGACGGTGATTTCGTCATCGACACGGTCGAGCGCTTCTATCACATAACGACGCCCGCGGAGCGGACTCCTCCGCATGTACATATCGAGTATTTCGACGAATACCTGTACGCAGTAGAGAACGAGCAACTCGTAAGAATGCATCTGCCACCGGGGCGGCTGACACCGGCTGGCGAGATCGAGGTCATCGTCGATCGCATACCTTATCAAGCGGGTCATCGCGGCCGAACCTTGTCCATTGACCCTGAGGGCTGGGTGTACGTCAATATCGGCGCGCCTTCGAATATTTGTCAGGAGACACCCAAAACGATGGGATCACCGGGCCTCGACCCCTGCCCGCAGCTCGAACAGCACGCGGGCATCTGGCGATGGCGCGGCGATGTGCTCAATCAGACGCGCGAGGATGGGGAGCAGTATGCCGGCGGCATACGCAATGCAATCGCACAGACCTGGAGCGACGTATACGACGGCCTTTATGTCGGCCAGATGGGACGCGACCGGCTGGATTCTCTCTGGCCGGAGTATTACACCAGTGAGCAAAACGCCGAGCTTCCTGCCGAGGAGTTCTTTCGCGTCGAGAAAGGAATGAATTTCGGCTGGCCGTACTGCTATTACGATCAGTTTCAGAAAAAGAAATTGCTTACGCCGGAGTATGGCGGAGATGGTGAGAAGATCGGTCGCTGCGCCGACTATGATGGTCCGCTGGTCGCTTTCCCGGGGCATTACTCGCCATCATCGATTGCCTTTTATCAAGCAAAACAGTTCCCGGAGGCGTATCGGGGTGGCGCATTCGTGACGCTGAAAGGTTCATGGAACCGTGCGCCAATGCCGCAGGACGGATTCATCGTTGCGTTCGTTCCTTTCGAAGGCGGCGCGCCAACCGGTGGCTGGGAAGTATTCGCCGACGGCTTTAAAGGCTTTGCGACCCTTTACGAGCGCGGTAACGCTGTTTACAGACCACAAAGCGTTGCCGTCCATCCGGACGGTTCACTTTATGTCCTGGATAACCTCAAAGGACGCATCTGGCGCGTGACTTATACCGGCGAGATTTCAGATTCGCCGCGTTTCACGCAAGCGGAAAGCGATCGGGAGCTCATCATCACCACAAGTCAAGGCAGAGGCGCGGAGATCTATACGCAATACTGTGCGACCTGCCATCAGGTGCAGGGCGGTGGCGTCCCCGGAGAATTCCCGCCACTCATGAACTCCGAATGGGCCAAAGGTGACAAAGGACGTCTGATTCGGACAGTGCTGCACGGCATGCAGGGACCGATTGAGATCGCGGGCAAGCAATACAACGAAGTCATGCCCGGGCATGCATTTCTCGAAGATAAAGACATCGCCGCATTATTGACGTTTATTCGAAACTCTTTTAGTAACTCGGCGGGTCCAGTGCATGAAGCGGAGGTCAGACTCGTGCGCAATGGCGATGCGAGGGATACTCCCTGGGATGCCGCGGAACTCGAACCCCGCACCGGCCTGATGCAGACGGTGCGTTAAGAAATAGAAACAATCCTTCATAAGGAGTAGCCATGCTGAGCTTTACATTTCGCACGATTCGACCGCGTGCCGGCCGGTTTCTGTGTTCACTCTCGGCGCTCGCATTTACCTGTAGCGCCTTCGCGGGCATGTCACCATTCGCTGAAACGGTCATCATCAATGGACAGGTCATCACGGCGGACAATGACGATCCGAACCAGGTCACGATTGCCGAAGCGGTCGCGATTCGTGGCGACCGGATACTGGCCGTAGGCAGTAATGCCGAGATCAAAAAACTGGCTGCCGACTGGACGGAAGTGATCGATGCAAAGGGAAACTCCGTTATCCCGGGCTTGATCGATACCCATAACCACCTTTACGAACACACACTCGACTTTGGCTGGGTCGTCAAAAGCATCCCGGAAATGCTCGAACTCCGAATCCGGGTGGAGAACCCGGAAGAGCTGGCATCAATCGTCGAGAAGGCAATCCAGGCGCGAGCTAAGCAGATTCCGGCCGGCAACTGGATACGGGTAAACGCCCGCCCACCGGATGCGGCTGTCCGGGCTTTCGGCACGACACTCACGCGCAAACGCCTGGACGAACTCGCGCCGAATCATCCGACTTACGTTGTGACCCGGGGCGGCTCGGTTCTCGGCACGAAAGCGATCGAAGCTTTCGAAGACTATTACGGCAACGAGTTACCTGAGGATTACTGGCTGGTCGACCGCGAGACCGGTACCTCCGGCGAATACAACGACTTCGACCGCTGCGCCAAGATCGACATTATCAACACACAGACGGGTAGCTTCGACCGCTACATCAAGGGCTATCTGGAAGCGATGCAGGTCAACATCCAGTTGGGCGTGACCACACACAAAACGCACCTTCAGTGCGAAGGCGGATTCAGCGCGTCTGCCCATCTCGATCGCAACGACATGATGCCGATGCGTCTCGCCTGGGGCCATCGCTGGTTACAACCTTTCAGTTCGAATATCGCAGAGTCCTACCGCCGCATCGGCGACTGGACCGGATACGGCTCGGATTATTTCTGGAGTATCGGCAGCAGCGTCGGTGGCATCGATGCCGGTGGCGTCGGCTGGTGCGCCACCATGCCAGCCGACTCGTCGATCAAAGAACGGGAACAATGCCCTCCCCCGATGGATTCACATAATATTCCCGGAATCACCGCAGAGAATATCGTACCGAACCGCGGCCGACGGCTTGAACATCTGGATACCCTTGCTACGTTGGCCGGTGAAGGCCGGATATCGGGCATCCCGGGTTGGCACGTTGCGGGCGACGGCGCTCTGGATGTGCTTACTCAGACTTATCAGGCACATATGTCGGACGACAGGATCCGGCAGCTGCGCATTCAGGCAGACCACTGCTTCGGCGTCCGCCAGGACCAGATCAAGACTGCAGCACGGCTGGGTCAGACCTTCTCCTGCAACTTCGACACGGAGAATACCAAGATTATCGAAAAGGATTATGGTGAGGAATATCTGACCATGAGCGCACCGGTCGCGAGCATGCTCAAGGCTGGCGTGAATGCGGTGATCGGCACCTTTGGCAATTATGGGCGTCTGCGAGCATCGCCGTTCGAAGACGGCGTCAACTGGCTCACCCGAATCGACGATAACGGCGATCCATGGGGCGTACCCGAGGAGGCCGTGCCTGACCGGATTACCTTATTGCTGATGATGACTCGTTACGGTGCTTATCCTCTTTGGAAAGAGCATGCTATTGGTTCTCTCGAAGCCGGCAAGCTGGCCGACATCGTAATCCTCAACGGCGACTACCTGGCCGTTCCGGTCGAGGAGCTCGATACCCTCACGTCCATCATGACGATAAGTAGCGGAAAAGTAGCCTACGAAGCGCCGGAGCTCAGAGGCAACACTTTTCGCTTCAATGTGGACACCGTTGACTGGACCGTGGACATGCGATCTCCAACGACCGCATGGCGCTGGGATAAAGCGCCAGTCGTACCACCGTTCCTGAATGGCGCCAACGGCTACTAGTCGAACTGCCGATAATGGTTCTTACCCCTTAGTATCGCGTTCCTCATGCAGCGCAAGGATCCGAATCAACTTTGGTACTGGATCTTCGTTGTCGTCTGCCTCGTCGGCATCCTGCCGGTTTTCTTTCTCGGTGCCATTGAGCCACTGGTCTTCGGCATACCGTTGTGGGTTGCGGTATCGCTGATCAGTACGTGCATCCTGACAGTCATTACACTGTTTCAGTTGTTGTTCCGCTGGTCGACAGCGCAGCCCATATCAGATGTAAATCGTGGCCCGGGCGATGAGTGATGCGTACGTATTAGGCGCAAGCAGCGTCATCGTACTCGCGACCTATATGGGTGCGATGATTTTTATCGGATGGATCGCAAAGCGCCGCGCCCGGGGCAAGTCCGATGCTGACTATTTTCTCGGCGGAAAAGTGACAGGTGCGCTGGTCCTGTTTTTTACGATGCAGGCCACGCAACTCAGCGGCAACTCCTTTTTTGGATTTACCGGTATTGCTTACCGTACAGGGCTGATGTGGGTAGTTTCCATCTGCATGATCAGTCTGATCGTAGTAACGCAACTTTCATATGTTCCACGTTTGTACGTTCTGTCGAAGTTGCACGATTACATAACGCCGGCGGATTACTATGCCGACCGTTATCAAAGCACCGGGCTTCGCTTACTCGTTGCCGGCATTACGATCGTGGCGATGATTCCCTACCTGATTATCCAGGCAGAGGCTTCGGGGCATGCGTTTGCCGGACTGACGTCGGGCCAGATTCCCTACTGGGCAGGCGTTGTGTTCGTCTGCTCGGTGATGCTGATCTACATACTGCTTGGAGGCTGGCGTGGCGTGGTGTGGACCGATGCAGTTCAGGGAGTGTTGTTGACGTTGGCACTCATCATCGTGACCGTAGTCGTCGTCCGGAACGCGGGTGGCATACCAAATATTGTCGATGATCTGCAGACGAGCAATGTTGCTCTTGTTCAGGCGCCCGAGACATTGAAGCACCTGAGCAGATCCTGGTTGTCTTTGCTCGTGATGTCATCGATAGGTTTTGCAATGTATCCGCAGGCCATACAACGGGTTTACGCGGCAAAGAACGAACGAGCATTGAAGACCAGTCTGTCCCTGATGTTACTTGTCCCTTACATGATCGGCGGCTGCACCTTACTGTTGGGCATTGCGGCGGCGGTATCCCACCCCGGACTCGCCGGCATCGACAGCGACCGTGTCTTCTCGCTGTTGCTGAACGACCTGATCCGGGACCACTACTGGCTGGTGATCTTTGTTCTCTGCGGCGTTCTCGCGGCAATCATGTCAACCGCCTCTTCAGTGATCCTGACGCTGGCCTCCATGTTTACGCGGGACATCTATCAGGCGATCTGGCATCGCGATGCCAGGGACGATAGCACGACCAGCGGTCGTGTTTTTGTCGCGGTGTTGATCGTGGCAGTCGCACTGCTGTCATTGCGCCCGGGTACCACCTTGTGGCGACTGACCGAAATAAAGGTTGAATTGCTCGCCCAACTATATCCGGCTTTGATTCTCGGGCTTTACTGGCCACGCATGTCGAAGTGGCCGGCAGCGATCGGCATGATTGCCGGTTGCCTGTTCGTAGCGGTGTACGCGCTGCTCGGCATCGAGCGCTTCTGGTGGTTTCAAAGCGGTGTGTATGCCCTGGCCCTGAATCTGGCCATTGCAATTGGCAGTACTGTTATTATCACGCCGTCACAAAAACAACAGGCGCGGGCGACAGAGCGGTTTTTTGCGCCATTTCGGCCGTAACTATTCGGTGACAACAAACTGAGAGGGAAAATCGATGCGAACCTTATTGAGTAGTATCGCAATTCTGGCCGCAGTAATGGCATCGTCACTCGCCGTGGCAGAAAGTATCGACGTTCGGGAATGGCAGGTGCCTTACGAACAATCGCGTCCGCGCGACCCGTTTGCGGCAAGCGCCTCGTCGGTCTGGTTTGTCGGTCAGCGCAGCGGATATCTCGCGCACCTCGACGCCGAGACCGGTGAATTTACGAAAGTTGATTTGAAAGACGGGTCGGGTCCGCACAATCTGATCGTGGGATCCGACGGTGTTGTCTGGTATGCCGGCAATCGTAACGCGCTGATCGGCCGATACGATCCCGCCACGGACGAGATCGAAGAGATTATGATGCCCGAAGAAGGGGCTCGTGACCCGCACACGCTGGTCTTCGACGAAGGCGAGAAAAACATCTGGTTCACGGTTCAGGGCGGCAACATGATGGGCCGCCTCAACATCGAGTCCAGAAAAGTCGATCTCATTTCTTCGAAAACAGAAAAATCCCGGCCCTACGGTATCAAGATGGCGCCCGATGGCTCGGTGTGGGTCGTATTGTTCGGAACCAACAAGCTCGCACACATCAATCCGGAGACGCTTGCCTTCGATGAAATCGACTTGCCGCGTGCGGCGGCGCGTCCGCGCCGCCTCGAAGTAACGAGCGATGGCCGCATCTGGTATGTCGACTATGCCAAAGGCAAGCTTGGCGTTTACGATCCTTACGTGGATAACTTCGAGGAATGGCAGATGCCGCAGGGCGACGGAGCAAAACCCTATGGCATGGCTTCCGATACGAACGGCAAGCTCTGGATGGTCGCATCGGGCGTGCAGCCGAACGTTTTCCTCGGCTTTGACCCGAACTCGGAAGAGTTCTTCAGTGAAACGCCAATCGAGTCCGGCGGCGGCACGATCCGGCATATGCACTATCACGAACCTTCCGGCGCCGTGTGGTTTGGGACGGACACCAACTATGTCGGCCGGGCGATCGTCGAGCCTGACAAATAGATTTTTTCAGTGCGGATCCTGTTCTGCATCTGGACGATCCTCGCTGCCGCACTCTGTCTGAATGACGCACGCGCTTTTCCCGACGGTGCGCCCTGGGGTGCGGCAAATCACTCTGCTCCGGATAACTGTACGAGTTGCCATTTTGACAGTGAGGCCACTCGCGACTCCCGGATACTTCATATCGAGGGGCTGCCAGAGGATCCGGTGCCCGGCGAGACTTACGACCTGATCATTCGTTTTGATAACACGGATGCTGCCACCGTCGGTTTTCAACTGATCGCGCAAGCAGAGGATGACCAGGCGGGCACGTTCGTCTCGGCCGCTGCTGATGTGGAGACTGTCGGCGCGGCTATCAGATCGACGTCCCCTAAGAAAAGTAATGGGGCTGTTTCCTGGACACTTCAGTGGCACGCACCGAAAGTTTTTAGCGTGCCGATCGTTTTCGATGTTGCGGCATCCGCCGCAAACGATGACGGATCCCCGCTTGGCGACAAGATTCATTTTCGCTCATATTCATTGCCCGCGACGCGGCAGAAACCAGACGACTAATCTCGATTGCCCGATTGGAAACAGGGCATAATCGCTTTGCGGTTAACGACAATTTAGTTTCAAAATCTACTAATCATTTCGAAGGATCGTGAATTGCGCAGGCAATTGTTAGGACTCTTGTGTCTGTCAATTCAGGCGCTGCCAGTAGCTGCTCAAACGGCCGCAGAAGCCGACGAAGAAGCGCTGCCGGATCTCGCTACCGGAATCGAGATTGCCACACAGTCCGGCGACGTCGTGCGACTTCAACGCTTCGATCATGACCAGGTCGAAATCAATATCGATGGACATCTCGACGAAGCTGTTTGGGCAGGACTGCACACATTTGATGAGTTCGTGGTCATTGAACCCGATACGCTGGCGTCGCCACCCTACAAGACTGTTTTCAGGATGTTCTATACGGAAAAAGGCGTGTACGCCTCGTATGACCTCGAGCAACCTCAGGACACGATCATCAAGCGCTTTACGGTACGTGACGATTTCGATGTCAACCGGGATAACGCGGGCTTCACGCTGGATACCTCCGGAGCGGGTCTATTCGGGTATTGGGTAAATCTTGCACTCGGCGATGGGCAGATGGACGGAACCGTCCTCCCGGAGCGCCAGTTCAGCAGGGAATGGGACGGTGCCTGGCACGGGGCGACACAACTCACAGAGACAGGATGGTCGTCCGAGTTCTTCCTGCCATGGTCACAGATGGCGATGTCCAGACACGTAGGCGTTCGTCGCATCGGTTTGTATGCATCTCGCAAAGTCGCACACCTGAATGAGCGCTGGGCTTTACCGGCACTGCCGAATTCTCAACCGAAATTCATGAGCCAGCTCCAGCCACTGGAGGTGTCGGGCATCGACCCGAAGCAGCAATGGAGTTTCTTCCCGTTCGCCGCAACAACTTTCGATTACGTCGACGATGACACACGTTACAAAGTCGGGTTCGACGCATTCTGGCGTCCTTCGAGCAACTTTCAGTTGACGGCGACCGTCAACCCGGATTTCGGCTCGGTAGAGGCAGATGACGTCGTCGTCAACCTCTCCGCCGACGAGGTCTTTTTCCCGGAGAAGCGATTATTCTTCCAGGAAGGACAGGATATATTCAATGCGACGTCCCGATCAGAGTCCGATACATTCCGGCGGAAAATATCGCTCGTAAACACACGCCGCATCGGTGCCAGCCCACGATCGCCCAATTTGCCGCCGGGTGTTTCGCTTCCTCCACGCGAAGACGCCAAATTGTCCGATCTGCTGGGTGCCGCGAAAGCGACCGGACAGATCGGACGCGTACGTTACGGTGTGCTCGCCGCACTCGAGGATGAAACAGAGTTTGTTGCAGATGACGCTATGTTGTACCAGCAGGACGGCAGGGACTTCGGCGCGCTTCGTGTCATTTACGAAGATGCCAACGGCGCCGCTTATCGTGGACTCGGATTCCTCTCGACTATTGTTGCCCACCCTGAGTCAGACGCAACCATACATTCTGTCGATTTTCATCGCCTCAGCACTGATGGTCGCTGGAACATCGAAGGTCAGGTCATTTATTCGGACCTTGACGAGGCAGGCAGTGGCGTTGGCGGATTCACCGACATCGAGTACAGGCCGCGACAGGGACGGATACATGAGCTTCAATTCACGGTATTTGATGACAAAGTAGACATTAGCGATTTCGGCTTCCTGCGACGAAACAATACCAAGCACATCCGTTACTTTTATGAGTGGATCAAGTCGGATCTGAAGTCCGTGCGGGACTTCAAAGCGGACGCTCATCTTCGATACGCAAAAAATTTCGACGGCTTCACGACAAGCACCGGCGGAGGAAGCAACCTCAACATCACCCTGAACAGCCTCGACAGCATCAATCTGCACCTCGCTTACTCCGGCGACCGTTACGACGACAGGAACAGTTTTGGTAACGGTACCTACAGGATCGATCCGGGATTCATGGCCTGGGCAGGTTATGAAACAAACTCGGCGAAGCCGTTCAGCGCATTTGTCCATGTACAACATGACGCCGAGGACCTCGGTGGCCGATCCATTGAGAGCAAGGCCGGCATAAGCTGGAGGCCCCGGCATAATGTCCTTTTCGAGTTCTCAGCCGCCTACAGGGACACCAAGGGCTGGCTGCTGCACCAGGAAGACCAGAACTTCACAACGTTCAATGCCACCGAATGGCAGCCGCGATTCAGCCTCGACTACTTTCCCTCGGCCAGACAGCATTTTCGAGCCGCGTTTCAGTGGGTCGGTCTGCGTGCCCGGGAGGACCAGTTCTTCACCTTGCCTGCCGGAACCACCAACCTGATTGCCGGCCCCAAACCGCCGGGCCCGTCAGACGACTTCGGCGTCTCGGAACTGAACTTTCAACTCAGGTACCGACTGCAGATTGCGCCGCTGTCTGATCTCTTTATCGTCTACACCAGAGGCGACTCACGGGAAACGAGTATCAACGAATTCGACCAGCTCTTTCGCGACTCCTGGAACATGCCACTTGGCAATCAACTCGTCATCAAGCTCCGTTATCGCCTTGGCTCCTGATGGCCTTCAGAATCGATCGTTGATCCAGGCAGCGACATAGTCGAAGTAGTTTTTTACTGAGTTATCGTAGCGGCCATCGTATTCAACGCCTTCAGGCATACACCGGGTGCAGGGCGTGATGCCGTGAACCGCTCCTTCAACAGCTATAAAGTCCTTGTCCTTGCTCGTAGCGTGCTCATAGATAATTTCGCTGTTGCGAATAAAGTAATGCCCGCCCATCGCCGTTACCAGTATCGGCACAGAGATTTTCTGGACATTACAGACAGTGGAGTTATTGCTCGAACACCAGTCAATTTCAGTCATCGCATGCGTCGAGCGGATAGCGCGGACACTTAAGAAAGAACGCAGCGTCAACATCCTCGTGCCGGACCAGAACCCCTCGTTTTCTTGCGGTGACGAACTCACGGGACGAACACTTTCTACGACACAACAGTCTTCAATGGATCCATCATTCCTGATGATCTTTCTCGGTATGAGCGTGCTGTGATCGATACTGGGATCGAGTCGCAGCAACCTGCCCCCATCACCTCTCGGGATGGTAAATGCGTCATCATCCGGGTACCTGTATGTTCCGGCTTCGATATCTTCCATTCTGCCCAAGGCAATATCGATTAGCCTATTCATTCGTGCCGACTGTGCGTGGAAGTATTTCTCCTTGAACTCGTCTGAATAGTTCGACGCGCCATTGCGGTTGAAACCGTTATCCGGATTAAACGGATCCAGATTCGGATCCAGCTCTGGTTCAGCATTGCTGGACATCACGTCCGAATCATTAAGGACGGCCGGATTCAGGCTACGCAATGCATTGGCCGCATTTCCGAGGTGCGAATCCCGAAAAACGACGCCGTCTGCACGAGGCAAATTGGCCAGCTCGTCAGAGCATTTCGTCAGCTTCTGTGTCTGTTGACAGAAATCGATGCCATTTTCTACGACCGCCTGATAAAAGCTCATTGTCGGCCCGCCACCGCTGCCACCCATCAATATGACTTTCTTTATTTCCGGCAAAGCTCTGAGATACTCCATGCCCTGTTTTACGTCCAGTGCATTGTTTTCCCAGGGCGTGCATTTCGCCTCGTTGTTCTGACACCGTGGGTTCATCCCCAGAATCACAAATCCCCGACTGGCCATGTTCTTCATGGAGATATGCGCAAGACGGTTTTCCGTACGGTGCATATTCAGCACGGCGATGTGTGGTTTCGGGAAAACCTCGGGATCGGGACGATACAACGCCCCCATCGTCGCAAGGGGTGAAAACTGCAGGTACTCCGGTGGCGGAGCTTCTGCGCCCAAGCGAGGCGGGATTAGCAAGACAAACAGAACGTAGAAGATCTTGGCGGGATTTTTGTTTTTCATTGTCTCAACTCTTTCGATGTCCGAATTCCGGTCTTGCCTGTGGTAGCGCTCTAGGTTCCCAAGCCCTCTCTTACGGCAGCCATTATCGGAAGCGCGCGTTCGATCATCTCTTCGCTCGCGGTCACCGACATTCTGAGATGACCCGGCATCTTGACTATGTGGCCAGGCAGGCAAAACACGCCATGTTGCGAGAGCGTCTCAACGAATTGAGCGTCGTTTTCGATGGGTGTCTTCGGCAAAACGTAGAAAGCGCCTTCGGGTGAATTAACTTCGTAGCCGCACTCGCGAAGTCCGGTCACCAGACGATCTCGCCGCCTTTGTAGATCGGCGACATCTACGGTGAGCGTTTGCAACCGGCTTAGCCCATGTTGCATCAAGGCACTGCTCATCGCCCAGCCGCACAAGATCTGGCTCGATGCGATCAGTGTCCTCAGCTGTTCACGTTCTTCGATCTCCGGTGACAATGCGATATAGCCGATTCGCTGCCCAGGTGTCAGCAGTGTCTTACCGTAGGTGTAAATCATGATGGAGTTGCGATAGAAATTTGTCGGGCTCACAAACTCCAGGCCGTCATAGACAACTGTCCGATACGCTTCATCCGACACCAGATAGATTCGCTGTCCGAATCGATGACTCGCACTCCCAAGAATGCTCGCCAGCTGTCTGAGAGTATCCGCCGAGTACACTTTTCCCGTTGGATTGTGAGGCGAGTTGACAATGACCAAACGCGTGCGTGCCGTGATTGCACTATCGATCGCATCCAGATCAATGTCGTATGTCGACGGATCAACCGAAATTGCGACAGGGACACCCCCGCTGTTGAGAATCATCCCTTCGTAGAAAAACCAGGGTGGATTGCTATAGATCACCTCGTCCCCGGTCTCAATGAGCGCATTCATTGCAACCAGCAAAGCGCCTGTCGCGCCGTTCGTAAGAAAGATATCCTCGGCTGCATAAGCACGTTCGGTGAGCAACTCCAGCGATTTTCGAACGATCGCGCGCGAACCCGGTTCGCTCATTTTGTAGGCAAACCAATCTTTGCTTTGTGGTATCGCGGCGTCCTGAAGCGTACTGACGAATTCTTCTTGCGGCATCGTTTGCGGATTGCCCAGCGCGAAATCACAGTGGCTGTCGTCTGCGTCGGCGAGCCATTTATCGTATTGGCCGAGAAACTCAAAAATCGGTGCGAGGCTTTCGTATGCGCGTACAACACGTTTTGGCGAATGGCTCGGTAACATACTTAGCTTGTCCCGCATGTCCCTAGGAGTCGCCGTCCAACAATTCCACAAATCCGATTCTGGCAAAGTTGGAGGTGCTGCTCCACCAGATCCGGTTCGGATTGGTCTGATCGACTTCGATGCGGCGCGCGTCAGTTTCAGACTGCGGCAGCGGCAACATCAGCCATTCTTCGGTCCTCGGATTGTAGCGAGCAAAGTAATCGATCGTCTGCAAGGTCACCCAGAGCAGATCATCCGTCTCTTCAAAGTCGATCGAGTAGGCGCCGTTATACGGAATCGGAGGATCGATGACCGTCATTTCGGCCGTATGCTGATCGATCTTCAGTATCTTTCCGGCTCCCCACAGTCCGACCCAGACATTGCCTTCCCGGTCGTGGTCCATGCGCCGCGGATAGGCGGTGCCTTCGACAGGAATTTCGAACTCGACGACCTCGCCGGTTTCCCCGTCGAAGCGCGCCATGAGGTCTGTGAGGTGCACAGCCATCCAGACTCTTCCGTCACCGGCTACGGTCATCCCGTAACCACCAGGATTCTCCTGGGTCCGGGTCCAGGTCGGGATATCCCACGCACTCCATTCGCCGCTGGCAGGATCCAGTCGCCTTGCGGCACCGCGACCTGATGACCAGATGGTCCCATCCGGATGGAGCGCCATGCTATTGCCCTGAACCTGTCCACGGATCTCGTCCATCGGGAAAGGCCAGTCAGTCCATTTGTCGGCCGCAATGTCGTAGCTCAGCCAGCGAGTTTCGAACGGATCGGGTAGCCACATGATGCCGTCCCTGCTGATCTGCAGATTACCCGGGCGTGCCCGTTCCGCGGTGTACAGGGGCGGGCCTATTTCCCGGTATTCATAGGTCACCGGGTCGAATCGGCTGATCTTGCCGCCGGTGCGCTGGTTAGCCCAGCCAATCCCCCATGGGTCCACCGCAACATCGTGTGCTTCAGCCAGTTTATTCTCGATGTTGTACTGTACGACCCGATAGTTCATGGCCTCGCCCTGCATCAGGGTCCGCGGAAAGCGGCTGTTTGGATCCGGTTCCGGCATGGGTGGCAGGTTCGCGGTCAGATAATCCATCAGGACGGCGGCGTCTTTCTCGGTCAGATTGGGAAAATCAGCGCTGACCATCAGCTCGCGCATTTCGGTCAGAGTTGCTTCCCAGCTCTCGCGATCAACTCGCCTGGTGACGACGCTTTCTTCCGTATGACAACCGGTGCAGTGCGTCATGATAATTTCCTTGCCGCGCCCTGCCGGCAGACTGCTCGCGGTCGCCAGGTGTGCGGGCACTCTCCGTGGCCAGGCAGCTGGCAGGTCAGGTGCCCGTTCGACGGTAAGCGCCAGATCCATTTGTGCCGCCCCTGGTTCCGATACATCTACCGGCGCTGCCGATGCGCTCTGGAAGTCGCCTCCGATGGCCTGCACGAAGTAGCTTCCCGCCGGCAGTTTGTTGGCTGTGTACCGGCCCTCGTCCTGGCTGATGAACATGAAGGTCAGGCGCCCATCGGTGCTATCTAGTTTTACGAATGCCCCCGCGACTGCTTGTCCGGATGAATCAGTGACCACACCGCGGAGGACACCGCGATGGCCCTCAGGGCTAGCCGCTGTATCTACCGCTGTGTCAATCGCCATTTTGGCCGCCGGTTCGTCCGGTGCTTCGGTCGAGCAGCCGGCAGCCAATAAAACGGCTGCGATCTGAACGATGAGCTTTTGCCTGGTTCTCCTAAACACCTTCTTTTCTCCTTATTATTGGTCCATCGTGTTCGCCGCGAATAACTCCTCAAGCCCGACTTGTCGGCGTGTCAGACCCTGCTCGTAAGAATACTGGGCCGCGGCCTCGAGAATGTGTCGATTCGCCTTGATACCGTGCTCGATAATTGGCGTCTGCAGCGCTTCGCGGCTGGCTTCAGGTAATAGCCCGGTTTCGATCCAGGGTTCGACGTGCTTCATGCGCTGCTGATTCACGAGATCGTTGGCCTCATTGAATGCTTTGAGGACATTTAGAAGCACCCACGGATGTCGCTCCGCGAACTCTCTGCGCACGACCATGCCGTGGTTAATCGGAAAGATACCCGTCTTCCTGAAGTAGCGAACTCCTTCGGCAACCGGATCCGGAAACAATGGCCTGATGTCCGGGTGGTTCCAGAGATCAATCTTGCTGCGATCCACGAGGTTGGGATCGACGATGTACAGAAGCGTCGCATCGAGCTCACCCGAAAGCATCATCGTGCCAATATTCTTTTCATAGGGAATCTGATTGATCGTGACACCCTTTGGCGTCCTGAACCCGGTCGAGCTGCCGTGACTCTCGGCGAGATTTCTTTCCATATACCACTCGATGTCCTGTGACTTCACGCCCCACTCGTGCTGCAAGGCACCGCGCGCCCAGAGTGCCGAAGTCTGTTGATACTCCGGCACGCCGACCCGCTTGCCCTTGAGATCCTCCGGGCTTTCGATACCGACGTCGCGGCGCACGAGCGGAAATGTGTGAAAGAAGTGATGCGTCGTGAATATGGGTAATCCAATAAATCGATCGTCGCCGTTGACCATTGTCATCATGAATGAGGACATCGACATCTCGGAGATGTCAAACTCCGCAAATTTCAGCTGCCGATAAAACATCTCCGACGGATGCAGAACGCTCGGGATCAGGTTGACGCCATCAGGCTGGATAACGCCATCTATGATGGGCCATGTTCTGGGGTTCGATCCCATCGCAATGCTGACGGGAATGGAACCGCCCTGGGAAGTGCTACCGCCGGCAAGGCGCTTGCCGATACCGGAGCTGAGTTGCTGCTGTGCAGCGGCCAGGCCGGGCGTCAGGGCTGAAGCCAGTAACGCCCCGAGCGACGATGCTCTCAGGAATCCACGACGGTCCATGGCTCTCCCCTGTTGATTAAATCGATAAGAAATTCTATCGCGTCGACACGAATGACACACGATAAGGTTGATTCGAATGAAACCATTGTGGCCTCACGCCGGGATTGCGCTGCTTCCTGCCGGAACGTATTGTCTTGTGTCGTTTGAACGATCGTTTACAGGCCTAACAATGAAAAAGACAACGTACACAATGGCCAGATCGGATTGGCGGCGTATCCTGATGATGTCGTTGTTCGCGACGGGCGCGTTTCTGATTGGAGTGGACCAGCTTGCACACGCGGATGATGGCCCAACTTCGGTGGGATCTGCAGACCCCGAACTAATAGAAGACCTCGTCGCAGCAAACCGTATTCTGGTCCGTTACGGCGTACTCGACGGTATGGGACATGTCAGCGTCCGACATAACCTCGATCCGAATCGCTTCCTGCTCTCACAATCTCGGGCGCCCGAACTCGTGACTGCGGGCGATATCCTCGAATACGACTTGAATGGCAAAGCCGTCGACCTTGATGGGCGACCACAATATTCCGAGCGTTTCATCCATGCCGAAATCTACAGAGCACGACCGGACGTCAAAGCCGTTGTTCACAATCACTCCCCGGCTGTGATTCCGTTCGGTGTGAGTGATGTACCGCTAAGGCCTGTTTATCATATGGCGGCTCACATGCTCGAGGGCATTCCGGTTTTCGAGATCAGGGACGATTTCGGCATGACTGACATGCTTGTGACCTCGCCGGAACGTGGACAGTCCCTGGTCAAGGCACTTGGAGACAGTCCATCAGTACTTATGCGCGGCCATGGCATCGCCGTGACGGGGCCGGCTCTTCCCTACGCGGTCGGGCGCAGCATCTACACCCAGATTAATGCCGACTTGCAACTCAAGGCCATAAGCCTGGGCGGCAACATCACCTACCTCGATCCACGCGAAGGACAGGCCCAACTCGATCGCGGTGAGCATCGAGGCTACAGCCGTTCATGGGAATTGTGGAAACGCGACGCACTGGCAGCGATGCGGGAAGAATAGAAACAGACCGGACCGTGATTAAAACCGCGCGTTAATCCATTTCGCCAGATAGTCAAAATCGTTTTTGACGACGTTATCGTAACGACCGTCATACTCCTGTCCTTTGGGCATACATGCTGTGCAGGGATTGCCTCCATGCGTCGCCCCTTCGGCAGCGACGAAGTCTTTGTCTTTACTGGCCGCGAAGTCGTAGATCAGCTCACTATTCCTGACGAAGTAGTGACCGGTGTTTGCGTTTACCAGTACCGGAACAGAGATATATTGCACATTGCAAAGCGTCGAGTTGTTACTGGAACAATAGTCAATGTCGATCATGGAATGCCTGGAGCGGATCGCTCTGACACTCAGGAATGAACGCAGGGTCAGGAACCGTGTCCCCTCCCAGAATTCCTCGTATCCTTCAGGGTCGATGTCAATCGGCCTGACACTCTCCACCGGGCAACAGTCCTCGATCGTCCCGTCATTCTTGATCTCTTTATGGGGATTCTTGGTGCCGTGATCGATACTTCGATCCATCCGCATCAGCCTGGACAGATCCGCCATAGGAACGATGAAGGCATCATCATCCGGATATTTGTAGGTTCCTGCTTCAATCTGTTCCATTCTTTCAACTGCAAGATCGATCAGCTTGTTCATCCGCACTGATTGCGCCTCGAAATAACTTTCCTTGAATTCGCCCGTATAGCGGGTATCACCTTCGGCATTAAAATCGTTTTCTTTGCTGAAAGGATTCAATCTTGGATCAAGCTTGGGCACCGCATTCTTGTTCAGAATCTCCTCATCGTTCATCACAGCAGGATTAAGGCTCCTGAGGGCATTGATGCCGTTGCCCAGGTGAGCGTCCCAGAATATGACGCCGTCTGCGGGCGGAAGGTCCTTTATCGTATCCGGGCATTTGACCAGCCTCTCCGGATCCTTGCACAGAAAATTACCGTTCTCGGCAATAGCCTGATAGAAAGCCATCGTTGGACCGCCGCCACTATGACCGATCAGTATCACAGTCGTAATACCCGGCAGGCTTCGCAGGAGCTCAACACCCTGTTTTACGTCCAGAGCATTGTTTTCCCACGGTATGCACAAGGCCTCGTTATTCTGACAACGGGGATTCATTCCCAAAGCCACGATGCCTCGCTTGGGCATTTCACGTGTCGAGATATGAGACATGAAGTTTGAGTCGCGATGCATTGCCAGGGTTGCAATATGCGGCTTGGGAAATTTCTCCGGATCAGGCAAATAAAGCGCACCCATGGTTGCGCTGGGCGAAAACTGAACGAACTGAGGGGGTGGTCGTTCAGCCAGCGCCTGTGAAAATGAATCCACTATAAATAAGCAGCAAATCAGGGATGACACTTCTCTTGTTCTCATTTTTAAACTCCTCACCCGCATTTTTTGACTACTCGATCGGCGTAACAAGCGTGCCGATGCCCTCAATCTCGATGGTAACTGTGTCGCCCGGCTTCAGGAATATCGGTGGCTTACGACCAGCTCCCACACCGGACGGCGTGCCAGTTGCGATTACATCACCGGGCCAAAGCGTCATTCTCGAACTCGCAAATCGTAACAGACGCTCGACGTTATGAATGAGATACGAGGTGTTCGAGTCCTGCATGATCTCGCCGTTGACTTTCGTCGTCACCCGAACATTCCCGTAGTTCGGCAAGAATTCTTTGGGCACGATGTACGGACCCATCGGTGCAGCGTTGTCCATGCTCTTGCCGGAAAACCAGTCACGAGCATACCTGCCGCCTACCGGTATTTGCGCTGCGCGATCACTGACGTCGTACAGAATGGTGAAGCCGAATACGTGATCCATTGCGTTATCGAGCGTCAGATTTTTTGCCTGCTTGCCAATAACGATCGAAAACTCGCCTTCCCAATCGATGCGGTCACGCCCTGGCGGAATCACGTGGGGCTGGCCCGGATCGATGATCGTCGATCGCGGCGACTTCGCGAACAGAAACGGGTTGTCCTTGTCCGGATCAATCTCCGTCGTACTACCCATCTCGGCCGCATGCGCGCGATAGTTCCCGCCCGCCGCCAGTAGATTCCACGGATATTTGATCGGGGCTTTGACCGCAACCGCATCGGGGTCATAGCTGAATCCCAGGTCCGCGCTGCGGCCGGAGAAGTAGTTGGCGATCTGAAACAACCTGGGCTTCGTCATGTCCGACCGCTCGATTATGGTCTTCATGTCAGCGGGCAGCTCAAGCGCCGAGACGCCGGCTTTCTTCACCAGGAGTTCATTTGCCTGCTGTACGTCCAGCAGCCGATCGTCGATCAGCATTCCGACGCGCTCTCTTCCGTCAATTCCAAACGTGGCCAGTTTGAATGCAGCATCAGGTGCATCCGATACCTGCGCATTGCCAGCCGTCGCCACCAAGCTGATCATGATCACTAGTACACGATAGTTCACTGTCTCTTCCTCGCGGAATTGTTGGTTGAAATACTATCCCAATGTCGCCCTTTTTATGATCTCATGCCTGCCAGCCATTAACTTTAATTAATCGATGTCATTCGAAACCATTTTTCGCAACGGGCCGCGTTGGCGGTCGGTTATTTTCCTCTTTTGTTTTTCTGCAGCTGCGGCGACGGCAGTGCACGCGCAATCAACAGAAAAACGATTCGCGGCGGTGTTTACGACTACGCCGCCCGTCATCGATGGCAACCTCAATGAGGCCGTCTGGCAAACGGCAGCCGTGATCGAGGATTTTCACGAGGTGGAGCCGAATGAGTATTCGCCGCCGAACGAAAAGCTGCGCTTTTGCGTTCTTTATGATGAGGACTATCTGTATGTCGGCGCGGACATCAACATGCGTAATGTCGATGACATCACTGCATTCAAGCTCGCTCAAGGCAGCAACATACAGGAGGAAGACCGTCTCAAAGTCGTAATAGACCCGTACAACAACAAGCGCACCGGCTACGACTTCCGCATGAACGCGAACGGCGTTCGAGAAGAAGGTTTGTTCGGCTCGGTCGGCCGACCGAATACCGACTGGAACGGTATCTGGGACGGTCGCGCCAAAATCCATGAGCAGGGCTGGACCGCCGAACTCGCTATTCCGTTCAAGACGCTGAATTTTGACCCGAAGAACGATGTCTGGGGCATCTCGTTTTCGCTCAATATCTCGGGCCGCAATGAGCAGATCGCGTGGACGTCGAAAAACCAAGTGACGCGACCGGGTACGCTCGGCGAGATGACCGGCATGAGCCGGGCAAGACAGGGGCGAGGCATCGATATCCTGCCTTCCGTGTCACTGCGCCGGACCAAGGACTTTGCGACAGACGTGGAGCATTCCCGCGCGGAGCCGTCGATCGACGTCTTCTACAAGATTACGCCGCTGCTGACCGCCGCACTTACGGTCAACACCGATTTCTCAGCCGCCGAAGTCGACGACCGCGTCATCAATCTTGAAAGATTTTCTGTGTTCTTCCCCGAGAAACGCACCTTCTTCCTTCAGGACGCGGATATCTTTGCTTTCGCCAATCTCGACGGCAACGGCATTCCGTTTTTCTCGCGACGAATCGGCTTGGACGAAAACCGGGAACCCGTCGATATTATTGCCGGCGGAAAACTGACCGGGCGTATCGGTCCCGTGAATGTCGGTGTCCTGAATGTCGTTCAGGACACACTGCTCGACGATGTTAATCTGTTCGTTGCTCGCGGGTCTGTGAACGTCTTCGACTTGTCGACGCTGGGATTTATCTTCACCAACGGTTCCCCGGACGAGACGGTCTCGAACTCGGTGGCGGGCGTCGATTTCAATTATCTCAACAGAGACCTGTTTGGCGGCAAAGGTATATCCTCGAGCGTTTGGTACCTGCAAAGCGATACGGAGGGCGTGTCGTCGGGCCAGGAGGCGTATGGCCTGACTGCCCAAGTGTCGCGGACCGGCGGCTTGTTCGGTGACATTGAGCTGTCGACAATTGGTGAGAACTATGCGCCGGCTTTGGGCTTTGTGAATCGCGCTGGTATTCACCTTTCGAGTATGGAACTCGGATACATTTTTTTTCCAACCCGTGGCCTGTTTCAGCAAATCGAAACGACCATAGAGATAACGCAGGTTACGGATCTCGACGGCAATACGGAATCCGAGATACTCGATTATGAGCCGATCAGTTTCGTAAGCAACACAGATGATCGTGTCGAAATCAGCTTGCGTCGCGAACGAGAGGTATTGACATCGCCGTTCGAGATTTCCGATGGCGTAATCATAGATATCGGAGATTACAGCTGGTACAGGGCGGATGTCGAAGTCGCCAGCGGCGACCAACGTATGTTTGTTGTAGAAGGAAAGGTGGGAAACGGCGATTTCTACGACGGTGACCGGTTTCAGCTCACCGCCGAAGTCTTATGGCAGCCATCCAAGTATTTCTCGATGCGTACGGGTATCGATTACAACGATATTGAACTCACAACTGGCGAATTTATTACTCGGCTATTCACCTTGCGTACTGACGTTGCCTTCTCGAGCGCCTGGTCCTGGAGCACGCTGGCTCAATATGACAATGATTCCGAAGAAGTCTCCGTCAACAGCCGCCTGCGATGGATACCCAAGGCAGGCCAGGAGATGATCTTCGTCCTGAATCACGGCTTTCTCATCGACGAACGAATACCGGGTGCGGGACGCGACTGGCGATCGACCGACTCCGACATGGTTCTCAAGGCCACATACACTTTTCGCTACTGATAGCAAATTGCTACGTAGTTCGATTCCGAAACAATCGTAGGAACGGGATCAGAAGCCTATTCGACAATATTTTTCATTCTATGTGCTTGTCGCGCCGCTTCACCATCTGATCCGTCAGAAACGATTTGGCAGTTTCTACAAAGTAATCCTGGATCGAATCGAAGATCGGAACGTGCCCACCGTTTGGCACGATCCATAAATACGAGTCGGGAATTGCCTTGTACGCCTCAAAGGGAATATTTACAGGGAAATGTCGGTCTCGATCACCATGAACGATTAGTGTTTTCGCTGTTATCGTAGAAAGATAGGGCGCAGTAAAGTTCATGTCGTCATAGTTATCCGCAAAGTCACTGAACTGGTTCATGAGCGAGACGATTTGTGCATCGCCATGCTTGTGTCGCTCGCGAAACTGACGAATCCGTTCCTCAGGCACGTTGTTTGGATCCATGCTGTGCTGTATTTCTCGTGCCACTTCCGGAAAGTACGTCGTAGCACCAATGAGCACCATGGAGTCGATCCGGGCAGGTTGCTGCGTCGCCATGTGCAATAGCGTCATGCCGCCTGTACTGATTCCCATCGCTTTGAATCTGTCTATTTTCAGGTGATCAAGCAAGGAGTATACGTCCAGAGCGGACTGTTTATGCCTGAATTTCCCGGACGGGTTCGTTGAAGCACCGTGACCACGAAGGTCAGGAATAATTACCTGAAAATTTTCCGCGAATTCACCTGAAACACCATCCCAGACGACTCCTGCTCCGAAGAATCCATGAAGCAGAACAAGCGGATCACCCTCGCCGATGACCTCGTAATGCATCTCGAAACCATTGATCTGAAGGCTTTCTCCCCAGGTTCGTCCATGAGGGAGTAGCAATACGATCATTAAGATAATTACATTACTAATTCCGATCGGATTTTTTGTTCTCGTCATCATTACTCCACAAACGGCCGATTCTCGACTAATGGTTCAAAAGACAAGTCTTAGCCAAGATTAGCAGCAGAAAGTCAATTGTGGGTCGAAAGCTGGCCTCTTGGGTCCTGTTTCGTCCTGGTCTCGAATACCGGTCAACCACCGGGGGCACTAATCGGTCGAGAAGTAGCGCGTCTTGCAGGAGTAGGCCAAAATACCAGCGTTCTCGTGCGAATCGAACTAATGCCTTACCGGGAGAAAAACAAATGAGATCCTCAGCATTCACGGCCGTACTGTTTGGCTTATTGATAGCGCCTATTGTTAGCTGGGCCCAGAGTGATTCAATTAAGTCCACACTAGGCCATCCGGACATGATCATTCACAACGCGAAGATCGTGACCATGGATGATGCTTCGTTCAATTCCAGCCCCGGGACGATTGTGCAAGCCATGGCAATTCGGGGCGACAAGATCCTTGCCCTGGGAACCGACCAACAAATGCTTACCCTGGCGGGACCGGAGACACGACAAATCGATCTAAAAGACCGCACCGTGTTCCCCGGTTTTATTCTCACGCACGAACATCCGACAGATTGGGCATGGACTGAACCCAGTGCCCTCGAGCATGTGTTTCCGGAAGGCAACGAACATATTGTCATTCGATTCCTGGAGGGGAATGCCGAAGAACAGTTGGCCAACTGGGAGGATGGACTCAAGGCCGCAGTAAGGGATGCCAAGCCGGGACAGTGGATCTTGCTCAGCTCTGACTGGGGCTCGAACTTCGAATACATGCCGGAGCTGTTTCCCAAATTCTTGCCACAGATCTCCCGGGAACGACTGGATGAACTGGCGCCTGACAATCCCGTGCGCATAAAGAACAGCTGGGTCGATGGATTGGTTAACACTCGTGCGCTGGAAGAAATTGCCCGCATATTTCCCGAGCAGAAGATTGAAGGCCGAGGTAATCGCGGCCCAACTGGCCGCCAGCTCGAACCGGACATCATGTTGTATAACAAGGTTGAGCTGAATGCAGACTTGCTGCAATCGGAGATGGAGTTGTGGGCAGCCCACGGCGTAACTGTTTACGGCTCATCCCCCTACACCATCGGTAATCTGAATGCCCTCCGGATACTCGATCAGGAAGGACGTATGCCCGGAAGATTTGGCTGGAGTTATACCGGCCCCGATCTGCATTACCAGACCATTCGGCTCGTATCCGCCCTGCTGGGGAATGGCACAGATTATTTATGGAATATCGGCGCCCACGGCGAACGTTCCGGCGGCAACTGCACTACCCTGGCCGCGTCAGAACGAGTCAAGTCACAGGAAAGCTGCCGGCTCGAACCCGGCGATGACGGGCGCCGGGTCAAGGAAGATATCGTTCGCAGCGGCGGACGCGTCGGCGCCATGCATTCCGGCGGTGACCTGGATATCGATCACTTACTCGATGTCATTGAAGAAAAGAGTGTCGAAGCCGGCTTATCGCTCGAAGAGATTCGTGAACGCCGGCATGCCTTCGATCATGCCTCCGGGGCACCAAGACCGGACCAGATCCCACGCATCAAACGCTTAGGGATGTACGTCAGCATGATCAACACCGTCATCTGGGAAAACCGAACGGGCTATGATGCCTCGTATCGTCTGCGTAACTATGGCGAAGAATACATAGGCTACGCCGTACCCCGTAATAGCGTGACCAAAGCGGGGATCATGAACACTCAGGAGATCGACCGGGCACTGCCCCACTTTCTCTTCTATAACATCTGGGTGGGCATGACACGATACAACTCAGGCATTGATCGCACCCTCGCGCCGGAAGAAGGCACAGATCTGATTACGCAGCTGAAGGCGCTAACGATCTGGGGAGCTTATTACGTTCTTCGTGAAGACCGACTCGGTTCACTTGAGCAAGGCAAATTGGCTGACTTCGTTGTGCTGGACCAGGACTTACTCAATATTCCAAGAGACGATATCCCACAGGTAAAAGCGCTCATGACCGTTATCGGAGGAAATACCGTTCATCTCCTGCCAAATCTGGCAAACGAGCTCAACACGGCACCAATAGGACCAGCAACCTGGCCAACGAAACCATTGCAGAATCGTTTTGTCTTTAAAGGACCACCACCCATTCCGGCATACATGAAGCAACACTAGGGAAAATGCCAAAGAAGGATCACAAATCCAAGAGGAAGAAATTCGTCAGCCTGTTGTGCCTGACTGCATTCCTCACAACGCCCACAATCTATGCCGGCGACGAGGACATCAGCCCCAATGCCTACAATGTGTTTGATCCGGTGACAGGGTATATGGTCCCCGCAGACTCTCAGCCCACCGCATTGCAAGGTCATGAAATGACCGAGGCTGATGCGAATCTCGCAGCAGACCCGCTGAACAACCAATCAGAAAACCCTGCACAATCACAGCGCTGGATCTACTTGCTTGCATTGATGTTGCTAGCGGGTGGCTTCGCTGCCTGGAGTCGAAACAAAGAAAAAATCAGTAGGAGTAATTCCTTTTAACCTGGGAACTTAGCCATTCTATTGGCCGATTTAGATCGCAGTTCACGCGTGCTTCACACGAACTTCGAATTTGATTCCTTCTTGCTCTTTGACTTTGTGAAGAATTCCCAGAAGATTTCTTGCTGTTGGATTTCCGCCTGGGCCTAACATTCGCATTAAACTCTTGGCGTTCTTTCCGGTTAGTTTTGCCAGCGTCGCATAGCCAATGGTCGCGTTGATATAGTTACTGAGAATGCTTCGTCCACTGTCGAGATCTCCGTCAATTAGCTTTTCGACCGCCTCTTCAATTAGCGCAAGGCGGAACGACGAGTCACGCTGTGCGCGTGCTCGTACGGATTCCTTGAAGTCGCGAGTTAGTGCCATCACCTTTCTCCCTGATGCCGACGCGTCTTGTAGTCCTTCCAGTACGCCTTGGCCCGGTCAATATCTTTGCTTTGACGCTTCTTGGTTCCGCCGTTTAGCAAAATTACAATTGTTGTCGCCCTGCCGTCAGTCTCAAAGCCGAAATAGACTCTGAACCCCTGACCGAAGTCGATCTTTATCTCCGAAACGCCACCGCCAACTGACTCGACGTTGCTCATTAGGCCTCGGCCAATTTTGTCAATGGCGCTCGTAATCTTAGCCGCGGCCCTCGCATTCACTTCGCCAAACCACCTGCCGAAGGGCGATTGGCCATCTGGGAGTTGATACTCTCGAATTTCAACAGTCATTTATAGTAACTTATACGTTACCAACTAATCAATTCATTATTAGGACATCTATCGATTCTGTTGGGTTCAGTGCGGCACGGCGCATTGATGAGCGGTAACCCGTTACGTTGCGGGAGACGCGCCCTCAATGTCGATTCGAGAATTCGGCTGTTCGAGTGAAAAAAGTGTTTGCCGCCGAACTTTTCTGCTTATTTATGCAGGCTGTGGTCCACGTCGGTTAAATATCAGGCAGTTCCGACAATCTTCTACTATGCTCATTGGATAACAACAAACAAGGCAAACCTGGCTAAAGCCAGGGACGCAAAGCCACGGGTCCTCGCTTCCTCCGGGAAGCCAAGGATGACTCCCCGAAGGATCCCAAGACCGCCGGGCTGCAACAGCAGTAGGTGCCCAGCAATACCCCGCCCTTTCGGCGGGCATTTCTTAAATCGGGAAGTTCTCTCGGACGCAGTCTCTGCTTACGAGAGCATCTTGATTTATTTCTTTATAAGAACGAAAAAAGGAGGCATGACCCATGAAACTGATGAAACATTGCACGAATGCTGTCGCCATTATTGTGGCATTGGTTTTATCTTCGACAATTGTGCTTGCTCAAGATGATGGCCCGCGTAAGCGCCAGAATGTCGAATACATCGAAATCACCTATGTCAGCTACAAGCCCCATAGACTAAATGAGGCCAGGGCAATAATCGCCGACCACTTCATACCGGCAAGCCAGAAAGCGGGAACGCCAGGCCCGAAGTCGGTGATTCACTTTCAGACCGGAGAATGGAACGTCGCTTTCATATGGGCGCTGGAAGATGGCATGGCGGACTTGGAATGGACAATGGTCTCGCCCAACTTCGTCAAGTGGAAAGCTGCCCTTGACGAACTGGCCGGTGGAGAGGACGAAGGCTCGGCAATAATCGACAGCTATAATGCCACCATTGCACGCAGGCAGACTGAAGTCGGTCATCACCACCTTCCTGCGATGGATTAACAGATATCGATATTAGCGAAAGTACCGGGGGTAGCCATGGCTACCCCCTTTTTCATTAGCGACTTAAGCGCAATCAACACTATTGCGAAGTGAAGCTCAGGTCCTCTCTGAATTCGTAGAAATAGTCGGTACGAGTTGCGACCAAAGCGTCGCCTCTGGCGAGCATGCGCTGATCTACATCTGCTTGTGGCTCAGGCCAACCCGGCACGAAACTGGCCGTTACCCAGGTCCGTGGACTTCCACCGAGAACTACGCGAGCGACGCGTACATCTCCTACATCGGCTCTCCTGAGTTCAGGAATAAGGTCATCTCTCAACCACTTGTGGAGATCGTCGCTACGGCCTGCCGCAGCAGTCCGAATGCGGACGTGCAGGAATTTCTCGCTCGGATGTACCGGACCATCCTGCAAAGTGGAGAGTTCAGGATAGGTTTGCAGCGTGAGTACGAGTTGGCTATCCAGGGTAGCCCCGATTGCGTTGTACCAGCTCTCTGCGACAGTTGATATAGTCTGTGCTGCTATAGGTGCCGCAGTTTCACCCATAGCCCCCGCAGGAAAGACAATCAGAAATGTGTCCGAAGGACCACGTCGCCTCTGGTAGACATGGTAAAACGCACTCCCCGCTTCGCGATAGCCTTCGCTCTGCTCCTTTCTGAGTTTCTCCCATTCCGCGGCCTTGCCCGGCTTCAGGGTCTGAATTCGGAAATTTACGTATCCAGGTCCCTCATCCTGCGCCCAGGTCAGTAGCGGTGCGATGGTGAATAACAGACCAATGGTCAATGAGCGGATCAATACCGCAGTCAGGTTCTTCGTGGTCATGGTGATGCTTCCCCTTGTATACAGGTGGTGAGATGGATGCCTTCGGCAGCCCGGCGGTCTTGGGTCCTTCGGGGAGTCATCCTTGGCTTCCCGGAGGAAGCGAGGACCCGTGGCTTTCCGTCCCCCGTCTTTAGGCGGTTTTGGTTTTGTCGCAGACGTGAATAAAACAGACGTAAAGCTAGGATAGCCGAAGAATTAGCGTTTCGCCTGATTTTCCGGAGGTTTCTTCATTCTTCCGGGGCGGGAATTGGCATGGATGCGTGGTCCGCCACGTACAGCCAGCTACCATCTACGTTTCTGGCGACGTCCATGTATCGGCCATTCATCTCTACGGGTTCACCGCCCTCCGCCGGCTCGGCAATGATGGTGAAAAGGCCCCAGGCGATCGCCGTGTCACCGTGGACCTCCAGATGATCATCGGAAAGGCTGGCGTCGGTGACTTTGAAACCCGTGAAAAAGCCGTTCCATGATTCGACTACGGACTGCGGGCCAATGCCGATCAATTCGCCGACCGGGAAATTGACAGCATCACTGGCATAGCAGTCTGCAAGCCCTTGCGCGTCATTTGCCTTGAGGGCACCCATGAATGCATCTTGTAATGCCTGTGGGCTTTCGTTGGCAAACGATGAAGATGAAAAGCAGACGAGGCAGCTAATCAGGCACAATAGTTTTTTCATGCTGGGCTTTCCTCTTTTTTTTATTTATAAAGACTGTCGATGTAGCCGCTTTCGTCCAACTCGCGGATGAAGCTGTCGTCGTAGAAGCGCTCTACCGTGTATTTACGCATCTCGTGGCTGTCGTAGACTTCCATGACTCTCTTCAGCCCTTCATACGCCGGGTAGGGCTTGCTCGGCAATTTCACGGCTTCGGCGTAGAAGAACTCCATTTGTTTTGCATCTGTCATCTGGAACCACTTCTTCAACGTTTGGAATGTCCCCTCTTTGTCATTTTTGAGAAGCGCGATCGCATCGACGGCACTCTTGACGAACATCGCGGCTGCGTGTCGGTTATTCTTGAGCCATTCACGATCCACCAGGAATGCCGAGCCTGCGACTGGGAGTTCATAGTCCTGCAGATCCGCCAGTTCTTTGAATCCTGCGCTGATGGCCATCGTTGCATGAAGCTCCGGGGCGATGAATGCGTCGACGTAACCCTTTTCAAGAGGTGCCACACCCAGGCCGTCTCCCATCATCGACCAGTCCAGATTCGGGTCCCAACCCATGTGCTCTGCGAAGCTAATGGCGACGAAATGAGTGACGGCACCAACTCCTGAGAACCCTATCCGTTTGCCTTTGAGGTCCTCCACCGAGTTGATGTCGGGACGGCTGACGATGCGCCAGCGCGAGGTCAGATGCGTGGAGCCCAGGATCATCGGATCCCATGATCCCGTTCGCGTGGTCAGCCTGACGATCGTCGGGCATGCGCCACCAACCTTGATCTGGGTTTGTTCGCCATCTTTCAGAATGAATTCCTCCGGCACATCGATGCCGCTCAAGCGAATAATCCGAACGGAGCCGGCAGTGAACAACGGTTTCACGTTCAATCCGTTCTTCTCATAGATACCGGCGTCATAAGCCAGAATGAACGGCAGCTTGTTCAGGGATACGTCACCGAGGGTGAGTTTTAGTTCTGTACCATCGTCTTTCGCGTTGGCGGTTGACAGTGCAGAAAAAATCAATGTCATGACTGCCAGCAGATTGATGATATTTCTTGACCGAGCACTCATCGTCTTGTCCTCTTTGTTAGTTTTTTCGATCTGTAGGCGTAGTTTAAACGTTCAAATTAGTTTCATCTTCTACCAAATTCTTTCTTGGACGGATTGTGGAGCCCGAGTCGTCTCTCTAGTATCGACCGGGCATGAATGACTCAATATCAGACAACGGATCGAGAGGGGAACGTCAAAATGCCAACTGATCGAGAAGAGAATCCTGCGTCGTCATCAATGACAATCGGGCGCAGAGAATTACTCAAGACCGGGGCCGCGCTGTCTGTCGGCTCTGTGCTTGCGTCATATCCGGATGCCGCGAAGGCGGCGTCGGGTCAGACCATCGATCTGCCGGGCGCCGACGAACTGGTGCCTGCGAATATGCCGAAGGGCTTTTCGAAGTCCGAGATGGAGCGGCGCTGGAAGAAGCTGCGTGAGTGGATGAAGAAGGATGGGTTTGACTGCCTGGTCGTGCCGGCGCGTCCGCAGGGAAATGCCGACGTCAAGTGGATATCGGAGAGCAATGCGAATTGGGCGGTTTTTCCTGCGGACGGACAGCCGACGTTGATATTTCGGGGTGGCGACGATGGCGCGAGCGTTGAGGAAAACTCACCGGTCAAATTTGATGTTCGTGTCAGCCGCTTTAATCGCTCACGAGTCATCATCGATCGGCTAAAGGAACTGGGCATGGAACGTGCGCGTATCGGTGTCGGCAATCTGTCCGGGCAGATGCGCAATGACGAGGGCGGCGTCAGCTACATCACTATGACGAACCTCAAGGAAGCTTTGCCGAAAGCAAAGTTCGAATCGGCCGTGCAGTTGCTCATGAAGGTCAAACTGGAGCGCGGGCCTGAGGAAATCGAGGTATTGCGAATCGCGAGCCGGGTTAGCGAGCTGGCCGTGAGGGCAATTGTTGAGGCCGGCGGTCCCGGTGTTCCGCAACGCGATGTCTGGTTTCATGTTTTCAAGACATTGTTGGACGCTTCGGGTGAGGAACCGCAGCGGGTATCGATCCGCAGCGGAGACGAAGGCAACACGGCTGGTGGGCGGCCACTCGATGAGCCTTTTGTTGCCGGTCAGATCTGTAGCCAGGAACTATCCTGTCATGTGCTTGGCTATGCGTCGCAGGTCAACCATACGATGTGCATTGGTTCACCCGCACCGGCCAACTGGGAGTCGGCATTCAAGTATGTGGTCGAGATTTTTCATGCCCTCGTCGACTACGCCAAGCCGGGAGTAAGCTTCCAGGAGTACGGAGAGTTCTACCGCAAAAAAGTGGAAGATCGCGGTGAGGGTTACTGGGGTGTCGTATTTCACACCGGCGGCGCATCCGGTGACGGACCCCGCATGGGCCCGACTCGCCCTGATGAAAACGGCGACCTGGTCGTTAAGCCCGGTATGGTGTTTACGATCAAGCCGAGGTTTGTCATCGAGGGTGTCGAGTCGCCGTCAGCACAGTTTGGCGATCCGGTCCTGATTACCGAGACCGGTGCCGAGCGTCTGGGTCGGCGCAAACCGGAGCTGATCACGATCGGTGTTTGAGTGTTACTCGGTTAATTCTACTTGCTGACTTTGGTGTCGCGATTTTTTGCCTCGGGACAGGTAAATAGCGAGAGCTATCATCGCAACGAGCAGAACAATACCCAAGGGTGTCGGTTTTGGTGGCGTTGGCGGACTCGATCCTGTCGTACCGTTTGGGGCAGTGTTCGGAAGCGGCGCATTCGGATCGTGCTCTTTGGCCGGATACTTGGTCACCAGCTTTCCATCTTCGAGCGTCATGTAGGGGGCCGAATAATCGACCTCATCACCGGCGAATACGCTGCCACAAAGGCATGACAGTAGTGCGAAAGCGAATAGTTGCTTACGCATACGTCGCAATTTCCTAAAGGTCTTCCGACTCGTAAACGACCCTGCCACCGACCAAGGTCATTACCGGAAACAGATCAGAAAGCTGATCAATCGGCACGTCCATGATATTGCCGTCGAATACGACGAGATCAGCAAGCATGCCGGGTTCGATTGATCCCAGCGAGTCATTCGCGCCGATGAATCTGGCGGCCCAGCGGGTCAGTGCGAGGAACGCTGCTTCGCGGTCAAGGGCCTCGTCCGGCCCAATAACATCACCATGTCTCGAGAGCCGCGTCACAGCTTTCTCGATATACCAGGTTGGGTAGGCGCTGTCATCGTCCGGCTCTGTACCTTCAATATGAAAAGGTATTCCCCGGTCCAGCAAAGTGCGCAAGGGCGCCATCCTTGGCAGCGCTTCTCTACCCCACTGCAATTCAATTACCTTTTCGAGTCCAAGCGGTCTTGCATCCCGTTGATTGATGCCGTTACGCAGACTGACGCCGAATCGGATCAAATCCTTAAGCTCAGGGTGCGCATCGTAATAATCAAAAACTTCCGGGACCCAGTCGATGTTGTGGTCAAAGCCCTGGGGGCGCCATAACTTTTTTACATAGAGTTTTTCCTGGTTTTCCGCGGTCGACACATTCTGCATGGCAAGCCGAATGGCCTCGCTGCCCATGTTGTGAACGCCGGTGACGTTCCAGCCATGCTGCCTCGCCAACAGCACATTGTAGTAATCGGTCTGCTTCTGCTGTTTCTCGTTCAGATCTTCCTGACTGAGGCTGGTAAACCACTCCGCGGTCCAGCGGTTATACCCGTGCGTGTTCGGGCTCAGTTCGGGTATCACCGTTTTCTTGGGCTCGATGGTCAACAGGCTCGCGGCCGCATCGGGCGATCCGGAATGCGGTCCAACGGATGCACCAACAATCGTTACCATCGGTCCGCGTTCGTCGCTCAGTGAGAAGTCGACAAGGTTACCGATGCGCTTCAGGTATTTTTCTCCTTCGGGGTTCTGGCGCAGGAAATCGAGTCCCGGGTAAACCCGTACCGGCAGGTTCTTGCCGTCGTCTTCATGGAAAAGGCGGTTGAGCACCGTCATTGTCGGGGCACTCATATGCCCGGTGGCAACAGTTACACCGTGGCGGGCATATTTCGCGAGCATCTCTTTTGCTTCGGGCATGGCGACCTGTTCGAACCACTCCGGATCCGGCCAGGGTCGGACTTCGCGGCCGATAAATCCGTTCAGCTGTGCGCCAGACCTGCCTGTGTACTCGCCGTTGGCGTCCCGATCCAGATGAAAATGATCCTCCGGAAAACCTCGTTCGAGCGCGAGTTCGATCATTGCGGTATTGACGAGGCTGTAACTGCTATCGAGGTATATGGCAATCGGCGTATTCGGCGCAATCTCGTCCAGTGTCGAGATATCCCATGTTTTCATGGCGATGCCGGCCCAGGAATCACTCAGGTTGAAAAACATCGCGTCCTCGTCGTCACCTTCTTTGTCCACAATGAACGCAAGTGTAGCCAGCGCCTGATCGAGGGTCTCTCCTCCCAGGTGCGGTTGCACAAAGCCGCCCCACTGACTGTCTTTTAATATGTCCCCGGCCGGGACAGAGTTGTCGCCATCGTTGTAGATGAATCCCGGCGTAACCGACCTGCCTTTTAGATCCACTCGTCGCGTATCCGGGCCGGCAAGGCGCAAGATATCGCTGCTGTTTCCTACTGCAAGAATCGTGTTGTCGCGTACGGCGACAGCTTCTGCAACCGTGAAGTCCTTGTCTGCGTCTGCTGTCAGAACCTGACCATCGTAGAAAACAAAATCTGCATAACGAATCAATTCGGGTGGTATCCCGCTCGCCTGCGCGTGTGCAGTCGTTGCAAGGAATTGTACTGCTACACTTAGGAGTGCTAATCGAAGGGTCCGGAATCTTCGTGTACTTTTTCGCTGCATGTTATTTTCACTCTCTGCTTGCAATGAATCTGACTGATTCGATGATCAGACGAATCCTAACCGAATTTCAGCGTGACTCTGCATACTGCGCTTTGGAAATTTGGATACGTTTGTAACCGTATCATTGGAACATCGGACAATGCTCCAAAGGTCCTGATCAGCTCGAGAGCGATTTGAGCTTTGTTTGTATCTCTTGTCTTGCGCCAAGGGCCAACATGATAATCAGATCACCCGCCTCGGCCCATTCGAGCGCAGCGTCAAGAGACTCAGTCTCTTCCGTGAAGTATCGGATCTGCTCCTCCCGTGCACCACACTTGATCAGTTCATCCCTGATGATGCTGTAGACCTCGCCGGGTGGCCGGCCGCGAGCATAATGTTCGAGCTCAGACACGATGATTTCGTCGAGGCCGATCGACCACGCACTTTGTGCCAGTTCCCGGATCAGCGCATCCGTTCGATCTCCTGCCTGGGCGAAGGCGAGCAGCCTGCGCTTGGCCGGCAGCGCCTGTGCCATGTTGAACAGGGCCTGCATCGCGGCCGGGTTGTGTGCAAAATCCACAAGGACTTTGAAATCCGAAATAGCATAGACGTTACTACGGCCGGGGTTATCGTCCTGGGACATGGAAGTCAGGCCCGAACGGATAGCATCGGTCGGGACACCAAGACAGTGCGTCAATGCGGCCGCAGCCAGTGAATTGGCAACGTTGTGACTTGCTGCCCCGCCCAAGGTAATCGGTATCTCTGCACTCTTGCAGATCAATTCACTGGCGTCTCCGTCGACACGGAGCAAATCATCGCCATCCTGCACAAATGCCAGCCCGCCATTTGCCGTATGTTTCCTGACGACGGGATTGTCGGCATCGAGACTGAACCAGACAATCACGCCCGGGTATCCGGCCGACTTTCCAACCAGTAAAACATCGTCTGCGTTCAGGATGAGGAACCCGGATGTTTCGACGGCATGGCTGACGACCCATTTGACGTTTAGTAATTCCTGCAGATTCTGTGAGCCGAAGTCACCGAGATGGTCTTCAGCGATATTGGTAATCAGCGCAGCGTCAGCGCGCGTCACACCGAGGCCGCGACGCAGCAGCCCCCCTCTTGCGGTTTCCAGAATGGCAATATCGACTTCCTTTTGACGCAAAATGTTTCTTGCGCCACCGGGGCCTGACCAGTCGTCACGATCAATGATTCGATCGTTGACGGCGAGCCAGTCTGTTGAACTGACGCCGACATTCCTGCCGGACGCCCTGGCAATGTGTGCCGCAAGACGCACCGTTGTCGTTTTGCCATTCGTGCCGGTGATCAGGCCGTAAGGGATGTCGTGCAGAGCATCCCAATCCAGCTCTTCAGGGTCCGGCAATTCCCGTACAGGCCAGGCCAGGGAGCCGGTGCCGAGACCGACAGAACACTCATCATCATCCCAGAGGAATGTTTTGCCATGCGCCAGAGCAGCTTCCTCGAGCTTCATCAGTGCAGGATTGGCTTCTTGGGCAATTTCCTTTTTTATGCGCTCGGCAGTTTCGCTAAAATCAGGCGCCTCAGCGCTATTGAATTCGCTATCGCAACAGGCCCAGGCCCATTCGTTGATTTCAGACGCCGCATAAAGCGCATCGATCGGCGCCGAGAAGGCCAGGCTCACGCCTTCGGACAGACGCCAGTGACAGGTCGATTCGTGATCCCAGGCGACTGCTTGGAGCATTTGCAGGATTTGCGTCTCCCAGAACGGGATCAGCTCGTCGGCTTCTTCGTCGCTGCAACGAATGTCGAGAATCGTGCCGGGCCTGTTCCATAACAAGCTCGGCCCGGTCAGTCTGCGCGTGTCAATGTATTCCATCGGCGTCGATCAGTCGCCTGCTTCCCTCGCAATACGAACACCACGCTCATCGCTGATGATCTCGAGATCGTCGTGGAAGTTGAAGTCCTCAATTTCCGGCAACTCAATGGTCATCGAAGAGTGTTTGGGTACGTCTTCCACCTTGGCGCCGGAATTGAAATAGATAATTTGTTTCCAGGTGCGTTTGATGGCATCGGCCAGGACGAGTATCAGGTCGCCGGGTTCGGCGATCTCCATTGCCCGGGTCGTTGCCTCCTGCTCGTCCGGAATGACTTCGATCCGATCAGCTGCTATTCCTTCCTCGAGCAATTTGTTCTTGAGCATGACAGCGACTTCGTCCGCGCCCCGACCGCGACGATTGTCGTCGCAACGGCAGATGAAATGATCGAAGTGGCTCGCGGCGATACCCGCAATCTCCCGAATGTCCTCGTCGCGCCGATCACCCGGGGCGGAGAGAACGACGATACGTTTTCCTTCCGGTTCGAAGCGGTCGACCAGATGACACATTGCGCTGACGGCTGCCGGATTGTGCGCGTAATCGAGAATGACCTTGAACGGATGCTCGTCGTAAATGTTCATGCGTCCCGGCGACTGGAAGAAGGTCGCATCGAAAGTACGCAGCCCGTGACGGATGTCCTCGAGCCCGATATCCATGTTGTAGGCGAGCGCCGCTGCAAACATCGCATTCTGCACGTTGTGAATCGCCCGACCTTCGATCGTTGCCGGAATCAGGTGCGTCCACAGGAGCGGGATATGACTTTCACTGTCATAGATCGTGATCATGTGGCCGTTCATGCCTTCC
>Ga0255052_10000092_pt1 | contig 62514 bp, 55 predicted proteins | sample JV7_2_21_MG_FD_188632 | JGI IMG/M metagenome (GOLD analysis project Ga0255052, IMG submission 188632) | Seawater microbial communities from Jervis Inlet, British Columbia, Canada - JV7_2_21 | ecosystem: Environmental > Aquatic > Marine > Inlet | place: Canada: British Columbia | collected...
CCTAGCTATATCGTCGCAACGTCACGGTCTTCGACCACTTGCCGAACAAGCCGAAGTGCAGCCGTAGCAATTCATTGCGTGCCCCCAGTTTTTCCTTGAAGCGCCGGGCAGCAGCGTTGAAATAGTCAGTGTAGCTGTAAAACCTGTTTTTTCCTTTTTCTCGCAATGCCGCGTAGCCAGCACTGCGCATGAGAGGCGCCAGTCCCTGGCCTCGATAATCGGGATCGGAGTATGCGGCGAACAGGTAGACCTCGTCGGCTTCGAGCTTTCGATAGTTCGGTGGGAAATCGAACTCGTTTGGGTCGCACCACATTTTTGCAACCAGGCGCGTCTGGTCCCACACACCGAAACAGAGTATTCCTTTCTGAAACCAGGTGGTCAGCTCTTGCCGGTCGTTGCTCGTTTCCAGTCGCAGTAGCTCGTCGATATCGTCTTCGCTCAGGAAATCGAGCCTGAAGTTGTGCCAGGCTTTGGTCTGCTCGACCTGTTGCTCACTCTCACGGACCGTAATAAAAAGGTCGATAACAATTCCGATTTTTTTTAGCCGGTGTAACAGGCCCAAAAGGAGGCGCGCCGGGAGATGCTTTGCCTTCGACACGGCCCGATTCAAGCTATTCGCTCCTCGAGCTCGTCCGATGCAGAAAGGAAGTTTTTGTTTAACAGCGCCGTGCAGGCATAGATCGTCCTGACAGTGGGAACCTCTTTGCCGAGCCGCTCCGCGAGCTCAACAACAGCAAGCATTACCGCATCCAGCTCCAGGGGGCGCCCGTTTTCGATATCCTGAAGCATGGACGTCTTGTGTGCGCCAACCGCTCGTGCGCCTTCTATTCGTCTTTCAATGGTGTGCCTGAATGTTGCCCCCAACGCCTCGGCCAGCTCCTGCACTTCACGCATCATTTGCTCGATGACCGAACAGGTTTCCGGGAACGTACAGATGTCTTCCATCGTTGCCTGCGTCAGCGCGCTGACCGGGTTGATGGAAATCGCGCCCCAGGCCTTCAGCCACAGTTCTGAACGAATATCATCGATGACGCGACTCCTGAATCCGGCATCTTCGAACAAGCCCAACAGCTGGCGTGCGCGTTCGGTCGTCGAACCATCCAGTTCTCCAATCGGGAAGCGGTCGCATTCTACGTGCCGGACTGTGCCGTCGGTTTGCATCATTGCCGCAGGATAGGCGACGCAACCGATGATTTGCGATGAAGGGACATGACGCTCGAGGCTTCCATCCGGGTCAAGACACTCGATTCGGGAAATGCCATGGTCGGACGGCATTCCCTGGAAATACCACCACGGCAGGCCGTTCTGGATCGTGACAATCATTGTCGAGTCGTCGATCAGTAGCGGAATTTTGTGCGCGATCAATGGCAGGTCCTGCGACTTGGTCGCCAGGAACACCACGTCGTGCACTCCCGCCTTGCCGTAGTCGACGGTCGCCAGGGTCGGAGCGACGGCTGACTTCGCACCAGTTGGATCGGCAACAACGATTCTTCCAGCTGAATGAATCTGTGCGATTCTGGCGGGCAGGTCCAGCAGTGAGACTTCGTGTCCCCCCTTGCAAAGCCCGTGGCCGAGCAGGGTTCCCATGGCCCCAGCGCCAACAATTGCGATTCGCATATTCTTAATTATTCTGTTGCGAGGATACTGATCAGTATGCAATCTCCAGGCAGATTCTCAATACCGAAATTCGTGATTATGTGAAGGCCGTCCTGATCTATAATCTCAATCGATGTGTCTGATTTCTCAGTTCTAATCCTCGGTGACGATTCCGCAGAACTCGGTGGCCTGATCGCTGCCAATGCCGAGTTATCGATTCCAGTGACGGTCTGTCGTGATGCCGCAGACGCGACCGCAGCCTACAAGGACCAGTCAATACTTCTGGGCGACCCGGTGTCGATCGCGCATATTCTGGCCGATATGCCAACCGTCAAATGGGTGCAGTCGACATGGGCGGGTGTCACGCCGTTGCTCGAGATCGAGCGGCGGGATTACGTGCTGACGGGAATCAAGGACGTATTCGGCCCGCAGATGTCCGAGTATGTGCTGGGTTACATGTTGGCCCACGAACTTCGAATCACGGAGCGTTTGACGGAGCAACGGTCGCATCAGTGGCGTGAATCTGCATCGGGTACATTGCTGGGCAAGAAGATCGGGGTCATGGGGACTGGGTCGATCGGCGAAGCAATCGCCAGTCGAGCACATCGAAATGGCATGGTTGTGACAGGGCTGAGTCGCTCGGGACGGCCAAACAGTACGTTCGAGGATGTCTACACCACTGCAGATATGGCTGGCTTTTTGTCAGAGCTGGACTACCTTGTGTCAGTACTGCCGGACACTGCCGAAACCGACAATCTGCTGAATGAAGCCACGCTTGCGCATCTTCCTTCCCACGCCTGGTTTATCAATGTTGGACGTGCCAATGTTGTCGATGATGGCGCGTTGATCCAGGCTCTGAAAAGCAATGCACTTGGAGGCGCGGTACTGGATGTGTTTGATGAAGAACCTGTGCCGGAAGACAGCCCTCTTTGGGATACCCCGAATCTCCTGATGACTCCGCACATTGCTGCGATCAGTCACCCTGAACTAATCGTCCCGATATTCCTCCAAAACTACGAGTGTTTCATTTCCGGACGGACGCTGATGAACCTGATTGATTTTGAGCACGGTTATTAGATGCAACGAATCTGCCCAAATTGCTCAACGCGCAGCATCCCGACATCGGGGTTGCTGCTGGGCGCGTACCAATGTGCGGCCTGCAGGCATACCGTGCGGGTCAATCGATTCGCCGCATTTATCTTCTCAATTTTGATTGTCGCCGTGACGGCAGTGTCTTCATTTGCTGTGTTTTCGCTGCACGGCATCTACGCAGTCATTATCTGGTTCGCTTTTCCGGTCGGCGCAATTGGTTACATCAAGGCCAGGTTTTCTCCGTTGACCGCTTTGCCGCCTTCGGCAGGGACAAGCAATGGATATTGATCGTTTTGTCGAGGATTGCGTCATTGCCAATCAGGACGGTGATGGGCAAGCCGCCGTCAAGGAAGTGCTCGCCAGGGCAGTCGCTCATTCGAAAGCTGTACAAAAGGCACTCGGCGATTCGGTTCGTGCGGGAATCAATGTTCTGCATCGATCCGACACGCTGACGATTTTTGACGCAGTGTGGACGCCGCAGATGAACCTGATGCCGCACAACCACCTGATGTGGGCCAACATCGGCATCTACTCAGGGCGTGAAGACAACATCATGTGGCGTCGTGGTGACGATGGTATCGAGGCTTTCAGCGCCCTGGCATTGTTCGAAAAAGACGCCGCCATGCTGCCGATCGATGCGATTCACTCGGTGACCAATCCATTACTCCGGTTCACTGGCGGGATTCACATATACGGCGGCGATTTCTTCGATACGCCGCGCAGCCTTTGGGATCCTGAGACGCTGGAAGAGGGCCCGTCGGACGGCGATGTGGTAAGCCAGATATTCGAAGACGAAAACGAAAGGCTTGGGTTAGCCAAAAAATCCAGCACCCTGAGGTAGAATCCACTTCATGCGTAACGAGGCGATTGAACGCGCCAAAGGCTGAGGGAGCAGGAATGCCAGGTCTCTATTTCGAGGAGTTTTCGGTCGGCCAGACCTTTGACCATCCGATTCGGCGGACGATCACCGAAGCGGATAATGTACTGATCACGACATTGACCCATAATCCGGCGGCGCTGCATCTCGACGCCGAGTACATGAAGAACACGGAGTTCGGCCAGCCAGTGGTCAACAGCTGCTTCACGCTTAGCCTCATGGTCGGTATTTCTGTCAACGATACGACCCACGGTACGACGGTTGCCAATCTCGGCTGGGACGAGGTGCGATTTCCAAAGCCGCTGTTTCATGGTGATACCGTCCACATCCAGTCCGAAGTGCTCGAGGTACGCGACAGCAATTCGCGGCCGGACAACGGCATTGTCATCTTCGAGCACCGCGCCTTCAATCAGCACGACGAATTGGTGGCTATTTGTAAACGCTCGGCATTGATGCTCAGGAAGCCTGTATGAATCGCAGCTACCTATTCGTGCCCGCCGATAGCGAGCGCAAGATGAAAAAGGCAACCCAGGTCGGCGCCGATGCGTTGATCCTGGATCTTGAAGACTCGGTTGCCGCCGATGCGCGGCCGGCCGCGCGGCAGCTATGCCGCGGGTACCTCGAAGATCACGATAATTGTTGGGTCAGGATTAATCCGCTCGATACTGATGACGTCGCACTGGACCTCGATGCGGTGCTGCCGGCTGCACCTGCAGGAGTCATGCTGCCGAAGTCCCGCGGCGCCGCTGACATCACGCAGCTTACATCGATGCTGGCCGAGCTCGAGGAGATGCACGGGCTGGACCCGGGGCAAACGGGAATCCTGCCAATCTGCACCGAGACTCCGGCCGCGATCTTCAACCTGGGCAGCTATGCAGGATCGTCGAGCCGTCTTGCGGCAATGACCTGGGGCGCGGAAGACCTCAGCGCCGCAGTGGGTGCCAGCACGAACCGTGACGTTAATGGCGCCTGGCTTCCCCCTTATGAGCTGGCGCGTTCCCTGTGCCTGTTGGGGGCCCATGCGGCGGAAGTCCCCGCTATTGATACGGTGTATACGGATTTTCGCGACGAGAAAGGTCTGGCAAGTTATGCCGCGAATGCCAGGCGTGACGGGTTTTCGGGCATGCTGGCAATTCATCCTGCGCAGGTAGACGTAATCAATCGTGCGTTCATACCGACAGCGGCGGAGCTCGACCGTGCGGCGCGTATCGTCGCGCTGTTTGAAGAGAATCCGGGTGCCGGCACGCTCGGGATGGATGGCGAGATGATCGATAGGCCACACCTGGTGCAGGCTCAACGAATTTTGCAGCTTGCCAAAAGGCTGGCTGCGCTCTGATAAAAAGGCGTGAACAATGAGGGACCTCTATCCTGTAAGTGCAGAGACGAAAGAACGTGCGTTAATTGATGAAGCGGGCTACGCCGAAATGTATGCGCGGTCTGTCGATGACAACGAAGCGTTCTGGGCCGAGCAGGCCAGCCGCGTCGACTGGATCAAATCGTTTACCAAGATCAAGGATGTGTCGTACGCGAAGGACGACGTTCACATCCGCTGGTTCTACGACGGCACGCTAAACGTCTGCTACAACTGCATCGATCGGCACCTGGCGACCAAGGGCGATGATGTCGCGATCATCTGGGAGGGTGACGACCCGTCACGCGACCTCAAGATTACGTACAGCGAGCTGCACGAGCGCGTGTGCAAGTTCGCCAATGCCCTGAAAGCCCTCGGTGCGAAAAAAGGTGATCGAATTACGCTTTACATGCCGATGATTCCGGAAGCCGCGATCTCCATGCTCGCCTGCGCACGAATCGGGGCTATTCATTCGGTTGTGTTTGGCGGTTTCTCACCGGATGCCCTTGCGGGCCGCATTGAAGACTGTGCGTCGAACATCGTGGTCACGGCTGACCAGGGTCTGCGTGGCGGCAAGATCGTGCCGCTCAAGGCCAATGTTGATGCGGCGGCGGCGAATCCGGTAGTCACGACGCTCGAAAAGGTTCTGGTCGTGAAAAATACCGGCAATGACGTCGGCTGGGTTGAGGGGCGCGACGCCTGGTTGCATGATCTCGAAGCTGATCTCGATGCCGATTGTCCGTGCGAGGAGATGGGCGCCGAAGATCCGTTGTTTATTCTTTACACATCGGGCTCGACCGGCAAACCCAAAGGCGTATTGCACACGACAGGTGGCTACCTGGTTTTTGCGGCAATGACGCACGAGTACGTGTTCGATTATCACGCGGGCGATGTTTACTGGTGTACGGCCGATGTCGGTTGGGTCACCGGCCATAGTTACATCGTCTATGGGCCGCTGGCCAATGGCGCGATCACGCTGATGTTCGAAGGGGTGCCCAACTACCCGACATCGTCGAGGTTTTGGGAGGTCTGTGACAAACACAACGTCAACATTTGTTACACGGCACCAACCGCAATTCGTGCGTTAATGCGTGAAGGCGACGATCCGGTCAAGGCTACCTCGCGAAAATCACTTCGCTTGCTGGGATCTGTCGGCGAGCCCATCAATCCGGAAGCCTGGTCCTGGTATTACGATGTCGTTGGTGAAGGGCGTTGTCCGATTGTCGATACCTGGTGGCAGACAGAGACCGGCGGCATTCTGATCACGCCGTTGCCCGGTGCGACCGCGCTGAAACCAGGGTCTGCAACAACGCCATTCTTTGGGATCACGCCGGCCATTGTCGATGCCGACGGTAACGAACAGGAAGGTGCGGTGTCGGGCAACCTGATCATCACTGACAGCTGGCCCGGGCAGATGCGCACGCTGTATGGCGATCACCAGCGCTTTGTCGAGACCTACTTCTCCACGTACGACAATGCCTACACGACCGGCGACGGCGCCAGGCGTGACGAGGATGGCTACTACTGGATCACGGGCCGCGTCGATGACGTCATCAATGTATCGGGCCATCGCATGGGTACCGCGGAAGTCGAAAGTGCGCTCGTTGCGCACAATGATGTTGCCGAGGCTGCCGTGGTCGGTTACCCGCACGATATCAAGGGGCAGGGCATCTATGCCTATATCACGCTGATGGAAGGCGTTGAATCCACAGATGAACTACGTGCCGAACTCCAGAAATGGGTGCGTAAGGAAATTGGACCGATCGCGAAACCGGACCTGATCCAATGGGCACCCGGGCTGCCGAAGACACGTTCGGGCAAGATCATGCGCCGCATTCTGCGCAAGGTCGCAGCGGATGATTACAGTGATTTGGGTGACACCTCGACGCTGGCGGATCCAGCAGTAGTCGATGACCTGATTGCGAATCGGCAGAATCGGGCGGACTAGCCTTTGGCCTGATCCGGTTCCTCGTCCGGTTCCTCGTCCGGCACGTCATCGAGAGACACACCCTCGAACGCGACGGTTTCCCTGAAGTCGTCTTCTTCGACGACTTGTTCGATCGACGACTCGTCGAGTGCTGCGAGTTGCTCCAATGCCAGGGCAGCAGACTCGTTGAGCGTAATTTCTTCACGCTCGGGTTCGGTCGGCTCCTCGACGCTGTCCTGCGAATCTTCTTCGGGTTTGGTGACCGACGCGTTAGCGGCAGCCAGCCGTTGTGACTCATTGAGGACGACGGTTTCCTTGAGATGTTCGTCGCCGCCGCCCAGTCGTTTGAACTCGGCAATCTGGCGCTCGTAGGCACGAACAAATTCTTCTGCATACAATTGTGGGAACCGGCCACTGCCTTTCTCGGTCAGGATCGGGTACAGGTCGCAATAAAGCGGCCAGTATTTGGATTTATTGCGCCACTTGAACAGCGAATTGCTGCTCAGGCTGTGATCGAAGCTCTCGGCCAGTTCTTCAGGCTCGAATTTGTCCGCGAACTCGTTGAACGCGCTGTTCATTGCGTCGAGGAATGAATCCTGGTGAAACAGCAGATCACGGCATACCTCGCGGACGGCGTCGCGGGGCCCGAGATATTCCCCTTCCTTGCCAACGAGCAACTGCTTGATTGAGTCCTTGGAGTTTGCGCTCAGCTTCAGCGGATTGTTGTGCCGCGGCAGCACCGTAGTCTGATCGAGGCGAAAGGCGTTTTTCATGTTTGCGCGACTGGTCAGAAGCGCTGTTGTGCCTTCGACGAATTCGCGCATGACCTCGCCGGCATTCTGCATGACCTCCGCCAAATCGGTGGACGAATGCAGTTCTGCACGATTGATTCCCAGGCCGTCGAGGAAGGAGTCGATCAGGTCCGTCGCGACCAGGTCGGATTCAGCCAGTTCTTTCGGCACAGAGTGTTTCGGCACGGCGGCCGGTTGTTCGTCGACATCTTCTACCTGGTCGGCAATGCCGGTCTCCGTTGCTCCACTGAGCAACGCCGACTGGAATTCATTGTCGCCGGTCAGTTCATCCTCATCCAGTAGCTGGACGCCGGTTACGAGAGACTCTTCAGGAACCAATGAGGCAACATTTTCGGACACCTTCGATTCGGGTTCGTCCAACGGCATGACGATGCTCTCGCCATGATCGATGGAGACCGTTATCTCGAAGTCGCCGAAGCGCAGCACGTCGCCGTTAAACAGGCGCCGCGGGTTACCCTTGCCTATCGGTTCACAGTCGCCGTTGATGTAGACACCGTTGCTGCTGGTGTCAACGAGGTAATAAATTCCGCCTTTGAAATCGATGCTCGCGTGACGTCCGGAGATGTAGCGATCGGGGTCGGGAAGGATCCAGTCGTTCTGCAACGAGCGCCCGATCGTGCCGCCTTCCTCGTGGAAAACGCGGATGGCGTCGTCACCGACAATATCGCGGTGATTCGAGACTATTTCGAGCTGACAGGTCATGACAGATGAATAGTGCAAAGAATCAAGGGCATACGCTGCGAAGCAGTTCACATAAGTCAGTTTTGTCGTCCGCTGGAGCTGGTTATTATATGAGCGCAATCGACCATATAAGGAATATGCCAAGAGTCGCACTTTTGGGTAGACTACGTGCCCGCCCGCGGTATCCTTAGCAGCAGAATGAGCACCAAAACCCTCTATCGCGTCGTCTTCATTAGCCAGGGACAGGTCTACGAGATCTACGCCCAGGAGGTCGGCCATGGCGACATGTTCGGATTCATCGAAGTCGAGCAACTCGTCTTTGGCGAGCGCTCGAGTCTCGTCGTTGATCCTTCGGAAGAGAAGATCAAGTCCGAGTTTGAAAACGTCAAACGAACCTATCTGCCGATGCACTCGATTATCCGCATCGATGAAGTCGACAAGCGCGGCGCAAGCAAGATTTCCAAGCTCGAAGGGAACATCGCCCAATTCCCGATGCCGATCTATACACCTGGCGACAAGTCTTCATAAGGCCACACTGGATTGTCGACACCCGCCACTGATCTGGACACCCAAAGTCGAATCGACATGCTGGAGCTGCCCGGGCAGTCGGCGTTGTCCGATTTCCGGCTCAAGAAGCTGCTCATGCAGCTCCAGGAGCGCGACGAGCGCGTTAATTCCATCGACGCGCGCTTTACCTACTTCATTGCATTGGGCAAGCCGCTCTCGGCCGGGCACAAGAAACGTCTCAAGGCACTGCTGCTCTCCGGCGAGAGATCTTCGTCGCTTGGAAAAGGCGCGCGCAAACTTTTTGTCGTACCGCGACCGGGAACAATCTCACCATGGTCGAGCAAGGCAACTGACATTGCGCACGCCTGTGATATCGAGATTGAACGGATCGAACGCGGCATTTGCTTCGGATTGCAGCTGCGTGGAGCTGTCAGCGACGAAGATGTGCATGCGCTGGGTACGTTGCTTTACGATCGCATGACCGAGGCCTTGCTCGATACGGGCGAAGAGGCCTGCACACTATTCGAGTCGCACGATCCGGCGCCACTGACTACGGTGACCCTGGGTGAGAACGGCAATAACGCCCTTGCGCAAGCCAACAAGGACTTCGGTCTGGCGTTGTCGGAGCAGGAAATCGACTATCTCGTCAAGAGCTACGAGGACCTGGGTCGTGACGCGACCGATGCCGAGCTCATGATGTTTGCGCAGGCGAATTCCGAGCACTGCCGCCACAAGATTTTCAACGCTAGTTGGGTCGTCGATGGCGAAACGAAGGACCAGCGCCTGTTCGGCATGATCAAGTCGACGACGGAAAATAGCCCGGCCGGGGTGATTTCGGCCTATTCGGACAATTCAGCCGTCATCGAGGGCTGGCGCGGCGCGCGTTTGATGCCGGAATCCGGTACGCGGGAGTATCGCTACAGCGACGAACCCGTGCACATCCTGATGAAGGTGGAGACGCACAATCACCCCACGGCAATTTCTCCGTTTCCGGGTGCTGCCACGGGCTCGGGCGGTGAGATTCGTGACGAAGGTGCGACGGGCCTCGGCGCCAAGCCCAAGGCCGGGCTGACCGGTTTCACCGTGTCACACCTGCGGATACCAGGCTTCGAGCAGCCCTGGGAGATCGACTTTCCGCATCCCGAGCGTATGGCGACTCCACTCGAGATCATGATCGAGGGGCCGATCGGTGGCGCCGCATTCAACAATGAATTCGGCCGTCCGAACCTGCTCGGCTACTTCCGTACTTATGAGACGGCCATACCTGGATTGCCGGATAACGAGATTCGCGGTTATCACAAGCCGATCATGATCGCCGGCGGTGTTGGCAATGTGCGCGCAGAGCATGCACAGAAAATCGATGTGCCCGTCGGCGCCAGGGTGGTTGTTATCGGCGGTCCCGCGATGATGATTGGTCTCGGCGGCGGGGCAGCGTCGAGCCTGGCCAGTGGCACCAGCAGCGAGGACCTGGACTTTGCGTCAGTACAGCGCGGAAATCCTGAAATACAGCGTCGGGCGCAGGAAGTCATCGATCGTTGCTGGCAAATGGGTGCCGACAGTCCGATTCTGCTCATTCACGACGTCGGGGCGGGCGGGTTGTCGAACGCCGTTCCTGAAGCCGTGGATCACAGCAAACACGGCGCGGAAATCGAATTACGCGCGATCGACAATGCTGAACCTGGCATGTCGCCGATGGGCATCTGGTGTAACGAGGCGCAGGAGCGCTATGTACTGATTGTCGCGGCCGACAGGGTCGACGAGTTCGAAGCGCTTTGCGAACGAGAGCGCTGTCCGGTCTATGTCATCGGCACGCTGACCGGCGACGGCAACCTGGTCGTTAACGATGACCAGTTCGACAATCGGGCTGTCGACATGACGATGGAGATGCTGCTCGGCAATCCACCGAAGATGACACGCAATGTTGCACGTACCGAGCCCGTGAACCAACCGCTCGACCTGTCGGATATCGAACTCGAGGAAGCTGCGCTGCGCGTGTTGCGTTTCCCGGCCGTGGCGAACAAGTCGTTCCTGATCCATATTGGCGACCGCACGGTTGGCGGGCTTAGCGTCCGCGATCAGCTCATTGGCCCCTGGCAGGTACCTGTCAGCGACGTGGCGATTACAGCGACAGGCTACGAGAGCACGACGGGCGAGGCGATGGCGATGGGTGAGCGCACACCATTGGCTGCGCTCAATGCACCTGCATCGGGCCGCATGGCCGTTGCCGAAGCCGTTACCAATATCGCGGCAGCGCCAATTAGTGATATCAGTAAGATCCGCCTGTCGGCCAACTGGATGGCGGCTGCAGGGCATCCGGGTGAGGACGCCAAGTTATTCGATACGGTTAAGGCGGTCGGTGACGAGCTTTGCAGGGACCTGGGAATAGCGATTCCGGTCGGCAAGGACTCGATGTCGTTGCGTGCTAGTTGGAACGATGGTGAAGACGAATACCAGGTCGTTGCACCGGTTTCGCTCATCGTCTCGGCGTTCGCACCAGTGACGGATGTTCGCAAGCACCTGACGCCACAATTGCAGTCATCGGATGAGCCGACGTACCTGTTGTTGTTCGATCTTGGCGAGGGCAGGAATCGGCTAGGCGGATCCTGCCTTGCCCAGGCTTACAATCGGGTCGGTGGCGAGACAGCCGATCTCGACAATGCTGATTCACTCAAGAGTTTCTTCGCGGCTATCCAGGAGCTCAACGACCGCGACATGCTGCTGGCCTATCACGACCGGAGCGACGGAGGCCTGTTCGCGTCGATTGCTGAAATGATATTCGCGAGCCGTCTTGGAGTTTCGCTTCAACTCGATGGGTCGAAGCGGCAGATTATCGAGCGGTTGTTTGCCGAAGAAGCAGGCGCGGTTATCCAGGTTGCCAAGAACAAGTTGACGCAAGTGCAGATGGTGCTCGATCGCACAGGTGCAAAAGCAACAGCGATCGGCCGCGTCGAAGATGAAGCTGTATTAACGGTCCGCAGCGGTGATGGCACGGTACTCTCGTTGCGGCGAGCGCAGATGGAGCGGGAATGGTCGGAGATGAGTTATCGCATCCAGGCCCTGCGCGACAACCCTGCAACGGCGCTCCAGGAATACGAGCGCATTCTTGATGACGACGATCCCGGTCTCAACGTCGAGCTCACTTTTGACAGCAACGAGGACATTACACGCCCGTTACGCGGTACCGCAGGGCCACGAGTGGCGATCCTGCGAGAGCAGGGCGTCAATAGCCAGTATGAAATGGCAGCCGCCTTCATTCGTGCGGGATTCATTGCCGTCGACGTGCATATGAGCGATCTCCTGAGTGAGCGGGATGACCTCTCCGGGTACCAGGGCCTGGTTGCCTGCGGAGGGTTTTCGTTTGGCGACGTGCTTGGCGCTGGTGATGGTTGGGCCAAGTCGGTGTTGTACCACTCGCAGACTCGAGATCAATTCGCCGAGTTCTTCGCACGTAGCGACACGTTTGCGCTGGGCGTATGTAATGGCTGCCAGATGCTGTCACATTTGCGCGAACTCATTCCGGGTACCGACAGCTGGCCGCGATTCCTGCGCAACAAGTCGGAGCAGTTCGAGGCACGCCTGAACCTGGTCGAAGTTCTCGAAAGCCCGTCGATATTCCTTCAGGGTATGGCTGGATCGCGAATTCCGATTGCTACTTCGCACGGCGAGGGCCGCGCCACGTTCAATACGGATTCGGACCGCTACATGGCGTCACACATGATTACAGCCCGCTACATCGACAATTATGGCAATGTCGCCGACGAGTATCCGGCCAATCCGAACGGGTCGCTCGATGGCATTTGCGGATTGTCGAACGAGGATGGGCGGGCCACGATAATGATGCCGCATCCCGAACGCGTTGCCCGTACAATGCAAAATTCATGGCATCCGGATGACTGGGGCGCAGACGGTCCATGGATGCGCATGTTTCGCAATGCGCGCGTCGCGATAGGTTAGTCACATAAATGACACGATCAAAAATGTTCTAAAGCAGCACCCGGCGTTGCTCGTGTCGGCACTCTACGTCGCCGCCTCGGTCATTGGCATGTTTTACTCGTGGTCATTCTTGCGCCGCTTCGGGATCAACGTTTTTAACTACGCCCAGATCAGCGATTTTCTGCTCGTTTCATTGAAGGAACCTTTTACCTGGGGCCTGGTAATTCTCGCAATCATTCTCGTGATGCTGGATAACGCGTCGAGCCGGCGTGTTGGACGCAAATCGTGCAAGAAGTGGCTGGCCTGGTATGGCTCGCCGCGCTATCGGCTCGTGAACAATTTCGCCGCCATCTATGTCGTGCTGTCATTCATATTCATCTTTGCCATGTTCCAGGCGCGAGAAACACGCGAAGGCGACGGCAAGATTGTCGATGTAATGTTTGCGGATAGCGGCGCCGCGACGACTGCAATTCTACTCGGTACCACCGGGCAATTCGTATTTCTGTTCGATGATGAAACCGAGCGCGTCGACATTCACCCGATCGATAACATTCACTCGATCTCTTTCCGGGCGCCGAAAAAATAATAAGATGTTTTGTGGGAGCGGCTTCAGCCGCGATCTATGCTGACGATGCCAGGTCGTCGTTGTGTTCCTGGACAAAGAAGCGGCGCACTTTGATCGCGCGAGCGAGTTTGCCGCGGCGTACGAAGCATTGATAGAACATGTCCTTGAGCACTTCGAGAAGGATGCCCGCCTGTGAGCGACTCAGCATCGGCAGGTCTTCTTCCTCGCCGGTATCGAACAAGATGAACTTGATCGGAGCAAAGGTTTCGTCATCGATGCCTGCGATGTCCTGCGCAATGATAATTTCTTCAAATGCCCGTAGCCGTCCGCCGTCACCGAGCGAGGCATAGGCACTGGACGCGGACCGCCGGCACATGGAAGCGAACGCGTTGAAATTGTTATTTGAATAACACGACAGGGCCTCGCGAAACAGGATTTCAGTATCTTTGGGCAAATACGAAAACGCGAAGCGTTCTTTCGGGCGTTCCAGTTCGACGAAATTGCGATTCAGCTCGACGTGGTTTTCGCCGAACTGCTTTACGGCGAATCTCAGGAACACGGGCGCGCTGCACGCATCGCAGCGATAGACGAGACCGACGTGTTTGGGGCGGTGTTGCAGCACGTCGTCGGCATGCGGCACCGACTCCGGACTCATGTGCGAATAGACGCTGCAATACGGGCACTCGAGACCGATCTGCTCGTCGTTTTCGAGCAGGAGCCCCTGATCCCTGTCCAATCTTATCGTCATGTTCGCTCTTTATTTTTTGAAGCTAAATCACATGCTTAGCCCAGTATGCACCACCAGGGCAGCGTCGCTGGCAACGCTTAACATAATGTCCCCATCATTCTGCCACCTGTCCCCAATCGCCGACCGCTTGTCGCGCTTGATCGTTAATTGGCCGTGCGATCAGGGCGTCGCGTGACAAGGTGACACGAAAACGGGCGCCGTCGGCCATCGGCAAATAGGTCGCCGTGCCGTAATACGCGTCCACGCCTGGCATCAGTTTCGGGAAGTTTCGGGCCAGGCTCCAGAGATCCAGCGGCCGTTCCTCCGCCAGGCCATGAACGGTGCGTGATTCGGATCGCTCGCTGTCGAGTGATGCGTAACGGCCACTCAATCGTTCAAGCTGATAAACCGGTTCGAAGCCGAGAATAGTCGCTGGCGGCGTCATGGTGACGACGCGAGCATCGAGTTGCCATTCGTCGCCGCGCAACGTCAACAAGCGATCAATCTCACCGTCAATCATCAGTCGTGCGGTGAATTCCTGTGGCGCAGATCTCGAGAACTCGATGACGCCAACCAGTTGTTCCTCGGTCAGGCGCTCGTAGCCGAGGTAGCTCATGAACAGCAGGATGCCGGCCGTGCCGAGTGCGCCGGTCGCGGCACAGGCTGTTGCCGAACCGCCGGCCCGAAGCAGGTGGCGGCGCTGCAGATGGCGCACTGTCTTACCGAGATAGAGCAAGGCAATGAGCGTGAGGATTGCACTGACGGCAATAAACACATTCATCTCAATGTCCCTCAGCCTGATTCCAGCAGTGGGTGAGTGGATCGACGGCATCCAGGCCCAGGGCCTGGCGTTCAATATTGATGTTCTCGACCATGACAGCCTCGACGATTGCCAGGCGTGGATCATCGCGCAGCGGCTCAAAGATCGGTGAAAACCTCGCAATTGGAATGCATGACAGCATGCCGCGCTCGACCGAGCGTTCCAGCTGCGTCATTGCCTCGTCGAAGTTACCCGCCAGGGCAAGGTATTTCGCGTTGTTGTACATAAACCGCCAATTGTCGATGCCCTCTGCCGACAAGTGCGCCAAGGCGTTTTCCGCCAATGAAAGCGCTTCTTCGGATCGTTTACTGTTGCCGGCGCGCGAGTATGCCAGTGCGATGTCGATCATTAGAGCATAGCCCTCTGCGTCGTAACGATGATTGTCAGCCAACTGGTGCAGACCTGACCAACGTTCTTCGACGTAGTCAATCAGCCCCTGGCTGTCAACGGCCCGATTGAATAGCCAGAACAAGGACTCTAATTGGCCGATCTCGACCAGGTCGAAAGCCAGTTCAAATGCTTCGTCACGACGACCTGTCAGCTCCAGGGCCACAACCCTGAATTTACCGGAGCCTTCCTCTGCTACGCGTTCAAACTGTAGGGTCTGGAGCAACGCATTGCTGTACGCAAGTCCCGCATTCACATCGGATGGACCACCCGAGAGTGATCGTTCAGCCAGAACGAAGCCTTTGGCTGGCCTGCCGTAGTACAAGTGGTGCTCGGCCTCCAGGTGCAGCAGATGCAAATTGTTTGGGTCGTAATTGCGGAAATTATCTACTAGTGCCTGTGCTTTTTCTTCCAGGCCAAATTCATCGTAGGACCGCATCGAATTGCCGAATCCGGGCAGATACAGCGGGTCCTTTTGCATGACTTGCTCAAGAATTTGCAGGGCTGTGCGAGGCTGGCCCGATCTAACAAGCGCTATGTACATCCAATTGGAGGCATCGATCAGGTTGGGGTTGATCGACAGCGCCTTGTCCAGTGCGGCAACGGCGTGCTCGATTTCCGTTGGCCGGTTGATGTAGTACAGGCCCAGGCCTGCCCATGCCTCCGCCAAATCCGGATTCAGCTCGAGCGCGGCATCGATAAATTGCTTGCCGTTCGGATACGCCTCATCTCGTGGAATCGTGCCGTAACTGTCATCAGCCAGGAGCATTTCAGCAACGCCGCGCTGTGCCCAGGCCGGCGCGTAGGCCGGATCCTTTTCGATCGCTTGATCAAGAGCTGCCGCCGCCCACTCGATCGACTGCGGGGTCCGGTTGTAAATGCGCTGCCTCGCCAGCAGGTAAAGGTCATAGACTTCCGAATGGGTGCGCTGGCTTGCCAGGCCCTGCCGCTCGTCATCGAGCAACTGTGCCTGCAGCTGGATGAGGATTTCAGCAGCAATTTCATCCTGGATAGCGAAGATATCTGTCAGTTCACGATCGTAGGTCTCTGACCACAGGTGATAGCCATCGTCGGCTTTCACGAGTTGAGCGGTTATTCTGACATTCGGGCCTGCCTTTCTAACCGAGCCTTCGAGAATATGTGAGACCTGCAGTGTTTCACCGATGGCCCTGAGGTCTTCGTTTCTGGATTTGAAAGCAAACGAGGATGTGCGTCCCGCCACTTTCAGGTCTTTTACTTTGGCCAGGGAGTTGAGGATTTCTTCCGAGATGCCGTCGGAGAAATACTCATTGTCGGCATCATCACTCATATTCACGAATGGCAACACGGCAATGGACTTTTCAACTTCCTGCTGTGAGACGGATACCGTCGGAGTGACATACTTGTCGGCTACGAGAAAACCGACGGCCAGAACCAGCACGGCAATAATGACGAAGTCCAGCTTGCGCCCGGTGCGATGAGCGATGGACTCTGCTCGATCAACGTCTTTTTCTCTTTTCACGCCGTCGGGAGTGAGTTCGAAGGCCCAGGCAAAGAGCAACGCCAGCGGAAAGCTCAACATCAGCAAAGTCGTAAATGCCTGCATGACCCATGCCGGTGACCCAAACGTGGGCAGAACGACATCCGCTACCTGCAAAAGCAGCCAGGCAACCACTATGTAGGCAATCGCTACCTTTATGACATTGCGACGCTTGAGTTCATCAAAAAACGGCATAGCGGCCTGTTTGTTGCTGTTGGCGGAATCCATTGGCCCGCAGCTCGAAGAATGGCCCTATTAAGAATTTTTTTCTAGTTTTGCTAGGGTTCAGGACTCCAACCGCTTGTATTTAATGCGATGTGGGCTGTCGGCATCGGCTCCGAGGCGTCGATGTCGATCCTCCTCGTAATCCGCGTAGTTGCCGGCGAAGAAGACGACCTCGGAATTGCCTTCAAATGCGAGGATATGAGTGGCAATTCGGTCCAGAAACCAGCGATCGTGCGAGATCACGATGGCTGAGCCCGGAAACTCGAGCAGTGCCTCTTCAAGCGCCCGCAGCGTCTCGACATCGAGATCGTTGGTGGGCTCGTCGAGCATCAGCAGGTTGCCGCCCGATTTCAGCATCTTGGCCAGGTGTACGCGATTGCGCTCACCACCGGACAGGATGCCAATTTTTTTCTGCTGGTCCGGGCCGCGGAAATTGAAGCGCCCGACATACTGTCGCGAGGGCGTCTCGTAGTTGCCGACCTTTATCAGGTCCTGGCCGTCGGAAATTTCCTCCCACACAGTCTTGTCATCCCTCAGGCTGTCGCGAGACTGGTCGACGGCCGCGATCTGCACGGTATCGCCAAGACGAATCGTGCCTGAGTCAGGTTGCTCGGTACCCGCTATCATGCGGAAAAGCGTCGTTTTGCCCGCGCCGTTCGGGCCGATGACACCGACGATGCCGCCTTGCGGCAATTGAAAGCTCAGTCCATCAATGAGCAGCTTGTCGCCGAAGCCCTTCCTGAGATCATTGACTTCGACGACGAGTTCGCCCAGCCGGGGTCCGGGCGGAATGTAGATTTCATTAGTCTCGTTACGTTTCTGGTAATTCGCTGACGCGAGTTCGTCAAACTGGCGAAGGCGCGCTTTCGATTTCGCCTGCCGGCCTTTCGGATTGGAGCGCACCCATTCGAGTTCGTGTTGCATGGCCTTTTGTCGAGCTTTCTCGGAGGCTTCTTCGTTCGCCAGGCGATTCTCTTTTTGTTCCAGCCACGACGAGTAATTGCCCTCCCAGGGAATTCCATGGCCGCGATCAAGCTCGAGAATCCACCCTGCAACGTTGTCGAGGAAGTAGCGATCATGTGTGACGGCGATGACGGTACTTGGATACTCATCGAGGAATCGCTCGAGCCAGGCAACCGATTCGGCGTCCAGGTGATTCGTCGGCTCGTCGAGCAATAGCATGTCGGGCTGCGACAGCAACAGGCGGCACAGCGCGACGCGGCGCCGTTCACCACCGGACAGCTTGGTGACGTCTGCTTCCCAGGGCGGCAATCGCAACGCGTCAGCCGCGATCTCGAGTTTGCGGTCAACTTCCCAGCCGCCGGCCGAGTCGATGGCGTCCTGCAGTTTGCCTTGTTCCTCGAGCAGCGCGTTCATCTCATCGTCGGACATCGGCTCGGCGAATTTCTCGCTGATCTCGTTGAAGCGGCTAAGCAGTTCCATGGTCTCGCCGAGACCTTCCTCGACATTGCCACGCACATCCTTGTCCGCATCGAGCTCGGGCTCCTGCGGCAGGTAGCCGACCTTGATTCCGGCTTGCGGACGCGCCTCACCGTCGAATTCAGTATCCAGGCCGGCCATGATGCGCAGCACCGTCGATTTGCCGGAACCGTTGAGGCCCAGCACGCCGATCTTGGCGCCCGGAAAAAACGAGAGGGAGATATCGCGAATAATGAAGCGTTTCGGCGGGACCACTTTGGCCACGCGATTCATCGTGTAGATGTACTGCGCCATTAATGTTCTACGTAGTTTCGGAAGCGCGCATTATCCGGTATGCGGCATGGATAGCAACCAGTCTTTGGCGTCTTCCTCGTTGTCGAAAACTCTCAGCGTATAGGCACGATTGCTGGCGACAATTTCCGTAAATTGCGCGTCTTCGAGCGACTCTGGATGCACGTTGACCAGCGCGACGCGGAAGTCCCTTTTCCAGCCGATATCTTCAGAAATCGAAACGAGATCGAAGGAATCCATGGCGGACAGTGGGCCGGCCAGATTCAGAATGAGAAGGCAATTCGTGATACCTGTTTCCTGAATCAGCTCCATGGTCCTTTCCAGAACCACACTGGAGTCCAGCGCGACGTTGCCAGGAACACGCTCACCTGCCACATCAACGCGGATGTGATCGTCCAGTACCTGATACTCGGCATCATAGGGCATGGTCACGCACTTCTACGGTATGCTCTTACTCCAAGAATAGAACAAAAAACGACTCCTATGAGCGAATCCGTTCTTGTATATAAGGGTGATGAAATTGCCAGCTACGGCTTCGGCGACCCGCATCCGTTCGGAATGGACCGGCATGACGCGTTTCACGATGAGCTGGCCGCTGCCGGTCTCGGTGACGGCGTTGAGTACGCGTCGCCCGGACACGCGAGTGTCGATGACCTGTTGTTGTTCCACACAGCTGATTACATTGACATGGTGTCGAGGATGTCATCCGAAGGTAAAGGGTTTCTCGATGACGGCGACACGCCCGCGGTGCCGGGCATCTTCGATGCCGCATCGAACGTCGTCGGCACGACGCTGGCCGCCGTCGACGCAATCATGCGGGAAGAAACAAACCGTGCATTTGTGCCAATTGGAGGACTGCATCACGCCGGGCGAGATTGCGCGGCCGGTTTTTGCGTCTTCAATGACTGTGGCGTCGCGGCCGAATATTTGCGCCATAATCACGGCTTGCAGCGCATCGCCTATGTCGATATTGACGCCCATCACGGCGATGGCATGTTCTACGGTTTCGAGGATGACCCCGACCTGATTTTCGCCGATATCCATGAGGACGGCAGGTACCTTTATCCGGGTACGGGTGCTGAAAGTGAGACGGGCACGGGCAGAGCGCGTGGCACCAAACTCAATATTCCGATGCAGCCGGGCGCGGGTGACAGCGATTTCGAGAGGGCATGGGGACGGGTCGAGTCTTATATCGACCATGCCAAACCGGAGTTCATCATTTTCCAATGCGGCGCCGATAGCCTTGAGGGTGACCCGATCACGCATCTCCGTTATACGGAACAGGCGCATGCTGATGCCGCAGCAGCCCTTTGCAGATTGGCCGACAGGCACTGTGCTGGCCGTATTGTTGGTACCGGCGGCGGCGGTTATGACCGGCGCAACCTGGCTCGTGCCTGGACCCGGGTTGTGCAGTCATTCGTCGAGGCTGGTTAGAACCTGAAGCAACAGGTAACATCGCCATCTTTTGCAGACACCGTCGCCCCGGAGAACCCGCCCGATGTTCGATACTGCCACGACGCTCGCGTCCTATGACCCCGAACTAGCCGCAGCGATACAGAACGAAGAGCGCCGCCAGGAAGAGCACATCGAGCTCATCGCCTCGGAGAACTATGCGAGTCCGCGCGTTCTCGAGGCCAACGGCACTGTCCTCAACAACAAGTATGCGGAAGGCTATCCCGGCAAACGGTATTACGGCGGATGCGAGCACGTCGACGTGGTGGAGACACTCGCCATCGAACGTGCCAAGGAGCTGTTCGGCGCTGATTACGCCAACGTACAGCCGCACTCGGGATCGCAAGCTAACGGCGCAGCCTATATGGCGCTTTGCGAACCTGGCGACACGGTTCTCGGCATGAGCCTCGCTGAAGGTGGCCACCTGACACACGGTTCCAAGGTCAACTTCTCGGGCAAGAACTACAACGCTATCCAGTACGGCCTCAACGCCGACACCGGTGAGATCGACTACGACCAGGTGCAGGCGCTGGCCACAGAACACAAGCCGAAGATGATCGTCGCGGGTTTCTCGGCGTACTCCAGGGTTATTGACTGGAAACGCTTTCGCGAGATCGCCGACAGCGTCGGCGCCTGGCTCATGGTCGATATGGCGCACGTGGCCGGCCTCGTCGCGACGGGCCACTACCCGAACCCTGTTCCGTATGCCGACGTTGTTACATCGACGACGCACAAGACTCTGCGCGGACCTCGCGGCGGCCTGATCCTGGCGCGGAAGAACGATGAGCTGACAAAGAGATTCAATTCCGTGGTTTTCCCGGGCACGCAGGGAGGGCCGCTCGAGCATGTCATCGCAGCCAAGGCGGTCGCATTCAAGGAAGCACTGGAGCCAGGCTTCAAGGATTACCAGGGACAGGTTGTTGAAAACGCCAGGATCATGGCCGGTGTCCTGGCCGAGCGTGGCTATCCGATCATCTCGGGTGGTACTGATAACCACCTGATGCTCGTGAGCCTGATCGAGAAGGGAATCACAGGCAAAGATGCCGATGCGGCCCTCGGCAGCGCCAACATCACGGTCAACAAGAATGCCGTCCCGAACGACCCGCAATCGCCGTTCGTTACCAGTGGCCTGCGCCTCGGCACGCCGGCTATCACGACGCGTGGCATGGGCGCCGACGAGACCCGTGAGCTTACGGGCTGGATAGCGGATATACTGGACGACATCAATAATAAAGAGACGATCGAGCGCGTACGCGGACAGGTCCTCGGCCTTTGCAAGCGATTCCCCGTATACGCTTAGGATCGTCCAAGCGCACTTAGGCCCTAATGCACTGCCCGTTTTGCAGCCACGAAGAAACCAAGGTGATCGACTCTCGCCTTGCCGGCGAGGGCAGGCAGATACGCCGGCGCCGGCAATGCCTCGATTGTAACGAGCGCTTTACCACCTTCGAATCCGCAGAGCTCGTCATGCCGCGACTGGTGAAAAACGACAACAGCCGGCAGCCTTTCGATGAGACCAAGCTGCGCAACAGCATGATTCGTGCGCTCGAAAAACGGCCCGTGCCCAGCGACGACGTCGAACAGGCTGTCGGTCGCCTGATTCACAAGCTCAGGACGATGGGTGAGCGCGAAGTACCCTCGCGCCTCGTTGGCGAACTCGTCATGCAGGAACTGCACGAGCTCGACGAGGTTGCGTACGTGCGTTTCGCGTCCGTTTACCGTCGCTTCCAGGACATCACCGAGTTCGAGCAAGAGATCAAGCGCCTGCAGCGTATCTCCGAGACTGCCGCCTCGCGCGAGCAGATGTCATTGTTGCCCGACCTGCTGGGCAAGAAGAACAAGTAGCCCATGTCTGGCGAATCCAATATCGCGTTCATGACGCAGGCTCTGCGTCTCGCAGAGAATGGCCGCTATACGGCGCACCCGAACCCGGTGGTTGGTTGCGTGATCGTTAACGATGGCGAGGTCGTTGGCGAAGGCTGGCACCAGGTGGCAGGTGATGCCCACGCCGAGATCAATGCGCTCGAGGCCGCGGGCGACAAGGCGCGCGGCGCGACGGTATTCGTCACATTGGAGCCCTGCTCGCATCATGGCAAGACACCGCCTTGCGCCGAGGCGCTGGTTCAAGCCGGCGTTGCCGAAGTCGTCATCGGAGGGCAGGACCCGAATCCTGACGTCAATGGCAAAGGACTCGAATTACTCGAGGCGGCCGGCATCACGGTGCGGACTGGCGTATTACAGGACAAGGTCGAGCAACAGCTGGCCGGGTTCCTGAGCCGCATTCGCCGCGGCCGCCCGTTCATAACCTTGAAAATGGCCTGCAGTATCGATGGTCGCATCGCCATGGCGAGCGGCGAAAGTCAGTGGATAACAGGCCCGGAGGCGCGCGCGGATGTGCAACGGCTGCGCGCGAGATCGGGTGCCATAGTGTCCGGTATCGGCACCGTACTGGCCGACGATCCTTCGTTTACCGTTCGCGACCCCGACATCGACACACTCGGGCGCCAACCACTTCGTGCGGTGCTGGATGCCCACCTGCGTATGCCGCTGTCCGCCGAGATGCTCGCGTTGCCGGGACAGACGCTGATCTATTGCAATGATGACAGCAAACGGCAGGCGCTGACTGATGCGGGCGCCGAGATCATCAAGGTCGCTGACAAGGACGGACATGTGAATGCACAGGCTGTGCTCGAAGACCTTGCGCGGCGGGAAATCAACGATGTCCTGGTTGAGACCGGGCCGGTGCTTGCTGGCAACCTGCTGGCCAGCAATCTCGTGGACGAGCTTGTGATTTACCAGGCACCCCATATCATGGGAAGCGAAACGATGGGGATGTTCGAGACGCCGGCATGGACGGCGTTGTCCCATCGCCGATTACTGGAAATTACCGATATGCGTCCGGTCGGTCCGGATACACGCATCACGGCGCGATTCTCAGGCTGACACCATGTTTACAGGCATCATCCAGGCTAAGGGCAGTATCACGGCACTCGATCGGCGTGGCGGCGACGTGCGCCTTTCCGTCCATTCGGACGAGTTGCCGTTCGCAAATTACGCAGTTGGCGAGAGTATCGCCGTAAACGGTGTTTGCCTGACAGCCGTGGCATTGCGTGACGATGGCTTCGACACTGACGTCTCGGTGGAGACGCTCGATGTTACGAGTCTTGGTGGCCTGGGTATCGGCGATCACGTTAACCTCGAACCATCAATGGCCCTCGGCGATCGCCTGGGTGGACACCTCGTTAGTGGGCATGTCGATTGTCTCGGTACCGTCAAGAGTCTCGAGAGCGATGCGCGTTCGATACGAATCGCCATCGAGATCCCTGCTGAATTCGCGCACTATGTTGCGAAGAAAGGGTCGGTGACGATTGATGGCGTGAGCCTCACGGTAAACCAGGTCAACAACGCGACATTTGAGGTCAATATCATTCCACACACGGCCGATGTGACGATTATCGGCGCTTACAGTGCCGGAACGCGGGTTAATGTCGAGGTTGATCTGCTGGCACGTTATATTGAACGGCTGCTGGGTAAAGACGGCGAAGAACTGTCGATGGAATTTCTGAAGGAACACGGGTATGGCTGATAACACCACAATGCATCCGAGCGCCGTTGACGCCGCGTTCAGCGACATCGAAGACATCATCGCCGATATTGCGGCCGGCAAGATGGTCATCATGGTTGACGATGAGAATCGTGAAAACGAGGGTGACCTGATTATGGCGGCCGCGAAAGTTCGGCCCGAGGATATTAACTACATGGCGACCCACGGCCGCGGCCTGATCTGCCTGACGTTGTCCCGCGAACGGTGCGCGCAGCTGCGGCTGCCATTAATGGTGACCGATACCGACGAGCACCACGCCACGAACTTCACGATATCGATCGAGGCCGCGGAGGGCATTACGACCGGCATATCGGCGCACGACAGGGCACGCACGATACAGGCCGCAGTTGCGGCCGGTGCAAAGCCAAAAGACCTGAGCCAACCCGGCCATATTTTTCCGGTCATGGCGCAACCCGGTGGCGTCCTGACGCGTGCCGGGCACACCGAAGCAGGTTGTGATCTTGCCAGGCTTGCCGGTCTGGAACCCTCCGCTACGATCGTCGAGATTCTGAAAGAAGACGGTTCAATGGCGCGCCGTCCCGACCTCGAAATATTCGGCAAAACGCACGGCATCAGGATCGGCACCATCGCCGACCTGATTCGCTACCGTCTCGAAAAGGAACGTAACGTCGAGCGCATCGACGAGCAGAAAATTGATACTGAGCACGGCGAATTCACGATGTACTGCTACGACGATCACGTGAATCGTGCGGTTCACGTGGCGCTCGTCAAGGGCGACCTCGAAAAAGCTGAGCTGCCGCTCGTGCGCGTGCACCTGCAGGACACGCTGGGCGACGTCATCGGTGCGCAGTCCCAGTCACTTGGTTGGCCTTTGCACAGCGCCATTGAACGTATCGCGCAGGAGGACGCGGCCGTCATCGTGGTGTTGCGTGACCAGGAAACCTCACGCGATTTCATGGATGCGGTCGAAGGTCTCGGCGACCCAGGTGATGATCTCAAAGAGCGTCGCAGTGGCGACAATGTGCTCAAGACCTACGGTATCGGCGCGCAGATTCTGCGCGACCTCGGCTTGTCGAAAATCCGTGTATTATCGGCACCCAAGCACATGTACGCGATCTCCGGTTTCGACCTCGAGATTGCGGAATACGTCGAGGAATAGCGATAGCAGGCCCGAATGGACAAAATCAAGACAACGGAAGGGGACCTGCTCGTACGCGACGCGCAATTCGCGATCGTTGCTTCGCGCTTCAACGATTTCATCGTCGATTCCTTGCTCAAAGCCGCAGTTCGTTGCCTGCAGCAGCATGGCGCCGCCGATGCTGATATCGAAATCGTGCGGGTACCGGGGGCGTTCGAGATGCCACTTGCAGTTGACAAGGTCGCGGGGTCACGACGCTTCGACGGCGTTATTGCACTGGGTGCTGTCATTCGCGGTGGCACGCCACATTTCGACTACGTCGCCGGCGAGTGTGTCAAAGGAATCGCGGCCGCAAGTAGCAAGCATGGCGTGCCCGTGGGATTCGGGGTGTTAACCGTTGACACCATCGAGCAAGCCATTGAACGTGCCGGTACCAAGGCCGGCAACAAGGGCGAAGAAGCCGCGCTCGCCGTCATCGAGATGGTCAACACGCTCCGACGCGTCGAATGACCAACACCACTTCCAACGGCGCGAGAACCCGGGCTCGCGAATTGCTCGTGCAAGCGCTATACCAAAAGCAGCTTGCAGGGCACGAATGCGGCGAACTGCTCGAACAATTTCACGAGCAGGCCGCCTATCAGCGTGTTGACCAGGAATTTTTCGATGAAGCGTTGCCGCTGATCTGCAAGTCTCAGGAGACACTCGAAAAGACCATCAATGAACTGATCGACCGGCCGCTCGAGCAACTCGACCCGATCGAATTGTCAGTGCTGCTGATCGGCGTGTACGAGCTCGAATCGCGCGTCGACGTACCTTACAAAGTCGTCATCAACGAAGGTGTCAATCTCGCCAAGCGTTTTGGTGCCACCGATAGTCATAAGTACATCAACGCGTGCCTCGACACCGCATCGCAGTCCCTGCGCAGCGCCGAGTCCGGTGGATGAGTTTGATGTGATACAACGCTACTTCGTCCGAGATGACGAGGTGGCCAGTGTCATCACCGGCATAGGGGACGACGGTGCTGTCATTCGGCCGCCTATGGGTAAGGACCTGGTTGCTGTCGTTGATACGCTCATCGAAGGCGTTCATTTTCCGCACGGTGTCGATTCGGATAGTGCGGACTACATAGCTCACCGAGCGGTAGCTGTTAATTTGTCTGATATCGCCGCGATGGGCGCTGAACCTCGCTGGATGACACTTGCACTGACGCTCAATGAGGTTGATTCACGTTGGCTCCATTCATTCGCGGGGGGTCTGCACTCGATTGCTGCGGATCATGGCATGCGGCTCGTGGGTGGTGATACGACGAAAGGCGACAACATTGTCGTAACAGTGCAAGTCATGGGCGTCGTTGGCCCTGGCGAAATGATTCTTCGGTCCGGCGCACAAGTCGGTGACACCATCTATGTGTCTGGAGAACTCGGCGACGCAGCCGCGGGACTGCACCTGATTGAACATCCGCAGGACGAATATCTCGAGCCGCATGGCTATTTGATGAGTCGGTTCGAGTATCCGGCAGCGAGGCTTTCGTTGGGCTCTGCTCTCGCTGGACGAGCCAGCGCGGCGATCGATATCTCTGATGGCCTTTACGCTGATCTGAACAAGCTATTGACCGCCAGCGGTGTTGGCGCAGATATCAGTCTCGACAAGGTGCCGCTGTCGATCGCGTTAAGAACCAGTTTCGATTCGGAGCAGCAACGCCAGTTTGCGTTGTGTGGCGGCGACGATTACGAACTGTGCATTACGTCGTCGAACCCGTTGCCCGATGAGATCGATGGTGTGCCATTGACCGCGATAGGAGAGGTCACAAAAGGATCCGGCATTGTGTGCCGCGATGGCGGCGAAGTTGTTCCCTTTACCGACAGCGGTTACCGTCATTTTCAATGAGTGAAGCAGACAAGAATCTCGCGCGGCAAGTCCTGACCGACCCGGTTCACATCCTGGCTTTCGGATTCGGGTCCGGACTCGCTCCATTCGCGCCCGGCACCGTCGGTTCGTTGCTGGGTGTCCTTCTGGCGTGGATAACGCGGGATATGGGCCTGATTCCACAGATAGGGGGTGCGGTCTTTCTATTTGTAGCAGGCATATGGATTTGTGGGGAGAGTTCTCGTCGGCTAGGGCATCACGACCACGGCGGCATCGTCTGGGACGAGATCGTGGGCATGTATGTGGTTCTTATCGTCACGCCAATGACGATATGGGCCTGGATATTAGCGTTCGGGCTATTTAGGGCCTTTGATATTGTCAAACCGTGGCCGATTCGGGACCTGGATCACAGACTGGGCGGAGGGCTGGGAATTATGCTGGACGACCTCGTAGCCGCCCTCTATGCCGCATTATTACTGGTTTTTTTGGGGCGACTAATGACTTAAACGTGAGCAAAAATGGCCAGTCCTGTCAGCGAATTTGAGCGCCCGAATGACGTGCCGGAGAAAATCGGTAAGTACGTCATCATCAACAAGATCGGCAAAGGCTCGACGGGCATGGTCTACCTGTCTCATGACCCCTATTACCGCCGCGACGTCGCGATCAAGGTCTACGACATCGAGGAGGACGAGAATGCCGACAAGGCCAAAGTCTCTCGCAAGATGTTCTTTAATGAAGCGCACATGGTCGGCATGCTGCAGCATCCGAACATCATGCCGATCTACGACGCGGGCGAGGAAGAAGGCAAGTACTACGTCGTTACCGAACACATCCAGGGCGCCCGGACACTGGCCGCCTATTGCCGACCCGATAACCTGCTGCGCGTCGATGATGTCGTCGAGATAATCTACAAGTGCGCCAAGGCCCTGCATTACGCACATGGCCGCGGCGTGATTCATCGAGACATCAAGCCATCGAACGTCATGCTGACGATCGACAACGACGTGCGCATTATCGACTTTGGTATCGCCATCGTGAGCGATTCGGAAGTGTCGCGCATCGAGGGTATCGCGGGATCACCGAGCTACATGTCGCCCGAGCAGGTGCAATCCGAAGAACTGACGCCGCGCTCTGACTTGTATTCGCTTGGCGCTGTCATGTACGAGTTGCTGACCGGTTTTCGCCCATTCCGCGCCGACAACCTGTCGAAGCTGCTGCACCAGATCGTATACGCGACGCCACCGCCGATACACACCTACCGGGATGACCTGCCGGAAGAACTCGAAGACGCCGTCGCGACGACGATGCTCAAGGATCCCGAAAAGCGCCTCGCAAGCGGTGCGGCAATGGCGGCCGAGCTGACGCGTGTCTACAAAGACCTGCGGCAAAAGTACGACAAGCTCGACAACCAGGAACACTTCGACGTGCTACGCACGCTGACGTTTTTCCACGAATTCTCGCATGCGGAGATCTGGGAAGTGCTGCGCGCCTCGGACTGGCATGAGTACAAAGATGGTGATGACATCGTCAAGGAAGGCGAAATCGACGATCGTTTCTATATTATCGTGTCGGGCAAGGTAAGCGTTGACGCCAACGGCAGAAGCATCGGCACACTCGCGAATGGCGAATGCTTTGGCGAAACGAGTTACGTTCGCGGCGCCAAGCGCCAGGCGTCGATCAAGGCCGATGCTGCGGTCACAATCCTGCGAGTCAGCTCGACGCTGATGGAACAAGTGTCCTCTGCCTGCCAGCTGCGCTTCAACAAGGTATTCCTGCGCTCCCTGATCCAGCGCCTGCAAGGCACGACTTAAGCTACAATCCCCCAATAATTCGAACAATCGGGGCTACCCATGAAAAACAAAATTGCCGCGCTTCTCGGCGCGCTGCTGGTCTGTTCATTCCCAGTTTCTGCCAGCGAACTCACGGACAGTGTCAAAAAAGACTATGACGAGTACCTGGGCGAACTCTGGGACCATTTCCATCGTAATCCCGAGCTGTCGCTCGTCGAGTTCAAGACGGCCGAGCGCATGGCAGCCGAATTGCGCGCTGCAGGATTTGAGGTAACCGAAGGTGTCGGTGGCACGGGCGTTGTCGCAATGCTCGAGAATGGCAGCGGGCCACTGGTGATGATGCGCGCCGACATGGACGGCCTGCCGGTCGAAGAAAAGTCGGGCCTGCCGAACTCGTCGCGCGCCAAACAGGCTGATCCGATTACGGGCAACGAGGTATTCGTCATGCATGCTTGTGGTCATGACGTGCATATCACCAGCCTGGTCGGCGCCGCCCGGCAAATGGCCGCCCGTAAAGACGAGTGGAACGGTACGTTGATGCTCGTCGTGCAGCCGGCCGAAGAACGCATAATTGGCGCACGAGCGATGCGCGACGACAATATCTGGGACCGATTCGGAACACCTGATTATGCGCTCGCATTCCACGTTGGGGCAGGCAGCCCTGCCGGAAAAATCGATGCACCGGAGGGTGCCTCCTATGCAGGTGCCGATACGGTCGATATTATCGTTCATGGCATCGGTGCGCACGGCGCCAGCCCACACCGCGGCAAGGACCCGATCGTCATCGGTAGCCAGATTGTTGTTGCCTTACAAACGCTCGTGGCGCGAGAGTTGGCGCCGCGCTCTCCCGGCGTTGTGACCGTAGGCTCGTTTCATTCGGGAACCAAGCACAACATCATTTCAGACCGGGCGCACCTGCAATTGACGGTGCGTAACACGAATGAGGAAACACGCAAAGTCCTGCTCGATGGTATCGAACGCATCGCGGTCAACATTGGTCGTGCCGCTGGATTGCCGGACGACAAGTTACCCGAGGTGACAGTCTCGCAGGAAAGTGTGCCGCCGACCGTAAACGACGCAAATCTCGCGCGGCGCTTGAAGATGGCCTGGTCGGAAGCCTTGGGTGACGACGCACTCTACGAAGAACCCCTGTCGGGCATGGGTGCCGAGGACTTCCCCATTTTCACTGCTGATCCGCATATCACCAGCGTGTACTGGGGAATTGGCGGAACGTCGCAGGCAGACCTTGATGCTGAAGAGGCCGGTGGCCCGATGGTTGCCAGTCATCACTCGCCACTGTTCAAGATCGAGCCTGAGCCGTCTGTGCGCGCTGGTGTTGAATCCACGGTCGTGGCGTTGCTCGAGCTCATGGGGGACTGATCCATGAAAAATCTCATTGCACTGCTGACTGCATCCTTTCTCGTCACGTCGGCTACCGCGAGCGAACTCGCCGATAGCATCGAGACGGACTACGACGAGCACCTTGGCGCTCTCTGGGATCATTTCCACCGCAATCCAGAACTGTCAAAAGTCGAGTTCAAGACCGCGGCACGCATGGCGGAGGAACTGCGCAACGCCGGCTTCGACGTGACCGAAGGTGTCGGCGGCACTGGCGTTGTGGCCATGCTCGAAAATGGCAGCGGGCCGCTGGTCATGATGCGTGCGGACATGGACGGCTTGCCTGTCGAAGAAAAATCAGGATTGCCGAATGCTTCCACAGTGAGACAAGTCAGTGCCCTGAGCGGCGAGGAATCTCCGGTAATGCATGCTTGTGGACATGATGTCCACATTACGAGCCTGGTCGGTTCGGCACGACAGATGGCGGCACGCAAAGACGAATGGAGCGGAACGCTAATGCTGGTTGTTCAACCGGCAGAGGAAGGCGGCGCCGGCGCGGCGACGATGCGTCAGGACCGCATATGGGAGCGGTTCGGCCAGCCCGACTACGCGCTGGCACTTCACGTCAGTTCCGAGAATGTCGCCGGCAAGATTAACGTCATCGAAGGCGCCCCTTATGCTGGCGTGGACACCGTTGACATCGTCATTCATGGTGTTGGCGCACATGGTGCGTCACCGCATCGCGGCAAGGATCCAATCGTCCTTGGCAGCCAGATAGTGTTGGCACTGCAGACGCTGGTTTCCCGCGAGCTAGCGCCGCGCAGCGCTGGCGTAGTCACGGTCGGTTCGTTTCATTCCGGCACCAAGCACAACATCATTTCCGATCGTGCCGTACTGCAGCTGACTGTCAGGAATACAAACCTGGAAACGCGAGATCTACTGCTTGACGGTATCAAACGCATCGCCGAGAACATGGGTCGGGCGGCCGGGCTGCCAGAGGACAAGTTGCCGGAGGTGATTGTCTCCGATGACTCGGCACCGCCAACGGTCAATACGGCGCAACTTGCCCGCCGGCTGCAAATGGCATGGAGCGAGGACATCGGGGAGTCTGCAGTCATCAGCAAGCCGACCAAGACGATGGTCGCCGAGGACTTTCCGTTCTTCACAATGAATCCTGACATCCCGAGTGTCTACTGGGGCATTGGTGGCACACCAGCGGAAGACTTCGAGCGCGAGGCGGCCGGTGGCGAGCCGGTGCCGAGTCATCATTCGCCGTTATTCAAAATTTCTCCCGAGCCGTCAGTACGCGCGGGGGTCGAGTCGACGGTTGTCGCGCTTATCGAACTCATGGGTGACTAATGAGAAAAATTCTTTTCACTTTGACCGCTATCGGCCTCGCTGCTTGCCAGGCTGAAGCACCGCCTGCCGAAAGTGCGGCCGATGAAATAGCGGCCACCGAGTCGTCGCCCGCCGATGCGATGAATGATATTGCTGATCGCTACTACGCCTGGACACTCGAGCGGCTGCCTGAGCAGGCGTATTTCGCGGCCATTGACCTCGAGCGCCATGACGGCTTGTTCGATAACTCGTTCGAGGCCCAGTCGGCGGCGCAGCAGGCCGAGGATGCGTTCCTGGCTGAGCTCGAAGCTATCGATGCAACTCAGCTGGTCGGCAAGCCGGAGTGGATTGCCAATGCACTGCTGGTGCAGCAAGTGCGCTCCGACGTGTCACGACGCATTTGCAAGGAGGAACTCTGGAACATCAGCCAGATGGGTGGCTGGCACTCGGGCTATTCCCAGGTCGCGATGCTGCAACCCGTCGATACGCCGGAACAGCGCGAGCAGGCGCTGACGCGCTGGTCGAAGTTCCCGGCATTCGTCGACCAGGAAGTGGCCAATCTCAAAGCCGGTGTCGAGCAGGGCTATACCGTCCCGAAGACTGTTACGGGTCGCGTCATTGCGCAGATGGACGGACTGCTGGCGCTGGCTACCGAGAATTCGCCATTCTATTCACCGGCGGCCCGCGCCGATGACGAGGCCTTCGCCGCAGCCATGCGAGAGCTGGTCGAAACCGGAATTCAGCCCGCCTTGCAGCGCGCCCGCGATTACCTTCAGGATGAGTACTTGCCAGCAGCACGCGAAGAATTGTCCATTACCGCGATTCCAAATGGCCTCGACTGCTACGAGGCGATGTTGCGCGGATATACGACCCTGGATCGATCGGGCAAAGAAGTGTATGAGCTCGGCCAACAGGCTGTCGCTGCGAACAAGGCTGGAGTCATCGAACTTGGGCGAGCAGCCTATGAGACAGATGATTTTGCGGAAATTCTCGATAGGGCAAAGAATGACCCGGCCGACAAATTTGAATCAGCAGAGGAGCTGCTGCAATTTTCAAAAGACATGGTAGAGCGTGCGGCCGTCGAGATGCCGAACTGGGTGGGAACGATGCCGGAACAGGCTGTCGAGGTTGTGCCATTTGAGAAACACGAAGAAGGCACCGGGCGATCGGCACACTACAACGCCGGCAACGCTGATCGGCCAGCCGAGTACCGCATTCCACTGGCCACGCCGGAGGAAGAGGGACGAGGCAATGCCGAAGCAACGGCGTTCCACGAAGCCTGGCCCGGCCATCACCTGCAAGTCGCAACATTCCAGGCTATCGAGGGTCTGCATCCCGTCACATCGTTGGTCTGGTTTTCGGGGCCCGGCGAAGGCTGGGCGCGTTACTCTGAGGCCCTGTCCGAGGAGATGGGCCTTTACGAGTCCACATCCGGTCCGATTTTGCGACGTGCCTGGCCGGCACGCGGCATGGTTGCCGACCCGGGCATACACCTGTTTGGCTGGACGCGCGAAGAGGCCGCCGAGTACATGCTCGAGGCAGGCCGATTTCCCAATGCCGACGAAATGGTCGATCGCATCGCGATCATACCGGGCCAACTCACGGCATACGATTCGGGTGGTCTGGAAATTCTGGCGCTACGCCGCCAGGCCGAAGAGGCGCTCGGCGACGACTTCGATATTCGTGAGTTTCACGACCGGGTACTTGAGAACGGCACGATCCCGTTGGGTAGCTTGCGCCAGCACATCGAGGCCTGGATCGAAAGCAAGTTGTAGGAGCTGCGCTTGCGCTGCGACTGTCGCGCTTATTATCCCCCCACGTGGGGAGACAAGCAGCGCTCCTACTCGTCGACCTCGAACGCTTCGAGGTCTTCGCCACCGGCGCTCTTCAGCAGGATCTCGACTTTCTGTTCGGCTTCTTTGAGCGCGGCCTGGCAGTTGCGCGTGAGCTTGATGCCTTCCTCGAATTTCTTCATGGCCTTCTCGAGTGGCAAGTCGCCGGATTCGAGTTCATCGACGATGTCTTCGAGATCGGCCAGGGCTTTTTCGAGATTGACAGCCTTCTTCGCGCTCATTCAATTTTTCCGTCGTCAGGTAAAGAACCGTTGTACCTTGAAGTACAGCCCGGCTGCGCCGCATCCCCATATCCAAAGGAACAATGACAGCCAACCCAATGCCCAATGTTCGTCGAAGGCAGTGAGAATCACGGCGATACCACCGACAAACCACATGAACCCTATAGCACCGGCGAAACTTACGATGAGTATTCCTTTCAGTTCGTCGTTCATAGCCAACGTCTCCTTCAGGAAGGGGTAACGCAAGAATTCCGTGGGATTCTACCGCGAATTCAGATAAGTTCCTGTCTAATCTGACCGGGGAACAACAATGAAAAGAATCCTGCCTGTCTTATTTGTCGTTTTGCTGTCGCTAACGGCACAGGCCGAAAGCTACCTGATCGAGAACGTCCGTATCTTCAACGGCGTCGACCCGAACCTGCAGGCGGGCCACGTCCTGATCGAAGATGGCCTGATACGCCGAGTGTCCCGTGCGGCGATTGAAGCGGCAAGCGATACCGTCGTTATCGACGGCGGCAACCGCGTGCTGACACCCGGCTTCATCGATCTGCATTCGCACCTGATGCTCAATGCGCCAACCGGTTATGCAGAGGCGCACGGGTCGGCTATCGGCGCCATTGCCAACGATGTTGCCCGCTTCTATCTTGACAGCGGATTTACGACTGTTCGAGACGCGGGTGGAACGCATCCGGATCTCGCCGCCGCGATTAATGACGGACTCGTATACGGTCCGCGTGTCTTCCCGTCTGGCGCCGTCCTTTCACAGACGGCTGGCCATGGCGACGACCGAAGCCGGTCGGCTCCGCACCCGATGCTTGAGGGAGGCAGCCCGTACATGACCGCGGACACAGGTGTGCTGGTGGATGGCGTGGACCAGCATCTCGCAGGCGTGCGCGAAAATCTGCGTCGCGGCGCGACACAGATAAAGATCATGGGTGGCGGTGGCGTCATGTCCGATTACGACCCGATTCATTCACTGCAGCCGTCGCCGGCTGAAATCCGGGCGGCCGTGCAAGCCGCCAGCGACTGGGACACCTACGTGCTCGCACATGCGTATACGAGCGAAGCCGTGCAACGACTCGTCGCAAACGGCGTGCGCTGCATCGAGCACGGGCTGCTGATCGATGACGAAACGGCGCGACTCGTCAAGGACCACGACGTCGTCATCAGCACGCAGCTGGTCGTCTTTCGGGTACTTTCCGAGTTGCCCGGTGTTACGGCAAACAATCTGGACAAGCTCGCGGTTGTCCTGGAAGGGCAGGAAAACCTGATTCGGCTGATCAAGAAGTACGACATTACGACCGGGTTCGGGACCGACCTCGTGTTTGGTATGTACCCAATGCTGACGCGAGAATTCACGGAGCGGGCCCTGTACTGGACGCCGGCCGAAGTGCTGGCCCAGGCGACATCCGAGAGTGCCGAGGTTATTCGCATGGCCGGCAGGCTGAATCGCCACGGATTTTTCGGTGAAATCCGCGAAGGCTGGGTCGCGGACCTGCTGTTGATCAACGGCGAACCGCTCGAGGATATCTCCGTGTTGCGTGATCCCGAGACCAACCTGGCGCTGATCATGAAAGCCGGCGAGATCGTCAAGAATAATCTCTGACACGGTATTCACGGATTGACAAAAATCTCGACCGGCAATACAGTACCTCCTTATTAGACTCAGTCTAAATAATAACGATTCTCAAGTGGAAGGACCTGAAATGTCACTGAAAGACAGCAAGACAGAACAAAACCTCAAAGACGCATTTGCCGGCGAATCACAAGCGAATCGCCGCTACCTGTATTTCGCAGCCAAAGCCGACGTTGAAGGCTATAACGATGTCGCTGCCGTATTCCGTTCGACCGCCGAAGGTGAGACGGGCCACGCACACGGTCATCTCGAGTACCTCGAAGAGACCGGCGATCCGGCGACGGGCCTGCCGATTGGTGCTACATCTGACAACCTGGCCGCAGCCATTGCCGGCGAGACGCACGAATACACGGATATGTATCCGGGTATGGCGAAAACTGCTCGCGACGAAGACTTCGATGAGATTGCCGATTGGTTCGAGACGCTGGCCAAGGCCGAGCGCTCACATGCCAATCGCTTCCAGAAAGCTCTCGATACGCTAGACGACTAGCATGGCCGATAATCGCGAGGGGAGTCTCGAGGCTCCCACTCGCCACGCTCTCGATTGGCAAAGCGACGAGTTCTACGACGAGCCCAGGCTCTTCGAAGAACTCGAGCGCGTGTTCGATATCTGTCACGGCTGCCGGCGTTGTTTCAACCTGTGCCACTCCTTTCCAACGTTGTTCGATGCCATAGACGAATCCGAAAGCATGGAACTCGACACGGTTCCCAAGTCCGTCTACTGGGAAGTCGTCGATCATTGCTACCTGTGCGACATGTGCTACATGACCAAGTGTCCGTATGTGCCGCCACATGAGTGGAACGTCGACTTTCCGCACCTGATGTTGCGCGCCAAGGCGGCGCGCTTTCAAAGGCAGGGTGCATCGATGCGTGACAAGGTGCTCAGCGCTACCGACAAGGTCGGCAAGCTGGCCGGCATTCCCGTTATTGCCCAGATCGTGAACGCGACCAACCGCAGCAAGCTGGGCCGCAGCGTGCTCGAGAACACGCTCGGCGTCCATCGCAACGCGCCGGTACCTGACTATCATTCGAACTCGGCTCGCAAGCAGCTCAAGCCGCTGCACGGCAACAGCGGTAATGCGGCGGAGGCAACCGAAAACACGAAGGGCAAGGTCGTGCTCTATACCACCTGCTACGGCAATCGCAATCATCCGTCGATCGATACGGATCTCGTGGCCGTGTTCGAGCACAACGGTATCCCCGTCGCGCTGGCCGAAAAAGAAGTCTGCTGTGGCATGCCGAAACTCGAGCTTGGCGATCTCGATGCCGTCGCGAAAGCAAAGGACGTCAATATCCCGATACTCGCGGCGATGGTTGATGATGGCTGGGACATCGTGACACCGATTCCGTCGTGCACGCTGATGTTCAAGCAGGAGTTGCCGCTGATGTTCCCGGAGGACCCGGATGTCCTGAAAGTACGCGACGCTATGTACGACCCGTTCGAGTACCTGATGCTGAGATATAAAGACGGGCATTTGAACACCGAATTCGAGAATTCATTGGGCACGGTTTCCTACCAGGTACCCTGCCACCTGCGCGTGCAGAACATCGGTCTCAAGACTCGCGATATCCTGCAGCTGGTGCCGGACACGACGGTTGACGTCATCGAACGATGCTCGGGGCACGACGGCACCTACGCCGTTAAGAAGGAATTTCACGACATCTCGAAAAAGATCGCCAGGCCCGTAGTCGGCAAAGTGAAAAAGGCCGAGGCCGATCATTTCACCAGTGATTGTCCAATGGCGGCGGAGCAGATTGCACAAGGCCTGGAGAGTCACGACGCCGAAAATCCGATGGGTCTTCTCAAATACGCTTACGGAATCTGAACACCATGCAAAAACTCACACGTGACGATCTCTTTAGCCTCGAAAAATACTCCGAGACGCGTGCCGACTTTCGCGACGGCGTGCTTGCGCATAAACGCAATCGCCGGCTCGCGCTTGGCACGAACGCAGCGCTGTATTTCGAGGATCGCATGACCATGCAATACCAGGTCCAGGAGATGCTGCGAATCGAACGCATCTTCGAGGCAGAGGGTATTAACGAGGAACTGGAGGCATATAACCCGCTCATTCCTGACGGCAGCAACTGGAAGGCGACTTTCATGGTCGAGTTCCCCGATGTCGAGGAACGCCAGGCGATGCTGCAGCAGCTCGTGGGTGTCGAAAACCTCGTTTTCATGCAGGTTGGTGAGTTCGACAAGGTATACGCGATAGCCGACGAAGACCTGGAACGGGCCGACGAGAAGAAAACGTCAGCCGTGCATTTCCTGCGCTTCGAATTGTCGGCGGACATGGTGCAGGCACTCAATGATGGCGCCCAGCTGTCGGCCGGAATCGACCATGACAACTATCGGGTTATTATCTCGCCGGTTGCCGACAACATTCGCGTGTCACTGCTCAGAGATCTCGATTAGCTGACCTGCCGGCGCATTATCGAGGACTGTAGTCTGACCGCAGGGCCTGTCGCAGGTGCAGACCCGAGTCAATCAGGCTAGAATCCGGCCAGCATCTACGGGTAATCCCGGAGATCGTTGGGCAACCTCTGGCACAGGATAGATGGCAAAACGATACGACGCGGCGGACATTGAAGTCCTAAGCGGGTTGGAGCCTGTACGGCGCCGGCCCGGTATGTACACCGATACGACACGGCCAAATCACCTGGCCCATGAGGTCGTAGACAACAGCGTCGACGAGGCGCTTGCCGGCCACTGCAAAAAAATCGATGTCATCTTATTCAAAGACGGCTCGCTCGAAGTCGCCGACGACGGTCGCGGCATGCCGGTCGACAAGCACCCGAAAGAAAAAATCCCTGGCGTCGAGCTGATCCTCACGCGCTTGCATGCGGGCGGCAAATTCAATCACGACAATTATCAGTACGCTGGCGGCCTGCATGGTGTTGGCGTTTCTGTTGTGAATGCGCTGTCCAAGAATCTCGAAGTATGGATTCGCCGCGGCGGCAAGGAATACAACATGAGTTTCGTCGGCGGCAAGAAACGCGGCAAGCTCGAACAGGTAGGAACGGTAGGCAAGGCGAATTCCGGCACGACGATTCGTTTCTGGCCCGACCCTCAGTACTTTGACACGGCCAAGGTTTCGGTGTCGCGGCTCAAACACGCCCTGAAAGCCAAGGCAGTCCTTTGTCCCGGGTTGACCGTACGTCTGAAAGTCGAAAAGCCCAAAGAAAATATCGAGTGGTGCTACACGGGCGGCCTGGAGGAATACCTGGTCGAAGCCATTGGTGGTGGTGAGCTGCTGCCGGCGGAACCGTTTTCCGGATGTCTTTCCGGCAACAACGAAGCAGTCGACTGGGCGCTCGCGTGGGCAACAGACGGCGGCCAGACCGTTTCAGAGAGCTACGTCAATCTCATTCCGACGCCTCAGGGTGGTACGCATGTCAACGGTCTGCGAACGGGCCTGACCAACGCGATTCGCGAGTTCGCCGATTTTCGCAGCCTTTTGCCGCGCGGCATCACGCTGGCGCCGGAGGATGTCTGGGATGGTTTGAATTTCGTTCTGAGCGCCAAGCTCGAGGATCCGCAGTTTTCCGGGCAGACCAAGGAACGGCTGTCATCCCGCGAGTCGGCCGCATTCGTAACCGGCGTCGTTAAAGACGAATTTTCGCTGTGGCTCAATCAGCATCCGGAAACCGGCGACCTGATTGCCCAACTCGCCATCTCGAAGGCGCAGAAGCGACTCAAGGCGGCCAAGAAGGTCGTGCGCAAGAAAATCGTCATGGGGCCGGCATTGCCAGGCAAGCTGGCCGACTGCACATCGCAGGAACCCGAGCTGTGCGAACTGTTCCTCGTCGAGGGCGATTCGGCCGGTGGCTCGGCCAAGCAGGCACGTGACCGCAACACCCAGGCGATCATGCCGCTCCGAGGCAAGATCCTGAATACGTGGGAAGTGGACTCTAGCGAGATTCTCGGTTCACAAGAGGTGCACGATATCAGTATCGCGCTCGGCATCGATCCGGGTGACACGAACCTCGACCATTTGCGCTATCACAAGATTTGTATCCTCGCCGATGCCGACTCGGATGGCTTGCACATCGCGACACTCCTGTGCGCGCTATTCCTGCGGCATTTCCGCGAGCTGGTTCTTGGCGGCCACGTCTACGTCGCGATGCCACCGCTGTACCGCATCGACGTCGGCAAGGAAGTCTTCTATGCACTCGATGACAGCGAACGCAAAGGAATTCTCGACCGCATAGAGGCGGAGAAGCTGCGCGGCAAAGTTACGGTCACGCGCTTCAAGGGCCTCGGCGAAATGAACCCGTCGCAATTGCGTGAAACAACCATGAACCGCGATACACGGCGTCTTGTGCAGCTGACGGTCAGTGGCAAAGACAAGACCGACCAAATGATGGATATGTTGTTGGCGAAAAAGCGCGCCAAAGACCGCCGCAAATGGCTCGAGACCAAAGGCAACCTGGCAGAGGTATGAATATGCAGAACAGCTTGAACCTCGAAGGCGTCGAGCAACAACCGCTCAAGGAATACACCGAGAAGGCGTATCTCGATTACTCGATGTACGTCATCATGGATCGTGCGCTGCCGCAAATTGGTGACGGACTCAAGCCGGTACAACGACGCATCATCTACGCAATGAGCGAGCTGGGTCTTTCGGCTGGCCAGAAACCGAAGAAATCGGCACGCACGGTTGGCGACGTCATCGGTAAGTTTCATCCACACGGAGATTCGGCGTGCTACGAAGCCATGGTGCTCATGGCACAGAGTTTTTCCTACCGCTATCCGATCGTCGACGGCCAGGGCAACTGGGGCTCGACGGATGATCCGAAGTCCTTCGCCGCCATGCGCTATACCGAGTCGCGGCTTACTCCGTACGCGAAAAGCCTGCTGCAGGAACTGGGGCAGGGCACGGTCGACTGGGTACCGAACTTCGACGGTACCATGGACGAACCCGTCGTCTTGCCGGCGCGGTTGCCAAACCTGTTGCTCAATGGCACGACCGGTATCGCAGTCGGCCTGTCGACGGATGTGCCACCCCACAATCTTAAGGAGGTGGCGAGCGCGTTGATCCACCTGATCGATACGCCCAAGGCCACAATTGCCGCCCTGATGAAGCACATCAAGGGCCCGGATTACCCGACGGGCGGCGAGCTCGTATCGCCGCGAGACGACATCAAGCAGATCTATACGACGGGCAGCGGCACGTTGCGACTGCGCGCATCGTACAAAATCGAAAATGGCGACATCGTCATCATGTCACTGCCACACCAGATATCCGGCAGCAAAATCCTCGAACAAATCGCGACGCAGATGCGCAACAAGAAGTTGCCGCAAGTCGAGGACCTGCGCGATGAGTCGGATCACGAAGAGCCCACGCGCCTCGTCATTTCACCGCGCTCCAACCGGGTGGACAAAAATGAACTGATGTCGCACCTGTTCTCGACGACCTCGCTGGAACGCACAGTGCGGGTCAACATGAACATCATTGGACTCGACGGTCGACCGCAGGGCTTCAACCTCCTCGGCCTGCTCAAGGAATGGATCCAGTTCCGCAAGGAGACGGTCAAACGGCGGCTGGCGCACCGCCTGCAAATCGTTGTCGATCGCCTGCATATCCTCGACGGTCTGCTGGTCGCCTATCTTAGTATCGACGAGGTGATCCGCATCATCCGTACCGAGGATGAGCCGAAATCCGTGTTGATGAAGAAGTTCAAGCTCAGCGATATCCAGGCCGAAGCCATCCTGAATCTGCGTCTGCGCAACCTTGCCAAGCTCGAGGAAATGAAAATCAAGGGCGAGCAGGACGAACTCAACGAGGAACGCGACATCCTCGACAAGACGCTCAAGAGCGCGGCGCGACTGAAAACGCTGATCAAGAAAGAAATCCTCGAGGACACCGAGGCTTACGGCGACGATCGCCGCACCGAAATCGTCGAACGCGATGCGGCACAGGCGCTTGATGAGACACAACTGGTATCGAGTGAGCCCGTCACGGTTGTTCTTTCGCAGCGTGGCTTTGCACGCGCGGCCAAAGGCCACGAAGTCGATCCGTTCGCGCTGAGTTACAAGTCAGGAGATGGTTACCTGGCTGCGGCGCAGGGCCGCAGCAACCAGTTGGCGATGTTCATCGACAGTACCGGCCGCGTCTACAGCGTCATCGCTGGTACCTTGCCGTCTGCACGCGGGCAGGGCGAACCACTGTCGAGCCGATTCAAGCCACCCGATGGCGCGGAATTCTGCGGCGCGATGATCGGGGACAACGCACAGAAATACCTGTTGGCCAGTGACGCGGGCTATGGCTTCATCGCAACGCTCGAAGACCTCGTGACGCGCAACAAGGCGGGCAAGGCCGTTCTTCGCGTATCGCCTGAAGGCAAGGCTGTTGTTCCGGCGCCGGTACCGAAAGACACGGAATGCCTGATCGCTGCTGTCAGCAGCATCGGCCGCCTGTTGATGTTCGAGATGGAGGACCTGCCGGAACTCGCCAAAGGCAAGGGCAACAAGCTGATCAACATACCGACCAAGAAGTACAAGGCTGGCGAGGAGAAACTCATCGCCGCCGCTGTCCTTCCCGAGGATGGCGACCTGCAGGTCTATTGTGGATCGCGCATTATGACCATCAAGTGGAACGACTCGGATCCGTACTACGGTGAGCGCGCACTACGCGGCGGGCTGCTGCCGCGCGGATGGCGAAGCGTCGATCGCCTGGTCGGGATAGCGCCAGTTTGAGCGACCTGTGGGAGCGGCTTGAGCCGCGACAAGATTTAATAATCGGCCATTTCACCCAGTTCTGATATTGGCCGTAGCCCAGAAGTCGCGGCACCTTGTCGAAAGTGAAAGATCTTTCGCCACACAGCCGTAACCTGCGCAAGGGTCGCTATTCCGAGTCCGGCAGAATCTATTTCGTAACATCGTCCTGTTACAAAAGACGAAAAGTTTTCTTCGGCGACCGCGCCGCCGAAATTCTAAGCACTGAATTTTTCAGAATCGGAGAAAATGGGTTCTGTGAGAACCTGGCTTTCGTCGTGATGCCGGATCACTTTCACTGGCTGGTACAGCTGCAAGGTGGCAGTTCGCTCTCGCAGGCCGTTCGTCTTGTAAAAGGGCGCTCAGCGCGGTGCGTGAACCGCGGAAGACTACCTGCCGAAAGGATCTGGCAGCCAAGTTTTCACGATCATGCTCTACGCAGAGACGAAGATTTGGAGGGTTTAGCCAACTACCTAATCCACAATCCGCTCAGGGCGGGCCTGGTGAAGAGGCTGGACGAGTATCGCTACTGGTGGTCGAAATGGCATTCCTTGCCGATTCGTCGCGGCTGAAGCCGCTCCTACAAGCGAGACTAGCCGCTCCCACAAGCGAGACTAGCCGCTCCCACAAGCGAGACTAGCCGCTCCCACAAGCGAGACTAGCCGCTCCCACAAGTGGGGCTAGCCGGTTTTCTTGTCGTCTTTTGATGCCTCGTTGGCGGCTGACTGTGTGGTGGCATTCAGGATTTCTTCGTTGAGTGCCTGCGTGGCTGTCATCTCATCTTCGTAATCCTGTTCGACAATCTTGTAGTCAACTTCCTTGCTGACCGTGTAGTCGCTGCCAATCAGTGTTTCGTCGTCGTCATCAACCTGGATAGCTTCCAGGTCACGCTGGGTAACGTCATCCGGATCGGGCATGTTTGTGGCATCGACCATTACGGAAAAGTCGTACTCGTCGTCATCCGCAAGAACCTCGTTGTCGAGAATCTTATCGTCATCCGCGTGTAATGGCGGCATGATGTCCGTTTCCAGAGTTTCGACGTTGCCAGTCATTTCCTCGGGCAACTCGAGATCGAGTTCGGTTGTCGCAGCGAAGCCGAAATCCTGTGCGACGTCCACGTCGATGCCGTCTTGCAACCCGGTACCCACCAAAAGGTCGGCGTCGAGCGCGGGGTTCTCAGCGGTCGGCGAGTCGTCGTCGATCAAAATATCGACATCGCCAGGCGCAGCAACTGTTTCGGTGTGGTACTCCAGGACATCGCGTTTCGGCGTAGCCGGCGCAATTGGCGACGAACCAAAGTGCTTGCGGATGCGTCCGCCGAGCACGAGTAAGGCGAGGACGATCGCGCCAGCACCGCCAGCGAGCCATAACATCCAGTTGCTGGTCGTCGCTAAACCTGGCGCCGATTGTGGCTGACGAATCACGGCCACAGGCTCGCTCGGCGATGTTGACGTGGGTGCCGGGCTAACCACGGTCTCGTTACTTGCTGCTTCGACCGGTTCCACGTACGGGTTGTTGGTCTGGATGATGACGTCACCCGGCTGCAGTTCGGTTATGGGTGACGGGCTGACTTCAGAAACAGCAGGCGACTCGTAAACCGTGCTTTGCTCGGTCGGGATGACCGGCTCGGCCACGGTGTCTACCGTTGGCGCCGGGCTCGGAGAAGGAGTGGCAACTGTTATGCGATCGACTGTTCTGCGCGGAGGTGCGGCAGCAGCTGGCGCGGCATCGAGTCGTGGCCGCGTCACAACACGGTCTGGCGTGGGCGCTGCGATTGGCGTGGCGCCGGCCGGATCAACAAACAACACGAAGTCGCGAGTTAGTCGTGGTGTGTACTTGCAGCTGATGGCCACGCGCATGGTGATGAGTGGTTCCCGTACGATCGAGGTTCCTGTAATTGTGATCATGCCATCTGCGACAAGCAGCGATTTCCGGATTGCAGGTGGCAACCTATTCGCACCGCTCGCCGGCTGTACGGTGACACATTGCTCAGAGATAGCCTCAAACTGCGCGAGGGAATACGGAATGCTCGCGTGCAGCGGCTGCCCCAGTGCTGACTGAATGGTGAATTCGCCGAGCTCCAGTGCCGATGCCGGCATGGCCACGAGGCCGCCACTAATGATCGCGAGCGCAGATCTGATTGCTGAGAGTGTTTTCACTTTCCGGCACCCCACTTCGCGGTTCCATCCGCATAATTCCGGCAATTCTATGGTTTGCTGCCTCAAGGCTGTTAGCGCATGTGTCCAACTTTGCTTTGTGACGTAGTTCACAGTATGTTTTCTATTAAAATCAATTAGTTAGAGTTGGCAGCCGTGAGTTCGGCCAGGGACATCCGCTTGCGTTTCTCGGTGTCCTGCAAAACGACTTCGGGCTCGTTAACATAATGTCCCTGCATGAAGTCGATCCCGAGCTGGAACAACACAGCCATGGCGTTCGCATTCTCGACGCGCTCGGCGATCGACTTGATGTTGCGTTCGCTGGCTGCGCGGACAATCCTCTCGACACACTGCTGCGTTTCTTTGTCGGTCATCAGTGTATGCATGAGTTCGCCGTCGACCTTGATGTAATCAGGTTTGAGAATGTCGAGGATCTGGAACTTCTCGCGGTCAACGCCGTAGTGTTCGAGTGCGAAGCCGATGCCGATCTTGCGCATTTTACTGACGATGGCGCGGGTTTGCTTGATGTGCTTGGCGGCGTCACGTTCCGGGATCTGCATGACCAGTCGTGTACAGTCGAACTTGTGTTTGTCAAATTCCTGGTCCATCCACGGAATGGTCGACTTATCGAGCACCGACTGTTTCGACAATCGCACGAAGACACGATCGACTTCAGAGCCCTTGCAGAAATTAATCGCCGATTTAATCATCCAGCGATCGATGTTCTTCATCATATTGCTGCGTTCTGCGGCTGGCAGGAATTCAGACGGCAATACCGAATTGCCTTGTTCGTCGAGCATGCGGACCAGCAGGTCGTACATCTCAACGCTGTCACTGCGTAATCCCGCGATAGGCAGTTGCGCAAGCCGGAAGCGGTTGTCCATCAACGCCGATTTGAGGTGCTTGACCCAGATCGCGTCGAATTCCTTTTGCTTCGAATCTTCGTCCTGGCTTTCGTTCAGCATCGCCATGTTGCCGCCGGCTTCCTTACCTACCTGGTAGGCATCGACCGCTGCCGCGACAAATTCTTCAAGCGTTGCGTAAACCTCATTTGCGGCACAGATACCGACGGTACAAGTTAGCTGCGTGGAGCGGTCCTGAACCTCGAATGTCTGCTTGCGAATATGCTCACAGAGCTTGGTGCCCCAAACCTCTGCGTCACGTGCGCTGCCGCGTTCGAGCAGCACCATCAGCGAAGTCCCTTCGAATCTGCCGGCGACATCTCGTGGGTGCAGGCGCTTGCGCAGGGCTTCCGCGAACTGACCGAGGATCTCGTCGGAATTCAGGATGCCGACCTTGTCGAGAACCCCGCCGAAGTTGTCGACTTTGACGTAGGCCAGCACATGAGTACCGGATGATGGCTTGCGACGCAGGCGCTTCTGGATTCTGTCCAGAAACTGGGCTCGATGGAACAACAATGTCGTTGGGTCGCGCTTCAGTGCGTCGTGGACGAGCTTGGTCGGTTCCTTGCTGTTCTGGTCGGGCGCCGACACTTTGACTTTGACGCACGGGCCGTTGTCGAACACGAACTTGGTGAATTCGAGGTGTACCTCGTTCGAGTCGTCACTGGTAACGTGTGACTTGGCGACCAACTTTTCGTTGGAAGCCCACTTGCCGGCAATTGCGGCAACCAGTGCGCCCTTGATCGCGGCGTGACTCTCCGACTCGAAGTTGTCCATGACTGGCAGGCCCATCACTTCGTCGTTGCTGGCGGCGCGGAACAACTTTAGCCAGGAGTCATTGACGTCGGTGATGATGCCTTCCTCGACCAGTGCTATTGCGTCCGGCGAGGTCTGCATGTAGTCCTTGAGTTGCCGCTTGTATTCAGTGGCCGAGTGAATCGTCGAGTTTAGTGCGCGCTCGACGCGCAACGCGCGCAGTTCACGCGTGACGACTGCCTGCAGGCGGTCTTTGTTGCCAATCGAAACGAGGTCGCATGCGCCGTCGTTCATAGCTTTCTGGATGCGTAGCTCGTCAGCTTCCTCCTGCAGTGCAATCAATGGCACTTCAGGATTAAAGCGATCCTTCTGCTTGATGACCTGGCGCACGCCATCGGGGTAGTTGTCGCAATTGAGGATCAACAGTTCGACGTTCTCGGCCGCAAGTGTTTCACCGAGGTGCTTGGGATTGTTGGTCCAGTGGCAGTGCGCGGCGTGACCGCCATCGCGTAGCGAGCTGTTGATCAGCGCAACGTCGTCCTCATTTTCGGTCAGAACGGCGATGGAAATGCTGTGGCGCCCAGTCAAATTGCATTCCTTGCATAGATCCGGTGGTGTCCATGATGTACCGGATTTTGTTAAAGAGCATTGAGTCTAGCACCGCGGTATGTGATGTCCCGGTCGGGCTTACAAAACCGTGACGAGTATCTAGTTTCTGTGGATAATCCGCCCTCCAGTGGCACATGTCCGGGACTCCGGTATTATTCCAGATTATGGCAAATTACGGCACTAACGAGTTTCGCTCAGGGCTCAAGATTATTATCGATAACGATCCCTGCATCATTGTTGAAAACGAATTCGTCAAACCCGGTAAAGGTCAGGCGTTCAACCGGGTTCGCATCAAGAACCTGAAGACCGGCAAAACCGTCGACAAGACTTTTAAGTCCGGCGAGAGCGTGGAAGCTGCCGATGTGATGGATACCGAGATGCAGTTTCTCTATTCCGACGGTGAGTTCTGGCATTTTATGGTCGCTGATACGTTCGAGCAGTATGCCGCTGACGCGAATGCCGTGGGTAGTGCCAGCGACTGGATCAGCGACGGCGATGTCTGCCAGATAACGCTCTGGAACAATACGCCGCTCATTGTTGAGGCGCCCAAATTCGTCGAACTTGAAATCGTCGAAACAGATCCTGGCGTAAAAGGCGATACGGCAAGCGGCGGTGTCAAGCCCGCGACGCTATCGACCGGTGCCGTCGTGCGCGTGCCCCTGTTCGTCGATCAGAACGAGGTCATCAAAGTCGACACTCGTTCCAGAGAATACGTTTCGCGTGTCAAATAAATGTAGCCGAGCGGGACAGGATCTCGCAAAACGCACGGCACAAAGATTCGATCCCTTTCTGGTCGGCAGCACTAAAACGGTCGAGCGACGGGCTGTCGATATCAAGTACGCCGATCAGTTGATCATTGACGATGAGTGGGACGACGATTTCCGATCGCGACGCGACGTCACAGGCAATGTGTCCGGGAAAATCGTGAACGTCGGCAACGCGCTGAGTCCGGGCCGCAGCAGCGGCCGTTCCGCACACGCCCTTGCCCAGAGGAATTCGGACACACGCTGTCTGTCCCTGGAAAGGGCCGAGGACCAGTTCTTCGCCGCGTAGCACATAAATGCCCAGCCAGTTGACGTCAGCCATCGCGTTGTACAGCAAACCAACAAAGTTACTGGAGTTCGCGAGCGCGTCGACCTCGTCTCCGAGTAGTGCGATGAGTTGTGATTCGAGCAGTTTGTAATCGGTGTGGCTCACGAGGTCTCCGTCGCGAACGTGATGACGTCGCGTATATCCTCGGTCTGATCCAGCACCATATGCAAGCGTTCGATGCCAAGCGCAACGCCCGCACACTCGGGCAACCCGGAGGATAGCGCCGCGAGCAGCGGCTCATCGACCAGCAGGCTGCTGCGGCCGGTCTTTTCACGAGTTGCAACGTCGATTTCGAAGCGCCGCCGTTGTTCGTCAGCATTCGTGAGTTCGACGTAGCCGTTGGCGAGCTCGAGCTCGCCGCAAAAGACCTCGAAGCGATCCGCGACCCGTTTGTCATTCGGACACAGGCGGGCGAGCGCTGCCTGTTCCGCAGGGTAGTGCTGTACGACCGTTAACCTGTCGGGCGCGAATTCGGGCGCAACGACCGTGCCCATTATGAGATCGAGGGCAGCGTTGCGGTCATCGCCGAGTTCCTTCTGCAGTCGCGCATCCTGCGTCGCCCGTTGCACGAGTTCTTCGCTACTCGCGTTCAACGCATCAATTCCGGCGAGTGTCTGCATAGCGTGGTTGTAGTCAAAGCTGTCAACATGGTCTCGCAGTGCCGCGTGGTTGAGGCACGCAGCGATCAAGTCGATCGTGTCCTCGATAATTGCATCAAGATCGAAACCCAGCCGGTACCACTCGGCCATCGTGAACTCGGGCAGATGGCGCGCGCCCGTTTCGCCATCGCGAAAAACCCGGCAGATGGAATAGATGTTCGGGTAGCCGCTGGCGAGCAGGCGTTTCATGTAAGCCTCGGGCGAGGTGTGGAGATACGAGTCCTTGCCCGGTTTGCTGCGAACGCCAATATTTTCAATATTCGGGTCCGATGACGGGTGACGCATCAGTGCCGGCGTATCCACAGATAACAGGCCCTGGTCGCTGAAATATTGGCGTGCTCGCCCGAGCAATGCGGCGCGACGCATTGCGACGCTCGAATCCGAGAGAGGCTTCCAGTCAGCCATCGGTGCGCAGCGATCCTATCGACTCTCCCATGCGCACGACATGGTCGGGCTGCAATTCGTCGCGCCATTGGCAATGATCGGTCGGCAACAACATGATGACCGTGCTGCCCATGTTGAACCAGCCGAGCAGATCGCCTTTACGCACCTCGTCCGGGCCGCCTTCGAGATCGATCATTTCCACCACCCCTTGCTTGCGTGCCCGTATTTCACCACTCCAGCGTGTACTGATACTGCCGACGTTCAGTGCGCCGACGAATATCAATACCCAGGGGCCTGTAGTGGACTCAAAATGCAGCAACAGGCGCTCATTACGCCGGAACAGGCCACGCACACTTGCCGCCGTCGCTTTATTGACGCTGAACAGGTCGCCCGGGACGTAGCGCGCTGCCGTGATCCGGCCATCCAGGGGTGCATGCACACGGTGGTAGTTATACGGCGCCAGGTAGATCGTCGCGTATGCGCCATCGGTATAGTGTTTGGCGTCCTGCAGGTCGGTCGCGAGGAGGTCATCGAGCGAGTAGTCGATCCCTTTGGCCTGGAAAATACTGTCGCCGCGTATCAGGCCCGCGCTACTGACGGTTCCATCGACCGGCGAAACGATCGCGTTCGCCTCTGCATCGACTGGCCGGGCATCGTCCTCCAGTTCACGAACAAAAAACTCATTAAAGCTCGCGAAGTCGCCGGGAACTGCCAGTTTCACGTCGTCCACGTCGACCTTGTAAAGGCGTACGAACTTCGTGATGAGAAAGTCCTTCGTCGCAACGTTACGAATTCGTGCGATACGCCAGATCAGGGCCGTTATCCAGAATTGTGGTAACAGGTATTGCAGCAGGACAAACAGGCGTGACAGCATGATCTTAGTCTGTGACCTTGACGTTGATGCTCAGGGCAATCGACTCGCCTGTGTGAAAATTGAGCGTAACGTCGTCGAGATTTTCCCCGGCCTGCATCAGCATCAGGTGTTTGCCGCCGGGGCGAAATTTAACAGTGGATTTCGGGTTCAGTATGAAATCGTCGAGATCAACCATTCGTGCTATTCCGTCTTCGATGACAGATTCATGCATCTGCACTGAACCGAACTGTGGACTTCTGACCTCAGTGATTGCGATTGCCTTTGATGTGTGATTGGTCAGCGTGAAGTAACCGGCGGTCATTTGCATGCCCGGCTTGGGGCGCGCAATGGCGACGTCACTGACACTCAGGGGTGCGGTCTCACTCGAGCACGCACTGAGTAGCAACACCATTGCCAGGACAGGTGCGAGGCGCATTATTTTCGACCCATGATGATGGGCAGGTCGTGAATGTAGTCATCGGTCTGGTGCGGCGCGCCAAACAGTGCCCGGAATTCCATGTCGGGAGTAATAACCAGGACGGCAGCTGCATGGTTCACCGCATAGGTGTCGCCTTCAACTTGTGTTTTTTCGAACCAGATACCAAGCTCACCGGTCAGCCTGCGGATTTCCTCCAGGTCGCCGGTGATGCCGAGGTTTTCCTCGCCGAAATAACCCACGTACTGCGCCAGTTTCTCGGGTGTATCTCGTTCCGGGTCCACACTGACGAGCACAATGCGCGGCAGCGGCTCGAATCCGTCTGCTTGCAGTTGTTTCCTGGCATCCGATAGCACCTGTAGCGTCAGCGGACAAATGTCCGGGCAGTGGGTGAAGCCGAAGAAGACCAGGCTCCAGTAGCCCTTGAAAACCTCGCGGCCGATAGCGGCGCCTGTGTGATCGAGCAACGAGAACTCGGGCAGCTCATTCCCGGTTGGAAGGACCGTCGCCACGTTCGGAGCAGGTGGCGGTGACGCCACTTTGAACGATAACCAAGTGCCTGTCACGATTGCGATCACCGCGACGGCGGCAACAAAAATATTCCTGGGGCCCATTTATTCCTGCAGCAGGTTTGCGCGAGGCGCACATTCTAAACGACACTTCCAATCTATGGCACTGGAATCGGACAATATTGTGACGGTGGAGCACCTCATTACCGTTGTTGCAGCAATTTTTGAAAAAGCCGGGCTTTGCTATGGCCACGGTACCGACAATGCCATCGACGAGGCCGCCTGGCTCGTATTTGCCCATTTGGGTCTCTCCCATGACGACGCACCGGCAGCCTATGCGCGTGAGGTCGATGGCGGGGAACGGCAATCGCTCGACAATTTGGTCGCGCGGCGCATCGATGAGCGCATCCCGGTCGCCTATCTTGTGAACCAGGCCTGGTTCGCCGGCCTCGAGTTCTATATCGATGAGCGCGTGCTGGTACCGCGGTCGCCGTTTGCGGAGTTGATTGCACAACGGTTCGAGCCCTGGTTGGCGACCGGGGCGCTTAAACACGCCGTCGACCTGGGTACGGGCAGCGGCTGCATCGCGATCGCGATCGCCAGCGCTTTCCCGGAAGCCAGGGTCGACGCAGTCGACATATCCGCCGATGCGCTTGCCGTCACCCGTATCAATATCGAACGCCATGGGCTGCAGGACCGCGTGCGCGCCGTGCAATCCGATTTTTTCGCCAGTCTCGACGGGCGCTCCTACCAACTGATCGTCAGCAATCCGCCGTATGTCGATGAACAGGACATGGCTTCGTTGCCGGATGAATTTCGGCACGAACCCGAACTGGGTCTCGCCGCGGGTAATGACGGTCTGGCTTCGGTCAGCGTCATCCTGCATCATGCATCGCGATTCCTGAGCGACAATGGAATACTCGTCTGCGAGGTCGGAAACAGCCGGGCGGCACTGGAGAATCGCTATCCGGATGTTGCATTTACCTGGCTGGAGTTCGAGCATGGCGGGTCTGGCGTGTTTTTATTGACGAAAAGCGACTTGCAGGGATTTAAATAGTGTCTGGCAACAGTATTGGACAAAATTTTGTCGTCACGACGTTTGGCGAAAGCCACGGCGTCGCGATCGGCTGCGTCATCGATGGCTGCCCGCCGGGCATGGCACTTGATGCCAGCGATATCCAGCACGATCTCGATCGCCGCCGGCCCGGAAAATCACGCCATGTGACGCAGCGTAAGGAACCGGATGAAGTTGAGGTCCTCTCCGGCGTATTCGAAGGCGTTACAACAGGCACACCGATCGGGCTGCTGATTCATAACGTGGACCAGCGCAACCGGGACTACACAAACATAAAGGACAAGTTCCGGCCCGGGCATGCCGATTACACGTATCAACAGAAATACGGTATTCGCGATTACCGCGGCGGCGGACGGTCATCGGCACGCGAGACGGCGATGCGCGTCGCGGCGGGAGCAATCGCCAGGAAATACCTTCGTGAGAACGCAGGCATCGAGATTCATGGCTACCTTTCGCAGCTCGGCCCCATGGAACTGGCGGCAACCGATCTCTCGATCGTCGATGACAATCCGTTCTTTTGTGCCGATCCCGATCGTATTGAAGAACTCGAAGCATTCATGATTGCTTTGCGCAAAGCACAAGACTCAATCGGCGCGAAGATCAGCGTTGTCGCAAGCAACGTGCCGCCCGGGCTGGGTGAACCTGTCTTCGACAAGCTCGAGGCGGCGCTCGCGCATGGCCTGATGAGCATCCCGGCAGTCAAGGGTGTCGAATTTGGTGCCGGGTTCGGCGCTGTGACACAACACGGCAGCGAACATCGTGACGAAATCGGCCCCGACGGTTTTGCCAAAAATGATGCCGGTGGCACGCTCGGCGGCATTTCGTCCGGGCAGGACCTGATCACAAGTATTGCCCTGAAACCCACGTCGAGCATTACCAAGCCCGGCAAGACGATCGACATGGAAGGCAAGGAAACCGAAATCGTTACCAAGGGCCGCCACGATCCCTGCGTCGGTTTGCGCGCTACGCCAATTGCGGAAGCGATGGTGGCGCTCGTGCTGATGGATCATTACCTGCGCCATCGTGCGCAAAATGCAGATGTAGATTCTGGAATAACCCCGGTATGACCAAGAAATATGATGTAGCTGTCGTCGGCGCGACCGGCGTCGTCGGCGAATCCATGCTCGGTATCCTGGCGGAACGCAAGTTTCCGGTTGGTACCGTATACGCATTGGCGAGCGAACGCTCTGTGGGCAAGACAGTCGACTTCGGTAATCGCGAACTCGCTGTCGGTGACCTCGCAGAATTCGATTTTTCCCAGGTCCAGATCGGACTGTTTTCCGCCGGCGGCTCGATTTCCGAAGAGTTTGCACCGCAGGCCGCTGCCGCAGGTTGTGTCGTCATCGACAACACCTCGCATTTTCGCTACGACGACGACATTCCACTCGTTGTGCCCGAAGTCAATGCGGATGCCATCGCTGATTACAAAACGCGCGGCATCATCGCGAACCCGAATTGCTCGACTATCCAGATGGTCGTTGCGCTAAAACCGATTTATGACGCCGTTGGTATAGAACGCATCAACGTTGCAACATACCAGGCCGTGTCCGGGGCAGGGCGCAGTGCGGTAGAAGAACTTGTGCGGCAAACTTCGATGTTGCTGAACGGCAGGCCACTCGAAATAGACGGCGACGCCAAACAGATTGCATTCAATGCTGTACCCCACATCGATAATTTCGAGGACAACAAGTACACCAAAGAAGAAATGAAGATGGTGTGGGAGACGCGCAAAATCCTTGCTGACGACAGCATTCTTGTGAATCCGACGGCCGTGCGCATTGCGGCGTTTTACGGCCACTCGGAAGCCGTGCATATCGAGACCAAAGACAAGATTTCGGCAGAGTCTGCCTGCGAATTACTCGCAAAGGCGCCGGGCGTTACGTTGTTAGACGGCCAAAAAACCGGTGAATATCCGACTGCTGTCACCGACAGCTCGGGTACCGACGCTGTATACGTAGGTCGGGTGCGTGAGGACATTTCTCATCCACGTGGACTAAACCTCTGGGTCGTGTCCGACAACATACGTAAGGGCGCGGCTCTAAATAGCGTCCAAATTGCTGAAATATTGGCCAAAAACCATTTATAAGCTATAGTCCACCATCATATGTTAAAGCGGTTTGCGTGCCGTTACGGGACCATATGTGGGGCCGTTTCGGCGGTGCTTGGGGAGCTGGAGATTAATATTATGTCGAGACGACTCTCTCGAATGTCACTTGTGCTTGTCCTTCTCTTGTCGAGCAAGGTCTGGGCCCTGGGGCTGGGAGATATTCGCATGGAGTCGGCGCTCAATGAGCCGCTGAGGGCTCGTATCGATTTATTGTCTGCTGCGCCGGAAGAACTCGACAACCTGAACATCGCTATGGCGTCGGCCGATACGTTTGACCGTTACGGCATCGACAGGCCGTTCTATTTGAATGATGTTCAATTCACGATCGTTCGCAGTGGTCGTGCCGATGGCAACTATGTAGAGGTTCGTTCGCTGTCGCCGATGGCGGAACCGTTTCTGACATTTCTTGTGGAGGCTTCCTGGTCACGCGGCAGGTTGCTGCGCGAGTACACAGTATTCCTCGATCCGCCGATGTTTGCGCCACAGGCCGCTGATACGGCGCCGGCCGTGCAGGCACCGACGCGTACCTCGCCGTCCGATAGCGCCCGCATCGAACCCAGTGCACCACCTGCAGCAACGCAACAACGGCCGACGCGTGCACCGACGCCGGCGCCACGGCAGGCAGACCCGGAACCAGCACCAGCGCCACAGCGACCCGCGCCGCAGCCGTCAGTTGATGCGTCGCAGTTCATCATAGGGCCAGGCAGCGAATTAACGGTGTTGCGTGGTGAGACGCTGTGGGGTCTTGCGTCGCGGGCACGTCCGGACAGTAGCATGACGATGAACCAGACGATGCTGGCCATCTTCGAAGCAAATCCCCAGGCATTCGGCGGCAATATCAATATCCTGCATGCCGGCGCCACCTTGAGAATCCCGCAATCGGACGCGATAACCCAGATTAATCGCGCTGATGCACTTGCCGAAGCGCAACGGCAACATGCCGAGTGGTCCGGCGGCACGGTGCCCGTCGTTGCGGATACGTCGACCCGTCCGAGCCTGACGCTCGTACCCCCTGACGAAGACATCGTTGATGATGCCGACACGCTGGCGCCGGAGCCCGAGCCGGAGCCCATTGTCGACGATGCGTCGCCGCGCGAGCAGGAAATCCTGGATCGAATTTCCGAACTTGAAGGTGCAGACGTACCGCAGCAGCAGTCGCTGATCGAGATTCGTGACAATGAACTGGCGCAACTGCGCGAGGAACTGTCGCGCATACGTGATGAGGCTTATGAGCCGCCAGTTGAGGATATGGTCGCGGATGATGTGGACGCTGCGCTCGACGATGTAGTCGACGATGCAGCGGCCGATGACACAACAGCTGATGCAACGCCGGTGGAGACAAGCCCACCAGCCGACATCATTCAAGCGCAGACACGCTCTGAACCGAGCCTGGTGGAACGCGCCCTGGAGTTCGTGAAGAGCTTCTGGATGATTATTGTTGGCGTCGTCGTGCTCGTCGGCGCGTTGTTGTTCTGGATGATGCGTCGCGGCAGTGACGAAGAGGATCCGGATGACTGGCAGCCTCTCGACCGCGACGACATGGCAGGTGATGCCCTTAGTTCCACAGAGAGCCTGAGCGCGCCTTCAATGGATGAGTCGATCGTCGTCGTCGAGGAAGATCAGGGGCTTGGCAGCCTGGACGAGACCTTTGACGCACCTGCCCCGGATTTCGCAGTTGATGCCGCTGAAGAAACGCAGATGCCAACGGAAGGTGAGGCATCCACGGGTGAAACGGGGCAACTCGCCTCGCTCGAAGACACGTTTAGCAGCGAAACGGCGATCAACCTGGACCAGTCTGATCCGATCGCTGAAGCTGATTTCCACATGGCCTATGGCCTGTACGACCAGGCAGCCGACCTGATCAATGGCGCGCTTTCGGTTGAGCCGAAGCGCGCCGACCTGCTGACCAAGCTCTGCGAGATCTACTTCGTTTGGGGCAATCGTGACGCTTTCATTGACGCCGCAGGACGACTGAAGTCAACCGTCGGTGATGACGAGAGCTCGGACTGGGACAAGATCGTGATCATGGGCCAGCAGATCGCCTCCGACCACGAGTTGTTCGCAGGCGCCAGCGCGGCTGGCGCTACCAAGGCCGTCGACTTGTCATTCGAGGAAGGCGGCGAAGAGACCGGCGCCCTCGACATGGAATTCGGCGACGAATCTGGCGGCGGTGAGATCCTCGACCTTGGAGGCGGAGGAGATAGCGACATCGTCGACCTCGGCGGAGCCGCCGATGACGATATCCTGGATCTTGGTGCGGCTGATGAAACCGAGTCTGCAGCTGAGGAAAGCAGTGTCGATTTCTTGCTCAATGAAACCAGCGAAGAACCGATGCTGGCGGATGCGGAAGAAACCGCTGAAAGTCCGACTATGGAGTCACCTGACTTCGAAGTCACACAGGAGACGCCGGCTGTCGATAAGACCGCGGAAATGCCGGAAGTCGACGACACTGTGGAAGCGGCCAGTGATGAAACGGCGGAGACGCCGACAATCGAACAACAGTTTGACGTGTTGTCCGGCACGGCCGAATTGCCGTCCCTTGACGACACTCTTGGAGATGCAATCGCGAGCAGTGGTCAATCTGCCGACGAGACGGCGGAGATCAATCTTGACGACCTCGGACTTGATATCGACGGCTTGGCAGAGACGGAACTGGCGTCGCTTGATGATCTCGATTCCACAGGGAGAATGGAGGCGCTGGACGACACCGGTATTCGAGAGGTCCCTGATGATCCTGCTGATGTTACGGGCAAAAACCTGGGAATCGACCCTGACTCGACAGGGGTGCAGGAAGCTCTGAGAGTCGATGACGAAGATACCGGCATTAACGAGTCTCTGAGCGTCACAGGCCTTAGTGAAGCACTTGACGAGAGCCTGCTCGATGCGACCGGCGTAACACAGGTCCTGAGCGGCGATCTTGCCGTTGAGACCACAACTGATGCTGAGGCAGACGCTGCAGAGGAAGACGCCACAATGCTGGCGACGACACTCGGCACCGAACCGCTGGAAGACAGCTTGCCCGATGATGCAGCAACTCTGCTTGCGTCGCTCGACGATGATGCCAGTGCAGAAGATTTCGATTTCGCCAAGACGGAGGCATTGCCAAAAGACGCGTTTACCGGTGACATGAATTTGGACGAGACCGGTGAGATGCCGGCTGTCGCCAGTACTGATGTCGAACTGGATCTCGATGACCTGACTGCAGCACTGCAGGTCAGCGAAGCCGGCGATACTGTCGAGCAGCCTCGCGACGATGCCACTGTCCAGCAACCGCGTCCATCGATGCCGGCGGATGATTCCGGTACGGTTACCCTCGCAGCCGACGATATGAGCGATGACTTGTCGGATGCGCGGACGATGACCGAAGTGGGCACCAAACTCGATCTGGCTCGCGCTTATGTCGATATGGGCGACCCGGCCGGTGCGCGCTCGATCCTCGAGGAAGTCCTCGACGAGGGCGACGAAGGTCAGCGCCAGCAGGCGCAGCAATTGCTGGATTCACTGCCAAGCTAAGACCGCTTCCCTGTGCGTATTGCGATAGGTCTGGAGTACGACGGAACGGCGTACAACGGCTGGCAGCGCCAGCGTACCGGCACCGGAGTGCAGTCGTTGGTCGAGGACGCTATCAGCACTGTCGCCAACGAAACCATAAAAATAATCTGTGCGGGCCGCACCGATACCGGCGTACACGCATCAGCCCAGGTCTGTCACTTCGATACGCAGAGTGAACGCGAACCCCACGGCTGGCTGCTCGGTGCGAACAGCAACCTTCCTGATGACGTCGGCGTTACCTGGGCGCATCCTGTTAATGACAGCTTTCACGCACGCTATTCAGCGACCTCGCGCAGCTACCATTACCTGATTCTCAACCGCCCGGAACGCTCGGCGTTGTACCGCTACCGCGCCTGGTGGCTGTTCACCGAACTCGATGCAGAACGTATGCATCGTGCGGCGCAGGCGTTACATGGCAAACATGACTTTTCCGCCTACCGGGCGGCGGGCTGCCAGGCGTCCACACCCGTGCGCGAGATCTCATCGATATCGGTAACCAGGGACAAAAACTGGTTGCACCTGCATGTCACGGCAAATGCGTTCTTGCAGCATATGGTGCGCAACATCATGGGCACACTGGTTGCGATCGGCTGTGGAGATAAAAGCGAGGAGTGGGTGGCGCTGGTACTGGAGGGCAAGGATCGCAAGAAGGCAGGTGCGGCCGCACCGCCGCACGGCCTGACACTCGTGAACGTCACCTATCCCGACGAGTATCAATTGCCGCCCGACCCCAATCAAGAATTGAGATAAGATGCGCCCATGAGCTGGTTTGAAAAATTAATGCCGTCACGCATCAGCACCGAAAAGCGCACGCGATCGGTGCCCGAAGGCGTCTGGATCAAGTGTCCGAACTGCGACGCACAGTTGTATCGCAACGAACTCGAACGCAATTTGCAGGTATGCCCGAAATGCGATCATCACTTGCGTATCGGTGCCCGCCAGCGCCTCAGTTTTTTCCTGGACCCGGATTCGCAGCAGGAGCTGTCGGGGCAACTCGAGCCCCTGGATCCGTTGAAATTTCGTGACAGCAAGCGCTACCGCGACCGGATCGTGCAGGCGCAGAAAAAAACCGGCGAGAAAGACGCGCTTGTGTCCGTATCCGGAACGTTGCTTGGTCGTCCGGTCGTCGCCTGTGCGTTCGAGTTTGCATTCATGGGTGGTTCGATGGGCTCCGTGGTGGGCGAACGCTTTGCACGCGCGACGAACCACGCCGCTGAGAATGGGCTGCCGCTCATTTCGTTTGCGGCGAGTGGCGGCGCCAGGATGCAGGAGGCCCTGTTCTCGTTACTGCAGATGGCGAAAACGTCGGCCGCACTTGCCCGGCTTGGCAAAGTAGGCGTGCCATTCATTTCAGTGCTTACCGATCCGACCACGGGTGGCGTCTCGGCCAGCCTTGCCATGCTCGGTGACGTCAACATTGCCGAGCCGAATGCTCTGATCGGTTTCGCAGGTCCGCGCGTCATCGAGCAGACCGTGCGCCAGAAACTGCCCGAAGGATTTCAGCGCAGCGAGTTCCTGCTCGATCATGGCGCGATTGACATGATCGTCGATCGCCGCGCAATGCGTGAACAGGTCGCCGACCTGCTGGCCAAGTTCGAGCACCGGCCCAGCCCCGTTTCCAAGTAGATTCCTGTGCACGGCGCCGCTACGCCTCTGTCGGATTGGCTGGCACGGCTCGAGACCTTTTCCTCGCGCGAGATCGATCTCGGGCTGGAACGCGTCGCTGCTGTTCTCGACAGGCTCGCGTTGCCAGCGGCGAATCGCATCTTCCACGTAGCGGGAACCAATGGCAAGGGCTCGAGTGTTGCGATGCTGGAATCGTTGTTGCGTCGCAGTGATGCACGAATCGGTTGCTACACGTCGCCACACATACTTCGCTACAACGAGCGCATTCGGGTCGATGGCGCCGATGTCAGCGATGAGCAGATCATCGCCTCGTTTGAACGCGTGGAAGCCGCGCGTGGCGATGCGGAGCTCACCTATTTCGAATTTGGCACGCTGGCTGCACTCGTCGTATTTGCCGATGCCGGCATGGATACGCTGATACTCGAAGTCGGCATGGGCGGGCGACTCGATGCGGTGAATGCCGTTGAGCCGACGGCCGGGCTGATCACCAACATTGCCCTGGATCACTGCGCCTGGCTCGGGGACAGCATCGAGGCTATCGCGTTCGAGAAGGCAGGCATCATGCGGCCCGGCAAAGCCGTGATATTCGGAGCGCGTGATGTGCCGCCGGCCATACTCGAGCATGCCGGCAGTATTGACGCCCAGCTACATGTAGCGGGCAGGGACTTCGACTGGCAAGTCAACGGCGACACATGGTCCTGGCAGGGCAGTGAGTCACGGCTGGACGGGCTGGCTTTACCAGCCCTGGCTGGCCGACACCAGGTAGCGAATGCCGCCGCGGTATTGGCCCTCCTCGAAGCGGCGGGAGATGTGGACGTCCTCGAGGCCGGCAATGTCAGCACGGCGTTACGCGGTGTCCGCCTTGACGGCCGCATCCAGGAAATCAGGAATGAGACTCGCTGGATCGTCGATGTTGCCCACAATCCGGCCGCCGCCGAAGTGCTTGGTGACGCCTTGCGTGACCAGGCCAAAGGCGGCAAGACGATCGCAATCCTGGGCATGCTCGATGACAAGGACGTTGAGGGTGTCGTTAACCATTTGCAACCGCATGTCGATCAATGGATTGCTGTGGCAGCAGACAGCCATCGGGCGATAAGCGCCGATGAGCTCGCTCGCCGTGTGGCCAACGCGACCGGAGTCGCCTGTCTCGTTGGCGACAGTCTCGAATCCGCGATCGAGCGTGCTGAGGAACTCGCCGGTGTGGACGATCGGGTGCTGCTCACCGGGTCGTTTTATCTGGTTGGACCAGCGCTGAACCAGCTATACTCGCGACGCGACTCATGATGGAACGAGCTTTGAAAGAACGCATTATCGGCGCGGCCGTATTGGTCATTGTTGTCGTCCTCGTGGTGCCCGTATTTCTCGACGGACCACCCGCGGAAGGCGAGATCGTCAGCGAGCATGTGCCATTGCCGGGGCAGGCAGACCAGGATACGAAGACGGTCGTACTCGATCGGGATCGCAGCAATCCTGTGCCATCCAATGGCAACAGTCAGCCGGCCGAGGCGACGCCAAAACCTGTCGTGACCAGGCAGGAGCCGGAACCGGAGCCAGAACGTCCTGCACCGGAGCCGGTAGCCGAACAATCGCGTGAAGAAGCAGAGCAAGCGGCGACAGATTCATCTACCACGGGCATGTGGGCCGTTCAGGCCGGCAGTTTTGGCAACCAGGAGAATGCCGAACGACTCGCGGCGGAGCTTCGTAAGCAGGGCCACGCGGCGTTCCTGAGCCAGGTCATGACGTCTGGTGTACAGCTGCATCGTGTGCGCATCGGACCACAAAAAGACCGACCGACGGCCGAGGCGGTAGCCGCCGAGCTCAGAAAGGCCGGGCACGACGTCAAGGTCTTGCCGCATCCATAACAGGCATTTTTCGAATTTCTTGTAGCGTCTAGTGACTCTGTTAGAATCTCATCCCATTCTCGCCGATCACGTTGAGCCGAGCCGACATCTCTGATGCCGATCATCGACATTGTCATTGCCGTTGCAATCGCTATTTCCGTGATCGTGGGCATCATCCGTGGCTTCGTTAAAGAAGCGATCTCGATCGCCGCGTTGCTCGTCGCCATCTGGGCGGCGCTCTTTTTTGGGCCTGGCATAGGCGAGATTTCCAATAGCTGGATCAGTTCCGAGGACCTGCAGATGTGGTTTGGCCGCATTCTTGTGTTCGCCGTGATCCTGTCGATCGGCGGGTTACTGGGGTGGGGAATCTCGAAACTCGTGCGCTTGTCCGTGCTAAGCGGGATGGATCGCCTTGCGGGTGCAGTATTCGGCGCGGGGCGCGGCATCTTGTTGGCCGCATTGTTCATCCTGGGTGGCGAGTTTGCCGGCTTCAATAACGATGACTGGTGGCAGCGCTCCATTTTCATGCCGCACCTTGAAGCGGTGGCCGAGTGGATCAAGATCATGGCTCCGCAGGGCTATGAAATCCTGGTTCCTGAGCAGGAGATGATCTGAACCATGTGCGGTGTCGTTGGAGTTGTCAGCCACAAGCCTGTTAACCAATCCATCTACGATGCGCTGACGGTTATGCAGCATCGCGGCCAGGACGCGGCCGGCATCGTCACCTGGGGTGAAGACGGGCTGCGGCAACGCAAGAGCAATGGACTCGTAAGAGACGTTTTTCGCCAACGGCACATGCTGCGCCTGACTGGCAATATGGGTATTGGCCATATTCGCTACCCGACTGCCGGAGGCGCGCGAGCAGCTGAAGCGCAACCGTTCTACGTAAACTCGCCGTACGGCATTTGCCTGGGGCACAACGGCAATCTGACGAATTACGACGAACTGTCTGAGATGCTGGTCAGTGAAGATCGTCGCCACCTCAGCACCGGGTCGGACTCTGAGGTACTTCTCAACGTATTTGCACACGAGTTGCAGACTCGCGTCAACGGTCATCCGACGCCCGACCAGATATTCGAGGCCGTTGAGGCGGTGCACCAGCGCTGCAGCGGCGGCTATGCCGTCGTGGCGCTGATCGTCGGTATCGGCGTCGTCGCGTTCCGCGATCCCAACGGCATTCGTCCACTTGTGCTCGGTGGGCGCGAAAGCGATGAGGGCTCCGAGTATATGGTCGCCTCGGAAAGCGTTGCGCTTGATGTGTTGCAATTCGAGCGCTTGCGCGACGTCAAACCCGGTGAGACTGTTTTTATCGAAGCCAATGGCGTGTTGCACTCGCGCGAGCATCGCGACAAGAAGCCGCACACTCCGTGCATCTTCGAATTCGTTTATTTTGCGCGTCCGGATTCGATACTTGACGACCTGTCGGTCTACAAGACGCGACTGCGCATGGGCGAGCAGCTGGCCGGCAAGATCGTGCGCGATTTTCCCGATCACGACATTGATGTCGTAATCCCGATACCCGACACGAGCAGCACATCGGCCGTGCAGGTCGCACATCACCTGGGTACCAAATATCGCGAAGGGTTTATCAAGAATCGCTACATCGGCCGCACGTTCATCATGCCGGGGCAGGCTGAACGTGCGCAATCGGTGCGTCACAAGCTCAACGCGATCGACCTCGAGTTTCGAGGCAAGAATGTCCTGCTGGTCGATGATTCCATCGTGCGCGGCACGACGTCGCGGCAAATCATCAAGCTCGCACGGGAGGCGGGCGCGCGAAAAGTATATTTTGCATCGGCTGCGCCGCCGGTACGGTATCCGAATGTTTACGGCATCGACATGCCGGCCGCCGCCGAGCTGATTGCGAATGGCCGATCGGTCGAGGAGATTCAGGAGCTGATCGGCGCCGACCGGCTGATCTACCAGGACCTGCACGGCCTGATCCGGTCAGTGCGGCACGACAATTCTGAGATAACGGAGTTTGATACTTCCTGCTTCTCCGGCGAATATGTCACGGGCGATGTTACGGACGAATACCTGCATGAGATCGAGCGACGCAGAAATGATGCAGCGAAGGCCAAGCGTGAAGCCAGGCGCAAGGGGAGCGCTGCTATGGATACGCCAAACGCAGAAAGTACAGATACTGTTGTCGGTTTATAGACCCGGCACAGCCCAATGAGCATCAAGATGATGATCATTGACGGGCAGGCTGATTTTCGCAGCCTGCTGATGCACCACGTCACGACGCACTGGCCCGATGCCATCATTTCGGCCTACGATCCGACCGAGGCT
>Ga0255052_10000093_pt1 | contig 62446 bp, 58 predicted proteins | sample JV7_2_21_MG_FD_188632 | JGI IMG/M metagenome (GOLD analysis project Ga0255052, IMG submission 188632) | Seawater microbial communities from Jervis Inlet, British Columbia, Canada - JV7_2_21 | ecosystem: Environmental > Aquatic > Marine > Inlet | place: Canada: British Columbia | collected...
AGCCTGATGAGGAGAATATTGCCGCTCCGCCTTTCTTGTCCGTAAGCATTAGTTTTGTGTTGTTGTATGTTGCATGAATGTAAAGTGTTCCGCTATCCATCTTCTTTTTTGAGATGCGCGAAAGAGAGCGGTTTCTTAAGCCTGAATCCATTCCTTGCCCTTTCTTTTTTACTATTCGTTTCTTACCCATTGTTCCTTTCAGCTAGTTCTATTTTTTCTCAAGTTTTGTTTTACCTGAACCCATGGTCTTTCGCACGTTCCCGCGAACCGTTCGTGAATTCGTTTTAGTTCTCTGACCACGCGATGGAAGTCGAAGTGCATGGCGTGAACCACGATATGCTTTGATGTCTTTTAATCGCTTAATGTTTTCATTTTTTGTTCTCTTTAGGTTACCTTCAATTTCATAGCTCTCGACAAGTCCGCGGAGGGCGCTTTCTTCTTTTGGTGAAAGGTCGTTTGGCCTTTTTCCGTAATCTACTTTTGCATTATCTAAAATGACGTGAGCGAGACTCCGGCCAACACCATAAATAGCTGTTAGACCAATCTCTAATCGTTTCCCGTCTGGAATTGTAATACCTGAAATTCTCATGTGTGCTAATTATACTTATGGGCTTGTTCGCAAGCGGTCCAAGGCGCCGATGCTCATCCCTAACCTTGTCGCTGTTTATGTCGCGGATTTATGCAAATAACGTAAAGTCGTCCCTTTCTTCGAACGGATTTACAATTTGTGCAAATTTTTTTTACAGAAGCTTTGACCTTCATAACATATAAAAAGACTACTTTACTTTAAAATGTAGCCGTGTTCTACCTGTGCTATAGCCTTTTAGTGATTCTTCCTTTACCCCCGTACGGATCGATTTGTACGAGAACCTTGTCTCCAACGAGTACGCGTATGCGATGCATTCGCATTTTACCCGCCAAAAATGTAAGAATTTCTTCTCCATCTTCAAGAGTCACCCTAAAGAGCGTATTTGGTAGAGCTTCTTCTACGATCCCTACCGCTGTTTCTTTGTCGTTGTTTTCCTTATCCATTCAGCTTTAACAGCAGTTGTGCCATACTACCAGAAGCAGCATACGCGGTCAACCCCTTTTTCCAGAAAAGAGCCTTTATTATATGCATATATGTAATTTGGGCTACTCTGCGAGCACTATGTTAATTTTGATCTCCTCAGCGTCTACTGGAAAACTTCCTTTCCAGAATGGACGCACAATGGCTTCTGCGTGGTCTATACTCGGATAACCAGCCATAACGGTATGAATTGCTTGACGATTTCGCCCAGAAAGGTCCTCTTTTAGCCCTCCTTCATCAAATATCCAAACTATATCAGTAGTACCAGACATTTTGAACGGAAATGTTTCATCTGCCCAAGGACGCAATTTTGTTCCATCTTCTGGAGTAATTGGAGAAAGCGTTAGCCCTTCTGTTGACAAGAAATTAACAGAATCTTCATCAAATGAGCCTAGTGTGTTTCGTGCCAAATATTTAGCAAGAGCTTTTTCTCCAAAGAGCACGTTGTAGAGAACCGCTTTTTCGCGAATTTCTACTTCATCCCCCTTCTCTTCTGGAGTTTCAGAAACAAAGTCAATGAATATACTCGAATCAAAAGATACAAACCCTTCTGGTATTTGGGTTTCAACTTGAGCAAGTAAGTCGGTTCTTAGTGCTTCACGTAGAGCAGCTCTCTCTGTTTCGAGAGTCGAGTCGTCTACTATAAGTCGCTCACCAGAAAATCCACCTGTCATGTCCGAACTTGATTTTGCATAAAAACTTGCAAATTGTGGCGCTCCCTTAAATCCTGGAATTGTGAAGTCTGTTCGTCCAATGTTGTATGGTTCGCCTGGCTCGTCAGCATAAACTGTGACTTCGATATTTCCTGGCTTGCCATCTGACTGGCCTGGTACCACAACAGACTTATCAATTCTGTAGATATTTCCTTCCGGCGATTCAAATCGAGTATTTCGTATAAGCTTCTGTGGACTAGTGTTGTAGTCGTTGTAGATAATTATAGTTCCTGATGCTCGCACCTCAACCTCTTCGCGTCCTGTTGCAGCAACAACTTTAGTCAAAAGTGCCTCAAGTGTCATAAGATCATACCCGAGTTCATTTTTTGACGGTTTCTCGCGTACAGCGGAAAAATCACCACTAATCGTTAGTGTCTCTTGTTTAGGATAAACCGTTACAGTAGCCCCTCCAAAAAACATGGAAAAGATAAAGGAAAGAATCAGCAGCAACAAAAGTGCTCCTATGCCGAAATAAAGATATTTCAGTTTTCCTAGCCTGTCGGGTTTTGGAGGCAAATCGTGATGATAAGAGTCGTGCTCTTCGGTTTTTTCGTGCAAAGCTGATCTCACCCTGTCATCCACTCTGCTAGTTGGGCGCGAAGCTGTGGGTGGGCGGTTAACCGGCTGTCGTCGTCCCGGCCTATCTTCAGGCGGTAAGATGTCTCTAATAGTGTTTTTAGCCATATATCTATACGTAAGTCATTGTAACAAAAAGTATCAAAGGTGGGAATGAGTGCTATTCGTATAAGGCTTTCCTCAAAAATATGGCCTCCAGAGCCAAAAAAGGGTCTAATTCTGAAGTAAGTTTGCTGTGTGTTACATAATTTGAGAGTAATTTGGTGCTCAAATGAGTAATTTTGAAGGGAGTTTTAGAAAGAGCATACTCACTAAAATCTCCAGCAAGAACAGCCTGCTTGAACCACTCACCAAAATCGTCATCAACCGTTACATATATATTTTTCGGAAGAGGCACTTCTGTTGAAATGCTGGCAACTGTCTCGTAAAATGCATCGAGCCACGCTTTGTGCACACCAACAAGAGTATTTCTAATTTTGGTGGTTTCATCTGCGTTGCTTTCTCCTGCCATGTAAGTACGAAGTGTTGCTGTTGATTGCTCAATTGAAATTTTAAATTTTTTGGCAACTTCACGAATTACATAGTTTTTCCCATATGGAAAGGAAGTTGCATCTACAATAGTGCCTTTGTAAACCGTGGCGACGTCTGTAACTTCGCCACTAATATCGATTTGGAGAAAACTAGTATTCCCATGAAAAATATCCCGAGTAACAATGAACGCTGGCAAAATAAAACTATGGAAAGAGCCGCCACCTTTCTTGTTTAAGAGTTGGTTTTTTATTTCGCTCGCTTTTTCATAAATATACGACGGCACAGAACTCAAGACTAAATCTATTTGTGCGTGACGAACCGGCTTCCTGTATGGGTCTGAAACAATATAACCGTTAAGAGAGGTTTGAATAATTTTGTTCTCTATAAGAACTGGTGTCGCATCATCACTTCCTACATTAGTATTTTCTTTTGATTTTTTCTTAAACTCCTCAACTTCTTTCTTCACTAAAGTGTCCACGAACGATTCTGTTAGCTCATACGGTTCTTCTTTTTCAATTTTAAATACTTTTGCCTGCATTGAGTACCAAGGAGACGCAAAAGCAAAAAGGACATCGTCCAAACGAGCCTTTCTTCCTGTTTTTTTCAGAAGAGGTAATCCGTTGGTTTGTAGCTCAAGAGATATATCAAGAAGTGTTGCGAGCATTGTTTTAACCAACTGCTCATAGGCTAAATTTTCCTGGACAGTTATAGATAGTCGCTTGCTCCAAATTATATCGGGGAGTTTGGCGGTAGACACGGTGGCTATAGCGGCACCAACACTTCCACTACCAACATCAAAAATCGCAACGACTTTTTCGCCACCAACGTTGCCTTTTCCCTTAAAGAGTGCCATGTAGCTATTATATTTTTATGTAGACGTTAAAGCAATTAATAACTTTACATTATTCAAGTGTCGCCTTGACTCTCCGCACACCAGCAGACGAAGCTTTTTCTTTTCCAATTTTGAATACTCCTTTAATTTTTTTTGTGTTTGCTACGTGCGGCCCTCCACAAAGTTCTGCAGAGTAAACTGTCCCGTCACTCCCTTTTACTGTATAGACATTCACCACCTCAGGATATTTCTCCCAAAAACTACCCTCTACACCACTTTTTTTTGCATCTTCTTTTGGCATAGTCTCAATTACTACTTCAGCTTCAGCTTTAATAGCAGCGTTAACGTAGTTCTCTACCTTGTCTAAGGTCTCTCTATCGACCTTGGAATCGTGTGTGAAATCAAGCCTTGTGCGCTCTTCGGTAATATTTGAGCCCGCTTGGTGCACGCCATCGCCGAGGTATTTACGAAGTCCCGCAAGCATTAGGTGTGTTGCGGTGTGAAGCATGGTGGTTTTTTCACTATTATCGGCAAGGCCTCCTTTAAACTTTTGCTCTGCTCCAACACGTGACAATTCTTTGTGTTTTTCCATCTCCTTTCTAAAACCCTCTTCATCAACGGTAAGACCTCGTTTTTTAGCTTCTTCTTGCGTCAATTCAAACGGGAAACCATATGTAGTAAACAAGGTTGATGCTTGAGCTCCACTGACAACGCCACTTGCGGGAATCTTTTCAAATTGCTTTAAACCAACAGTAAGAGTTTTTCTAAACTTTTCCTCTTCTTTTCGAATAATTGTCTCCACTTTTGAAAGAGCGTCGCCTTCCAGGGATTCATATTGTCCTCTGTATTTTTCTACAACTTTTCCAACTAAATTATGGATGGTGTTCTGATTACACCCCAATAAATCCATATGACGAATTGCCCTTCTAAGTAGCCGTCTTACAATATATCCCTGTTCAGTATTCGATGGCTCAACTCCGTCGGCAATAATAAATACTGCTCCACGAAGATGGTCCGCAATTACACGAAATGATTCTTGATATTTTTTGTCAGCGTATTCCTTTGCAGAAAGTCCAACAATCTCTTTTATAATCGGTGCAAATGCATCAATTAAAAATATGTCTCCATTATCATTTGATGCTGCGGCAATCCTTTCAAGCCCTCCACCAAAATCTATATTTTTTTGCGGCAACTCCTTAAATGACCCATTCTCTTGCTTTACATATTGCATGAAGACTGAATTTCCAATCTCCATGAATCTTCCACAATCACAATTAGGATGGCACTCTTTTCCATATTTTGGGTTGTGTGGAGTTTTAAAATCGTAAAAAACTTCTGAATCTGGCCCTCCCGGCTCCCCCGCTGGCATATTTTCTGGATTTCCAGAGCGACTCCACCAATTCTTATCTACGCCGTAATAAAGAATTCGATCTTTCATGTCTACTTTGTCCTTTTTAAAGAGTTTCTCCCAAATTAATACTGATTCTGTGTCTTTGGGTATGCCATTTTGGGGGTCTCCTTCAAATACCGTGACGTACAGACGGTCTGGCTCCAGGCCGATTTCTTTTGTAAGAAAATCATAAAACCACGCAAGTTGTTCTTCCTTAAAATAATCACCGAGAGACCAGTTGCCGAGCATTTCAAAGAAAGTTGTGTGTCTATTGTCCCCGACTTCGTCGATATCTTCCGTACGGAAACATTTTTGAGAATTAGTAAGACGCACTCCCATAGGGTGTTTCTCACCCAAAAGAAACGGCATCAGAGGCTGCATTCCAGAGCTGGTAAATAGAGTTGTTGGGTCATTTTCTGGTATAAGAGAAGACGACGGAATGAGTGTATGTCCCTCACTCTTAAAATAGTCAAGATATTTTGAACGAATTTCGTTAAGTGTCATTAGAGCAGAATACTATCCTTTCGAATTTAGGTCAAAAATGGCAAATAACTGAAGTAAGAAAGCTCCATTACATAGCCAGCAAGAATAAGTATTACGGCAAGAATGCCGAGCTTTCTTTCTCTGCGCATCTCCTTCAATACGTCCATGTCTATTTTTCGCTCGTGCACAATATGTGCGTGCACGTTAATAACAGTCACGCCAAGGAGCACTTTTCCGAAAACGCCAAGCGTTAGCCCTAAAAACAAAGTGTCTGTAAGTAAATCCAAACCCATATTATTTTAAGTGTAGCAATATATGGAAAATCTACAAAGTCTTACCAAATTTGCGCACGTTCTTCGGGTGTGCGATACAATCTGTCACCTTTTTGCACATTGAATGCCTCATAAAACTCTTGAAGATTTGATGCTGGACCGTTAACCCTAAATTCGCTAGGCGCATGGGGATCGGTTAGTGTTCTTAGTTTCAAGACCTCGTTGCGCATAATGCTTTGCGCGGATATAGCATAGCTCACAAAAAATCTCTGCTCTGGTGTTAGTCCATCAATTTTTCTTTTTTTCTTTCCTCTTTGAGAGAGCTTAAGTGCATCGTAAGCAATAAGGAGGCCTCCTAGATCTGCTATGTTCTCTCCAAGTGTAAGCTTCCCACTAACTCCAACACCGTCAACAACCTTGTATTTGCTAAATTGATTTTCAAGCACTTTAGTTTTTCTCTCAAAGTTTCTTTTATCATTTGGCTTCCACCAGTCTTTCATGTTTCCCTTACCATCAAAAGTAGAACCATTATCGTCAAACCCGTGGGTTAATTCGTGCCCTATTACTTCGCCGATGGCACCATAATTGACAGCATCATCAGCATCAAAGTAAAAGAAAGGTGGTTGCAAAATTCCTGCGGGAAATACTATTTGATTTGAGGTTGGAGAATAATACGCATTTACTGTAGGAGGTGTCATGTGCCACTCTTTGTAATTTGTTGGTTTTGCCAATTTTTTCATGTCTTTTTTAAATCCGAAAATACTAGCATTAATGATGTTTTGCACGTGTGACTCGCGTGAGACTTTAAGTTGTTTGTATGATTCCCATTTAGTTGGGTGCCCGAGGAGCGGAGTTACTTTGTTGAGTTTTTCTAACGCTTTTTTCTTAGTGGCCGTAGATAGCCAATCGAGATTTTTAATCCTAACTCTATATACTTTTACCAGATTTTTTACTAATTGTTCAATTCTTTTTTTTGCCTTCGATGGAAAATAGCGCTTAATATAAATTTTACCTATACCTTCTCCCATAATGCCATTTACTACTCCAACGCTTCTTTTCCAAAGCTCTGGCATTTTCGGCGTTCCGGTGAGCTCTTTTCCTGCATAATTGAATCGTATTGTTATAAAAGGTTCCCCCAGAGAAGATGCATAAGAGTCTAAGGCGTGCCAGCGCAAATACATTTTCCAATCTGAAATACTAAGCGTTTTTAACATTTTATTAATCAATGCAAAAAATTTCGGTTGGCAAACCATAATGTGATTTCTCGCTATTCTAGGTAATGCAATTAGGTCAAAGTATTCTTTCCAGTCAAAATTACGATACTTTTTCTTTAAGGTGGTTGCTGTGAATTTATTATAGAGCTTTTCAAGATCTCTCCATTCTTCAGGTGTCATCGAGGCCTCTGCCAACACGGTTTCGATGCGAATAATTTTTGAAATAACTCCAGGAATTTTTGTTCTTGGCCAATATTTTTCAGCCTGTAGCATTTTTTGCATATATTTTTTATACGCATTTTTGATTCTACGAGATTCTTTATCCTTCTTAACAAGATAGTTTCTATCTGGCACGCCAATTCCTGCCTGATAAAATGCGGGCACCATCCTTTCACTTTTCTTAAAATCTTGCTCGGCTGCAATTGCCCAGGGAGCATCTACCCCTGTCATGTGTAGATGTGCGAACAATTTAGGGAAATCTTCTTTTGATTCAAGTTTGCTAATTTCGGTAAACATTGGCTCCAATTTGGCTAATCCCTCTTTCGTCCTTTTGCTCATCGCCATAGAAGCTTTATAAATATCATAGAGCTTTTCTTCGTCACTGCCCTTAGCAAGATGTTTTTTTCTACTTATGTCTTTTAAGATTTCGTGAAGTTGTTTTGTGCTTCGTTCCCTTAATTTGTGAAATGCTCCCCAGACTGGAAGCGTGTCTGGAATTGGATTTTTCCTAAACCACCCACCATTAACGTGCCTGTAGAAGTCGTCCTGTGGCCGAACAGACTTATCAAAGTCGCTTTTTTTTATTGGTTTTCTGTTCATATATATTGCTTTAGAGTCTTAAAATCTTTTTTCAATGTCTCAATTAATTGCCTATTATATATTGCTGCGGCAGGATGGTACAGCGGTACTATATCAACATTTTCCGCCTTATAACTTTTTCCATGAGCGCTACTTATTGGCTCTAGTTTGTCTTCAAGATTATATAACCTCAAAATATAGTCCATGGCGTACCTGCCAAGAGTAACTATTACTTTAGGTTTAAGTATTTCAATTTGTCTATCCAAAAATGGCCCATATTGTGCAATTTCTTCAGGAAGAGGGTCTCTGTTTTGGGGAGGTCTGTCTTTTACAATGTTTGTCACATACACCTCCTTGCGGTCAAGATTAATTGAGTCAAGAAGTTCATCTAAAATTTTTCCAGCTGCACCGCAAAACGGTTTGCCAGTTTTAGCTTCATTCCTTCCTGGTGCTTCTCCAACGAAAATTATATTGGGATTGTGACTTCCCTCCCCAATTACGGGAAAACTTCCTTCTTTGTTTCTAAACGCAACAAGCTCTGTGCCTTTTAGGGCAAGCACTTCTTCTTTTATTTTTTTTAGAAGGTTTGTATTAGCGCTCATAAAAGAACCACGCCTTCTTTCCTTAATAGTTCGCGCTTCCGCTCTATGCCTCCACGATTATATCCACCAAGAGAGCCACCAGCACCTATTACTCGATGGCACGGAATAGTTTTGTCATAATTTTTACTCATTATTGTCCCAACCGCGCGTGCGGCACCAGGACTTCCGGCAACTGCTGCAACTTCACCATAGCTCATGGTTTCCCCTTCGGGTATGTTTCGAACAATTTCTTGTACTCTTTTTGTAAAATTATTTTTCAACACCATATTTACTCCAACTTTTCAATTCCAAAAAGCATGTGCTTCCTTCTGTAATACTGTAACCAGCATTTGCGCTAATTTTCTTGGCCTCGCCAATCTTGATTTCAACAGGAACGTATCTCCCTTTTTGTTTATCATATCTTTGAGCAAAAACTAACTCCTTTGGAATGTTTTCGTCACAGAAAAGTTCAGTATTTATTAGAGTAATTGGCACGTCAGAATCGTTTACAATTATAGCTGACACAACACCTCCTCGAGCAGATGCTTCAGGAATGCTAACTGGACCATTGCTCTCAACAACATTTACAAACACCATTGGAACTGGTGGTATATTATTGTTCAAATTTGTCCTCAGGAGAAAAAATATGAAATATGAAACCACAATAACTGAAATAATTTGAATGATTTTCTTCATATTAAAACAATGTGCCACTCTCTGGCGGAATTTGCTTCTTATAAACTTTTTTCTTGGCGGAAGTCTTTGTGGGGGCTGACACTTCCTGATTCATTTTGTTTTGGAGAGTTTTACCCACAACTTCTCGATATGGACAATAATCACAATTTTCGCCGGCCTTTGGCACTGAGTTTTGCTCAAGAAGTTTGTGTATATCCAATATTTTTCCTTCAATCCACTCATCGTTTCCGATATACGGAATTATAATCGTTTTAAATTCTAACTTATCGCCAAACACTTCTTTACTCTTGTCTCCGTTTGCATAGACAAAATATCCTGTATTTGAAACGTCAAATCCATTTTTGCGTAGTAGCCATTGATAAACCTCCATTTGTCGTTTATAGGCATCCTGCCACTCAGCGTCGAGAGTAATTTCAGAATCTTTTGATGTGGCCTTGTAGTCAACAACATATAGGGTGCCTTCTTTATCAACCCAGACATCATCAATTGCTCCCGAAATTGTCATTCCTGTTGCTTTGTGTTTATATTGCACTCCTTCGAAGTTGTCCCGCCACACATCTATGTCTTTGTGGTTAAAAGGAACTGCATCAATTCCATATTCTTTCATCAGAGGATGGAGGGTGCCCGCTTTTCGATGTTTGTCAAATTCTTTCTTTAACAAAGCGTCAACTGCACTGTTTAGATTAAAGGGATAGCCCGGTGGCCTTTTTGTTCCAAGTTTGTTGTCTACAAAAAAACACTTGGGACACTCAACAAACAAATCAATCTTAGAGCGACTAAGTTTCCACTTTGCTCCGCCATAGTTCCATGTTGCAGAGCGGTTTGGGTTATAGAATTGAGACATTGGCCCCAGTATACCACAGCACCTTATTGGTCTTGGGAATTTTGTGTTGCCGCTGCTTGCTTCTTTTGGTGCGAGAGTCTTTTAATCTTTTCTTCAATGAACCACATAATTGTAAATACTATAAGTGTTAGAAAAGTTGTATAAATTGCAACAACGTACAGTTGGTATCCAACAGCAACACCGATTCCAGCCGCAACCCAAAGGCCCGCAGCGGTAGTAAGTCCGCGTAAGTGATGTTCTCTCATTATGATGAGGCCTGCACCAAGAAAACCAATTCCAGTGATAATGCCCGCCGAAACACGCAATGGGTCAAAGTCCACAATCGGCAAATATTTAGCGCCAATTACAACAGCAACTATCACAAAAAGACACGAGCCGAGCGATACTAAAGCATATGTACGCATGCCAGCGGTCTTTCCTGCAATTGACCTTTCAGTACCAAGCAGAACTCCAAGAAACATGGCCAATGCTAATTGTAAAAATATTTCAAATTGCTCTGGTGGTGGAATGAGGTCTATTTCCATAAATTAGTTTTTCCGGTCGACTTGGATTGTTTCAAATGTCGTAGAAATAAGTCCGTTATCTTTCCCAACCAAAGGCGCGTCTTCCTTAAGATTAAACTCGCCATCTCCACTTTCGTCATAAAGAATTACAAAATATATATTACCAACTTCTGTGTTTCTAAGCAGGTCAACATGTCCCTCAATGTGCACTCCCGCATCAAAGCGCTGTGCTCCAAGAGCATTTACAGGAACACCGTCTTGTGACTCGTGTACAACAACCCATCCCTCTTTCTCAAGTGATATTGAACTTAAAACCACTCTGTCGCCCGCGAGCTGGTTGTCCGCCACCACAGAGCTATTTGATGGCAATACTTTACTACCATCAGGAGATGTGGCGTTTTCAGCCCCTATTATATCCTCAATTGAAGTATCCCCATCGAGTGTTTGTTGGTCTCCTCTATCGCCAGCAAAAGTTGGGCCAACTAGTAGCCCAAGCAAAAAACCGACTAAAAATACAATTACTAACTGTGTTCTGCTGTTCGTCCTGTTCCCTTCTTCTGTTTTCTTCTCCATGACAAAAATTTACCGATTAAAGCTCTGTTGTCTTTATTTTATATTATCGCTAGAAGTACACAAGGCTTGACTTTCCTCCATAACTGTCCCTATTTTGGCTGCCGACACGCCAATTTCTTCAAGAATTTGACTGTGCTCTGTGAGACCATTGCAAAGAACAATATCTCTTTCAAGAAGGGCCAGTTTTTCGCGATGAGTAAGGCTCGTAAGTGTTGTAATCGGGTAAATACCAGTTTTTCGTATTAAATCTTCTAAATTATTTTCTCTTGGATAATTCCATCCAAGAAGTTTTAGTCCTGCGCATTTACTATAATCAATTGCGTTCCTTGTAAATTTTGTATTCGTAATCAACATGCCAACACCCACAAACGGGGCTTTTCCCTTTTCCTGTCCAGAGTTTTGTATGTCATCAAAACGCTCCCTAACATATAGCGCTGTCTTCAAATCAGTTTTTATTCCTGGACTATTATGGAACTTCAGTTCTGCCCCAATATACTCCTCGCCGTTTTCAGCAAGCATGTCTACTTCGTGCACAGCACATTTTCCGTCCACCATGCGCTCAGTCTCAACATTATAGCCAAGCTTGCGATAAATCTCCGCCACATATTCTTCAAACGGAAATCCTGTTGGCCCAAGCCCAAAAACTGCACGACGCATTGAGTAACGAGCAGCTACAGGTCTCTCCACGACTTTTCGAAGAATAGAAAAAGCGTGCCTATAAATATGGGTTGTGGACATTCCGTCCTGAAGTTCATCCAATATGTGTTGAACTATTGAATCGCAAACCTCATCACCAGCACCCGCCCTCTTAAGTGACTCTTTCAATTTTTCCGGATCGAAGCGTTCCCTCTCACCGCTTGCCTTTATGATTTGTATTTCCCCTTTACTCATACGTTTGCTCAATTATACCTCCTCCCAAACAATTGGACTTCTCATAGAGAACAAAAGATTGCCCTCCTGCTAGCCCAAGCTGCGCAGATTTGAAACGAACAATGGGGGTGTCGTTATAGTAATCAAGATAGCAATGCTGACGCTCTCCACGGTAACGAATTCGGGCATCATAATTTCCAATTTCTGGTCTAAATCCGCTAATCCAACTTTCGTTCGAAAGAGCAATTTTTTTTGGATTATACTTTGAGCGCTCCTTCGCGTCTGAAACTGTGATGGTGTTCCTTTTTAAGTCCTTCGCGACAACATATCTCTTCTTGCGCTTAGTATTTTGCTCTGTAATTAAAAAGCCGTGCCGTTGTCCAATGGTGTAAAAGACAGACCCCTCGTGCGTGCCAATCACTGCTCCGTCCTCACTTAAAACATCCCCAGGCTGTTCGTCGATATAGTTTTTAAGAAACTCTCGCATATCAACTTTTCCTAAAAAGCAAAGACCTTGGCTATCCTTTTTCTCTGCCGTGGGCAATTTTAGTTCCTTTGCAAGCTTTCGAACCTTTTTCTTTTCAAACTCTCCAATAGGGAAAAGTACTTTTTCTAGATTGTCCTTGCGCATCGTCCACAAAAAATATGACTGGTCCTTCTCTTTGTCCACGCCTTCGTGTAATTCGTAAAGTCCAGTTGTCTCGTTGAATTCGCGCCTTGCGTAGTGTCCAGTTGCGATAAAGTCTGCACCCTCTTTCATGGCATACTGTAAAAACCCGCCAAATTTTATATGTTGATTACACATAACGTCTGGGTTTGGGGTTCTGCCTTGTTTATACTCAGCAACCATGTGGTCAACAACGTGTTCTTTGTATTCTGCCTCTAAGTCAAGGGTTATAAAAGGGATGTCGATTGCTGCGGCCGCACTAATTGCACTACGACGCTCTTCGGGCCAAGTACACGGCAAAAAATCTGGACTCCAAACTTTGATGAAAACACCAGTTACGTCAAACCCCTCTCGTTTCAAAAGTGCGGCAGAAACGGAACTGTCAACCCCGCCAGATAGTCCTACATATACTTTTTTAGACATATTATCTTAAATATTTAAATTTATTTTGCTTGTGGCTTTCGAAATTTGTACTGTAGTAAACATTTCCATCCCTATCGTGTAGATAAAACAAATAATCTGTATCTATTGGAGTAACAGCCGCTAGAATCGAATCAAGGCTTGGGTTTGAAATTGGACCTATCGGTAAGCCTGGATATTTGTAGGTATTATACGGCGAATCAACTTGTAAATCGTCCGTTGAAAGCTCGTAGGTATTTTTTCCATTTATGTATGGGAAGACTGCATCAACCTGTAAAGCCATTCCAATTGAGATTCTATTCCAAAGTATTCCAGAAATTATTTGTCGCTCCTCGAAATCGTTTGCTGACTCTTTTTCGATTATGGAGGCCATAATAATTATGTCTTCAAATGATTGGTCAAATTCCTTGATTTGAGAAGTGATGGTTGCGACTTTTTTATCAAATGTTTCGCGCATAACCTTAAACACTTTCTTCTCATCTACGTTTGGCAAAAATTCATAGGTGTCAGGAAATAAATAGCCCTCCGCCTCTTCTTTAAGCGCCCGCTCCACAAACGCATCGCCATCAAACCTGCTGAGCCTACTTGATAACTGCTCCCCAATGTCAAAAACTGTAGAACCTTCACTAATCCGCACAGTAACTGGGGTTAGGTCATATTGACCAGTAACAATCCGCGCCGTTACTTTAAAGAGATTTATTCGTGTCTTGAAATAATAGTCTCCAGCCTGTATTTGTGTTTGATTCCCCGAGAGAACATTAAAGACCTTGTACGACAGAGCAGAGCGTATTACTTTTTCTTCTTTCAAAATATTAGCTGCTTCGTGCAGACTTGAACCCTCTGGAACAGAGATAATGACTTTTGTAGGAAAATTGTATGGGGCTTCTATAAACAAGGCGTAAATAATTATAAAAAAGAATAATAATGCTAGGAGAGTTCTTATTATCAATTTCTTATGAGGTAGCAGAAAGTGCTTGAGCCTGCGCATACCAAAAACAAGTGCTATTAGTACCTTTTGTATCCCATTCATTATGTTGGCAGATTAGGGGGCGCATCACTCCTCTTGGATGTAATCCTTTGTAATCCTGGTGCCTGCGCAACAGAACCTGGGAAGTGATAGATGGTCGCCAACTCCTCTGTGTTTAAAACATACGGTTTATATCTATATGGGGGGTGGAACCATGAACGCTTTCGATATGCCTCAAGCTTTTTTCTCCCTTCGTATGCCTCTCGAATTCCTTTATAGTCTTGCCATGGATAAATAAAATCTGTAACTCTATCAGGATAAAAACCATTCAAATCGTTAGAGCTATAATGCTTAACTGATGTGATAAGTCCTGGAATGTTGTGCGCTTGGAAAACATCGTCTCGAGCGATGTATATGCCGCGTATTCCTGTGTTAAAGCCGTGTTTATTAATACTGCGCTCAATTGCTGCCATTTTTTCAGACTGTCCTTTTGTTGGGTTAGGAAATGCTATGTCTCCTTCGGGAACATTTTTTGGGATCGTTTCAGCTCTTAGTTTTTCGACTTCTTTTATTGCATCTTTTTTCCAATTTGGATAATTTGTATTTATTCTATCATCGCCTTTTGTTTGCTGGATAATTATTTGTAGCCACAACTGTTCCCCCTTTCCTATCGAAGAAAAGAACTCTAAAAAAGAAGCAATGGGGTCTACTTTTTCTTCATCTTTAATCCCCTCTTTATCTAGTCCATAATCAATATATGTTTTGATTGGATATGCATCAATTTCGTCAAGCAAAAAGTCACAAGCCCACATTTTAGTTTTGCCGGGAATAAGTTGTACTAAACGACTATAGTCTTCTTTGGCTTCATGAATTTCTACTTCCGGATACTGTCCATAGATTGCGGCCTCGACTGTGTTTCTAAAGAAAGCCCGAGTCCAAATATAAAAATGAACATTCCCGTCTATTGAGGCAATCTCAAAAGACCACCAAGGACGTACTTTGCCCTGAATTTGGCGAGAAACCCAGGTGTTTTCTTGAGGTCCTGTGTGAATTGCGGAAAAGACTTGCTCCATTGCTTTTGGTGAACGTTTTATTTCGGCTGGTAGAAACACCTCGAGCAAGACCATTTCTTGGTTCAAAATAAACATTTTGCGCTTGTATTTAATCCAGAGTTTATAAAATGTTATCAGTAGCAGGACAGGAAGCCAATACGGCATGGTTATAAAAAGAAACCTTAAGATAAGCAAAAACGAGTCGCTGTAGAACATCGAAAAAAACTCTTGAAATATAGACTGCTCATTCATAGACATATGATATACCAAAGTTTTAATTACTCACAGCCTGTTATGTAGAAAAAATCCCCCAATCGGGGGATTCTTCTTTATTAGATTAGTGAGTATTTACCATCTTTAGTTTTCCTGAAAAGCTTAGCGTCCTGGAGGTTTACAATGATTGTATTGTCCTTGACGTAGCGCTCGTTTCTTACTTTCTCAATAAGTTCTTCTCGAGTGAGTGGTCCGTTTGATGATAGGATTTCTGAAATAACATCCTTTACCACACCTGTGGTGTACCCCCACTCAGAGAGTGCGTATAGTCCACGCCCTACGAGAACAAATCGTTTGTCTTTAATTAGTTCGTTGTGACAAGTCGCAACATGAGCTTTTCTATCAAATAGTTTGCCAATCGTCTTTGCAACTTCAGAAAAATGCATTGGTGAGCCGTGTTGTTTGATGGCAAGGTATGCATAATCTCGCATTCCCTTTGCTCTAACATTAGATGAATTAGCCTTTCCCCACTCACCAAGCGGATTCTTTCCGAGCTTCTTTGAGATTCCCAACCAACGCCTCGCTATTTCTTCATTTCGATATTTTTCGTTTAGGTCCCCGACTTCTTTAATGAATTGCGCAACAAACTCCCCCTCTGGAACAAGCTCGTCGTCGTCTAGACTTTTATATAACGCATGAAGTGAGTCGTGAATTTGGTCTGCAAGTTTTTCATCCACAATCCACCGATGATGAAAATCAGAATCTTCCTTTCTACGAATAAACAAATCTCCAAGTACTAATAGAAAATTGATGTGGTTCTTGATTGTGTCGTCCTTGCCTACCGAGTCAAGAAAATCTGCCTCAGAAACAATACCTCCAAATTCTTCTATCATTTTTCCTAATGAATCAAAAATTTCATTTGACTCTTTGAATGTCTCTGACTTCCTAATGCTCTGAAGTGCATAATTCTCAATCTGTCGCACACGCTCTCGCGTGATTCCATATTTCTTGCCAATTGCCTCAAGAGTTTGTTTCTTCGGGCTAGTTCCAAGACCGTAACGCCCAATCAAAACATCACGAGCCCGATCTGGAAGCTCGCCAAGAAGTTGTTTCGCTATTTGTTTTGGTTTAAATGGTAGTGTAGCCATATTTTTTTGTTTTTCTGCCGTCTTTGATTGACAGGTATGTAACAACTTTTATCATACATATCAATATACGTCAAGTTACACGACAATATTAATCAATTTATTAGGTATATATACCGTTTTAGCTATATTTTGAGCCCCAATATGAGCACTTACCTTTTCTATAGATATAGCCCTTTTTAGCAACTCTTTCTCTGGAGTATCAATTTCTGCCTCAAAGGAGCCCCTTACCTTGCCATTGACTTGTACCACTATTGTGGTTATTTCTTCCAAAACCTTCTTTGGATCATGCTTTGGCCAGGTGGATGAATGGATTGATTTCTTCTGGGCCAAATTATGCCACAATTCTTCTGTTATGTGTGGTGAAAATGGCGCAAGTAATTGCAAGACAATAAAATAATCTTCTTTTGGTATTGCCCCAACCTCATCCATTTTATTCATGAGAACCATAAGCGAACTAACCGCTGTGTTAAATTTCATCTCTTCAATATCTTCAGTCACTTTTTTTATGGTCTTATGTAAAAGTTTTTCCAAATCAGAATTAATTGGCTTGGGAGATATATATTCCTGCGCTCTCCAAACTCGCTCCAAAAATCTTCGCGAACCCACCATATTGTCTGTGCTCCACGGAATAGCTTGCTCAAAGGGTCCCATAAACATCTCATATAGACGCAACGTATCTGCTCCAACGCTATTAACTATATCGTTTGGATTTATGACATTGCCCTTTGACTTAGACATTTTCTCGCCGTTTTGGGCCAAGATGAGCCCGTGAGAGGTACGCTTGGAGTAAGGCTCGCTTGTCGGGACAAACCCTTTGTCAAAGAGGAACTTATGCCAAAAACGTGAATATAGAACATGAAGAGTTGTGTGTTCCATTCCCCCGTTATACCAATCGACTGGAATCCACTCTTTTAATGCCTTTTTGCCCGCAAATTCTTTTTTGTTTTCTGGGTCAGTATATCGCAAATAATACCAGCTTGAACCTGCCCAATTTGGCATTGTGTCAGTCTCTCGTTTTGCGGGGCCAGAACACTTCGGACACTCTGTGTTTACCCAAGTCTTAATTGCAGCAAGAGGGCTCTCGCCACTCTCGGTCGGCTCATATTTATCTACTTCAGGAAGTTCTATAGGAAGATCGTCTTCAGACACTGGCACCCATCCGTCGATTTGACACCAAACCATAGGTATCGGTTCGCCCCAATATCTCTGGCGTGAAAAAATCCAGTCACGAAGTTTGAATGTTGTTTTTGCTTGAGCTCCGATTTTTTTGACTATGGAAATCTTTGCTTTTTCAACCTCCATTCCATTATATTCGTCAGAATTTACAAGAACTCCATCGCCAACATATGCTTCTTTGGATACATCTCCACCACCAATTACTTCAACAATCGGTAATTTGTATTTAGTGGCAAAAGCGTAGTCGCGTTCATCATGAGCAGGAACTGCCATTATGGCCCCAGTCCCATAGTGAGCAAGAACATAGTCTGCTACATATATTGGAATTTCTTCTTTATTTGCGGGATTGATTGCTTTTACTCCTTTGAGCGGAGCCCCTGTTTTCTCCTTACCCTCTGCGGTCCGCTCTATATCACTCTTCCTGCTTGCTTCTTGAATATACTTACGTATCTCATCCTTGTTTTCTATATGCTCTTCCATTTTAAGAACAAAGGGGTGTTCGGGCGCCACAACCATGTATGTCGCTCCAAAAAGAGTATCTGGCCTTGTTGTGAAGACGCTCAGCACTTCCTTGCTTTTTGCAATTTTGAAATTTATTTCTGCTCCTTCGCTACGTCCTATCCAATTTCTTTGTCCGAGTTTTATCCGCTCTGAATAATCGACGCCGTCTAAGTCTTTGTCCAAACGTTCTGCATATTTTGTAATTCCAAGCATCCATTGTTCTTTGTCTCTTTTCTCCGTATCTCCGTCACAGCGCTCACACTTTCCGTCGATAACTTCTTCATTGGCTAGGCCAATTTTACAAGAAAGACACCAATTAATCGCCATCTTGTCTTTATAGGCTAAACCTTCTTTATATAGCTGCAAGAAAATCCACTGTGTCCATTTGTAGTATTCGGGATCCGTTGTGTTTATTTCTCGAGACCAGTCGAAAGAAACTCCTACTGATTTTATTTGTTTTCTGAAATTATCAGTATTTTGTTTCGTCACCTCCTTTGGGTGGATGCCGGTCTTGATAGCATAGTTCTCTGTCGGCAAACCAAAAGCGTCCCACCCTATTGGGTAAAGCACATTTTCGCCCTCCATGCGTCTTTTACGTGCAAGAACATCAAGAGCGGTATATGGGCGAACGTGGCCGACATGTAATCCGTCCCCTGAGGGATAAGGAAATTCTACGAGCAAATATGTTTTTTTTGCTTTGCTTTTTTCATCTGCCAAATACAATGAAGAAGCTCCCCATTTTTTCTGCCATTTTGCTTCTAGTTTTTTATGGTCGTATTTCTCCATCTATCGAAAAGTAGGTCCTCGTACAGGTAGTAGAGGATAAAGCTCTGGGTCAATTTCTCTCTCGAAGCAGACATAACCCGCCTCGTGATCCCAATTTTCTTCGCTAAAACCATACTTTGGTCTCTCTGTTCTGTCCTTCCCCAGATTGAAACTCTCTTCGTTAAAGGTTGCACATAAGTTAAATGTGAGTAAGTCTGTTTTTTCATAAACATATTCCTCTCCTGTTTCTCTATCGAGTGGAGCGACAAAGCCTGATAACGAATCTTTGGTTTCTTCTAAGCTTTCAGGAAGTAAGCCTTTGTTTTGATAAAAATTAATCAGCTGCCATTGAATGTTGCTGAGGTCTTCGACCTTTTCTTGATCAAAGCGTAAAAGTCTCTGTGTTGCAGGACTACCCATAATTAGAAATCCCGAAATTATTGCTATTAATATTAAGCCAGCAACGGTAGCTCCGATAATTTTTGACTTGCTCTCATGTATTTGCCAATGCCCTTTCAAGTCATAAAAGTAATACAGAAATGCCCCGCCAATAACAACTAAGACTGTCAAAACTTTCAAAATAAACTGTGTAGTAATTTCTCCTCCCAAGAATGTGTTAATGAGAACAATTAAATCAATTACCATAGTGAGCGATGCTGCAAAAAGTGACAAGTATACAATCCATTTGCGAACTTTTATCTCTCGCTTTGCTGGGTGCTTCCTGGCATCAACATTGACTTTCCTCATTAAGTAAATGTATAGAGGAAAAATAACAATTAGACTTGCAATCGCAAACCGAATTGCCCCTCTATACGGGTCAACGTAATAATCCAGTGGGTCCGGAAAAAGGATGTTTATATATTCAAAAAGTAGAACGACTAAACTAATCGCGCTAACGTATAGTGTCGCCATAATACCAAGCCAGAGGAAAAAATCTTTTGGACTTGCTTTAGGTTCTTTGTGGAGTGGATTATTCATGATGCATTAAATAAGCTTGTAATTCGCCACAACATAATACAACATAATTTGCCTCTGTTCAAATTCTATATTTTGAACTCAACAACGTCACCGTCTAGCATTTTGTAGTCTTTGCCCACAGTTTTTATGATTCCCTTTTCTCTCGCGGCTGCATATGAACCTGATTCGAGCAAACTATCCCACGAAATAACGTCTGCGCGAATAAATTTTTCTTTGAAATCATTGTGGATTGCTGCTCCTGCCTCTGGCGCGGTTGCTCCTTCTTTTATTGTCCAGCCGCGGGTTTCTAGTTCCCCTGTAGTGAAATACGTAATGAGTCCGAGCATTTCGTACCCTCTTTTTATGAGGGCATCAACGTCATCTTGGGATGTTGAAAGCTCCCTCCTTAGTTCTTCCTTATCGTCATCTGCAACTTGTGAGATTTCTGCTTCAACTGATGCGTCTAATTCAATATATGGTGAATTCAAGCTTTGGATGTAATCTATACATTGTCTATATCTTTCATCACTAAGCTCGTCAAGATTTTGCCCGTCTGCCTGCCTGTTTAAAACATAAAGAATTGGTTTGGCGGTAAGCAAATGGAGGTTTTTTATGATTGTTTTTTCTTCATCGTTCCAGCTCTCGCTGTGTACCATGCGGCCTGATTCGAGCAATTTAGAAAGTCGTTCCAGAATAGCCTTTTCCTCTTTTGCTCCCTTGGAACTACGCCGAACTTCTTTTTCAATACTTCCAAGTCTTTTTGCAACGGTTTGTTCGTCTGCTAAAACCAGTTCTAGATTGATTACCTCTATGTCGCTTACTGGCTTTACTTCTCCGTGAACGTGCACAATGTTTTCATTATCAAAAATTCTTACGACGTGAGCGATGACATCCACCTCGCGTATGTTTGCGAGAAACTGATTGCCCAACCCTTCACCCTTTGAGGCGCCAGAAACCAAGCCTGCAATATCCACAAACTCAACTGCTGCTGGAATTGTTTTTTTGCTCTTTGAAAATTCTGCAAGTTTGTAGAGTCTGGTGTCGGGAACAGAGACAACACCAACAGATGGGTCTATTGTGCAAAAGGGAAAATTTTCTGCGGCAACTGCTTTTTTTGTTAAGGCATTGAAGAGTGTAGATTTTCCGACATTTGGAAGCCCAACAATACCGATTGAAAGTGACATTTACTGTAGTTTTTGAAGCTCGTTTTGATACTTTTTAGCAACTTTCATAGTAGCCATCATTTGGTCGGTTCCTTTTTTTACTTCTTCCTGCACTTCAAGTGCAATTTTTTGAAAAAGCTCTGGATCTTTCTCAACCATGGCTAGCATTTGCGCCTGTTGGTCTTCCGGAACATCCTTCATTTGGCGCTTCATGACTTGTTTCATTAAAAATTTTTTCATATTTTAGTCGTATTAACTAATTAGAGCCCTCATGGTATCAAATATCCATATTTTCAGCAATTTTCTGGGATTTCCCGAAAAAACAATGCCACAAATTTATTATTGACACAACAGCGTTTTGATTGTATTATTCCTCTCATTAATACGAATTAGAATTGCACAATTTACATGAATCAAATAATCAGCCGAGCAAAACGCTTAATTCGAAGCGTACAGAGAATGGGAAGGCGAAAAAAAATTATTTTCTTACTGGTACTTATAGGTATTTTTGTTATTGTAGCTCTAAGATCTGGCGAAGATGTTGAAGAGGCCGTCGTAAACGACACTCCTTCTGTTGCTCTCATTAGTGTTGCTGAAAGTTCTACTAACAGCTCTCCCCTTTCCGTCACCGGAAAAATTCGCTCCAAAACAGAGGCTCAGCTCAGAACTGAAAAACAAGGAGAAGTTACGGGTGTCTACACAACCGTTGGTTCATTTATCAAAGCCGGTAAAGTTATCGCTGAACTTAGAAATGCATCAGAGAGAGCCGCTGTGACTCAAGCGAGCGCAAGTCTTGAAGCCGCAAACGCAAATCTTGCAAAAGCTACTGGTGGAGCGCGTGACGAAGACAAAACGATACTTGAAGTAAACTTAGAAAATGCAGAAAATGCTCTTGATGGAGCGAGGGTAAGTGCTTTGAATGCTTTAAAGAGTGGTTATGCTGCAATTGATGATGCGCTTAGCGCAAAGACTGATCCTCTTTTTTCAAATCCAGATTCTGCAAACCCAATTTTTAGGCCAGCAACGTCTGATTCACAAATAGTTGCAAATATCGTCCAAGCGCGAGTCGAACTCCAAGAAGTCCTTCTTCGCCAAAAGAGTATGCAAAATTCACTCACGACGGAGAGTGAGCTTGGAGATGAAATTTCAATGCTCCAGGCTGAGCTGATTTTGGTTCAGAGCTATTTAGATAATGTTATTTCTGCGCTAAATAATGGAATCCCTACTCCAAGCATAGACGAATCCGCACTTGAAACCTTTAAGACCAGTGCAGCCGTTGGAAGAAGTGGCGTAAGTGGTTCTCTTAGTTCACTTACTGCAGCATTAACAGCTCTTAATGGTAGTGGGGCTAGTGTTGAAATTGCGAAAAAGAATCTTGAAAGAGGAATTACTGGTGCTCAAGAAGAGGACGTCATCGCTCTTGAAGCTGTGGTGCGACAAGCAGAAGCTGGTCTCGCTCAGGCTCGAGCGAGCCTCGCAAGAACACTCATAATCACACCAATCAGCGGAACAGTTAATACTCTCTCTATTAGAGAAGGTGACTTTGTAAACGCCTTTGCGCCGGCAGCGACAGTTTCTAACAACAATGCTTTGGAGGTCACTACTTATGTGACAGCTTCAGACAAAGATGCAATTCGTTCGGGTTCTGGAGCCTTAATTGACGGACAATACGAAGGAGTGGTGATAAGCGTCGCTCCCGGACTTGACCCTTCCACAAAGAAGATAGAGGTTCGCGTGGGAATTGTAGAGACGGACACCGCTCTAACAAACGGCTCATCAGTTCGAATAGATTTACAGAGAAATGGTTTTAAAATAGAAGCAGATGAGGTTACTGAAATTATTATTCCGATTTCAGCGCTGAAAATTGAAACAACAAGAACCATAGTCTTTACAGTTGATGGCGACAGCAAGCTTGTTGCCCACGAAGTAACTACGGGATTAGTGCTCGGAGACAATCTACATATTGAGGAAGGATTGACTGCTGATATGAGTATAGTTTCAGATGCGCGAGGCCTTCGGGAAGGACAAGCGGTCGTGCTAGTTGGCAAAAACTAATATGTACAATTTCTGGAGCTTTTTTATACGAAAGAAAGTTTTTAGCTACCTTGTAATGGTCGCTTTGATTATTTTTGGTTTATTTGCTGCTGTTTCACTGCCAAAAGAATCAAACCCAGAAGTTACAATTCCAATTGGGGTTGTCTCCACGGGACTTTTTGGAGCCTCTGCTGCTGATATCGAAAGCTTAGTCACAAATAAGCTAGAGGAAGGTATAAAAAATAACGTAAACGACATAAAGGAAATTACCTCAACATCTGCTGAGGGTTTTTCATCAATCGTTGTTGAGTTTGATGCAGATGCAAATCTAAGTAAATCCCTACAAGAACTTAAAGATGAAGTAGATAAACTAAAAGGTGATTTGCCTGATGCGGCTACTGACCCTTTTGTTATTGAAATTGATATTGCAAATGATCCAATTGTTTCATTCTCACTTTCAAGTGACTTGCCTGAAAAGGTTTTTGTGGGTGTGGTTAAAGAACTGCAAAATAGAGTAAAGGCTATTGATGGTGTTTCAGACGCGCCAGTCGCCGGTCTTCGTGATCGCGAAGTACAAGTAATAGTGAGCAAGGAAAAGCTTAGCCAGTTTGGTTTAAACATCACTGATGTTGTTGGCGCAATTAGTGCAACAAACAACACTCTCCCCGCTGGAACAATCACTATTTCCAACATAAAGTACAATGTTCAGTTCGAGGGTGACATCGAAGATCCAAGCGAAATTGCAGACATAGCTATCCTCTCGCGGGCGGGAGAACCAATATATGTCCGCGACATTGCAACTGTAGTTGATGGGTTTGAAAAACGCTCATCCATCTCTAGGACAAGTTTGGATGGAAACCCATCACAGAGCTCACTGACCTTTTACGTCATCAAAAAAGCAGGCGGGGACATAACCCAAATGACAAAGGATATCGCCAGCCTACTTGAAGACCTAAAAGAGCCCGGTGAACTTCTCTATGGAATGGAGACACTCATTACTTTTGATACTGGCGAATTGCTTCTCAAGGACCTACGCGATCTAACACGAACAGGAATGCAAACAATTATTCTTGTAATGCTTGTGTTGTATCTTGCTGTTGGGTGGCGTGAGGCGCTTGTTGCTGGAAGCGCTATTCCTCTTTCTTTTCTAATTGCTTTTATTTTATTGCTTGTTTCAGGCAACACTCTAAACTTCGTAAGCCTTTTTTCTTTAATCCTTGCAATTGGTATTCTTGTTGACTCAGGAATTGTGATTGTGGAAGGGATAAATACACGATTACATATCTATGACAGTAAGATTGAGGCAGCAAAAGCTACAATACGCGAGTTCCACGCACCCTTAACTTCAGGAACAATGACCACAATTGCCGTTTTCGCTCCCCTTTTCTTCATTTCTGGAATTACTGGAGAATTTATTAAAAGTATTCCTTTCACAGTAATTTCTGTTCTTCTTGCATCTCTCCTTGTTGCGATAGGGTTTGTTCCGCTACTTGGTTCAGCATTTTTGCATGAAAGAATGGGAACATCGCGGCTGGGCTCTAGGCAGGCAAAATATACTGAGAGGCTTGTAGTTTTTTACAAAAAACAGCTGTGCTATATTCTTGAGACTAGATATCACGAAAATATTTTTATTGCCATCATAGCGGGTCTAATCTTTTTTGCCCTAGCCCTTCCAATAAAAGGAATTCTAATGGGAATTGTACAGGGATTACTTATGGCTATATTGGTCTACAGAGTATTTAGAGACAAGCTCCACGCGCTTTTGAGATTCGCCTTGCTTTCACTTGCAATTATAATCATTCCTATCTTCTCATATTTTGTTACGCCAACTTTTGGCGCGGTTCAGGTTGAATTTTTCGGTGGTGGCGACCAAGATTTTCTTATAACCGAGATTGAATTGCCGGAGGGAACAATACTTGCGACTACAGACCTCGAGGCACGAAAGGTGGAGGAAATACTCTACACACAGGATGGTATTGAATCTTTCACAATGACGGTAGGTTCTGGAAGTGCTTTTACAGAAGGTGGATCAAACACCAAACTTGCCAATGCGTTTATTTTACTCGATGAGGATAGAAAGCAAACAAGTGATGAGGTTATGAATGAATTGCGCACAAAAATGACAGCAATTAATTCCTCCATAGTGCGTGTGTCGCAAATTAGTGACGGACCACCAGTTGGAACTCCTGTTGTCATTACATTCTTTGGCGACGATCTAGGAGAGCTTGAACGCGTTGCAGAGGCTGCTGGAGATGTTCTTCGAGAGATTCCGGGGACAACAGATATTGTTACAAGTACAAAGGATGATGGTACAGAGTTTGTTTTAGAAATTGACAAAGCGCGAGCAGCAGAGTTGGGATTGAATTCGTTTATTGTCTCGCAGACATTGCGCGCTTCCATTTCTGGAGTGGATGCAACCACCATTAAAAGTATAGATGACGATATTGACGTAGTGGTCAAGCTTGATTTGAACCAGGATTTTCAAACACCACATGATACAAATCGAACTAATATTGATGCAATTCGCCAAATAGAGCTCCAAACACCAAATGGCCCCGTACTACTTGGCTCTATCCTGGAAGCTGATGTTGCGAAGGGCAAAACATCCATTTCTCACGAAGATGTGAAAAGACGCGCGACAGTTGGTGCAGAACTTACTGCAAGTGGCAACACGCGGGAAATTGTCGCAACCTTTAAGGAGCTGGCCGATGAACGCGGTCTTGTTCCTGCAGATATTTCTATGGTTATCGGTGGAGAAAATGAAGAAACTGACCAATCGTTTGCAGAGATGGGAATCGCTTTTGTTGTTGGTGTCGTACTTATGTTTGCAATCCTTGTTTTACAATTCAACTCACTACGTTTTGCAATTTTTATAATTTCAGTTATTCCAACTGCATTTGTCGGAATCTTTATTGGACTATTAATTACAGGACAAGCTCTTTCATTTCCATCATTAATGGGTCTTATCGCCCTTTCGGGAATCGTGGTGAACAATGCCATTATTTTGATTGACACAATCAACCACAGACGAGAGAAACATCCTGAAAGGACTATTGTGGATGTTGTTGTTGAAGGAAGTGTTTCAAGACTTCGTCCAATTCTGCTTACAAGCATCACTACAATTATTGGTATCGCGCCCCTTACTCTGGCCTCCGCCTTGTGGGCTCCACTTGCCTGGTCAATCATGTTCGGACTTTTGTTTACATCGGTTGCAACACTTATTTTGATTCCAATTCTCTATACACGGAAGCCTGGTGTGCTGGAGAAAAGCTAAAAAATAAAAACAGATGAAACAAAAACACCACTCAATTAGATTGGGTGGCGTTCTTGTACTGAATGTTATGTACTGATTATTATACCAAAATTCTAATTCGATTGCCTGACGTTTCGAGTAGTCCGCCACTAATTTCGAACTCTAGCAAGTCTCCATTTTCTAATGCTTTTAGAGCGCGCACCTTCACCACGCCCTTCTCAGGACCAGCAAACATTCCGTCAATAAAAAGTGTTTTGAGCTAGCAAAAAACCACCCACACGTCTTTGTGTGAGTGGCTTAAAAGTTAGTTTTATAGATATCTCTTTATCTTTGAAATCACGTCTTCCATCCGCCACTCAGTCTTAATCAAGTATTCGTCAATATTGTGAGCACGCGCCCTTTTTAGTTCTTCAGGGTCGTCGACATTTGAAAGCACAATAACTGAAAGTTCATTTTTCTTGCGATACTCCACAAGAGCGTCGAGAACCTCCATTCCGCCTATTCCAGGCAAAAGCGTGTCAAGAAGAAGAAGAGACGGACGACTATTCTTAATTAGATCTATACCGGCCTCGCCGCTACCCGCTACACTTACTGTGTATCCTCTCTCAGTAAGAGTCTCTTGGACCGCCACAGCAAGGTCTTCATTGTCTTCGATAATTACGATATGTTTATTTTTGGTCATTGTGCAACTGCGATTTAAATTTTAAATATTATGATCCCATCGCCACACGAATCTTTTCGACAACCTCGTCTATCTTCCAGTCTGTTTTTACTAAATACTCATATCCATGTCCTTCAATTGCTCGCGAAAGACTATCGATGTCATCAGCATTTGTGAGGATAATTATTCGCGAGCTCTTTCCCCACTCATCTGTATGTAGTCGTTCCAAAAATTCCCACCCGTCCATAACAGGCATGACTAAGTCGAGTAAAATAAGATTCGGCTTCACTTCAATCGCTTTGTTCAGCCCAACTTCCCCATTCTCTGCTGTTTCGACTTCAAAACCTGCATCTGTAAGCGCTTCTTTTAAAACGTCTCGAAGCTCGTTATCGTCGTCAACAATTAAAACTGTGTCTTGTAAAATCATAGTATTTATATAGTACCTTATTTTGTATGGCCACTTCCATGTGTGCCGTTTGGCAGAGTGACTGTAAACATTGTGCCGTGATTAAGCTCAGATGTAAATCCTATTTCTCCACCGAGAGTTTCCGCCGCTTCTTTCACTATATATAGGCCTAATCCGTTGCCGTCTGCCACCTTTAGTCGTGCGTTATCAGCTCTAAACATTTTGGTGAATATTTTGTCTTCTTGGTCTTTGGGAATGCCTAGTCCGTTATCCGCAATTTCGATTAAAACATTGTTGTTTGTGAATGTAAGTGAAATACGAATTTCTCCATCGTCATTGGTGTACTTAACTGCGTTTGTTATTAAATTCTGCAAAATCATGTGAATTAATTTTTTGTCAGTAAAGAAATTTGCGTTGTCCCCAGAATAGTTTTCGATTATATGTAAATTTTTCTCTCTGACACTCTTTGAAACTTCTTCTAATATTTCTTTTATTAAAAATGTCGGGTCAACTCTTTCAATCTCAATATGCATACTACCTAGCTCTAGTCTGGAGGCGCTCAAAAGTAAATCTACTAGATCAATCATCCTCTGATTGCCGTTGTAAATTTTTTCTATGTGCTTTCGCTGTTTCTCGGTGAGAGATTCTTTTCCCTGCAAAACCATTTCACCGTACCATTTCATTGCAGAAAGCGGAGTGCGTAATTGGTGAGATGCAAGAGAGACAAACTCCGTCTTTACCCTATCGATTGCTTTTTGCTCCGTGATATCAAGCATTGACACAGTACCGCCACCTCCACTTCCTCCTCGTGACCTGTAGGGCAATGCTGATAAGCGGACCCATCTAGTAGCACCGTCTTTGCGCACAACTTCAATTTCAACGTCTGAAGAGGCAACTCCCCTTACAAATTTGTCATGTATCGTCCGAGACTGAACAAAGTGGTCTTCGTGGTGGAGTTGATGAAACTTATACTGCATAAGCTCTTCTGCAGACATTTGGAAAAGTCTCTGGGATGCTTTGTTTGGAAGTACTACATTTGCCTCCTTGTCTACCATCAAATACGGTACGGGAGAATCGTCAAAAAGTCTAAGAAAGAAGTCTCTAGATTTTAGAAGCCCCTCCACCTTTGAATCAGCAAGGCTCTCGATTTTGTAGCGAGCCACAAGAACAGAATACAGAAGGGCGCTTATGCTTAGGGTTACAAACAGTCCAATGATAAACAGGAGTTCATTTGCGGTTACCTCTATCCCCACCCCTCGTAGATGGATTAGCTCTTGAGCCGCGTCTGTCCCCAATAAATACGGAATACCAAAAATAACCCCCAACATGAGAAGAGGAAAGGTTGTTATTAAGGTCAAAAACGGAATGTTTGTGCTCCCTTGTACAGACATACTTTTCTAAAGTATACCATTTGTATTTATTGCTATTTTGTTTGGTGTTTATAAAAAACAAAACGGCTGAGCAAATGCCAGCCGCCTTAAAAAATGGTTTGAAAACCATACATTGTGGTTTTCTGTCTTTTTTGGAAATCTTTTTTTTGTACTTGTGGTTGTGGTGGTCGTACCTACGCTGGCACAATGCCAATTGCGGGGGCATCGTCAAACGACATCAGAATGTCGAGAAGTTTGAGTTTGCCACCCCTGTGCGAAATTACGTCGCCAGGTTTTGCTCCGCGAAGCGCCATGCCGAGCGGGCCGTTCATCTGAATCTTTCCACGAGCTATGTCGTCTTCAAGCCCAACAACTTGGGCAACGCACTCTCCGTCAGGAATGTCTAGACACCCCTTTGTGAGAAAGTGTGGAATTGACCCAAGACACACTTTGTCTTTGTTGTTGTGCTTCATAGACGAAACTTGCGAATTAATCCGGATGAGGACGAGTCGATTGCGCTTATCGCGCGCCTCGGCCAGGCTGTTCTCAAGGTCTGCCATATTCTGTACGCAGACAGAGCAGTCGTCTGAGACTGCTTCCAGACCAGTGATTCTTGCTTGAATTGCGTCGACCTCTTCGTCGCAACACGCAATCCAGTCGTCGAGAATCTCATCCTCTCCAGGCACAAGAGGCACCACTTTTTCGCTAAACCTATTCCGTTTTCTCACTATATTTCCTTTGCCCACTTGTGTGAGCTATCCTTTTCTTATAGAACTCCCTATCCGCACATGCGGACGGACCCATGTGTACTATACAACGCTTAATTATTTTGTCAAATACGTTGAATAGACTTTGCTATTGTAATGATTTATTTGCGGTTCGTAAAGTAATACTACTGTGGATTGTGAAATCTCAAAAAAACCTGACTGGTTGCCCCGTCAGGTTTTTCTAATAATCGATATTACGCAGCTTTCTTCATGTCCTCTCCGTGAGAGTCGTCATTTGCTGCTTTCCCCGTCATGCCTCCAGACAATGCTGCGGCCTGCTCTTTTGAGAGCATTTTATACATTCCGGTTCCGCATTCTGCGCATGTGCCCTTTGCAGCCTTCGAGCCGTTCTTCATTTCAACGACTTCATAGTCTACAATCTCGCACTGAGGATCCTTCCTCCTGCACTTCATGCAGTAACCTGTTAATTTATCTGCCATATGCATATATGGTAGCACAAATCCAAAAAGTGCAAACTGGGGGTGTGGATTGGAGTGGAGCACTTGACCAGAGCTGATATATGTACTATTTTCTTCTTAGGCCATTAAAGGCGGAGAATAATCATGGCACATGCTACAGGAAACATAATCGCCCACCCGAAAGTAATAATAAATCCAGACCTTTCTCATTTAGATAGGTCTGAAATGCTTGTCCTTGGTTACCTTGCGGATGCAATAAGGGTAACAAATGACATCTATCTAGTTCAGTCTAGGCAGAATATAAAAAATGACCAAGACGTCTTCGACAAGACTCTGGGACACAGTTTTTTTCCTCCTGAGACCACTATAGAAGAGGTTGAGGATTATTTGAAGAAAAATCCAGAGAAGCGCTCTGCTGTGATGAGCCCGTTTACGGTTGTTGTACGAGTAAAAGGAAGGCTTCAGTCCATACCTTATTCCGAATTCTATCAACCACAATATGATGAAATCGTCGATAATCTGGAAAAGGCGTCGGTTGAAGCTAGAAGCGGTCCGTTCAGGGACTTCCTCTTGGCGAGGGCGAAAGCTTTTGAAACCAATGAGTATCGTAAGAGTGATATTGATTGGATACATTTGTCTGATTCGATTTTCGAATTTACCATTGGCCCGTACGAAAGCTATGACGATTCCTTATTCGGAGTAAAGAGGTCTTTACAAGGGATGTTGGGGGTAGTTCTCCCTCAAGAAACTGAGGAAACAAACGAGCTTCAGGATCAAATTCAGAGTTTTGATAAACAACTATCTAAACTCTACGGATATTCCTCAAATACAACACTTACTCCTATGGTTGTGATGGATCAAGTTATCGCCGGTGGAGCAAATTGGTATGGAAGTGCCACAATGGCGTTCAATCTTCCAAACGAAGCAGACATACATAAGGAAGTTGGTTCTAAGAAAGTTTTCATCCGCAATGTAACTAGCGAGAAGTTCGATAGGATTACAAAGGAAATTTCTAAAAGAGTCGTTGCTCGCAAGCACAGAAGAGCAGTCTCTGGTGATCCTTTTTTCTACTTCCTTATCGGCCACGAATCTTCTCACGGCTTGAGTTTCCGCTTCGGGAATTCCCCGTTTCGCGAACTAGGTTCTGCGCTTGAGGAGGCAAAGGCGGACATTTTTGGAGAGCTCTTTCTTTACTATTTGGCTGATAAAGGGATCGTGACAAGAGAATTTGTGGAGAAAGCAATCATTAGCAACATGACTGATGCGCTTCGGCAAATTCGCTCCAACACAAAGAGTGCCCACGGCCTGTCTGCTCTAATGCAGTACAATTGGTTCATTGAAAAAGAGGCCCTTTGGATTGATGAGTGTATTATCGACTTCAATCCAGGACTTTTTGAACAAACGTTGAAGCACTGCGCTGATGGTCTTTACTCGCTTTCTCAAGTAAAGAACTACTCCGCTGCGAACATGTTTGTTCAGAAGTGGAACTACATGCCTGATGAGCTGCGGGACGTGATAGGGCGCTTGGCTCTGGAAGAAATACCGATTGACATTGATTTGACCTTTGTGGTGTAAGGGACACCAAAAAAGATCGCGCGCAGAGATGCGCGCGGTTTTTTGTTTTTGTGGACCTGACAGGACTCGGCCACGGTCACTAATTCGCTTCGCTCATAAGTGCCGTCGGCCCCGACTCAGGCCTTTCTCGCCTCCTGGGCGCGGCCTTCCGTCGTTCGAGTCCCGCCTCCAGATAACCACCAAAAACAAAAAGAACCATCTTGCGAGACGGTTCTTTTAGTTTTTTGTGGACCTGACAGGACTCGAACCCGCCACCTCCTCAGTGCAAATGAGGCGCTCTACCAGATGAGCTACAGGCCCATAAAAATCGCCTGAAAGCGATAATCAATACTTTACCACACCCCTACCTCCTCGCAAGGGTCACTATGTGGTCAAGAAATTCTACAAGTGAGGAACCAACCGCATTTATAGATTTTGGAAGCAATGATTCGGCGGTGAGTCCCGGAAGTGTGTTAACTTCGAGAAAATATATACCCTCCGGAGTAACCATAAAGTCCGAACGCGAATAATGCCTAAGTCCCATTTCCTTGTGGACATCTTGGGCAAGCTTTTGGAGTTTGTCATTGATATCTTTTGAAAAGCGCGCTGGACATATTTCTTGGCTTTCACCGCTGTATTTTGCTTCATAATCAAAAACTCCATCCGGGTGGGCGGGAATTATTTCAACTGGGAAGAGTGCATATACCTCTTCTCCTCTAAAGTCCTCCACAATGCCACACGTTGCTTCTCTGCCCTCTATATATTCTTCAATCATCACAAGCGGCGATACGTTGAACGCTTTTCGCACCGCATCAGCAAGCTCTTCTTCTGTCTTTACAAGAGAAAGGCCCACACTTGAACCCCCACGAGCTGGCTTAACAATTACAGGAAATGCAAAAGTTTTTATTGCATCAAGTAATTCTTCTCGAATGTTTGTCTCTACGCCAAGAATTCTATGTTTTGCAAATTTCACATCTAAATCTTTGAGTATTTTCTTTGTTTCTGCTTTGTGCATGCTCATTGTTGAAGCATATGCACCAGAGCCAGTATATGCAATATTAAATTGGTCTAGAAGTCTTTGAATCTTGCCGTCCTCACCATATTCGCCGTGAAGAGCTAAAAATGCCACATCAAGATGCTGCAGTATATCTCCCGGCTCCTTTGCACGTCCGTGCATGTGCCAATTCCCCTCTTTGTCTATAAATATGTCCTTTACATCATATCTACTCTCGGAGAGATTTTGTAGGACAGTTTTACCAGAAAGTAGCGACACATCGTATTCAGAACTAGGTCCCCCTCTTAGAACTCCTATGCGTAATTTTCCCATATGTCAAAATTGTAACAAATTAATCTACTAAATTGTTTTAAATGAGCAGCTTGCAGAGGAAAAGTGAGCGAATATAATAAAAATAGGCTTTTAATAACTAATTCTATTTCTCATGGAAAAAACATATTGGCCAAACCGATGGGTCTTTATCCTTGCAGCAATTGGCTCAGCTGCCGGTCTTGGTAATTTGTGGCGTTTCCCATATTTGGCATATGAAAACGGTGGTGGCGCATTTGTCTTTGCAATAATAATTGCAAACCTTCTTATTGGAATCCCTCTTCTAATGTTAGAAATTGGGCTTGGACAAAAAATGCAAAAAGGTGCGGCAGATGCATTTGCTGCAATAAAGAAAAACTTTCGGTTTATCGGATGGACGGCGATTGTGCTTGCCTTTGTAGTAATTTCTTATTACATGGCAGTTGTTTCTTATGGTGTAAATTATTTCGCTACATCCTTCACTCTTGGATGGCAACCTGATGCGAGCAGCTTTTTCTTCACGGAGATTCTTCAAATCTCTGATGGACCAGCGACTCTGGGTGGGATATCTTGGCCTGTGCTTGCTGGACTTTTGCTTGGATGGGCACTTGTCTACTTTTCCGCATGGAAAGGAGTCAAAAGCGTAAGCGCTGTGGTTAAGTGGACAGCAACACTTCCTTTTGTAATTCTATTTATTCTAATTATACGTGCACTTACTCTTGATGGAGCCGGAGACGGCCTTCGCTTGTTCTTGATTCCGGAGTGGGGCGCTCTTGCAGACCCAAAATTGTGGTTAGCTGCCTTTTCGCAAGTATTCTTTAGTCTCTCTCTTGCTTTTGGAGTTATGATTGCATATGGAAGTCTAAACAGAAAAAAAACTGAAGTCACAAAAAGTGCCCTATGGATTGCGGCTGGAAACTTCCTTGTAAGCCTTATGTCTGGTCTTGTTGTTTTCGGAACACTTGGATATATGGCACTACAGCAGGGTGTTCCTGTCGCAGAGGTAGTCTCGGGAGGTCCAGGACTTGTGTTTGTGGTATTTCCAGAGGCGATTAACCTTCTTCCGGCACTAAATTCAGTAATTGCTGTTCTCTTCTTTGGAATGCTGCTCTTGCTCGCAATAGATAGCGCCTTCTCACTTCTTGAGGCCTTGGCGGTCTCTGTTCGTGACAGGTTTGGAAAAACCAATCCAAAGAAAATTGCATTTGTTATTACTTTCTTTGGCATCCTAGCTGGTCTCTTCTACTCAACCAAGTCTGGTCTGTATTATCTAGACATCACTGATCACTTTGTCGTAAGTTATGGGCTCGTGATTATGGGCATCCTTGAAGCAATTATTGTTGGCTGGATTTGGAAAGGTAATCAATTGGTGGAATTCATCAAAGACAATTCAGAAATTCACCTCGAGAAGCTGTGGATTTTCTCAATTCGATGGTTCACTCCACTTTTCCTCGGCATTCTTCTTATTTGGAACATCTACAATGAATTTAACCAGAACTACGAAGGGTATCCGACTGAGTCTTTGCTCTATGTTGGGCTTCTCCCGATCCTCCTTGCTCCAGTGGTTGGATATATACTGGACAAACTAACAACACCAGAAAAGAAAGGACTCCTTAATTAGAATTGGTTACGGTCCACCCCGAACTGCTCACTTCGTTTGAGTTTTCTGTGATAATTAATCGCAAAGCGGTGGGCTTCGCTGTTGGCAAGCAAAATCTCTCTTTCGTATTTTATACGCAGCTCTTTAGAGCCTCGTATTTCGCGCGGTCTATGCTTCTCGTCTTTGACAACACCCACCACTGGAATTTCCACTCCTGCGTCCCTTAAAACGCGTTCCATTGCATTTATTTGTGCCTTTGCACCATCAACAACAATTATTCTAGGAAGTTGCCACTCAGGATGATTCAGCCTGCGCATTAATACTTCGGAAAGTGCGGCTGGGTCATTAATGCCTTCGACTGTCTTTATTTTGAACTTTCGATATCCACTTGTCTCAACTTCGCCGCTCTCAACTACCGTCATTACTCCAACCATTGCGCCTCCTGCCAAGTGCGCAACATCGTAACCTTCTATTCTATTTCCACTATTTCCTTCTCTTATTGTAGGCTTTCTAAACTCTTCTCCAATTAGGGACACGTCTTGTATGTGGCCGAGAGCAAATGTTTGTCTCTTTGTTTCCTGCGCCTTTTCGAACTCCTCTGCTTTTACATATACTTTCATTTCTTTTTCCAACTCTTTAATTAATTTTTTCTTTTTTCCTTCGAAGAAAAGTTTAATGTGCAAAATTGTGCGTCCATATTCTTCTTTGGTGAGCGTTGGACTTGGATATAGTCCAATCTGTTGATTAAATTCAACTTTCTTTTTTCCTTCTCCTTTGAGCATCTCCGCAAGTGGACGTTTTGTGTCGTAATATGGAAAAATTTTGCGAATAAGTTTCAGCGCTTCTTTAAAGAGTCCTCCCTTTGGGAATGGACCAAATAGATATTTTATTTCTTTTTTTGTAAATTTTTTGTCCAAGTCATGCTCTCGAACAACTAGAAGACGTGGCCACTCTTCGTTTGTTATTACAAGATAATTAAAACTTTTATCATCTAAGCCAATGGTATTGTAGTGCGGTTTATGAGTTTTGATTTGATAGGCCTCGAGGATTAATGCCTCCAAAACTGAGTCCGTAACTTCAAAATCTACATCGACGGTTTTTTCCACCATTTCCTTAATAAGCTTGCTCCTTGAAGCTTCTATGTCAGTCCCAAAATAACTCCTAACCCTGTCTTTAAGAGAGGTGGCTTTGCCGATGTATAAAATTTTTCCCTTCTCACCAAGAAAAAAATACACTCCTGGTTTTGTGGGTAATTTTGCTATTTGATCTTTTATTTCTTTCATGCGTGTTTTGGCTATTTCTGTTTATTCCAATTGAGCTAAACTTTCCTATTTTTTAAAGCTCTTTTCAAATACTTACTAGTGTGAGTTTCACTTTGTGCAACTTCTTCTGGCGTGCCTTTTGCCACTATTTTTCCTCCATGAATTCCCCCATCAGGACCAATATCAATCAAGTAGTCGGAACTTTTTATAATCTCCATATTGTGCTCAATAAGAATTACAGTATTCCCCCGCACTACAAGTTTATCTAAAATCTCGATTAATTTTTTTACATCTTCATAATGAAGCCCTATGGTGGGCTCGTCCAAGAGATATACAGTTTTCTGTGTGTGTTGGCGATATAATTCAGAAGAAATTTTAACTCGTTGTGCTTCACCTCCAGAAAGAGTGGTTGCAGATTGTCCAAGTTCCAAGTATCCAAGACCAACCTCACAAAGTGTGTTAAGCCTATCTGCAATCGCAGGAATATCCTTAAAAAACTTTGCTGCCTCTTCAACAGTCATATGAAGAACTTCGTATATATTCTTCTTTTTATACTTAATCTCAAGGGTTTCTTTCATGAAACGCTTCCCATTACAAACATCACATTTCACATAAACTGTCGGCAGAAAGTGCATCTCAACAGCGATTTGCCCATTTCCTTGACACGCTTCACACCGTCCGCCTTTTACATTGAAGGAAAAACGTCCACTTTTCCAACCCCTTGCCCTTGCCTCACTAGTTTCGGCAAACATTTCACGAATGAACGTAAATGCTCCAGTATACGTTGCTGGGTTCGAGCGTGGTGTTCTTCCGATTGGAGATTGGTTAATTAAAATAGAGCGCCCGGCATACTCAGTTCCTGTAAAACTCTTTGCGTTGTATGTTTCATTGCTTCGATATTTTCTCTCATATCTAGCTCGAAGATTTTTATGAAGTATTTCATATACAAGCGAAGATTTGCCTGAGCCCGATACTCCAGTAACTGTTATAAGTTTTCCAAGCGGTACATCAACGTTAAGGTTTTTTATGTTAAATATTTTTCCTCCTCGAATTTTTATGTGTCCTTTGTTTGCTGTTCTTCGATTTGGTGGGATTTCAATTTCCTTTTCCCCACGCAAATATGCAAGAGTTATAGACTTTGAATTATTGGCCTTAGAGGTCAGAAGTTCTTCTAAATCGCCGGCAACAACAATCTTGCCTCCATGTATCCCAGCCCCCGGACCAATATCAACAATATAATCGGACGCATAAATAGTGTCTTCGTCGTGTTCCACAACGAGTATGGTGTTTCCTAAGTCGCGAAGATTGATAAGCGTCTTTATGAGCCGCTCATTATCCTTATGATGTAAACCAATTGTCGGCTCGTCTAAAACATACAGAGCACCAACAAGCCCAGAACCAAGCTGTGATGCTAATCTTATTCGTTGTGCCTCGCCTCCAGAGAGAGTATTTGCTCTTCTTGATAATTCTAGATATTCAATACCAACATCATTCATAAACTGAAGTCTGTTTTCTATTTCCTTTACTACCACTTTGGAAATATCCTTCTCTTTTTTTGTCAGTTTTACGCTACTTAAAAAGTCTTTTGCTTCCTTAATACTTAAGTTCACAAATTCTACTATGTTTTTACCTCCTAAAAGCACATGTAGAGCTTCCTTTCGAAGGCGCGCGCCCTTGCACTCTCCACAAACTTCTCTCCCAAAAAAGTGCTTTGTACCTAACCCATTACAGGCCGAACATGCTCCATACGGTGAGTTGAAAGAAAAAAGCCTTGGCTCAATTTCGGGATATGAAAAGCCGTCGTGGGGACACATGAATTTGGCTGAAATTATACGTTCATCGCCACTGGGCTCTACTAGACGAAGAAGCCCTTCCGACTCTTCTAGAGCTAATTCTACGGCTTCTGAGAGCCTTTCTTTAGCATTTCTTGGTTCACTTGCAAATTCGCTTACATATATCTCATCGACCAAAACATCGATGTCGTGTTTCTTTTTCTTATCAAGAATTATTTGTTCCCGTAATTTTTTTATTTTTCCGTCAACACGAACAGTCTCAAACCCCTTGCCGAGCAAATCATAAAGCAACTGATAGTACTCCCCTTTTCTTCCTACAACAAGCGGAGCAAAAATAGATAGTTTCAGGTCATTGTAACTTGCACCCATCACTTTTTTGCTTGTCTTTTTCATGTCAACTGATTTAATCAGTTTTAATACAGTTCCTACTATTTCCTCATTCGTGTGTTTTTCTATTTCCCTTCCACACAGAAGACAGTGTGGCTTGCCGATACGTGCAAAAAGAATGCGCAAATAATCGTAAATTTCAGTAATTGTAGCCACGGTGGAGCGTGGATTGTTTGAGCGGCTTTTTTGGTCGATTGAGATAGCGGGAGAAAGTCCAGTAATTTCTTCCACGTCTGGTTTCTGCATCTGTCTCAAAAATTGCCTGGCATACGCAGAAAGTGATTCGACATATCTCCGCTGGCCCTCTGCAAAAATTGTGTCAAACGCTAGAGACGACTTACCCGAACCTGATAGTCCTGTAAATACAATCATTTTGTTTCGTGGCATTTGCACAGTAATATCCTGCAAATTATGTGTCTTTGCGCCCCTTACTATTATTTTGTCTGTAGGTTGTGATTCTTCTTTTTTTGGCATGTTTTCCAGTATATATCCCAAATCCCCCAGCAATGCAGCATAGGGGTTCATATAGGAGATTATAGTAGCAGACTTGGCTTTATTTGGAAAACATTGGAGCGGAATTTCCTCCCACTGCTTTACGTAAAAAGTGATTGTCTCCACCTCGAAGCAGCAATCACTTTCTCATATTTATATGTTTGTAAGGCCTAAAAGATTACTTTCCGATAAGTTCTTTTATTTTAGCTATAACTTCATCGATACTAAAGTTAGCTTTGATTAAAAAGTCGTCTGCTCCAAGCTCTTTTGCTTTTTGTATATCGCTATCTTGTCCGAGATTTGAAAGAATAACTACGGGCACGTCTTTAACAACAGGATTCTGTTTAATTTTAGTTAACACTTCAAACCCATCTATCCCCGGTAAAATTAAATCCAATAAAATTATAGAGGGTTTTTCATCGTCTATTATCTTGAGAGCATTTTCCCCATCAATTGCTGCAATAAATTGGCAGTTTTCTTGTCCGAGTTTTCGTGCAAGTAAATCTCTAAGAAAGTTGTCGTCCTCCACAACCAAAATCTTGAAGCCTTCAGACTGCAAAGGATTTCCAGACTCTCGTCCAATAAACGGTAACAATTTTGTCGCAACATCAGAAGAGGTCTTTCCTGATTTTATAATATAATCCTTCACCCCAAGTGTAATATTTTTGTTTGCGTCGATATCAGCTTCTCCTCCTACCATTAATACAATTGCTGGCACTTTTGCCAACACAACATCATTTGTAAGACTTTCAAGAAAACTATACCCGTTGAGGGCTGGAACTGTTATGTCCAGCACAACAATGTCTAATTCATGAGCTTTTGCCAGAGCCATTCCATCATCGGCATTTTCACAGACAAGAACTACATGCCCTCCTTGTTCCAAGAGCTTCTTTAAGTCATCTCGCTGTGCGTCAGCTGCCGCCGCCAAGAGTATTACTTTTTTGATTTCACTCATAAATATCCTTGTTAATTAGTATTGTTTTTAAGTATTGGTATTTCGATAAAAAATGTAGTTCCCTTCTTTTCCTTGCTCTCAAACACCGCTGTACCACCATGTTTTTCGATAATTTTCTTTACAATGAAGAGTCCGAGACCTGAGCCGTCTGTTTGCTGTCGTACCGCATTTTTAGCTCTAAAGAATTTACCAAAAACTTTACTCTGCTCCGATATTGGAATTCCAATCCCAGTATCAGAAATGCTTAATTTATATATTTCCTTCTCAAGAACCAATTTTACTGTTACATCCCCTCCCCCGATTGTATATTTTATTGCATTGTCAATCAAGTTCTGTAGTGCGTTAGTGAGTTTTACTTTGTCAGCACTGATGTTTGGCTGCTTCCCCTTTTCATGCTCGAAAACAAGGTGCACACCCTTTTCACTAGAAATTGGGGTTAAATCATCAACTATCCCCTGAAGCATCTCCGTAAGACTTTCGGGCTTAAATTCATATGTAAATTTGTCTGATTCAATTTTATCAACATTGAGCAAATCATTAATCAAATTAATCATTCGCGTGGTGCTTTCATAGCCCTTGTTTAAGTATTCAATTTGCTCAACATTTACTGGGCCAACATCTCCGTCCATAACGAGTTTGATTGCCCACTTAACCGCAGCAAGTGGAGTCCTCATTTGATGGGCTGCAACAGAAACAAACATGCTTTTTGCAGAATCAAGCTCTTTAAGCTTTTGGCTCTTCTCTCTTAACTCAACGTCTTTTTCAATCAATAGTCTTGTGTCGGTGTTTTGCCTGTCTAATACTTTTTTGAGTTGAGAGACACGCTCCGATGTATTGTTTTCAACATTTCTGGCCATGTTGTTTAAGAGTCCCGCAATGTTGGCCAATTCATTTTTTGTATCAACTTTGATTTCCTCAGAATAGTCCCCCGTTCTGTAATAATGCATCGCCTTCTCGATTTTCTTTAAAGGTTGTATTAGCTTTACGTTCAATATTGAAATAAATAAAAACGAGATCGCTGCAAACAGAATTATCACAATTGTTCCACCAGTAAACACAGCCACTCCGAACTTAGTTAACCTTCCAGAGAGAGTGTGTGCTACTAAGTTCCAGTTAGTTTCTTCTATGGGTTCCCACGCAGAAACTACAGTAACTCCAGAGTCTGTTTCATAACCAAACTCTTTCTTGTTGCTCTCAAAAAGTCTTTGGGTTTCCTCTATGGTGGGACCCTCTGTGGCTTTCACATTTGTAAGAGAGCTTCGCGACAGGAGCACGTTAGCAGATTTACTGTCAACAATCTGCACTTTGACTGGGTTGTCACTTCCAAATATGGAAATAACATCGCTTAGGTGGCTTGCGTCAAGTGTAGCCACCATAAAGCTAGACAATTCCTCTGAATCATCTCTTACTGGCACCGCTATATATAGAGAGGCTGGTGTGGTGTTTGAGGAAAGCAGCAGATACGACCTGCTTCTCCCCTTAAGAATTCCGAGGTACAAATCTCCACGCAATCCACCCTTTAGCGCTTCGTCTACAATTCTTGATTTGTGAAGTTCAAAAATCTCTCTACCAACATCGTCGAAAAAAGCAATAGCGAGTATGTCTCTGTTGGTTGAAAGAGCTTCTCTCAAGGCCTTTTCGTCTGAGGTATCAAACGAAGAACTTTGAGAATCTTCTGCCAGCGCACTTAGGGTGGAAATTTTTTGAACAATATATGAAGAAATTGCCCCGCTTCCTTCCTTCGCTATCTCTTGGGGATTTTGCCCTCCTCCTCCTCCACCTAGTTTAGAGCCAAAATAAAGCGTTCCGAAAACAAGGACACCAACAACAAACCCCATGAGAATAAAGAACGGGATTCCAAGCTGGACTTGAAGTTTTTTTGTTCCTATTACGTCTGTAACCTCAGCCATAACAAACCTGCGGTGGATAACCGCTGTATTTACTAAGTATAACACTCAAGGAGTGTCGTAAGGTCCTTATTGCAGGATATGTGTAGATTACTTTTTTTCTAGCTCGCGTATCTCATCACGAATTATTGCTGCGCTTTCAAAATCAAGAATCTTAACCGCTTCATTCATTTGTTTCTTCTTTTCGTTTATAACTTTTTTGGGATTTCTTTTGTACAGTTCTTTATCTATAGTAAGTAGAGTATTAACTGCTCTGCTGTGCTCTGTTTTAAGTTGGTCTGTTATGTCGTGTATTTTCTTTTCAATTGTTTTGGGAGTGATGTTGTGTTTTTTGTTATGCAAAATCTGTATTTTGCGCCTCCTGTTGGTTTCATCAATTGCTGAGCTCATAGACCTCGTCACAGAGTCTGCATATAAAGTCACCCTCCCATCTACGTTTCTGGCAGCTCGCCCAATAATTTGTATCAGGGCGGTTTCTGAACGCAAAAATCCTTCTTTGTCTGCATCAAGAATCCCAATAAATGTAACCTCCGGCAAATCGAGCCCCTCCCGCAATAGATTCACCCCAACAAGACAGTCAAACTCTCCTTTTCTAAAATTGGTAAGTATATCTATCCTATCTATAGTTTTAATATCACTGTGAAGGTACTCTGCTTTTACGTTCCGCTGCCGCAAAAATTCTGACAAATCTTCTGCCATTTTTTTTGTGAGCGTTGTTGCTATAACTCTGTTGCCATTTTTTACTTCAGAAACAGTTTCTTTTATAAAATCTGCAACTTGCCCCCTATACGTACCTTTTTCCACAACTCCTTTTAGTGTAATCTCAGGGTCTATCAATCCTGTCGGCCTAATTATTTGTTCTGCAGTATTTTGAGCTTTTTCTTTTTCATAAGGACCTGGCGTCGCGGTTGTGTACAACACACTCCCGACACGCTCTTCAAATTCCTCAAAACGAAGAGGTCTGTTGTCTACTGCGGAAGGAAGCCTAAAACCATATTCTACAAGCATTTCCTTGCGCGAACGATCTCCTGCATACATGCCGTTTAGTTGGGGCACCGTAACATGTGACTCGTCAATTATTGTGAGGAAGTCCGCCTTCCCATCTTTTGTGTGTGGAAAATATGAAAGAAGAGTGTGCGCCGGCTCACCAGGTTCTCGTCCATCAAAGTGGCGAGAGTAATTTTCAATCCCGTTGCAATAACCAAGTTCCTTAATCATGGCAACGTCATAGTTTGTTCGTCTTTTTAGTCTCTCTGCTTCAAGTAAACTACCACGAGCTTCAAGCGCTTCGAGCCTACTTTTGAGCTCAATTTTTATATCTTTTATAGCTCGCATCCGTTCGTCCTCTGGAGTAACAAAATGTCTGGCAGGAAAAAGAAAAAACACATCAAGATTTTCATCGATACTGCGACTGATGGCGTCAATTTTATCAATTGTCTCAATCGATATCCCTTTAAAGACAATGCGATAAATTACTTTTTCATTTGTTGGCATTATCTCTACCGTGTTTCCGCGGGCTCTGAATTTTCCCGGCTCCAAGTCTGCATTTGTGCGTTCGAAATAAATACCAATGAGCTTTCGAATTAAATCCGCACGCGCAAGTGCGATTCCGACTTGGATTTTTAAGTGAACTTTTTCATACTCAACAGGACTCCCTAGTCCGTAAATAGCTGAAACAGAAGCGACGACAATGACATCACGCCTTGTAAGGAGAGCTTGCGTTGTTGCGTGACGAAGGCGTTCTATTTCCTCATTTATCTGTGCTTCTTTTTCGATATAAGTATCAGTAACTGGCATATATGCCTCTGGTTGATAATAATCATAATATGAAACAAAATAATGAACTGCCGCGTCCGGAAAAAATTCTCTATACTCTTGTGCCAACTGTGCTGCTAGCGTTTTGTTGTGTGCAATAACCAAAGCGGGATTGCCAACTTTTTCAATAACATTTGCTGCTGTAAATGTTTTGCCAGAGCCTGTAACGCCCAAAAGAACTTGGTGGTCTAAACCTTTTTGTAGCCCTTCGTACAAGCTCTCAATTGCTTTTGGTTGATCTCCCGAGGGTTTAAATTTTGATTTTATCTCTAGTTTTTTCTCCTTCATTAGTCGAAATGGTCAGATATCGCGTTATACAGCTCGTCGCTACTCTCGACAACAGCAACTATCCCATCTCCAACTTCCCCACCTTCGAAATCCTCACGTTTGTGAACGCCCCAAGTAACACCAATCGCTGACATTCCCGCTTCTTCTGCATCAAGAACATCCCCTGTTGTGTCGGTTATAAAAACTGAGTCATAAGGAGAAACTCCCAGTTCGCTCATAATTGATTCAGATTTATCTACTTTACTCTGCGCTGTTCCGCCAGACTCAATAAGATCAAAATATTTGTATACGCCACACTCTTTTAATATCGGCACCAAGTTGGCTTCTCTGGCATTTGTGTTTATTGCTAAAAAATATTTCTTGTTTAAGTCTTTTATGGTCATCTTCATTCCTTTATGAATTAATGCGGATGCAAGTTTTTCTTTAGCATATATTTTTTGAACTTTTTCTGCTCTTGATTTTGAAATTGGCTTATGGCGCTCAGCAAAATATTCATCTCTTTCCTTTATCGGGCTTTTTGTTCCCTCTTGAAATTCCTCCCACGTTAACCCAGGAAACAATTTCTGCATGTTTTTAAACATTACTTCAATTGAATCAATTATCACTCCATCAAAGTCAAATATTACTAATTTTGTTTTCTCGTCCATTTAACTATTATATACCTGAAAAAAGCTTTCTTTGTATGAGTCAAATTTGTCTTGTTCTATCGCTTTTCTGATGTTATCCACTAAGCCTACTATAAAGTGTAGGTTGTGGATGGAAGCAAGAGTGGCTCCCAACATTTCTCTAGAGCGAAATAAGTGTGCGACATAGGCTTTGGAATAATTTATGCATGTGTAGCACGAACATCCCTCATTAAGAGAAGTGAAGTCCTTTATATATTTCTGATTATATAAATTTGTTTTGCCAATCTTTGTATATATCTGCCCAGTGCGCGCGATTCGTGTCGGTGCTACGCAGTCGAAAGTATCAACCCCGAGCTCAACGGCATCAAAAATATCTGCAGGTTCTCCAATTCCAAGCAGGTGTCGTGGCTTGTCTTCTGGCAGTATTCCGTTCACAAGAGCCAGTGCCGTATCTAAGTCTTTCTTTGTAAATGACCCACCAATCCCGTATCCGTCAAAGTTCATATTCGCTAGATATTCTGCGCTTTCTTTTCTCAAATCTTGATATCTTCCACCTTGGACAACCCCAAATAATCCTTGTCTTTTCTGTGCGCCTATATTTTGACGGTGTGCAGCTAGACTGCGTTTTGCCCACCTATGCGTTCTCTCCATCGCCTCTTTTTGATATTCATGAGGAGCTGTTGGGGATGTACATTCGTCAAAGGCAACGATAATGTCCGCACCAAGCTTGTGTTGAATCTCGATAGAACGCTCTGCTGTAAAACGGTGCGTTGACCCGTCCAAGTGTGATGTAAACGTTACTCCTTCTTCGTCTATCCGAGCAAGACGTGCTTGTTTTAGACTAAAGTTTTTGTCATAAACTGTTGGCACGTCATCTTCTGGAGCTTCGTGTGCAAATTTACTTACATCCCCTTCATATGCGTCTCCTAATGAAAAAACCTGAAACCCTCCGGAGTCAGTCATGATGGGCTTATTAAAGTGCATAAAGGAGTGGAGTCCACCAGCTTCCTCTATCACCTCTTCCCCCGGCTCAAGATATAAGTGATAAGTGTTAGTAAGAATTCCCTGGATTCCTATATCGCCCATTTGCTCTGGAGTTAATGATTTTATTGTCGCTTTTGTTCCAACAGCTAAAAAGGCCGGCGTTTTTATAGTGCCGTGAGGAGTATGAAGAGTGCCAGCGCGTCCAAGTTTCCCTCTCAGACGCTTTTTTATTTCAAATCGTATCGCCTGCATAACTAGAGCATAGACCGTTTGGTGGGTTTGAGCAATAAAATGCTAACTGTCCGGCTTTTCTATTTCAAGAAGATTGACTTCAAAAATAAGCGTACTATTTGGGGGAATAATGCTAATTTGATATTCGCCATATCCAAGCGAGGGAGGAATTACAAGTAAGCGAGAACCTCCTTTTTTCATACCCAAAAGCCCCTCATCCCAACCGACAATTACCTCTCCGCGTCCAAGTACAAAACTAAAAGGAGCTCCTTCGTAGGATGAATCAAATACGCTCCCATCTGTCAGGGTGCCACTATAGTGCACAAACAATTTATCTCCAGCCTCTGCCTCTGGCCCAGAGCCCACTTCCAAATCTTGAAAAAGAAGCTCCGTAGATTCTCTTTCAAGTACTGAATTTTTGTCTTGAAGCGTCGGAAAATTATCTGTCAAATCAAATAGTGGTGCAATAATATAAATAATTGCTAAGCCAAGTGCCACGAAAACGGCTACCTTTTCGTTTTTTGATAAAGTGTGAAATTTTTCTTTCATACTAATTGATAATTATTTCCCAGCCAAACGGAACTTGGCACGGTGTTTTAAATATATCGACTTCATTGGTTAAAAAATTTCGCGCGGTTGTGGTTGCAGATATACACCCATCAATCAGATTTTCACCATTTACTACCTTTGCCGCAAGGGAAAGAGAGTTCTCCTCATCGATTACATAATAGTCAGTGGAAATCACGCCCCAAGTATCGTTTTTTTGCTCAATATAATCCGTAGGATTAATTATCAAAAGTCTGCTCGTAGGGCTAAAAGAAAGGCCGTACGAGGAGATGATTCCATAACGAATAATCTCGCCAGTTTCTGCGTTTATCAAAACAGAATTTTGGCAATCAATACCACAACTCCACGAAACTACACTATATTTATTTGCAAAATTTGCTCCAACTAAATCATAAGCATTTTGGATTATGGACTCGAAGTTTTTAGCAAGTGGGTGTGTGCCAAAATCTATCGCAGAAACAGGTCCCGCAAAAACTTCTTCTGAAGATGAAAACTTCTCAAATTCTAATCCGAGCATGTCGAACTCCTTACTCCTCATAACATCCTCATATGTTTGGTGTTCAATGGAACCCTCCTTTGTGACACGTAAAGGCTCATTTGTTGCATCAAAAAGGACGCCGGCAAGAAAGACCATGGCTAAGATTATTACCAAAACTGCGATTTTGCTTCCAGTTTCTTTCATATTTTTATTATACCAAATGATAGTTATGAAGCCTTTTGTCTAAATCGTGGTGATTTGGAACACTTTTGGCAACCAACTCCCAAAACCTCTTTGAATGATTGAACTCCTTTATGTGACACAATTCGTGGATAATTACATATTCCGCAAGCTCTTGCGGTAAGAAGACGAGTTTGTAATTAAAATTTAGATTTCCCTTCGAAGAGCAGCTTCCCCATTGCGATTTCTGATTTTTTACAAGCACTCTGTTAATTTTAAAATTGTAAATCGAATTAACCTGCTCCAGTTTCCGATTTATATATATTCGCGCATAATTTTTATAAAGTAGCTGTCTTTTTTGTGAATGTTTGGGGAGTAGTCTTTGGGGCGAGCCTAAGCTCTCCTGCATGTTTTTGTAAATCCAGTCTTGTTTCTCAAGTAAAAACTTAGTTGAGTGTTTTTCCGATAAGCGATGTGGAAGAGATACCACAAGCTCCCCCGTACCATAGACGGTTATGTTTACATATTTTGCGCGCTTACTTAGCCTAAGAGTGTAAGGAATAATTTTTCCTTTCAAAGTAATCTCTCGATGCATTTTTTATTATTGTTCTACGACAGAAACCGCGCCAAGGTGATCTCCTAAGTTCAAATTCTTGTATCCCCAAACACCAACCTGAGTAAAATTGAATATATAGGTTCCTCCCGAAGGAACTGATTTGCCTTGGTCAAACCCCCTATAGATTTGCGCTTTTGCTGTTGGGTGATTTTCACTTGTCACCCAAAGAGGCTTAGAGCTTGAATTAATGAAAGTAACACTTCCACCCGCCGTAACCTCAACCACTGGAGGAATAAATCCAGAATCTGTATATGTAACAATAACTACGCTCGGATCAAGAGATACTGGGGCTGGCTTTACAACTGGGGCTGGTTTTGGCTTTGGAGTGTAAACTTTTTCCGCTACTGGAGCAGCTTCCTCCTCGTCCAACAAGGAATCCTCACCACCTCCCGGAACAACAGCCTCTACAACCGATTCGACGACAGCGCCTTCGTTTTTTGTTATATCAATAATTGAGAAAAATAATCCAACAATTATTAAAATTAAAACGATTATTAAAACATTTTTTGTAACACTTTCTTCATTCATAAATTATAAAATTAGGTTATATTTGCCTAAATAAAGTATACCTTGTCAAAATAAATCGTCCAAACAATTTCGTGTACCATTGTGGTAACAAAAACTCCCCGACTGGGGAGTTTTTGTATTTATCTATTCCACATGTATTTCGCCCCTCGCCAGCCATATTTAAGAATAAATAATGCAACAATCAAATAGATTGCTATTGGGATGGCCTTGAAAATAAACACAAGAAGCCCTGTTGAAAGAGATTGCAACATCGTGCTTAGCTCTTGTACAAGTCTCTTTATCTCCCAAACCCATGAGTCTTTAAGTCCCTCAAGGTCAACAATCTTATCCTCGTACACATCGATTCTAAAGAAAGTAAAATTTAATCTATCGATTTGGTCTGCTTTTTGTTTGTTGAGTCTGTCAATCCTCTCCTTGATGTTTATCCTTTCACTTGTTAGTCGTTCGATGAGCTGAATCTTGCTGTCAATTATTTTTGCCAGACTCTCAACATCTTGTGTTCTAGTGGCAAGAACCTCGACTTGATCGTAAGCATCCTGTGCATCAGAAAGAGTCTCTTCAACTGACTCAAGTTTTTTCTCAAGAATCTCTACTTCACTTGTGTAGCCTTCTACTGAAGTCTTGATTGTATGTGTGTTTTCATTTAGGCTTTCAGGTTTTAGGTCCTTCACCATTTCAAGTACTCCAAGAGCCTCTTTATTTTCTACCTTGAAGACATAGTTACAATTTGTTTCATTTCTATTTGCGTTTTCAAAAATTACATAGTCGTGAGCCTTAAGCCCTTCGAGCACGTCACATGTTTTATCAAGATTTCCTGTTTCAACGAAGCCGTTGTATTCTGTAATTTCAAAACTTTCTGCGTCCACTCCGGTTGCATACCCTCCTCCAGGTATTGGCGGGAGAACATTAATTCTAGAGAGTTTCATTGACTCTTCTCCATAGGCGTAATTATCTGCACTATCTTCGTAATATTGAGGTACACCATAAGAGCTAGGGCTTACCCCTCTACTGTAGCCTCCTCCGTCAAATGCTGTACGAAATGCAAAACCAATAACTGATGTTACGACAACAAAGATAACGAGCCCTAAAACAAGCAGTCCTAAAGCTTTAGGTATTGATATTTTTTTAAAGTCGATTTTTTTTAGAGATTCCATATATTATTTTTTAATGAGTAAAATATTAAATTGGTAAATTTTGTGAAAGCACTCCAACGAAATAGCCCACAAGGAGCGCAACACCACCAAACAATAGCATGTGCGCCCCTGTTTTATACCATTGTTCTTTTGTAAATTTGGCAACACTAGCACCTAGTATAAACAACCCAAGCAACGTAACTATTACGGAGACATAAATTGCCTTTTCAATATCCACAAAGAAATATGCAAAAAGAGGCATTATTCCTCCCACTATATAGGCTGCGAACATAAATAGGCCATTTTCTGCGGGGTGCTCCAATGAATCAGGAGAAACATGAAGTTCTCGATACGCCATTTCCTTTAGCATGAGAGAATCGTTTCCACCCGCCTCATTAGCCATAATTTGCGCTGTTTCTTGTGACCATCCGTCTTTTTGAAGCAGTCCGACAAGTTCAGCCCTTTCTTCCCGTGGAAATTCGCTTATTTCTTCTTTCTCTTCAAACAACATTCTCTCAATTAATCTTTTCTGTGAACGACTAGAAGTATATGAGCCAATGCCCATTGAAATAGACTCTACTGCAATAATTGCAATTCCAGCAAGTAAAACAACAAACTTGTCGCCACTTCCTATAGCAATACCAGTTACAGCTCCTAGTGTTGATACCATGCCGTCCTGCATTCCAAAAACTATCTCGCGTATTCTTTCAACGATACTACTGTCTTGGTGGTGGATGTATCCTGGGTGTGGCTTTAGTCCGTGTGATTTCATTGTTTTATTGTACAGCCTCAAACATTTTTTCGCGAAGTGTTTTCAGAGAATTTTTATCTTTAATCGAAACAGGAATTATTTCTTTACCAAGTGAGTTCAGCTTTTTTATAACTGTATTGAGCTCCTTTTCGTCTTCAACTAAATCTATTTTTGTTAAAGCTATAATTTCGGTTCTGTCGCCAAGTTCTTCATCATACGCCGTGAGTTCTCTGTGAATAGTATGATAGGCCTCTAGCGGATCTTCGTTCTCAATTGAGATTAGGTGAACCAATATTTTTGTGCGCTTCACGTGTCGCAAAAACTTATGCCCTAGCCCTTTTCCGTCCGCCGCTCCTTCAATCAAGCCCGGAACATCGGCAATTATATATCCAAAGCATTCTCCTAGGTTTGGTTCAAGAGTTGTAAATGGATATGCGCCAACTTTCCCTTTCGCCTTAGTCAGAGCATTTAGTAAACTAGTCTTGCCAGCACTTGGAAGGCCAACGAGGCCGATATCTGCAACAAGCTCAACTTCAATAAAAAACTCCCCCTCTTCACCAACTTTGCCTCCCGTCGATTCTTTTGGAGCAACATTTGTTGAGCTTTTGAAATGAACATTTCCATATCCTCCATTTCCACCGCTAAGAAGCAAGACCTCCTCGTTTTCTTTATCGAGGCGATACACGTCGTTAGATTCAGTATTTGTAATAATTGAACCTATTGGAACAAGAATATCAACATTCTCACCATTTTCTCCCTCTAAATTACGTGTTCCGCCACCTTTTCCATTTCCAGCCTTAAAAACCTTATTGGTACGATATTTCGCCAATAGGTGGACGTCCCTTACGGCTTTTGCAAATATGTTTCCACCTCGGCCACCATTCCCTCCCCAAGGACCACCCTTATCGATGAATTTCTCGTGGCGCCAGCGCACAACTCCGTCTCCACCTCGGCCCGCTTTTGCTTGAATTGTTACTTCGTCTATAAATGCCATAGAACAGTGACTCTATCAAATATATAGCATCTCTGCTAGGAAAGGTTACAAAGCGCTTTTATCTTTCTGGAGTGTTTCGATTAAGACTTTAGTTCACACTCTCCTTCAGTGTATGAAATTACATTTTGGTTACTACAAGCCACACAACCCGTACTGAAAGTTTCTGGGACCGGATTACATGGTGTTGTAATACACTGCACTTGAACCAGCCCGCATACGGGAGCATATTCCTTTGTGCACGCCTCTGGACGATTGTTTGGATCACACTCTATGACCGCAACTTCTTCTTTGGGTGTAACCTCGTCTCCCACTGGTGGTAATTCATTCTCGGATATCTCCTCGACAAAGTGCTCACCTTCGTGAATACACTGTCTTGGATAACTCTCCATTACGGGATTTCCAGCCTCAGCGCATTCTTCAAAATTTGTGACCACAACCCTGTCAGGGGAACTTTCCTTCTCCTGTTGAAGCGAGTATCCTGCTAAACTTAGACCAATCACTATAATTATCGCTATTACTAATCCTATTCTCATATATTTATATATTACTTAAATGTGAATAATCATTCCATGTAAGAAGATCCCAATTCGACTTATTGTCTCCTTCATTTTGTGTAATTGTTGTAATTCCAGTGTTCTCCATGTGGAAAGTCCTGAAAAACTGTTTCCCTTCTTCTGCGTTTAAATCAACCCCGAGAGCAATATATGCAAGAATAATCCGCATAAGAATTTCGTGTGTAACTACTAATATGTGCTTTTCGGTTCTCTCTTCAAGAAAATTCACTAGTTCTTCTGCCCGTTGCTTTAAGTCACAGAAATTTTCCTCATCTGAGTATCTATACTTTGGATTATTAAAGTATGTCTTTATCTGAACTTCTGCTTCTTTAGCAGTTTTGTCTGTTTTTAGTTCACCGAGCTGCTCACTTGGCCTCCTCCTCTCATTGAAAAGTTCTGAATGTAGGACTGTACACTTTATCCTGTCTGCTACTATATCAGCAGTTTGCAGTGCGCGCTTCATATTGCTCGCTATAATTACATCTATGGAAATACCAGAAAGCCGGTCCGCTAAAAGACCAGCCTGCCTACGACCATGTAGCGTAAGGGCAGCAGAACTGTCTTGCCATGTATCTGCGATATTTCCCTCACTCTCACCGTGTCTTACGAAATATACGGTTTTCATCCCGTTAGAAATTTACTGCTATTTGGCCACTCGGTTCCACAATCTGTATTTCTAACGGGATTCATGAGTCGCTTATTCTGCGATTACAATATCTGCTTCAGTGCGTAGATTTTCAATAATGCCACCAACAGCTTGCTGTCGTTTTTGTGAAATGATTTGCGTTTCGATTTCCACACGAATTTCCTCCAGCGCAGGAACTCCTTCTTGTGAAGCGTTTAATTGCGTGTAATATTGAGCAACCTCTTCTTCCGTTGGTGTAAGCGTGCTTTCGTCAATTAAACTACTGAAATATTGCTCGATAATTAGCTGGTCTCCAATATTCTTCCGAAATGACCCTCCTTCAAGGCCGTTCTTTGCAAGTTCTACTTCTAGTAATTCTTGCTTCTCTTCTGGGGTGTTAAGCTCGCTTCCCATTCTGTTAAGAATCAGCTGATATTCTGTCTCAACCTCCGCTTCTGTCGAAACAAAACCTGCCTCTGTTGCTTTTTGAATCAAAAGCTTTGTGTTTACTATTTCTGTAAGAATTTGATCTTCTATGCTCTTTCTTAGCGCCGGGTCTTCAAGGTCAAAGAGCTGTGCTTGTTCTGAATTGAAAATCTGGCTAATCCTCAAATCATATTCTGTTTGCGTTATTTTTTCACCATTAACTGTAGCAATCGCCCTTCCTCCAAAGAGGCTAGTGGTTCCGCTAAACTCTAGCGCTCCTATAATAAGCACTATAACAACAATAATTGATATTAGTGTTTTCTTACTATCGCCCCCTCGCGGCTTGTCTGTCGCTTGTGACTGTTCCGTAGGAGCCCCTTCTGTTGTCTCCTTTTCTGCTTTGTTTTCCTCTTGCATAAAATATGTATACTACTAAAAATATATCCCTTATAGTACTACAGCTCTTATATAAAGAGAAATGATAAAGATTGCTCGATACTGTCAGCAAAAAAGCCCGCAAAAGCGGGCTTTTTTTGATTATAAAGAATTTCTATCCGAAATTGATTATTCCATTTGCAATAAAGATTAGAAGCCAGCCCAAAAGAATAAGGAACATACCTATCGCAAGTCTCATATATCCCTTGTTGTCGTTTTTCCAAGTCTGTATATTGTTAAGCTTCACTCCAGAGACCACCAGAGCAAGAATAATTAATAGCGGAGAGACAAAGATGAGATTGTACAAAACCAGCAACATAAACCCGTATATATCGAAGTTTTGCGAAATAAGAGTGATTATGGCTAAATACGGCGCTCCTGTACAGGGCAATTCAATTGCCGAAACAAAGACTCCTAAAATAAACACTCCCGTATAGGTTGTGCTGTTTGATGCTGTTGCAGAAAGTCTCTTTGAAAAATAAACTGGAATCGCTAGTGATGGTCCTTTTCCATACCAGAAAAAATCTTTAATCTCCAAAATTCCCGCAAGAATTATAAGCGTTGCTATTGCAAGGGAGAGATATTCCGTTACGTAAAGTGGAATTGATGAAAGGAAAAATAATAACCCGAAACCGGCAAGAAGATATGCTAAAAATACTGCGAATGTGTATGTTAGCCCGAGACCAATTAGTCTCTTCATAGAGTTGCCAGAAACAAGCACCGCAGAGACCATTAAAATCATAACGCCAATAGCACATGGATTAATAGCGTCTATCGCAGCCGTAGTAATCACCGTAATGAGAGTTGGGAGTTGTGCTGAGACGCTTACTGGATCCATGTTGGTGTCAAATTACCTTTATTAATTTCTATTTGATAGAAGTTACATATTTTATCAGTGTCATTTTTCCTTGGACCAAATTCAAAAATCAAGCAGTCCCCAGGCGGAACCTCAATGTACGGAGCTGGTACATAGTTTACATAGTCGACAAGTTTAGTTTTTGAAACAGTCTTATCTTCTACATTAGTGCTATACATGAACACATTCCATTCGCCGGGCTTTCCGTTTTGGCACGCATCTCCATTTGCAAATTCTCGGAAGCCGTCCCCTGTTGGTATCTTAAATGTACTGCTCGTTAGCTTTCCTCCCTGCACTTCTACAAAGTTTCGGAATGATGCGTCCAGCTTGTCGATAAGCACACCCTCGACGTGAACCCTCCCGTCTGCATGCTGATGAAGAACTGGTGTTCCTGTTTTGTTTGAAAGACTACTTTTTGGTGTAGGCGGCGGCAATTCCTCTCCACAGGCATAAACTTTAAAGTCTGTGTGCCAATGTACCGGCCCTCTAGTTTCTGAAATAAGATTTATATAAATTGTTGAAGCTATGAAAAATAGTGATGGTACAACTATTACAAAAACCATGCTGCTAAAAATAAACTTTTTGCCATACGGGCTCTTAACTAGAAAAGCTGTCGTCATTAAAAGTAGTAGGATTAAAAATCCAAATACTGCCAATTGGGTGCTTATTTCATGAATACCCTCAACGCTAAGTGAATTAATAGACGGGAAACTAGTCACTTCTACTTTTGGAGTATTGTCTATATGTTCTACAGAAAATTCTATAAGCTCGGGGGTCAAATCAGTGGACTCTCCCTCTGGCATGCTTTCATCAATTCCGGCATCAAAAAGGACCGCCTCTACGTCTGATATTTCTGTATTTTCTTGTGCTAAAGCAGCTCCGAACATGCCAAAGAACAAGAAAAGGCCACTTACGATAGCTACGAAGTACATGAAGTTCCCTCTTTGTGCAGAATACATGTTGATTACATTATATAATGTGTGTTGTGGTTTTTCGCTTACTTTTTTCTAAATATGTTGATAAAAAAATACGCCGTAGGTGTATTTTTTTAAACTATTTTCTGCTATGTAGCCTTACACGTCTTCCCAATCTCCCTTAAGGCCGGTTGATTGTGTGTAATTAATGACGGTTGTTTCGAAGAAATTGCTTTTGTCGTCTTCTAAGCTTTGGTATCTTTCGAGGTGCTTGTATGGATTCTTCGTTGCTTTTGGATAAAGTGGTTTTATACCAAGAAGTGCAAGCCTGTCATTTGCCAACCACTCTGTATATGCTTTTGTGGTTTCACCATTGATACCAGGGATTTTATTGCCTAAAATGTGATCGCTCCAAGTAATTTCCTGCTCAACAGCAATTTTCGTCAAATCGAGAATCTCTTTCTCATCGTAAATTTCAGGAAACTCTTCTTTCAAGTTAAGCATCATGTTCACAAAAAGGGTGATGTGTGTGAGTTCGTCACGCCTTATGTAGGCAATCATTCTCTCTGAGGCATGCATTTTTCCGCTATCCTCAAGAGTGTCAAAGAACGCAAAACCGTTATAGAAATATAGCGATTCCAAAAGATAGTTTGCAACGATTGTTTTGAAGAAATTATCGTCACTTGGATGGTCCATAAAATCTTGATAGATTTGACCTATATACTGGTTGCGTTTAAGTAAAACTTTGTCAGTCTTCCAAAAGTAATAAATCTCGTCTCTTTCATTGCTGTCAACAATTGTTTCAAGCATTGTTGCGTAGGCTTGTGAATGAATAGCCTCTTGATACGCTTGAATTGAGAGAATAAGGTTTATCTCTGGAGCAGTTATGTAATCTGAAATTCTTGGAAGATTTACTGTCTGAATAGAGTCGAGAAAGATAAGAAATGAAAGTATCCCCTTATATGCTTTTTGCTCTTCTGCGCTTAATTTTTCATGAAACTCAATTGCATCCTCTTTTAGTCCCATCACTTTTTCTGGAATCCAAAAGTTTCCAATCATAACCTGATACATTTGCTTTGCCCATGTATATTTTGTTAGGTTCAATTGGAAAAGTCCTGTCGTGTGGCCTTTTATAATAGACCTTTTGCTTATCGCATCCTCTCCTTCAGGATTGAATATTTTATTTTTTTCTATCATAATCTGTTATTTCTACTTTTAAACCATTTAGCCACTACAACTCTCGCATGTGTTTGTCGAAACTTGGGCAGAAAGACTGCGTACATAATACACTGTCTTTATGCCTTTTTTCCAGGCCTGGAAATAATAGTCCCGAAGCATACTTGGGCTTGTTGTAGCAGGATTAATCATCCACTCAAATGAGATGGACTGATCGACCCACGGATAAATCGTACCAATCATATTTATAACATCCTTCATGTCTATAGAAATATATTCCTGATAGTACTCGAAGTTCTTGAGTGACAATTTCGGTGCAACACGAATAGTCGGTGAAGAGAGGTTGTTTTCGATGAAATATCGCTTATAAATTGGTAACAGCGCAGCCGTCGTGCCCACGATTCCTGCGGTTGATGTGTTAGGAGCTGGCGCGGTATGATACCCGAATCGAACGCCATCTTTCTTTATGTTCTCTATTAGTGTTTTCCACTCCTTCCCGTGCTTCGTGTTTTTCTCAAACCACACTGAGCGCTTGCCTAAAATAATTCCTTTGCTGTATTCGCTTCCACTAAACAATTCATAGGGTCCTCTGTCTTTTGCTATTTCATGTGATGCTTTATACGTATGGAAGGCATAACTTTCAAAAAGTTTGTCAACGACATCTCTAGCCTTCTTAGTATTGTACTTCAATTCATTAACTGCCAAATACTCTGCAAGCCCCAAGAAACCCAAACCCACAGAACGATATCTCTTCGAAGTTCTTTCTGCTTCTTTAATTGGATAATAGTTAAGGGTAATGACATTATCCAACGCCCGCATTGCTACTGGAAATACTGCCTTTATGGTTTTTTCAGTGTTAACTTTTGCAACATTTATAGAAGCAAGATTACATACAACCAAATCTCCAGGCTCGTATCTAAGCACAATTTTTCCATCCTCTATTTTCTCTTCTATAAATTCAGTCCGCGAGGTGTTCTGACAAATCTCTGTACACAGTTGTGTTGAATAAATATTTCCAACGTGCTTGTTCGGATTTAGTTTGTTTACGGTGTCGCGGAAAAATACATATGGCATTCCAGTTTCAACAACAGTGCGAAGATGTTTGATTAGTATTTCTTTTGCTGGAACAACTTTCTTCATTTCAAGTCGTTTGTCTTTTTCAAGTTCTTTATAAAACGCATCAAACTCACGCCCAAAGTGGTCTTGTAATTTCTTTCCATAATATTTATCTACTTCGTGCGGGTCAAAAAGCGTCCAATCTTCGTTTCTATCTGCCCTGCGCATGAATATGTCTGGAACTGAAATTGCTGGGAAAACGTCAAAAGCTTTTGCCCTTATGTCTCCTGTCTCTGTCTGCAAATCAAGAAAATCATAGATATCTCTATGCCAAACGTCGAGGGTTACGGATATTGAACCCATTCTTGCTCCGAGCTGGTTTACAGCAATGGCGGTATCATTTACTACTTTAATCCAAGGATTTACCCCACCAGAAGCCCCTTTGTGTCCACGAATTGTGCCCCCGCGCGCTCTAATGTTTCCAAGGTATACTCCGACACCCCCTCCAAATTTAGAGATTTGAGCCATATTTTCAATTCCGTGGTAAATAGCACGCAAATCGTCATCTATGTTGAGCTTAAAACAGCTTGAAAGTTGATGATAATTCGTTCTTGAATTAAGCAGCGTTGGTGTTGGAAGAGAAATATATTGTCCAGAAATGTATTTATACAACAGAAGTGCATATTCTAAACGTTTTTCCTTCTTCTCAGGAATAGCTAAAAAGAGCGCCACGGACATGTACATTTCTTGTGGCAGCTCCTTATATTCGCCATTTAGACAAATTACGTAACGATTGGCAAGAGAAAGAACTGTGGTGTATTCATATGCCTCATCAGTATCTCTATTTAAATGCTTTCCTGCCTCAAGAATATCTTTTTCGCTATAGTGTTTGAGAAAATCTTTATAATAAAGTCCTTTTTTTATATGGTCTTTAAATAAGGCAAGGTACGATTTTGGAGAGTAAATTTCACTCATTTTCATTTTGCGATTCCTGGTAGCCTTTTTATAAAGATCTCCTAGCGCAAGGCACGAAGCGATATTCAACCATCCAATGTTTGTTGTAGTAACAAGATCAATGCACGTTTTTACCATAAGACGATTGATGTCTTCAGTCGTCATGTCAGGAACAATATTTTTTTTGAATTCTTCTATAAAAACTTCAAACGAGCATCTCTTTTTGTAGCCATTGCCCGCCTTATCAAACGTTTTTTTAATTTTATTAATATTAAACGTCTCTAATTTTTTACTACGCTTTCTTACTTTTAGTTTTCTTTCTTCAAATTGTTGGACTAAGTCGAGTTGTTTTTCTGCGCGAAGCCTTGCGTGTTCCTCTCGATACACAATGTATGCTTTTGCCACCCTAAAATAACCATTCTCCATAAGAATGTACTCGACGTGATTTTGAACAACTTCTACATTAATATCTCCGTCTCCTGTGTGTTCGTTATGTAAACGAAAAACAACCTCTTCTGTGAGGGTTTCTAAGTCATGATTGGAAACTTTTTCTTCCTGTGCAACAAACGCCTTGCGCAGGGCTACAGTAATTTTTTTTTCCTCGAAAGGAACCTTCTCGCCGTCGCGCTTTAAAATATTTTCGGGCATGTACTAACTCTCCACTATTAGTTTTTTAATGTTTTTTTATGGAACAAAAAGCCACCTCTGTGTAAGATGGTGCATATGTAGGAAATAGCAGAATCTTTTTTGAGGATTTGGATGTGTAACCAATTATTAGGACATCGTGCGGTAATATTCTGATGTGATAAGTTAAAAAAATTTCACGTCCTAATAGATGTGTTTCAAGGTGCGGGCTTTCGTTACATAATTATATATCAGGATATAGAAAACTTTGCTGTGGATAGTTTGAGCCTTATTTTTGAGCCTACTTTTGGGCTCTGTTTGACCTAGTCAAAAGTGTGTTCTGAAATAAGAGAAAGGTCACAGACGAGATAATTTTTATCTCTTTTTTACTCCTCTATTGGATCGAAAATGGAAATAAGATAATTGCTTAGCTCACGCTGTTCTTCATCATAAAAATATTTTCCTTCGCTGCGTAGTTTTTCTGCAAGCGCTACACCAACAAAGCGCCAATGCCAAGGTTCAAAAACATAAAATTTATTGTCTGGGGGATAGGACTGAATAAATCCATATTTGTATCCATTGCCCAACAACCACGCATACGCCAGAGTCCCCTCAAAACCTTCAAATGCTAAACCAATTTCACTGTCTGTAAAATCTAGTGTTGTTCCAAGTTGGTGTTCCGAATATCCTTGGTCTGCAGAAAATGCATTCGCGCCCTCACCATAAGTGACTGTATACACTTCTTTCAATGCAGCTTGGGCATAAAACGATCTATAAGAAGAAATGACTGATATATCAATTCCGTCTGCGAGAGCAGCGTCCATCATTTTTTTCAAATGACCGTATGCGTCTCGATGAAACCAATATCGTTTCTCAGTGTTGTATTCATATTCTTCTTCAATCAAAACTAGATTTTCGGGAATGTAATGTTCGTTTAGAAAATATACTTTTGAATATTTCTGTAACAATTCCTCGTCGGTTTTTGAAAGTTTGTCCATTTGACTTACAACGTCTGTAATAGAGCTTACTTGTTCAGTTAGAATTCCGATTTTTGCTTCCTCTAATCGCAAATCCTCTTGTGTTTCCTCCAAATTGCCTCGAACGTCCTGCAAGACTGAAATTGTGTCCTCCAGTTGAGCGTCTTTCTCTGCGTTCTCACCAAGGGTTTCTCCCAAATCAAACTCTAGAGCTCCTATTAGTTCAGTCAAAGTAGCTGTAGTGGATGCGTATTCATTTTGTGTTTTCAGCAAGTCCGCCCTCAAGTCTTTGTTTTCCCCTGAAATCATCGTGTTGGCAAAAATCAAATACAGAGCAAGCGCCCCTAAAAGTATGATTGCTGTATAGGAAATGTTTTTCTTAGAGAGTTTCATTGTTTATCACTTCCCTCTTTTTTAAATTTAAAATTATGACTGCAAGGTATACCAATGCCCCAAGTGAAAATAGATTACCAAATCCCAAAATATCTGTAATAAAATCGTAAACGATTACAGGAATCATAGCAAAAAGAGAAACCACATACGCATCACGATACGAATAATTTAGATCACCAATTTTTGAAACTACAAGGGTTGCGAGTGCTCCAAATAGTGTAAGGATTAAATATGAAGCTACAAGCGCTGCGGTCACAAAGCTTATTATGAACAACGGAATTATGATTAGCAGTATGTAATAAAGAAACTTTAGCCTGTCGAGTAAATTTAAGACAAAAGCTTCATCGACAGTCATGTCGTCGATTTCAGCCAGCTCAAAAACTTGAATTTCATTGCCCTCTCTGTTTATCGTGCTGTTAAATATGATTCTGTCTTTGCTGAGCAGGGCCATTGTTTTATATCGTTTCAAGTCATCAATTACCACACCCTCACTTGTGTCAATTACTAAAAGATTGGACACGCCCGCTTCTTCTAAAAGGTCTTCATCATTAAATGGAATGATATATGGCCCATTTAAGTTTGTTGAAACTTCTCCGTCCTGAAGGGTAATCACTAACTCTTCTGGGTATATATCAGCAACATATTGCTTGATATTTGAATGTGTTCCTTCTGGAAATGTCGCTATTAGAAGAAATATTACAATTGTGACTCCAGCTATTAATCCAAAAAAGATAAGGTTTATAACAGCAGAACCGAAAGTTCTCTTGTGCAAATCTTTGTAAAATTCTGGATTGTAGAAACTATTCTTAAAATCGTATATAAATCGTCTTAATGCGTTCATATCTTTCCCTCCTTAAATTCGTTCTCAATCTCTTCTGTGGTAAGAGCTCTGTTGTAAATTTTCAGATTGTCTATTGAAAAGCTGTAGAATTGAAAAGCGTTGGAAGCGCTTTCATGTCTACCTATATATATTGGGCTTGTGTTTTGTAAAGTTTTGGTCGTGGTGTCAAAAACTAAGCTGCCAAGCTCGTTTCCATCTATGTACATGCGCAACCTGCTAGTTTTTGCGTCTCGAACTGCTACCACATATTTCCAACTACTAGTTACTATAGAGTTGCCTAGCTGAATCGTGGTTGCAGAAAAACCGTCGGAAATTCTAAATGAAGGTTCTCCGTTTTTGTTGATTCTAACCATAAATGGCGAAGGCCCACTTCGTCCGCCTTTGCCAATAATTTGTAGCTCTGCACCAGGATCGTCTATGGACCGGAACCAAAATGCAATTGTGTAACTTTGGGACGGTGCCCCTAGATTAAGTGTTTCTGAGTGCGAAAATGCGACATAGTCGTTCAGGCCGTCGAGGAATAGCCCCCCATCAATTTGTCCAACACTCCAGGAAATTACGGTGTCCATATTTAGAAGCGTTCCGAAATTGCCGTGCCCCGAACTGTCATTGGCTATTACTCCGTCTGTCTCATCAAATTTTATGTGCGCAACTAAATCGCTCGGCGCAGGCTGTGCTTCTTCTACTGCTTCTTCAACAACCTCTTCGGTTGTTGTTGCAACTTCTTCTTCAACCACAGGCTCTGCAATAGTTTCTTCGTCTGGAACAGGAGTCTCTTCCGTCTTTTCTTCTATGGGTTCTAAAGTCTCTTCCGCACCCCCCTCAGAAACAGTTTCTTCTGGCACGCTTGGTGGGGTGTTTGTTGCTTCCTCCTTACTTTGAGCCTCTGTTTCTTTTGTTGTTGTTGATTTAGTTTTAGAATCCCCGTTCTCTCTTTCATCAATTTTGGTAGATACAATCTCTTTGAATTCCATACGAGGAGGTCCCTCGTCTTGAAATACAATAATGGAGACAAGGCCAAACAAGCCAAGGCCTAATAGTATTGCTATAACTGTGTTGTTCATCATATTGAAAATTTTACGTGACTAATTTCTCCCGTTCTAAATCTGCACTAAAGCGGATTCATAGCAATAGTATACAAAAAAAACTAATCTTCAGCACTTCCTATAAGTATTTCTTTCTCTTTGCGTGTATAAGATTTAATCAGAGCCTCACGCTTCAGTGCTTTAGATTTGCTTCTAAATGGCTCTTTATAAACAAGCTTTACGGGACCACGTGCTGATGTATATTTTGCTCCTCCAGAAACTTCTTTGTTATGCTTTCGCAATCTTTCCTCAATATTTGCTGCGTAGCCAGTATAAAGCGTCTCGTCGGCACAACGTACTATATATACATAAAACATATGTGTATATTGTACTGCTATTAAATCGGAAGATGGAGGAGTTGCGCGAGCATGACTAAGTTTTTTTGTGATTAAAGCGTAATACCTAACTTGATTAATTCAGATGCAAGCTGTGCGTTGTCCCTAAAAAGTATTGGTACGAAACCTATGTCTTTGGAGTTTTCAAGACTTTTCGGAGCATCATCTATAAACAAAACCTCCGAAGGGTGTAAGTCTAGTTTAGAGAAAAGAATTTCAAATATTCTCTTGTCTGGTTTCTGAAACCCAACTTCGCCAGATATAACAATTTCATCAAAATAATTCGTTAGTTTTTCCTTTTCGAGTTCATCACGCAATTCTGAAGTGTTGTTGCTAAGTAAAGATATGCCCAGACCTTGTTCTTTCAATGATGGAAGGGCAGAGATTAATTCAGTATTTAAACTAACTTCTTTCTGGTTTTCTTTTATTATTTTTATTGTCGCCTCTTTAATGTCGTTCTTAAGATTAAAAGAAGATAAAACTTCAAAAAACATATCCAGCCATAGCATGTTTTCACAATTGCTTAGGTGGTTAAGTTCAAAATACCTTTTTCTAAAATCATCTTCGGAGATTCCTGTCTCTTTGGCGGCAAGTTTAATGGGGTTAGTCTGTCCATAAAATCTCAGAACACCTCCGTAATCGAATGTAATGTTTTTGATGGATTTGCTCATATTTGGCTGCCGGACAGGGACTCGAACCCCGATCGCTTGGACCAAAACCAAGTGTCCTACCATTAGACGATCCGGCAATAAACTATATTTTAATGTATCTTTACCTCACTTGTCCAAGCCTGCTTGGACGCTATAAACAAATTGCCAAGTGTCTGGCATTAGACCTTTCAGGCAATAATGTGCTCGTTAATATAGC